>Ga0213881_10000261_pt1 | contig 39708 bp, 34 predicted proteins | sample BarmaccoBMER_R08_FD_160104 | JGI IMG/M metagenome (GOLD analysis project Ga0213881, IMG submission 160104) | Barbacenia macrantha exposed rock microbial communities from rupestrian grasslands, the National Park of Serra do Cipo, Brazil - ER_R08 ...
GACCCGCTAACTGTGGCCCTCCAGCAGCACACACCGCAACTGATTAACGCAGCCACTCCGCCCACCCCCGGCCAACCCAGACATCAGCCGGGCAGACCTCCAAGACCAAGGTCCCTCAGTGGGAAGAAAGGAGCCCTCCGGAAGAAAAGGCGCCGGAAACCGGCGCCCTAACCTCCACGAGGCTCCGATCTTCCACGTCGTCCAGCGTGACCGCCGCGCACATAACGCTCTAATCCCGGCATACGGGTGCAATCCACGGCACGCCGACGGCCGTCCAGCCGACGGCCGTCCACTCGCAGCCAAGCACCAGACAGCACACACCAGAGCACCAGAGCACCAGAGCACCAGAGCACCAAGCACCAAGCACCAAGCAGCGTCAGACCTCAGACGCGGAAACCCCCGCACCTGGCGTCTGATCGTCACCTTCGACAGCGGTGGGGGTCATCGCCTTGACGATGCGCTCAAGGTCGTCCAGCGAGGCGAACTCGACGACGATCTTGCCCTTGTGACGCCCCAGTTCCACCTTCACCCGGGTCTCGAAGATGTCGGACAGGCGGTTGGCCAGGTGGTTGAGCCCGGGCGCGACCGGCGCCTTGCCCGGAGCGCGCGACGAGCGGGGCTTCGCCTTATCGTCGTCGATGCCCACGGAGACGATCTCCTCGACAGCGCGCACCGACAGGTTTTCCGCCACGATGCGAGTGGCCAGGTGCTCCTGAGCTTCGGTGTCACTCAACCCCAGCAGGGCTCGGGCGTGCCCAGCGCTCAGCACGCCCGCGGCGACTCGCTTCTGGACAGCTGGTGGCAGGTTCAACAGCCGCAACGTATTGCTGATATGCGGACGGGAGCGACCGATCTTCTGGGCGAGCTGCTCATGCGTGGCGCCGAAGTCGTCAAGGAGCTGCTGATATGCGGCCGCCTCTTCGAGCGGGTCGAGCTGCTGACGATGCAGGTTCTCGATGAGAGCGTCGCGGAGCAGGTCGGTGTCGGGGGTGTCCCTGACGATCGCCGCGATCTCGGTAAGCCCGGCCCGCTGCGAGGCGCGCCACCGCCGCTCGCCCATGATGAGCTCGTACCGGCCCACCCCGACGGACCGCACGACCACCGGCTGCAGCAGGCCTACTTCCCGGATCGAGTCGGCCAGTTCGTCCAGGGCGTCATCGTCGAAGGAGCGTCTGGGCTGACGAGGATTCGGCGAGATCGAGGTGACCGGTATCTCCTCGTACCGCGCCCCGGGGACGTCGACCATCGACTCCGATGGGCTGTCCGCGGGTACTCCTCGGAGATCCGGGCGCGGACGCGTCTCCGTGGCGCGGTTCGGCTCCCCGTCGCCGATGAGCGGCGACTCCGGGATGAGTGCGCCGAGCCCTTTGCCGAGTCCACGTCGCTGCTGAGCCACTTGCCGTTCCCCGATCTGTTCCGCTTTCTCTAAGAGCATGCCGCAGAGGCATGCTCTTGCTACCGCCGACGTTACCGTGCTCCGGCCGACTGCATCGCGACTTCGCGTGCTGCCTCGACGTAGGCGACAGCACCGCTCGAACCCGGATCGTAAGTGATGACCGACTGACCGCGGCTAGGCGCCTCCGAAACTCGCACGCTCCGGGGGATTATGGTGTGCAGGACGGAACTGCCGAAGTGGGCACGGACATCGTCGGCCACATCAGACGCCAGGCGGGTGCGCCCGTCGTACATGGTCAGCAGCACGGTGGAGATGTGCAGTCCGGGGTTGAAGTTCACCCGGACCAGTTCGGCGGTGTTCAGCAGTTGCTGGACGCCCTCGAGGGCGTAGTACTCGCACTGGATCGGGAGCAGCACCTCTTCGGCCGCGACCAAGGCGTTCAACGTCAGCAAGCCCAGTGACGGCGGGCAGTCCACGAACACGTAGTCCAGGTGCGATGTGTCATAGGCGCGGAGCGCCCGCGCCAGTCGCAGCTCGCGAGCGACCACCGGCACCAGTTCGATCTCGGCTCCGGCCAGGTCGATGGTTGCGGGCGCGCAATACAGGCCGGGCATCTCCCCGGCGGGCCTGACGATCTCGGCCAGCGGGCGGTCATCGACCAGGACGTTGTACACCGAGGGCACGCCCACGTGGTGCTCCACATCCAGCGCCGTGGACGCGTTCCCTTGTGGATCCAGGTCTACGACGAGAACTCGCGCACCGTGCTGAGCCAGGCTCGCGGCCAGGTTCACCGCGGTGGTCGTCTTTCCGACGCCGCCTTTCTGGTTGGCGATAGTCATGATCCGGCACCGGCTCGGACGCGGCCACGGCTCCCGGTCGCCTATCCCGCGAACCCCGATCGCTGCCTCGGCGGCCCTGGCTATTGGCGTGTCTGCCGAACTCTGGGGCACCTCGGGGACCACAACGGGACTCGTTCCACGTGAAACCGACCCTTCTTTGCTCACCTGAACGCCTCTCGTTACTCGATCCCCATCAGGCCATCCGATTCCTGAGGGGGGAACCGGACGGCTCTGGTCGAGGGGGTAAAGACCACCGGCCGGCCTGTCGGGCCACCCCAATCCGGCTGTGTCACCGCGGGGGGCCGGAGGGACGACTCCCCCCGATCCAGTGTCTCGCGTGCGGTCTACCTGGCCTGTCAGTTCCGCCACACCTAAGCCCTGCCTCACCTAGCAAGAAAACGCACGACGGTAGTCGCAGGACTGACCTTACCCTGCCCAACCCGCAGAACCTCGGCTCTGCGCGCGCCGACCCGGCGAAGCGCCGACCGAGCTCGCGTGAGCTCCTCTTCGGCACTGCGGCCCTTGATAGCCAGCACCGTGCCACCCGAGCGGGCGACCCCGGCCGCCAGCGGCACCAAACGGTCTAGCGGGGCCACCGCCCGGGCCGTCACCACATCCGCGGCGAGACTGCCTGCCAGGTCTTCGGCACGGGACCGCACTACGGTAACGTTCCCCAACCCGAGCTTGCCGACGCATTCGTTGAGGAACGTCACCCGGCGTTCGAGCGGCTCGACGAGCGTCACCCGCAACCGCTGGCACAGCATCGCGAACACCAAGCCCGGCAACCCCGCACCCGAGCCGATGTCCACCAGCGTGCCGGAGGCGTCAGGTATCAGTTCCGCTACCACCGCGCAGTTGAGCAGATGACGATCCCACAGCTTCGGCACCTCGTGGGGTCCGATGACACCCCATTCGACGCCTTGGGTCGCGAGGATGGCCGCGTACTCTTGCGCGCACTCCAAGGCCGAGCCGAACACCGCGACCCTATCCCGGGGGATGCTTTCCTCCGGACCCACGTCCTCTTCGCCGGGGGGAGAGTTCTCCCCGGGAGCCTCACTCTTTCTGCCGGGGGGAAGGGTCCCCCCGGGATCCCCGTTCTCCTTGCCGGGGGGAAGGGTCCCCCCGGGACCCCCCTCGATGCCCATCGGGACCGCTTGCTCGGCTTCAGGCCGGGACATCACCACGCGGGAAGACCACCACCCGTCGGTTGGGCTCCTCGCCCTCGGACTCGGATCGCATACCCGCCGCGGCGACCGCGTCATGCACGATCTTCCGTTCGAACGGCGACATTGAGGCCAACGCCTTCGGCTCGCCGGTCCGGCCCACTTCTTCGGCGACCCGCCGACCGTAGTCGGCCAGTTCAGCCTTGCGCCGGGCCCGATAGCCGCCGATATCCAGCATCAGCCGCGCACGGTTACCCGTCTGCCGGTGCACGGCGAGCCTGGTGAGTTCCTGGAGGGCCTCGAGTACCTGGCCGTCCTCGCCGACCAGCTCCTCCAAGGTCGCGCCGACCACGGACACGATGGCGCGATCGCCCTCCACATCCATGTCGATGTCGCCGTCGAGGTCCGCGATGTCCAGCAGCCCCTCGATGTAGTCGGCGGCGATATCGCCTTCCAGCTCGAGGTCTTTAACAGACGGCGCGGCCGCATCGGGCGCCGTTTCGTCGGCTTCGTCAGCCGCGTCCTCCACAGGCAGCGCCTCTTCGGCGACCACCTCGGCTTCCTGCGAGCTCAAGTCCCCTCCCACCACGTCCGCGCTCATCGTTTGCCTGACCGCTTACTCCGTGCCTGCCGCTGCGGTTGCTGCCGCACGACCTTTGTCACTGGAACATCGTCCACCGGTTCGGGCTCAGCGGGCTTCGTCCGGCCCAGCCGCAGCAGGCCTTTTCGTTCGTTGCCGTTCTGCGCGGCTCCATTCGATACGGAAGCGGATGCCGATTCGGAGGTCTTGCCAGCCCCAGCCGACCGTCCGGCGCTCGCCGGTCGTCCCGCCGTTCCCGATCGCGCCGTGCCGCTCGACGTGCTGCCCGAACGGGTGGCGCCAGATTTGCCTGGGCCCGCGGCGGAGGCGGCACCCGGCCGGCCGGGCTTGGCTGAAGCCGCCGGACGACCCGCGCCGGACGAACGCGCTCCGCTCGCTGGCCTGGCCGCCGTCGACGGCTTGCCAGCGCCACCGGACACCCGGGTGCCGCCGGGACCTGCCGCACCCGCCGCCGCGGCGGCCGCGGCCTCCGGAGGCTCCCAGTTGCGGAACATAAGGAACTGCTGGCCCAGCGTCCACACGTTCGTCGTGACCCAGTACAGGACCAAGCCGTACTGCCAGTACAGACCGGTCAGCGAGAAGAACGGGACGATGTACATCATGTACTTCTGCGACGCGGCCATCGGGTTGTCCGGGTCCATATTGGTCTGCATGAGACCACGCTTGGCGGACTGGCGCACGGTCATGAACGTGGTGGTCGCACTCACGCAGACGGTCGCCGCGATGATCAGAGCCACGTGCAACGGCGGGGATGGGTGCGCGAACAGCAGCTTGTCACCCAGGTGGACGCCGAAGATCTTGGCCGCTCGAGCGCTCTTCACCACCGGCACGGTCAGCCCGTACGGCGGGGTGTGTCCTGGGATCCAGTTGGTAATGCTGCGCAGCACGCTGAACAGCGAGAAGAAGACGATCATCTGCGGGATCATCGGCAGGCAGCCCGCCAGCGGGTTGACGCCGTTCTCCTTGTAGAACTTCATCGTCTCTTCTTGGAGCTTCTGCTTGTCGTTCTTGTACTTCTTGCGAAGCTCCATGAGCTGCGGCTGGTGCTGGGCCATCTTCCGCTGAGCGTGCACCTGCTTGACGAACAGCGGCACCAGGCACAGCCGGATCAGCATCACCAGTACGGCGATGGAAAGCCCCCAGGCCCATCCGCTGTCCGGGCCGAAGACCCCGCCGAGGACGGAGTGAAGCCGCATGATGACCCAGGCCACCAGGTCATTCAGCGGGTTGAGTATGCTCAGCACCTGCTTGCTCCTCGGGTAGGCACCGGGTCATAACCGCCGGGATTGAACGGATGGCACCGGGCGAGCCTCGCCACCGCGAGCCACAGCCCCCGCACCGCCCCGTGCTCAGCCAGCGCGCCGAGCGCGTATTCACTGCACGATGGGGCGAACCTGCATCGCGGACCGAGCAGGGGGCTTACGAAGCGCCGGTATCCAGAGATGGGCAGCATGAGCAGCCGGGCCGGCACCGTGACATCACGGGGAGGCTCGTTTGCCCGCTGCTTATCCGGCATTACCGGTGTATCGATTTTTGCCACGCTGCCCAACCTGCCGCCGCAGCCTATTGATCACCAGATCCAGATCAGCGGCAAGATCCGGCTGGCGCGCGCTTCCGGCCAACGGGTTCGCGCGCAACACAAGTAGGCTACCGCCCGGAAGCGAGTGGAGATAGCCGCGCATCAGCTCACGAAGCCGCCGCTTCACGCGGTTTCTCGTCACCGCCGACCCCACTGCCCGGCTGACTACAAATCCTACCTTCGGTGCCTGATCGGCCGAAACCGGGTCCACAAGCAAATGACCGACCAACGTAGGCCGACCAGCGCGGATGCCATTGCGGACGGTGCGCGTAAACTCAGTGCTCCGTCGGATCCGGGACGCGGAGGGAAGGATCAGGCACTCAGCTTCTCGCGGCCCTTACGCCTGCGTGCGGCGAGCACGGCACGGCCTGCCCGCGTGCGCATGCGCAGCCGGAAGCCGTGCGTCTTCGCGCGGTGCCGATTGTTCGGCTGGAACGTGCGCTTACTCACTGTGTCTCCTTGTTCGCTCGCACGCGGGGCGCCTCAAGATGGCGTCTTCCTCGTCGGTTCTCGGGCCAGACGCCGCCGCAGCCGCTAGCTCGCTCACTGGCTCCAGGAAATTTAATAGCGATACCGTGGTAACCCGGGCACACGCCTGACCGGGTGCGACCCGTGGATTTCATCCAGGCTACCATCTAGAACACTGGCGTTTGCCGGGCGTCCCCCGCTGTTGGGACTTAGGCTGTGGAAAGCTATTCTCCCCAAGCTGCCACGGTCACCGTGTGCAGCCGGGATGCCACGTGCACAACATGTGGATAGGTCTGTGGATCGTGAGCTTCCGCTCGCGGCACGTATGCGAGGGGAGCGCATCAGATGACTAGCACCGACCTAGCAGAGGTGTGGGCCCGGTCCTTGGATGGCCTGGCCGACCTCCAGATACTGCCGCACCAGCGGGCCTGGCTAAAGCTCACCCGCCCGCTCGGCCTGGTGGAGAATACCGCCCTCATCGCCACGCCGAACGAGTTCGTCAAGGAGCAGCTGGAAACCCGGCTGCGCGCGCTGGTGACCCAGGCACTGTCTCAGCAGCTCGGCCGAGACATCCAGCTTGCCGTTACGGTGGATCCGGGCCAGCAGATGCCGTCCCAGCCGCCGGCGCAGCCGCGCGACCAGCAGCCGGGGCCGCCGGCGCCTGGGCCGCAGGCCCAGGCAAATCAAGCGCCGTACGGCCAGCACGCCACAGGCCCGCAGCCCATCATGGCGCCGCGTCCGCAGCCCACCGCACCTCCGCCCGGTCAGGGCTACGGGCTCGAAGTGACCACCGACGACCGTTCCCGGCTCCTTCCGCAGGGTGGCCAGTCCTCGCCGCCAGGGTCCCGCCCGGATGAAGCCCGGCCGCCGGCCGGAGGCATGGGTGAGATCGGCCGGCCTATGGAGCCTGCCGAGAGCGGTTCGGGGGGGCCGTTCTCCCCGATGACCGGCGCCCCCGTGGGACCGCCGAGCCACGATCACAGCAGCCCGCCTTTGGTCCGAGGAGGATTCGGGGGGACCCATTCCCCCGACGAAAGGGGGAGGAGTGGCTTCGGGGGCGCTCTTCCCGATGAATTGGGCAGGATCGGGTATGGCGGGCCCCTTTCCGCCGATGACCGCAACGGGTTCGGCGGGACTGGGACGCATCCGGCCGACAGCAGAGGCGGGTTCACAACCCATCCGACCGACCCCCAGGGCGAGCCCGTACTGCCGCCGCCACCGCGGCATCTGGTGCCCGGCGGCACCCGGCTGAATCCGAAGTACATCTTCGAGACGTTCGTCATCGGCTCCAGCAACCGGTTCGCGCACGCCGCGGCGGTCGCGGTCGCCGAAGCCCCCGCCAAGGCCTACAACCCGCTGTTCATCTACGGCGACTCGGGACTTGGGAAGACTCACCTGCTGCACGCGATCGGGCATTACGCGCAGACCCTCTACAGCGGTCTCAGGGTGCGGTACGTGAGTTCCGAGGAGTTCACCAACGATTTCATCAACATGATCCGCGACGGCAAGCAGGACGGCTTCCGCCGCCGCTACCGCGACGTGGACGTGCTGCTCGTCGACGACATCCAGTTCCTCGAGAACAAAGAAGGAACCCAGGAGGAGTTTTTCCACACCTTCAACACCCTCCACAACGCCAGCAAGCAGATCGTGATCTCCAGCGACCGCGCGCCCAAGCGGCTGGTCACCTTGGAAGACCGGCTGCGTAGCAGGTTCGAATGGGGGCTGCTCACCGACATCCAGCCGCCTGAACTGGAGACCCGGATCGCGATCCTGCGGCGTAAGGCCGAACAGGAAAGGCTGAACGCCCCGCCCGAGGTCCTGGAGTACATCGCCAGCCGGATCTCGACCAACATCCGGGAACTCGAGGGGGCGCTGATCCGGGTGACGGCATTCGCCAGCCTCAACCGCCAGTCGGTGGACCTGCAGCTCGCCGAGATCGTGCTGAAGGATCTGATCCCCGAAGCGCAGGGCCCGCAGATCACGGCGGCCACGATCATGGGACAGACCGCGTCGTACTTCGGACTGTCGATCGAGGACCTGTGCGGCACCTCGCGTTCCCGGCTCCTGGTCACGGCCCGCCACATCGCGATGTACCTGTGCCGCGAACTCACCGACCTGTCGCTGCCGAAGATCGGCCAGCAGTTCGGCGGCCGCGACCACACCACGGTCATCAACGCGGATCGCAAGATACGCAAGCTGATGGCTGAGCGCCAGTCGGTATTCACGCAGGTGACCGAGCTGACCACCCGGATCAAGCAGCAGGCTCGCACCAGTTGACTGCCCGGGCCGGGTCCCCGGCCTGGGACCCGATCTCCGGCATAGCAGAAGAACCCGCCCTCGTGAGCCGGTATCGCATGACGCACACAAGGTGTGGACAAGATTGTGGAAGACGTCCGGATAACCCGGGGACAACCAGTGGGAACCTATCGGAGCACCGCCGTGAGCAACAGCCGGGCCCTCGCCATCCCCGCTGGACGCACATCACATGTGCATAGCGAAACAGCCAGTGACCTGCATGGATATCGGTTTTCCCCGATATCCACCGCACCTATGACTATGACGGTTCTCTCTATCAAGAAAGAACCAAGCCCAAGTAGGGCCTGTGGCGAACGCCAGGGGTGCCGGGTATGGCACCCGCTGCTCTAAAGCTGAGCCGCAGTGCCTCGCGAGAAGCCATACCCCGCGATAGGCTTCCCGACACATAGGAGGGACCACTTGTGAAGCTTCAGGTTGAACGCGACCACCTCGCCGATGCGGTGGCCTGGACCGCGCGTGCCCTGCCAGCCCGTCCCACCGCGCCGGTCCTGGCCGGCATGCACCTGCGGGCTGGTTCGGGAGGCGACGCCGAGCTGACGCTGTCCACATTCGACTACGAGGTGTCCGCGGTCGCCTCCGTACCGGTGATCACCGATGAAGACGGCATCGTCGTGGTGTCCGGCAAGCTGATGGCGGAGATCGTCAGGTCACTGCCCGCCCGGCCGGTCACGCTGACCACCGACGGTGCCCGCGCCACGCTCAAGTGCGGCAGCGCCACGTTCACGTTGATGTTGCTGCCCGCGGAGGAATATCCGACGCTGCCCGAACTGCCTCCGCTGGCCGGCTCGGTGGGCAGTGACGCGCTGGCATCGGCCATCGGGCAGGTGGCGATCGCGGCAGGCCGTGACGACACATTGCCCGCCCTGACCGGGATCCGGATCGAGATATCCGGTGAGTCGCTCACCCTGGTGGCCACCGACCGGTACCGGCTGGCCGTCCGCGAGCTGCGCTGGACGCCAACACGGCCGGACCTGAACACGGCTGTCCTGGTCCCGGCGAAGGTGCTGGGCGATACGGCCCGCGCGCTGACCTCGGGCGCCGAGGTCCAGGTTTCCCTGGGCGGTGACGAGCCGGCCAGCCTGATCGGTTTCTCCGGTGCGGGCAGGCAGACCACGACCCGGCTGATCAGCGGCGAGTATCCGCGGTATCAGGCGCTCCTGCCGAGTGAGTTCAACGCGGTGGCCGAACTGCCGGCCAGCGTCTTCGCCGAGGCGATCCGCCGGGTGGCCTTGGTGGCCGAGCGGAACACGCCCGTGCGGCTGGCGTTCAGCACCGGCCAGCTCGTGCTCGAGGCCGGCGCGTCGGATGAGGCCCAGGCCGTCGAGGTGCTGGAGGCCGACTTCACCGGCGAGGACCTGCAGATCGCGTTCAACCCGCAGTTCCTGCTGGACGGCGTGGGCGCGATCGACTCTGACACGGCCCGCCTGTCGTTCACGTCCCCCACCAAGCCCGCCGTCATCACCGGCAAGAGCGAAGGCACAGCGGCCGACTACCGCTACGTCCTAATGCCAATCAGGTCGGCCGGGTAATCGGCACACCAGCGACCCACAGTGGCCCCGCGGCGAGCGAAAGCGAGCTTCGCGGGTCGCCTGGCCGCGAGGGCCCGCAGGGCCTTCCGGGCAGGTGACACTGCGGCGGGAAGCGTCGCAGGCCGGGGGGTCTGGGGGGTTGGTCTGTACCCCCCAGGAAATAGGCTAGGAGCGTGTATCTCAGCCGGCTGGCGCTTAACGACTTCAGGTCCTACGCCGATCTCGTCCTTGAGCTCGCGCCGGGCGTGACGACGTTCAGCGGCTTGAACGGTGAGGGCAAGACCAACCTGGTGGAGGGTATCGGCTACCTGGCCACGCTGGGCAGCCACCGGGTTTCGGGCGACGCCCCGCTGGTGCGGCGTGGCGCCGACCAGGCCATCCTGCGCGCCCTGGTCCACAGCGGCCGGGGTGACGCCCTGATCGAGGTGGAGCTCAATCCGGGCAAGGCCAATCGGGTCAGGTTGAACCGCACGCCGCTGCCCCGGCCGCGGGAACTCCTCGGCATCCTGCGCACGGTGTTGTTCGCCCCCGAGGATCTGGCCCTGGTCAAGGGCGACCCCGGCGAGCGCCGCCGGTTCCTCGACGATCTGCTGGTCGCCACCGCTCCCCGGTACGCGGGGGTCCGTGCCGACTACGAACGCGTGGTCAAGCAGCGCACCGCCCTGCTCAAGTCGGCCGGCGCCAAGAGCCACCTGCGCGGCCCGGCCCGCGAGGCGATGACCGCCACGCTGGACGCCTGGGACGCTCAGCTCGCTACCGCGGGCGCCCCCCTGCTGGCCGGCCGCCTGCGGCTGACCGAGGCGCTCCGGCCCCATATCGTCGCCGCCTATGCCGCCGTGTCGGGTGGTTCGAAGGAAGCCGCCGCGGTCTCGTATAAGGCCACGGTACCGGTTGACACCGGCGATCTGGAGGAAGCGATCCTCAAGGCCATCGCGACGGTCCGGGCCAGCGAACTGGACCGGGGTGTCTGCCTGATCGGTCCGCACCGCGACGAGCTCGAGCTGGCCGTCGGGGGGATGCCGGCCCGCGGCTACGCCAGCCACGGCGAGTCCTGGTCGCTCGCGCTCGCGCTGCGCCTGGCCAGTTTCGCGCTGCTGCGCGACGGGCAGGAGGATCCGGTGCTGATCCTGGATGACGTGTTCGCCGAGCTGGACGCCGGCCGCCGGGACCGCCTCGCCGCCATTGTCGCCGACGCCGAGCAGGTGCTGATCACCGCCGCGGTAGAGGCGGATGTCCCCGCCGTGCTCAGCGGCGCCCGCTTCGCCGTATCCAACGGCTCGGTGACCCGTGGTTGATATCAACCGCCGCAGGCTGGCGGCTGAGGCTCTGGCGGAGGCTCAGGCCGATGCCCTTTCTAGGGGAAATTTTCACGAACGAGCTGGCGTTATACCAGCCGGTAAAGCTGCGTCCGCACCCGAGGTGAGGTCGCGACGGGCGCATCGCGACGACCCCCAGCTCTTCAACACGGCGATCGGCGGCCTGCTGGAGTCTCACGGCTGGCACGATCGGGTCGCCATGGGGTCGGTGTTCGGCCGCTGGGCGGAGATAGTCGGCGCGGATCTGGCCGCACATACCAAACCGGACAGTTTCGCCGACGGTGAGCTGGCGGTGATCGCTGACTCGACCGCGTGGGCGACTCAGGTCCGGTTGCTGGCTCCGATGCTGGTGAAACGCCTGAACGAGGAAGTGGGAAACGGCTCGGTGCGCCGGGTCAGGGTCCGCGGCCCGCAGCCGCCCAGGCGACGGGGCGGCTTGCGTGTGCCTGGCAGCAAGGGACCCGGCGACACGTACGGGTAACTGCCAGACACGCGGCTAAACGCATGCCGCAACATGGCCCTAGCAATACGTATTCGCAGCTAAAATAGAGTATGCGCGGGCAGGGCGGAACAAGAACGCCAGGTGGAGCCCTTGAGCGCTTGAACTCCTTCGACAGGGAACGGAGTGCACACAGCCTAGCCGCGCGCCTTTGATGCAGGATGGAGTCTCGGTTTGTCCTACGACGCTCGCTCGATCACGGTTCTGGAGGGGCTGGAGGCTGTCCGCAAGCGGCCCGGCATGTACATCGGCTCGACCGGCGAGCGGGGCCTGCACCACCTGGTCTACGAGGTCGTGGACAACTCCGTCGACGAGGCCCTGGCCGGGCACGCCGACGAGATCGAGGTGACGCTGCTGGCCGACGGCGGTGTCCGGGTCAAGGACAATGGCCGCGGCATCCCGGTTGACGAGCATCCGGTGGAGCACCGGCCCGCGCTCGAGGTCGTGATGACCACGCTGCACGCGGGCGGCAAGTTCGATGGCAAGTCCTACGCGGTGTCCGGCGGCCTGCACGGGGTCGGCGTCTCGGTGGTGAACGCGCTGTCCGCCTGCCTGGAGGTGGAGGTTCGCCGGGACGGCTACGTGTGGACGCAGTCCTATGTCCAGGGCGAGCCCGCGGGCCCGGTGGAGCGCGGTGAGCCTACCGATGAGCGTGGCAACATGACCACGTTCTGGCCAGACGGTGAGATCTTCGAGACCACCGAGTGGTCGTTCGAGACGCTGTCCCGGCGGATGCAGGAGATGGCGTTCCTCAACAAGAACCTCGCCATCTCCATCACCGATGAGCGTGATCCGGACGACCCCCGCGGGGCCAGGTATCAGTACGCGGGCGGCATCGCCGACTTCGTCCGGTACATCAACAACTCCAAGGAGCCGGTGCACGCCACGGTCATCGACTTCGAGGAGGAAGCCGATGGCATCTCGGTCGAGATCGCGATGCAGTGGAGTTCGGCCTACACCGAGTCGGTCCACACGTTCGCGAACACGATCAACACCGCGGAGGGCGGCACCCATGAGGAGGGCTTCCGCGCCGCGCTGACCTCCATCGTCAACCGGTACGCCCGCGATCAGAAGCTGCTTCGGGAGAAGGACGACAACCTCACCGGCGAGGATGTGCGGGAGGGCCTGACCGCGATCGTATCGGTGAAGCTGGCCGACCCGCAGTTCGAGGGGCAGACGAAGACCAAGCTCGGCAACACCGAGGCCAAGTCCTTCGTGCAGAAGGCGGCCAACGACCACCTCCGGGACTGGTTCGACCGCAACCCCGGCGAGGCCAAGGACATCATCAACAAGGCCAGCCAGGCGGCTCGCGCGCGGATCGCCGCGCGACAGGCCCGGGACCTGACCCGCCGCAAGTCGGCGATGGAGTCCAACGGGCTGCCCGGCAAGCTGGCCGACTGCCAGTCCACCGACCCGGAAAAGTCAGAGGTCTACGTGGTCGAGGGTGACTCGGCCGGCGGCTCCGCCAAGCAGGGCAGGAATCCTGAGTTCCAGGCCATCCTGCCGATCCGCGGCAAGATCATCAACGTGGAGAAGGCCCGGATCGACCGGGTGCTGAAGAACACCGAGGTCCAGGCGATGATCACGGCGCTCGGCACCGGTATCCACGACGAGTTCGACATCAGCAAGCTGCGATATCACAAGATCATCCTGATGGCCGACGCGGACGTGGACGGCCAGCACATCCGGACGTTGCTGCTCACCTTGCTGTTCCGGTTCATGAAGCCGCTGATCGAGGCGGGTCACGTGTACCTGGCCCAGCCGCCGCTGTACAAGATCAAGTGGGAGGGCCGCGGCGTCCACCCCGGATATGCGTTCAGTGACGCCGAGCGGGACCGGGTGATCGAGGCCGGCATCGCGGAGGGCCGGAAGGACCCGCGGCCGAGGGATGGCGTGCAGCGGTTCAAGGGCCTCGGCGAGATGAACGCCGAGGAGCTGTGGGACACCACTATGAACCCGGCAACCCGGGTTCTGCTGCAGGTCACGCTCGATGACGCGGCCCAGGCCGACGAACTGTTCACCGTGCTGATGGGTGAGGACGTCGACGCCCGCCGCGCGTTCATCACCCGGAACGCCAAGGACGTCAAGTTCCTGGACATTTAAGGGATTTCCAACTGTGACTGACATTACCGAGGAGCCCCAGCACGACCGCACGGAGCCGGTCGACATCCAGGTCGAGATGCAGCGCAGCTACATCGAGTACGCGATGTCGGTCATCGTCGGCCGTGCGCTGCCCGACGTGCGCGACGGGCTCAAGCCGGTTCACGTGCGGATTCTGTACGCCATGCTGGACGGCGGCTACCGGCCCGACCGCGGGTTCTTCAAGTGCTCGCGCGTGGTCGGCGACGTCATGGGGCAGTACCACCCGCACGGCGACTCGTCGATCTATGACGCGCTGGTGCGGATGGCCCAGCCATGGTCCATGCGCATGCCGCTGATCGACAGCCAGGGCAACTTCGGCTCACCCGGCAACGACCCGCCCGCGGCAATGCGGTACACCGAGTGCCGCCTCGCTCCGCTCGCGATGGAGATGCTGCGGGACATCAACGAGGACACCGTCGACTTCCGGGAGAATTACGACGGGCGTTCCCGCGAGCCGGTCGTGCTGCCCAGCCGGTTCCCGAACCTGCTGATCAACGGGTCCGAGGGCATCGCGGTCGGCATGGCCACCAAGGTGCCGCCGCACAACCTGCGGGAAGTGGCTTCCGGAGTCCAGTGGTACCTCGACAACTTCGAGGCCACCGACGAGGAACTCCTCGACGCGCTGATGGCGCGGATCAAGGGGCCGGACTTCCCCACCCGCGGGCTGATCGTCGGCGGCCGCGGCATCAGGGACGCATACCGGACCGGCCGCGGTTCGATCATCATGCGCGCGGTCGTCGACGTCGAGGAAGACGCGCGCGGCCGGATCTGCCTGGTGGTGAAAGAGCTCCCGTACCAGGTCAACCCGGACAACCTGGCCTCCAAGATCGCCGAACTGGTGCGCGAGGGCAGGATCAGCGGGATCGCCGACGTGCGCGACGAGTCGAGCGGCCGGACCGGCCAGCGCCTCGTGGTGGTGCTGAAGCGGGACGCTGTAGCCAAAGTCGTTCTCAACAATCTGTACAAGCACACCCAGCTACAGGAAACATTCGGCGCGAATATGCTCGCCCTTGTCGACGGCGTGCCGCGCACGCTGCGGCTGGACCAGCTGATCCGACACTGGGTCACCCACCAGATCGAAGTCATCGTACGGCGCACCAGGTTCCGGCTGCGCAAGGCGCAGGAACGGCTGCACATCGTGGCCGCCCTGCTCAAGGCCATCGACCGGATCGACGAGGTCATCGCGCTGATCCGCGGCAGCGCGTCGGCGGCGCAGGCGCAGGTCGGCTTGATGGAGCTGCTGGAGATCGATGAGATCCAGGCGCAGGCCATCCTCGACATGCAGCTGCGCAAGCTGGCCGCCCTGGAGCGGCAGGCACTGGTCGACGAGCGGGACGAACTCGAAGCCAAGATCGCCGACTACCAGGACATCCTGGCCTCGCCGGAGCGGCAGCGGCAGATCATCGGCACCGAGCTCGGCGAGATCGTGACGAAGTACGGTGACGACCGGCGCACGGAGATCATCGCCTATGACGGCGAGGTGGCCGATGAGGACCTGATCGCCGAGGAAGACGTCGCGGTCACGATCACCTATGGTGGCTACGCCAAGCGCACCAGGACCGATCTGTACCGGGCGCAGCGGCGTGGTGGCAAGGGCGTGCGCGGTGCCGCGCTGCGCACTGATGACATCGTGGACCACTTCTTCATCACCACGACCCACCACTGGATCCTGTTCTTCACCAACAAGGGCCGGGTGTACCGGGCCAAGGGCTATGAGCTGCCCGACGCGGGCCGGGACGCACGCGGCCAGCACGTGGCCAATATGCTCGCGTTCCAGCCGGATGAGCGGATCGCCGAGGTGCTCGCGCTGCGGGACTATCAGGTCGCGCCTTACCTGGTCCTGGCCACCCGGTCGGGCCTGGTGAAGAAGTCCCGGCTGGAAGACTACGGAAACGTTCGCTCCAACGGACTGACCGCCATCAACCTGCGCGAAGACGACGAGGTGATCGCCGCCCGGCTGGTTTCCGAAAACGAAGACCTGCTGCTGGTCTCCAAGGGCGCGCAGGCGATCCGGTTCAACGCCTCCGACGAGGAACTGCGGCCGATGGGGCGCGCCACGTCGGGCGTCATCGGTATGCGGTTTAACGACGGTGACGAACTGCTCGGCATGTACGTGGTGCGTGAGGGCGAGGAAGTGCTGGTGGCAACCGGTAACGGCTACGCCAAGCGCACCCCGGCCGACCAGTACCCGGTGAAGCACCGGGGCGGCCTCGGCGTGGTCACCGCGAAGATAGTGGAAGCCCGCGGCGAACTGGTCGGTGCGCTGATGGTCCGGCCGGAGGACGAGGTCTTCGCGATCACCTCCGCGGGCGGCGTGATCCGGACCCGGGCGGCGGAGGTCAAGCAGTCGGGCCGGCAGACGATGGGAGTCCGGCTGATGAACCTCGCGCCTGGCGATAGCGTGGTCGGGCTGGCCCGGAATGCGGAATCCCTGGAAGTGGAGTCACTGGAGTCACTGGAGTCACTGGAAGGCGAAGAAGAGGCAGAGGGTGAGCCTGTGACCGGCGATGGCGAGTTGTCCGACGCGGGCGAGACTGATGCGGAATAATCCCCCTAGTGGCGGGGCAAACGGCTTCCTGAGCGGGTATGGCCTACGGCCGGGGAAGTACTTGGGAGCCAGCCAGATTCTCAAGTGGTGTCATATGGGCGACTCGTCCGCATATACCCTCTTGAGCATCGGCATCTGGAGGAGGACGGCTTGGACAGGCGAACAGTCGACGAGGATCTCGACGACCTCGTGCTCGATGGGGACCTGGATACGGCCTCGGGCGACCCAACGTCGAGTGACGCCGAACCAGGTGATTCCGAACCCACGGGCGTGATGGCGCCACCCAAGCGATCCGGGACGCGCAAGCCGCCCGGCCGCAAGAATAGCGACAGTTCGTCTGGCAATGGCCGCCGTCCCGGCTCTGGTTCGGCCGGGAGCGGTGCCGTCGGCGCCTCCGACGCTGACACCGCCGTAGCCAGCGATACTTCGGTCGTGAAAGATGAGGCGGATACCGCTGCGGCGGCTTCTGCTCCAGCGGATACCGTGGCGTCCGAGGAAGTCCCCGGGGAAAGCGACCCGGCCAAGGAAGGGGCCGCCACGCCGGCCATGCCCGCCGATGACATATGGACGCCCAGATCGCGGTCGGCCAGCAGCGGCGACCCCGGGTGGACGTCGACGGCTGCGGGTGACCGTCCGCGCGGCAATGCCTTCGAGATGACGGACGCGTTCTCGGCGCCGCCGATGCCATCGGACACGGCCGCCGCGTCGACGCCGTCTTTCACGGCCAAGTCATCAACGGCGAGTTCGTTCGGCTCGACCTCGACCTCGTCGTCCGGCTTCGCTGGTGGTTCCGCGGCTTCCCCCGCCGGGGCGGGTTCGACCCCCCCGACGCAGGCGTTCCCGCGACCAGGCGCCCCCGCCAAGTCGGCCAAGTCGGGCAAATCGGCTAATCCACGCGGGCCGAAGGTCACGGCGCGGCGGCCGAGTTCGGCCCGGCAGGCTCATCTGACCATCGCCCGGGTTGAACCGTGGTCGGTGATGAAGTTCAGCTTCGCGGTGTCCGTGGTCGCGTTCGTCGTGCTGTTCGTCGCCGTCGCGGTGCTGTACGGGGTCCTTTCCGCGCTCGGCGTGTTCAACTCGCTACAGCACCTGGTGACGACGATGACTTCCAGCCAGGGCTCGGCCGGATACAACGCCCGGCCGTGGTTCTCCGCGTCCCGCATTCTCAGCTACACGGTCCTGCTTGGCGGGATCAACATCGTCCTGATCACCGCGATGTCCACCATCGGCGCGGTGATCTACAACCTGACATCCCGGCTGATCGGCGGGGTGGAAGTGACGCTGCGCGAGGCCGAATGATCACTTTCCGCCGTCATGGCCTAGCGCGGCCGCTTCGGTTAGCGCATCCGCGGCGGATGCGGTAATCTCACCCGGGTAGTCAGCGATCCGCTGACTCGCGATGGGGCTATAGCTCAGCTCGGTTAGAGCGCTTCCCTGATAAGGAAGAGGTCCATGGTTCAAGTCCATGTAGCCCCACCAGCACGTTTATCTCTTCTGGCCCTGTTCCTCACCTCCGTGGGGGGCATTTTGGGGGGCAGGTGGGCCACTCAGGCCCTTCAATCTCATGACGAATCTGCCGTCCCTGGCCGTCGCTAGCGGCTTGGACCTTTCCCTCCCTGGCCAATACTGGGTCGTACTGGACGCGTCCTCATGATCGCTCTCCTGAGCCTTGACGGCAGAATGCTCGGTCAGCAACCTGACCCGGGCTGGAAAGCTGGATCTCCCAGGGCCATCGCCGAACGACCCGATACCGGCCAGCGCCAGACCGCTGCACCGCGACGCCGTCTGACACGTCGTGCGTCGACTCCGCGACCGTCTCAGCGGCGCTCACCACTCACGACCGAGGCCCCGGCCGCCCGAAGAACATCAAGCCCGCCATCGCTCACGCGACTGGCTCACCGCCGTGATCTCATCCCGGATCGCGCTCGGCAGACCGATCTGGACGAATGGCTGGCCAGCGCTCAGTCGGACCCACCGCATCGGTGCACGCTGTTTCCTGGGCGGCCAGCCGGGCCACCACACCAAGCGCCTCTTGATTGGCCGAACGACTCGGCTCGACATCTGCGCCGGATCGGCCCGCTCGGCCGCGCTGTTCCAGTGTCGGCGGCAGCTGAATACTGACCACGGCGCGGCGAACGAATTTTGACCAGCTTCCCCGAGACCCTGGCTCTGGCCGAGCCAGGGAGGAAGCAGGTGCTGGACGTGGAGGACTGGGCGGAGATCCGCCGGCTGCGGCGGGCGGAGCAGATGCCGATCGCGCAGATCGCCCGGGTGATGGGGGTGGCGCGGAACACGGTGAAGGCGGCGCTGGCCAGTGACGGGCCGCCGCGGTATGTGCGGGCGCCGAAGGGGTCGGTGGCCGACGGGTTCGAGCCGCGGATCCGGGGAGCTGCTGGCGGCGTTCCCGTCGATGCCGTCGACGGTGATCGCCGAGCGGATCGGGTGGCCGTATTCGGAGCGGACGTTGCGGGCGAAGGTGGCCGAGCTGCGTCCGGCATATGTTCCGCCGGATCCGGTGTCGCGGACGTCGTATGCGGCCGGGGAGATCGCGCAGTGCGATTTCTGGTTCCCGGACATCACGGTGCCGTGCGAGCCGGGGCAGGTGCGGACGGCGAAGCAGCTGCCGGTGCTGACCATGGTGACCGGGTATGCCCGGTGGGCGTCGGGGCTGCTGATCCCGACGCGGCGGGCCGAGGACCTGTTCGCGGGCTGGTGGCAGCTCATCTCCCGGCTGGGCGCGGTGCCGCGGGTGCTGGTGTGGGACGGGGAAGGCGCGATCGGGCGGCACCGCCGGGGCCGCAGCGAGCTGACCGCAGAGTGCCAGGGATTCCGCGGCACGCTGGCAGCGAAGGTGATCATCTGCCGGCCCGGCGACCCGGAAGCCAAGGGCCTGGTCGAGCGGCTGCACGATTACCTGGAACGGTCGTTCCTGCCCGGCCGCGTCTTCACCAGCCCAGCTGATTTCAACGACCAGCTGGCCGGGTTCCTGGCCCGCGCTAATGACCGGCAGCACCGGGTGCTGGGCTGCCGCCCGGCAGACCGGATCGAGGCGGACCGGGCCGCGATGATCCCGCTGCCGCCGGTAGCGCCGGTGACCGGGTGGCGGCACTCGGCACGGCTGCCGCGCGATCACTACGTACGGCTGGATACCAGCGACTACTCGGTCCATCCCTCGGTGATCGGGCGGCGGATCGAGATCACCGCGGACCTGACCGCCGTGCGGGCCGTCTGCGACGGCCGGGTCGTGGCTGACCATGACCGGGTCTGGGCCAGGCACCAGACCATCACCGACCCCGCGCACCTGGCCGCGGCCCGCGCGCTGCGCAGGGACCGGCTCGAGATCGTCCGGCCCGCCGCAGAGCCGGCCGTCGAGGTGCGGCGGCTGGCCGACTACGACGCCGCCCTGGGCATTGATGGCGGGGCCGCGTGATGGCTGCCAAGACCACGGCGTCCCGGGACCTGACCGCGGAACTGGCGTTTCTCACCCGGGCGCTGAAGGCGCCCACGCTGCGCGAATCGGTGCCACGACTGGCCGAGCGGGCCCGCGCAGAAACCTGGACCCACGAGGAATTCCTGGTCGCGTGCCTGCAACGGGAGGTCTCCGCCCGCGAATCCCACGGCGGTGAAGGCCGGATCCGCGCCGCCAGGTTCCCGGCCCGCAAATCGATCGAGGAGTTCGACTTCGACCACGCCCGCGGGCTCAAACGCGACCAGATCGCCCACCTGGGCACCCTGGACTTCGTCGCCGCCAAGGAAAACGTCATCTTCCTCGGCCCGCCCGGCACCGGCAAGACCCACCTGGCCACCGGCCTGGCGATCCGCGCCTGCCAGGCCGGGCACCGGGTCCTGTTCGCCACCGCCGCCGAATGGGTCGCCCGGCTCGCCGACGCCCACCACGCCGGCCGGCTCCAGGCCGAGCTGCTCCGCCTTGGCCGCTACCCCCTGCTGGTCATCGACGAGGTCGGCTACATCCCGTTCGAGGCCGAAGCCGCCAACCTGTTCTTCCAGATGGTCTCCGCCCGCTACGAGCGAGCCAGCCTCATCGTCACCAGCAACAAGCCTTTCGGCCGATGGGGAGAAGTCTTCGGCGACGAGATCGTCGCCGCCGCCATGATCGACCGGCTCGTCCACCACGCCGACGTCCTCGCCCTCAAAGGCGACAGCTACCGCCTCAAAGACCGAGACCTCGGCCGCATCCCCACCGCGGCCGACGAACCATAAACCCCGGGAGACGGTCAACATTCGCATGCCGCCAGATGGTCAGGATTCGGTTGCCGTTGACATCCAGCTGGCCGCCGACTTGTCCGCCGCACGTCTGCTCGGCCTTCACACGCCGTCGCCGTTGTCTGGCAACGCGCAGCCGCCGGAGACTGGGGCCACCGCCTACGCCGTCGAAGTCGGCCCGGCGAACGCCCGCTGACGGTCGATCAGGCAAAGCGACCGACACTTCGTGGCTGGGACCGGCCCATCTACGTCCGCCTCCGTCGATCTCCTACGTAGGTTTGGCCCTGACCCATGACCTGTCGGCCTGGGAAGAAGGACATCGCCGCCCAAGTGCTCGGCGACCACATCGGGTGGCTGTCCCCGCCACCGTGACCGATATCCCAGATAAAGAGGATCAGCGTGTCATGCCGCTGGCTGCCTGTGGCCCCACCTTGAGCAGTACGGGCACCCGGAGCGTGGAACATCTTTCGATAGCGTTACCCGCGGAATGTCAGCTCGGTATACAAGTTGCGGAGCCGGTCGTCTGATGCCGGTGACATGCGCCATGAACTCGGTAACTGCCAGGGAGGCGACCACCCCATTGACGGAGACGACGGCGGGACCTGTGCCTCCGAGGAGGTCGCCTTTCAGCCCGTATAGACGCCGCTCGTTTTCAAGCTCGACGTCAGTCATCTGCTCGATCCGAATCAGGCGCTGGTCAAGGAGATCGAGGCAGGAGAGGCAGCGTCTGCCATCGCAGTAGACTACGTGGCCGCCGTACCAGTCTTCATTTTCCCCGCCCGTATCCGTCGCGAGGTCGAAGTATGCGATCTCGGAGGCCGAGCAGAGGTCGGTCAGGAACAGGCGCGGCGACTCCCTGTCGAGGCAACCGAAGACGACATCGGCGTTGCGTATCAAGGTGGCAGCGCCATCCTCTGAACTCCGGGTCACGCGAGCTTCCAGGACCGTGACCGCGGCCTCGGGCTGGAGCGACTTAATCAACCGCTCTGCGGCCCTCACCTTCGGCATCATCGACGGGACGTCTTGCGGGACGGCACCGATCACCCGGTTGAGGCTTGACTCGGTAATCGCGTCGTCATCGACGAGGGTATAGCGGATCACTCCGAGGTATGCGAGCTGTTGCGCTACATGAGATCCCAGCCCGCCGAGCCCTACGATCGCGACAGTAGTTGCCGCGATCTTCCTCTGGCCATCCTCGCCGAAAAGAGCGGTGTTGCGGCTATAGCGGCTATCGTCGTCCATCGTCACCCCTTAGGCTGAGCAACCGGGTGGCCCCAGTTGCCGGGAAGAACACGTCGGCTGTTATCCCACCGACCGGCTCAATTTCACCCGGGCCGTCAATCCAGGCGAGCGCGTCCAGATCGCGGGCTGAGGTCACTATCGCCGCGTACGGGCGGCCGCGCAGCCGCCACCACAGGTGGGGAACCCACTCCTCAAGGTTCTGCAGGTCATATCGGGAGAAGGCGGCCGGCCCCCGCCGCCCGTGTGAGTGCGCCTCGATCAGGCATGCCTGTTCAGCCCACGCCCACTTGATGATGGCTGACCGCGTCTCGTCAGGCAACGACACGTGCCGTTGGCCGTGAGCGTCGGCAGCGCCGTCAAGAACCGGCTGCCAGCTACGAATCCTGAACTGGCGGTCAGCCGACGACCAGCTGGCGAGGAAAAACCCCACTTGCTCGGCGCTTTGGTCAAGGTGCTGACGCGCGGTTCGCCACAGTCCCGGCTCAACGGTGATCTGGATCATCAGGGCCCCTCACGAAGCCGGTCGGCGAACGAACGCACGAAGTTCAGCATGTTAGAACCCCGAGTGATTTCCACATGGGGCGCCCACACCTCGGGTGCCCACGAGAACTGCCCCCAGCTATCTCCGAAGCAGGTCGAGGTTGGGTACGTGTAGTTGGTGATCGGCCGACCACCGACAGCGCTCAGTCCGGGCCGTACCCAGAACGCATAGGGCTGCTCACCCACCGTCGGTGGGATACGGAAGGCCACTTCAACCTTCGGCGGGTCCCACAGGGCGGGAGGCACCGCGTAATCCGGTATCCGGACCCAGAAGGCATCGGGACGCCACTCTAGGTCCGGGTACACGGCGCGGAGGAGGGTGAGCTCTTGCTCGATCCGCTCCGTCACGATCATCCCCGCTTGAACTTGATCTTCTTGCCGTAGCCCATGCCCGGCTTGATGTCGACCACCTCGTCCTCGGCTAGCGTCCGCTCTGAGTTGTCCTTCAGATCGACCTCGATCACCGGATCCGTGGCGGCGAACCCGCCCAGATTCCGGATGTCCGCCGCGGTGATCGTCGGGCTGGGCCAGTCGTGGTCGATGCCCTCGACGTTGACCACGTAGCTCGGCCCACGCGCCCTGCCCGTTTCCTCGACCGCAACCTGTGTATCCATAAGTGCCTCCATATCAGGAGTCGTGGGCACCGGCACCGCCTCCGACGGGCCGAACCGCTACCGTGTTGGAACCCCATGCGGGGAACTCGGCAGGTACCTGACCTGCATGTGCTAGTATACCATACTGTTCCTTTACCGGATTGGTAATAAGCAGGAGTCGATGGAGATCGCCTTCGAGACCGAGAGGCTGGCCCGGCTGTGCAACAGCCAGGCAGCGCTCGACCGAGCCTATGGCGCAGCCTGCGCCAGGCGGCTTCGCCAGCGTCTTCAAGAACTTGAGGCCGTCGAGTCGCTTGCCGACATGGTGTTCGGCCGGCCGCACGAACTCAAAGGCAACAGGGCGGGTCAGGTCAGCGTCGATCTGGTTCACCCGCTCCGGCTGATCTTCCGACCGACTACCCAGCCACCCCCTACTAGGACTGATGGAGGTCTCGACCGTCCGAAGGTAAAGAGTGTGACAATCATCGAAGTGACCGACCCGCACTAGATCAATAGGAAGGAGGTAATAACCAATGACCGACAACACAGAACCGGTGTTCAGGTACGAGCCTGACTACGCAGTGCCGCCCGGTGAGACCCTGGCCGAGGTCCTGGAAACGCGCGAGATGTCGCAAGCCGAGCTGGCGCGCAGAACCGGCCTGTCAGCTAAGCATGTCAACCTGATCCTCAAGGGATCAGCCACCATCACGGCCGACACAGCGCTGAAACTCGAACACGTCCTTAACATCCCAGCCCGGATCTGGAACGCTCTTGAGGCGAACTATCAGGGCCACCTGTCACAGCTGGAGGAGGGAAAGGATCTCGAAGAACACATCGGATGGGCTAGCCCAGAGCTCATCAAGGAACTCGCCAGCCGGGGCCGCATCCGGCGAGTAAGTGACCGCATCCAGCAGATCAGGGAAGTACTCAAGTTCTTTGGGGTGGCCTCCGTCAGCGCATGGAGCACTATCTGGAACGAGTCATCATCGCTGAACTCCTATCGTTTGGCCAAGCAGCAAGGAGACCCCGTCGCGCTTGCAGCGTGGATACGCATCGGAGAACTCTCTGCGGCCGAAGTCGAAACCGGACCATTCGACCGCGATGAATTCCGTGAGATGCTCCGCAAAGCCCGCGCGATGACAAGGATCACAGACCCCCATGACTGGCTTCCACAGCTCCAGGAGATGTGCCGACGTGTCGGTGTGGTCGTGATCATCGAGAAGGAACTCCCTAAGGCCCGCGTAAACGGCGTAGCGAGATGGCTCAGTCCCAGCAAAGCCCTCATCCAGCTCAGTGCACGTTACCTGCGCGATGACATCCTGTGGTTCACGTTCTTCCATGAGGCTGGGCATTTGCTGTTGCACGGAAGAAAGAGCGGACCACGGGATGTGCCGGCGACCTTCATCGATACCAAGGACTCGGCAGGGCACGCCGAGGACGAAGCGAACACGTTCGCAGCCGACTTGCTGATCCCGGCCCGCTACGCGGAACGCCTGCGGCGTATCAACAGCCTCGATGAGGTCCGGCGACTCGCCGATGATCTTCAAATCTCCCCAGGAATCATCGTCGGGAGGCTCCACCACGAGAAATGGAAGCAGCCGAGCTGGGGAGCGGGCCTGATCGTCCGCTACCAGTGGTAGGTAAGCGCCCAGTCGTCGCAGTCGTGAAGATTTACGTGCAGTGCAGGTAATTGCCCGGGTGTTGGGTCCTTCGAAGGCCGATGACTCGGCAACCTGAAAGGGTGCCCAGAATTATCGATCCCGCGCAGCTGAAGCCTTGAGGAGCCGAGTCATCAGACATGCTCAAGTACTTCGCGTAGCAGATCCCCGTGACCGTATACACAGCATCGACGTCTTCTCTGAACTAGAAGTTGTTCATGAGTTTCCCCAGTTCAGTGGCGGTTTCCCGGATGCGCGGCTGATGGCGGTGAGCAGGAGCTGGATGTTACGGTCGTCGAGGCCGGTGATGGTGTCCTGGAGGTCGACGGGGATGCCGCCGGCCAGGCTTGCCGTGATTTTCAGCATCCGCTGTTCGCCTCCGGAGCAGGGAAGGCTGGCGCCTAGTGCGGTGATGACGGCGGGCCAGTCGATGACGGCTACTGGCTGTCCGCCGCCGGTGCCGGGGTGGACGGTGATGAACCGGCTGGTGAAGTCGGCCCGGTGCAGCCAGTTCTGGGCGATGAGGAGTTCGGCGGCGGCTTGGTGGCAGCGCAGGCCCTGAGCGTGGGCGCGCAGGGCGGCGGCGAGCGTGGCGGGTGAGGTCATGCCGGCTCCTTGGCGGGAGCGGCGGTGTGGCCGGCGATGTCGGGGAAGGCGGGCATGCCCAGGCTCACTGTGTCGCGGCGGCGGGCGATGAGGCTGTCGACCTGGGCGAGCTTGTTGTTCGCTGCGGCGAGGCTGACCTTCAGTCCCTCGGCCTCGCCGGTCCAGCCCTCACGGTCGGCCTCGGCGATGCGGGCGAGCAGGTTGCCGCGGATGTCCTCAAGCCGGCCCCGCTGGGCGGGGTCGATCCTCAGGAGTGCGCACCTGACACAGCTGTGCTCGTGAAGGCAGGCAGTGCCGTATGCCCGGCCGCAGTCGCCGAGCGCGAGCTTGCGACGTTCGAAGTGGCCGAGGAACTCGTCCCATTCGGCCTCGGTAGGAGTACGGTATTCCTCGCTGGGGCGCTGCTCGCGGCGGCGGGCGATGAACGCCCGGTGGCCGTTGATGGCTTCCTCGGGATAGACCGCCTTGTATCCCATCGTGGTGTTTATGTCCTTGTGGCCGAGGATGAGCTGGGCGATGTGCGGCGGCATCCCGTTCATGATCGCGTCGGTGGCGAAGATCCTCCGGAAGTCGTGGGGGACGAAGCTGAGCGGGGCGCCGGCCGCGCCGGTGAGGCCGGCTGCTGCCAGCCCGTCGCTGACCAGCCGGCGGACCGTCTCGATGACGATCGGCCGGTTCTCCAGGCCGACCAGGTGCTGGAACAGCAGCGGCATGGGCGGGTTCCATACTTTCTCGTTGATGTCGTAGGCGGCCACGAGGGGGACTGTGCCGTCTTCGCCGCGGATGCGGCTCAAGATCGCGGCGAGGACGTCTGCTGCCTCGGGCCCGATGACGAGCAGCCGTTCCTGATCGGTCTTGGACGGGGCGATGTGCAGCAGCGGGACGACCTCGCCGGTGGCCGGGACCTGGTACTGGACCAGGCTGTGGTGCGAGAGCTCGGTTAGCTCCTCTATCCGGATGCCGGTCGCCCGCAGGATCTCGATGGCGGCCCAGGCCCAGAATGCGTTGTCTTCCTCGCGTGTCAGGTCCCGGCGGGCTGCGGTGCCGGGATCTTCGGCCCAGATCCGGGTGCCGGGTTTGACCAGCACTGACCGGCGCAGGGTCTGGCCGGCGGCGGTGAACAGCTCGCCGGGGCGGGCGGCTCGCGCGGCCTGCAGGCGCGCTGCGGTGCCGGCGCGCGCCTGGTAGGCGGCAGCGGCCAGCACCGGGAGGACTGGCAGGCGTTCCCTGGTGCGCTGGTCCATCCGGGACTTGCGCCAGGACCGTTCTTTGCGGTGGGTGTTATCGCCGGGCCGGATCGGGCACGGCGCGGCCCATGGTCCCCAGCGGGCCGGATCCTCGGCTGCCCACTGGGCGATGTCGAGGTAGAAGGCCCGCACCATGGTCAGGTAGCCGGCGACCGCGGACCGCGGGATCGTGGCCGGGGCACCCTGGCTGGCAGCGGCCGCCGGCCTGGCCGTCTTGGTCTGGATGCGCTGTTTCCACGCTGCGGCGACGTCGGGCCCGAGGCGCAGCGAGTCGATGCCGGGATGGTGGTTCTCCAGGTCTTTCCAGAACAGCAGGCCCAGCCCGTAGGCCAGGCCCATCAGGGTCCTGTAGTCCAGGCCGGGCTGGCGCTCGCGCAGGTAGTCCACCAGCAGGTCGCGGACCGGCCGGCAGGCAATGTCGTAGCGGTCGATCAGCTGCTCGGGGGTCAGCTGGCCCCGGATCTGCGGGTGGAACATCCGCACGGTGGGCGGTGCGCCGGCCGGGAAGGTCCCTGCCGCGTGGAGGAGCTGGTAGAAGTAGGGGCTCTTGCCGTGGATGCATGTCCGGACGCCGGCTTCCAGTAGTTCCAGGCAGTCGCCGACGGTGATATCGGTGACTGTGCCGCCCTTGGCGGCCACGATGACGGCGACTAGGTCCACCGCGTCGCGCGTGGTGGTGAAAGATGCCTGCCCGGCCTTGCCCGCCGCGGTCAGCGCCGCGAACCCGGCGGGATCGCGGACGCGGGCCATCTCGGGGGCGAGGTTGCGCGGGGCATCGGTGGCCAGCAGCCAGCAGATGCCCGGGCGGATGACATCACCGCAGATCAGCTGCAGCAGCCCGGAGCCGAGGATGGCAGCGGTCTGCTTGTTCTCCCCGGGGATCCGGCCGCTGTCCTTCAGCCACCGGATGGCCGGGCCGCGCCAGTCCGCGTTCCCGTCGGCGTCGGCGCCGGAGGCCATCCACCGCTCCTGCCAGGTGGCGCCCGGCTGTGCGCCGAGCCAGTCCAGGACCCTGGCCAGGCCGAGCTTGCGGTGGTTCTGGCTGCTGGCATTGCCCAGCGGGAACGGCGGCGCGAGCAGCCGGCGCAGCACGGCCGCGCGATCGTGCCCGGTGGCCTCCCAGCTGCTGCCTGCCGGGCGGGGCGGGAACCGCTCCCGCAACACGGACGCCTCTGCGCTGAGCCGCCGGCCCGGGACCAGGGCCGGCGGCTTGAGGGGCGTCACTGCGGGCCCCGGCCGAACAAGATGTCCAGGGTCTCTGGCCGGTAGCCGGGGGAAGCCTGCGGCGGTGACGCCGGGCGGGTGGCCCGGCGCTGGTGGTGGGCGAGGACGTCCCGGACAACATCTTCGGGGGCGGCCGTGACGTAAACCTGCGTCGTGGACAGGTGCGCGTGTCCGAGGACCCACTGCACGTCGGTGATCGGCATCTGCGGGTCACGCGCCATCCGGTAAGCGGCGGTATGCCGGAGATCATGAAGGGTCCAGTTCGCGCCCAGCGACTCGTTCGCCCGCCCGAACATGGCACGCGCCGCGTGATACGACAGCGGCCGGAACGGCCGCCGCAGCGTCCACCACAACGGGTCATCGGGACCGCAGGGGACCAGGCCGCGCATCTCCTCCTGGTAAAGCCGCAGCCACACGAACGCGTCCGGCGACGCCGGCAGCGGCTGCAGCGCCCGCGATCCCTTGCGGATAACCGTGACGAGCTGCTGGCCCGGGTCGGCGCCACCGCATAGCACGCCCAGCAGCTCCGAGGCGCGGGCACCAGTGGAGATCCAGAACGCGATCAGCGCCCGGTCGCGGTGCGAGAGGAGCTCCGCGAACAGCTCGTTGAACTTCCCGTCCGGGATCCGGCGCGGCAGCCGCTGTTCTGGACGCGGCCGGAACAGCCCCGTCCGGTCCTTCCCCGGCGGATCCATCGGATTGCGGTGGGCACCCGCCCTGCCGCCCCGCACCAGCGGGAACGGGTTGACCATCGGCCCCGTCCCGGCCTCCAGGTGAAACTCATAGAAGCTGCGGAGCACTGTCTCGCAGTGCGCCACCGTGGCCGTCGCATATCCCGCGGCGGGCGCGGCCTTACCGGTCACCGGGTTCGGGGCGCCGGGAGCCGGCCTGCCCGCCGCCCGGCCCGCCCCCGCATCCGGCCCGGATCGCCAGTGTGGCCGCACCAGCTTGTCAGCGAGCTGGATCCACCGGCAGAAGTCACGGGCCTCGACCCGGGTCGCCTGATCCCACAGGCACCCGATCGCCCAGCCGAACCGGAACCACCGGAGCAAGTCCATGCCATACGAGCGCAAGGTGGCCGCCGGGCGCCCAGCCGCCTGCAGATCCTGCAGGTAACTGGCAACAGGGCCGACCGCCAGGCCATCACGGTCAAGCAGCTGATACGGCTCCCACGGGTCGCCGGTATCCCGAAGCGAACCCGCGAGGGGAACGACCAGCGATGCCAGGTCCCTGGGCGACTCGTCGTCTGTGACCATGAGCCGGGAACGTACCCACCGCGCCAGCAGACTGTCCGCCGAACCAGGCGGCCTCCCGCGGTAGTTCAGTCAACAGGTCAAGCGCGTCGGGCTGCTGTTCGGTACCGGCGGCGAGCAGATCGCCGGGTGGTTCGGGATGATCCGCACCGCCGCGTTCCACGACGAGCCCTGGACCGGTCTAGTCTCCGCCCTTGAAGATAACCTCCGCCTGCACCATCACCACCCCCCGGCACCCTGGCAAGGCTCAAGGGGTACCTCTACCGGAAAACCGGCGACATGATCGGCAGCCGCTACGCCTCATCCGCGGCGCCGCGATCCAGGTCGTCCTCGACGGCGCCCAGAAGATCACCCTCACCAGCCTTGAGTCCCTCAGCGTCGACATCGCCACCGAGACGGCCAGCACCACCTGCCGCTGTAGCAGACCGTGCCACAAGACGACGGGCTGCTCCCGCCGCTCCCGGTCCGGCCCGTCGCCGGGGAAACCATCCACTCCTACATGCGCCTCACAGCCAGAGCCAACCACCACCTGCGCCCGAGCCTGCTGCACGTCTACGTCCGCAGTCCTTGCCTCCCACCGGGCGATCCGCCCGCTGCGGCTCGCTACGGTCAGCGGCGGTACGCTCGCCGCGTTCAACTCGCAGTCTCATCGACAGCACTCCGAAGCCACTCTGGCGCATCACCTGCCATGGCTCGAGCGGACAGCTCGGACCGCCGGACTTATCAGGCCCATCAGAAGGATCGTCGACGAGCTGGCCGGCCAGCCGTGCGCCGGCCGGAAATCTGGACCATCGTCACTGACAAGCACGACTCCGACACCTCACACCAGCTCATCGTCTCGCTAGAGGACCCGACCCGCCGCAAAGCGGTTCTCAGCGACAACCGCTATCGCTTCCCGCAGCGGGGCTGCAAGGACGGAGACCCGAAAGACTGAGGCAGGGCCGACTTTATCTGAGGCATGGCAGTGCCACTGAGCCATTGTAGGGATTCACCGAAGATGTCATCTGCGCGCAGGCTTTCTGTCATTTTGGCGACTGGGCTATCGACCCGGTTGTACCGGGAACTTGGCATTTCCCTCAGCTGCTGGGTGACCTCGGTCTTGACGTCTCCTGGCCGGCTGCCCAGCGTGGGGAACTGCCTCTGAAACAGCCGGGGAACCTCTGTGATCGCGGCTCGCGGGCGCGAGGAAGAGCGGAACTGTGTTCGTCCGTTGAGCGGCTGCGGCCGGCTCGTTTTCGATAGATCGCCGTCAGTAGTCTTTCAGCGTGATCGCGTCGGCCTTCTGGAACTGTCTGGCGATGAGCGCGCGCATCGGCCAGCGGGTCATCATGGTCATCGACAGGTTGCGCATCCTGATCATTAGCGCGCTGTTCGGCGCGAAGCCCTTCACGCCACCGGGTGGCAGGGTCTGGCACTGCTTCACGTAGTCGCGCATCTCTTCCTGGTACCGGGCGAACGCCGCCTCGTGGTCGTCCGGTGCGGCGGACAGTTCACCGGCGAGCACGTAGGCGGCGACGAGCGCCATCGCGGTACCGAGCCCGGCCAGCGGTGAGCCGCAGTAGCCGGCGTCGCCGAGCAGCACCGTCCGCCCTCGGTACCACTGCTCCATGCGGACCTGGCTGAGCGAGTCGAAGTAGAAGTCCCCGGCGCCGGGCATGGCGGCGAGGATCTGCGGTACCAGCCAGCCCGCTGCGGTGAACTTGGCGCGCAGGATCTCCTGCTGGGCAAGCACATCGCGCCGGTCGTAGTCCAGCGGCGGGGAGGTGAAGCTGAGCATGGCCTTGGCCGTGCCGCCGTTCTCCGGCCGGATCCCGGCGACCAGCCCGCCCGGCGCGCTGTGCATGAGGAACCAGTGGTCCAGGTTGCCTGGGTCCGGGACCGTGAAGTAGGCCATGTATCCGCCGAGGTGCCGCACGAACTCCTGCTCCGGCCCGAAGGCGAGCTGGCGTACCCCGGAGTGCAGCCCGTCCGCGCCGACCACGATGTCGAACCGCCGCACGGTACCGCTGGCGAACGTCACCTTGACGCCGTCCCCGTCCTCGGCCAGCCCGGTGATCCGGTCGCCGAACAGGTACTCAGTGCCGTCGCGGGTGGCGTCGTGCAGGATGCGGGTCAGGTTGCCGCGCATGATCTCGATCTCCGCGACGATCCCCTCGCCGCCGAACAGGCCGGCCGGCATCCTCGCGGTCCACCGGCCGCGGCCGTCCACGTAGGCGAATCCGCGCTCGTCGGCGCGCTCGGCCCGTACCGTGTCGAGAAGCCCCATCCGCTCGACCACCTCGCGCCCGGCGCCGCGCAGGTCCACGGCGTGCCCGCCGGGCCGGGGCGCGGGCGCGGCCTCCACGACCGTCGGCGCGAAGCCGTGCCGCCGCAGCCAGAACGCGAGCGCCGGCCCGCCGATGCCGGCGCCCGAGATCACTACCGTCCGGTTGACCATTGTGTGCCTCCTCGTCGCGTACGATGTACCACCTATGCGTACACCGTACGTGTACTAGTCAATCCGCTTGGTGTACTAGTACGGGAAGGAGGAACGATCGATGACTCAGCCGCCGTACCGCCGCATCGCCGCCGAGATCCGTGCCCGGATCGCCGACGGCGAACTGCGGCCTGGCGACCCGGTGCCATCGGCACGGGACATCACCCGCAAGTGGGGCGTGGCCCTGGCCACCGCGACGAAGGTGCTCGCCACCCTGAACGCCGAGGGGGTGACCCGGTCGCTACCGGGCCGGGGCACGGTGGTCGCCGGCCCGGCCGTACCCGCCCAGCCGGCGGGTACGGCGGCGCGCGCCGCGCGCCGCCACGAGGGCGACCCCGACCTGACCCGCGAGCGGATCCTGACCGCAGCCATCCGGGTCGCCGACGCCGAGGGCCTGGCGCACCTGTCCATGCGGCGCATCGCGACCGAGCTGGGCACGGCCCCGATGTCTCTCTACCGCCACGTCAACGGCAAGGACGAGTTGCTGGTGTCCATGATGGACAGCGTGCTCGGCGAGGACCCCCTGCCGGCCCGGCCGCCCAGGGGCTGGCGGGCCCAGCTGGAACTGTCCTCCCGCATGCAGTGGCAGGGATTCCGCCGCCACCCGTGGCTCGCCCCGGCGCTGTCCATCACCCGCCCGCAGCTGATCCCCAACGGGATGCGGCACACCGAGTGGGCGCTGCGCGCGCTGGACGGGCTGGGCCTGACGATCCAGCAGACTATGCACGTCCACATAACGCTGTTCAGCCACGTGCGCGGCCTGGCCCTCAACCTTGAGGCTGAGGCCCAGGCCGAGCAGGACTCGGGGCTGACGAGCGACGAGTGGATGCAGACCCAGGAGCACGGCTTCCGGGTCATCGCCGGTACCGGCGACTTCCCGCTGCTGAACCGGCTGGTCAACAGCGACATGGAGCTGGACCTTGATCAGTTGTTCGAGTTCGGCTTGGGTCGCCTGCTGGATGGGCTGGAGCGGCACCTGGCCGCACGGTGACTCGGCAACCCGCACCAGCGCCAGGTCAGTAGTCGACCCCCTGCCGCCGTCATCCCGGAAGCTCACCCGCGCGCCACCCGCCGGTCAAACCCGGCACCGCCGCGCCGCAGATGACAAGTACCTGCACAAATGACATCCGAGATGACAACTAGGCGGCCCGGATGACATCTTCACTGGATCCCTACAGCCATAGCAGTACTACGCAAGGCATTGCGTGGTACTATGACCGTGCTGTTGCTGGGTGGGCGGCACACCTTCCCAGCAGCCATGTCAACGCAAACCCACTTTCAGATCGGAGGAAACCGATCATGACCGCTACTCAGACAGCAGCTGTCCAGCTCACTCCTGCAGCGGGCGGGTCGCGCATTCCCGTCGCGACCGAGGTCCACATCGTGCCCGGCACTGCCGGGCACGGGCGTGCCCGGGCGGACGCGCTCCTCGAAGTCGTACGGGTCTTCGGGTGCCGGGTCGCCCTGTTCGGGTACAACGCCACCCGCAACGACAAGTTCCTGGTCACCGTAGGCACCCGCGCCAAGCTCGACGCCCTGGACATCCTGGTACCGACCGTCGCCCGGCGGATGGAGGAGGCCGCGCGGGCGGCCGTGGCCGGATACGCCCAACGCGCGCGGGAGGCGCTACCGGAGATGACGGAGGCGACCCGGCTACGCATCCTGGTCGTTCCGTACTACCGCGAATACCTGCGTGGCTTCGGCATGGGCGCGGCTGAGATGATCCGCGCCATACGCGCGGAGTTCACGAAGACGGCTGGCGAGCAGCTCGCCGCGATCATGTCGGCGGATGAGGTCAGGATCGCGGAGAAGTTCGAGACCAAGTTCCCGGACCGGCAGCCAATCCGGCCGGAGCGCACCCGGCACGACGCGGGCAGGGAAGCCGGAATCGCGGCAGGCCGGATGGCCGACATCGGCGACTGGTACATCGCCCGGCACGACCTGGCGTTCGCGATGCTCTGATCTTTGATCACAGGGCGGGCCGTTCCGGGGCTACGCAGCGCCTCCGGGACGGCCCGTCGCCGTGGATGTGGACGGTCGGCGAACCCGCGTTGGGCGGGTGGCACACGCCGACCGTCCCGGGGTCAACGCGAACCCCAGCAAGGCGTGGCGCGTGGCGCCACCCCTCGCTACTGCCCGATCATAAGACGTGCCCTCGCAACGACCGGTGGGCCAGCTACCTGCCGGACTGACGACGTTGCGGCTTTGGGCGTCCCGGCACGGCCGTACACATGACTATGTGCGGCGGTCCTGGCGCCGTAGGTCCGACTTTCCAAGGCCGGTCGGCGAGCTTCCGCCCACAGGACACCGTGGAGGCGGACGGGGGGAGCACGTCTACGAGGAAGCCGCGCTCGACGCCTGGCTGACCGCTCAGCCGGATCTCAATTCCCCGAAGCGGATCGATCCGGGATCGATCCAGGTTGATCCGGAGACGAGGATCACTCTCGGACGCTTCGCCGCGCTGATCCGTAAGGACCGCAAGACCGTGACCCAGCACCGTCGGCGGCCCGGATTCCCTCAACCCGATCCGGATGGAACCTACCGAGCGGGAGACTTGATTGGCTATTGGAACAGCCGCGCGGGGCGCCGCGGCCCGGCCCGGACTGGTCAGCGCCGTGGCCAAGCAGGCTAGCCATGTCTGGATCACGGACCGCTCAGCGGCTGCGGTCCGAGCGGCTCGGGATCCGCGTGCGCAGGCTCGCTGGTCTCTCGTACTGGACGGACTTATCGGCACTCAGGCGCGAGGCTTCGCGCTTCAGCTTCTGGCCATGGGTGACGAGGATCTGGTCAAGGATCGGCACGGCCGACCTGGGTGCCAGCTTGTATCGCTCAGCGATCCCCTCTTGCCATAGCTGCCCCAGATAATCGCAGAGCTGCTGCCGCATCTCGTCAGTAACGTGAATGTAAACGGAGTCCATGCCCTGCATCGCGTGACCGCGGCGATCCATCTGGATGACCTTAGGCAGGTTGGAGACGTCCAGCCAAGTGGAGTGAGTGTGCCTGTCGTCGTGCGGCTTGAACTTCCCGAGGAGGTTTGGCCAGGTGCCTTCGGCAAGGTCCACCGCTTTGAATTTCCGATTTCCCTTTCGGATCGGTATTCCTGGCCAGGGCTCGGCGGTCACGTAGACAGGCCGTCGGACACCCTTGCGTTTTGGGTGTAGCCCTTCAGCTGCGGGGGTGATGAAGTCGTCCGCGTAGTTGGACCGGCGCGGATGACCGCCTTTAGGGCCGAGGAACAGATAGTTCGGCTCGGTCAGGTCGTCACCCTTACATACCGGGCGGCCATCGACATCCGGGCAGATGCAGCGCTCCCGCCGGTTCTTGACCGCCAGCCGCAAGAGATCCGCGAGGAAAGCGGGCAGGTCGAGGGTCCGGACCGAGCCGTCCTTTGGCGGTGCCTTGCGCACCACGCCGCCGATCTCGCGGAGCTGCCAGTCCAACTGGTAGGTGGCAATCCCGGCGGCCGGGAGCCGAAGCGGCGAGTCATCACCCTCCCAGCCCTCGACGGCCAGGAGTTCGCCCCAGCGCACGCCGGTCCAGGTGGCGAAGATGTTCATCACGAAGTCGATGTCCTTGCCGGACAGTAGGGCGCAGCGCTCGGCGAAGCAGATCGCCTGGACGGGAGTGATCACGTTCGCCGTGGTCTGCTTGGCGGCGTGCGCGGGTGTACGCCGACCTTTGGCGCTTACGCGGCCGCGGCGTCCCTTTCGCCGCTCTGCGGGATTTCTGTCGATCTTCCCGGCATGAACCGCATCGCTGAGGATGGTGATCAGCAGGTCGCGGGCACCTCTTGCGACTGACGGGGCATAAGGTATGCCACGAGTGCTGGTGCGTTTGGGAATGGCCCTTTCCCAGGTCTCGATCTCCTCGAAGCTGAGGGAGCCTAGTTCCCGGCCTTGGAATTCAGGCAGTATGTGGAACTCGATTAGGTACTTGTATTTGGCCAGCGTGGTCGGCTCGACGTCGAGAAGCTCGCGCCAGGTGTCGATCCAGTCCTCCAAGAGCAGCTTCGCGCCTGACCGGTCCTGCCAGGTTCCTCTCATCTGCGCGGTGATCTGCTCGGCCGCTTCGGCATACGCCTCGTCGGGATCCTCGTAGTACGGCGTGCGATACCTTTCGCCGTCGAAACGCCAGCAGTACCGCGTCAGCCCGCGCTTGGTCTCAGCCCACGGCTTTGGACGGCGCTTTTGCCTAGTCATCGCGGGGTCTCCGCGCCCGCCAGGCGCCACTCGGCGCCGGGCACTGACTCCGGCGCGGCTTGCGGCGCGAGGATCGTACGGGCACGAGTTCAGGCTTTGAGGCAGGCTGTGTGCTGTGAGCTTCCGGCTCAGCTTCCTGTGGGCGGAACGCCCGCCCCTCTGCGATCTCGCGAAGGTCATCCATCGTAAAGATGACTCTGTGGCCGTTGAGATGGAACGGAATCTGCTTCCGGTAGGCGCGGGTCCGGAGCGCGCACTCTGTCATCTCAATAAGACCGATGCGGCGCAGGATCTCGGCCGCCTGCGCCGGCGTGAAGACGCGTGAAAGGCCTGTGGGCTGTTCGGCGTCCGCCCCCATATCTCCTGTGGTCATTGCTCCCCCCGTTTGGCTCCTTAAGCGACCTCGCTTCGCTGTGCGTCCTTGGCGACCGCTTCTCTTGCCATGGCGACGAGCCAGCGGAGCCGGTCGTTCGCCACCCGATGGCCGTGCTCTCGGAGTTTCCGGGCCAGCGCCGCCTGGCTGAGGTGGGCGCCGTCGCGGTCGGCATCTGCGAGGATTGACGCCGTCGCCTCGATCAGGCCTCTGGCCCGCTTGCCCACGGGAGCGCTGGTGGCGGTTGGCGGCGGGACCGCGGTGTGCCCAGGCAGCCTGCCGGGTAGCTCCGCAGTCGGCCCTGATGCGGCGTCATCATCGCTGGTTCCGACAGTGGCTGCGGCCAGGGTCAATCTGAGGGCCAGACGCTTGTCGAGCGGCGCTCTCCACCGCCACAGCCAGCGGCCGTACTCCTGCTGAAGCCAGGAGATCGCCTGCAGGCGCTGGTACTCATACCGGAGCCCGTCCCGGTAACTGGTTGCATGCCACAGCACCATGTGACGGCTCAGGATGAACGTTGACCGGGGCGCGAGAAGCCAGCGGGACACCGGTATCCGTTCGATCCGGGTACCTGCGGCGAGGCCGGTACATTGCTTGATCAAGTGCCGGATGCCCTCGATGACGGTGACGAACAGGGTTGGCATGGCGGCGTGCATGACGCTCGCGGTCAGGTTGCCGTGGGCGGCGGCGATGTTTAGGTAAGTCGTGGCGGCGATGAACGCCCAGGCGGTCCAGCGCAGGACTGGCCATGACAGTCCGAGGTACTCGGTCAGCAGGTCCCAGGCGAGCAGGGCGAGGATGCCGATGTCGACGCCGACCGGAACCATCCACGCCGATGGGCCGAACCACGGGGTGGCGAGGTGCCGAACCGTGGCGAAGGACCCGATGCCGCCGAGCACACCTAGCATTACCACGAGCGGAGCGACAACGCAGGCGGCGATCTTCACCGCGGCAACCGCGCCGGTAACGCCACGTCCGAGATACGACGTCCTGGTTTCCCGTCGGTGGCTGCGTGAACCGCTGGCCGACTTGGGATTAGCCCCGGCGGGCTCGCTGCGAGGTGCGCGGGCGGCGCCGCTCATCATGGCCTCGCGGCCTGACGACCGGCCTGGGTGACCCCGGCCTGCGTGTTCGCTCAACGTCCCCCCAGTGTTGTTGACTGCCGATATTTGCGGCGCGGTGTCATCAACTAAGATTGGTGGCGTGAGTCTACCTAGCCGAGAGCAGGACTGTCAATCATAGTTAATGACTGATTCTATCGTTGTCTTCATTTATCAACACGTTGCCATGAGGGGCCACGATGAACGCGAACAAGCGCGCGGACCAACGGGGAGATCAGGACCGCGCCGGACGAACGCTGGCGGAGAAGGTCGAGTGGCTAATCCAGCACATGTGGCCCGCGGATGCGTCTCCGCCGAAGACCAACGCCGATGCCGCTGCCGCCATCACCGCGGCGACGGGGGAGGAACTGTCCTCGACGGCCATCTGGAAGCTTCGCACAGGGCGCGGCGACAACCCGACGTTGAAGACCCTCACCGCACTGGCAAGGTTCTTCGGGGTCCCGGTCGGGTTCTTCGGCGAGGGCGAGGAAGCTGAGTCGTTGGGTGACCAGGCAGCGCTGCTCGTGATGCTGCGCGAGAAGGGGGTTACCCGGGCGGCATTGCGATCGCTGGGTGACCTGTCGAGCGAGGGCCGTCAGATGATCACGGACATGATCGAGAGCGTGGCCCGCATGGAGCGGCAACGCGCGGAATGAGACGGGTCCGATTGATCTAATCAATCGTCGAGTACGGTCGCGGGACAGTGACGATGGCTATTGGCGATGGGGAAGTGGTCGCGCTGAAGTGTGGCCGCATCCTCCACCGCGATGATGAGCTCACAGATTGAAGGGCTGCGCACTTCCAGGTGCAGATCACCGGCGATCTGCACCGGGTGGCCCTCGCAATGATGAGTATGTTGTTTTTCACCACTCCTGTCACTCGAATCACGGAGCCCAACGAGGTTAGACGGGTTCCCTGTCGGCGTCGCGATCTGGCATGCCGGAGAGACCAACGAGCCCGCGTTGGTGGAATCCGCAATGAGGTGGCAGAAGCGGAGGTGCAACCGTCTGTCACGATGGCTCCCAGCGCCAACCGTCGTTGTCCTCGCAAGTGATCGCTTTGCCGTCACCGGCAATCCCTGATGCTCCGTGGTCGGCTTTGCGGCAGAATTCGCCAGGCTCATAACAGGTCCCTTCGTTACTTCGTGGATAACAGCCCCCTTGCGCCGCGGGTGACGAAGGTGGTGGTGTCACAGCAGGACTAGTTGCCGAAGGTGCCGGCGTGACAGTAGGGCTAATTGACGGTGACGCGGGAGTGGTGCTCGAACCACCGAACACCACTCCCCATGGAGTACCTTGCTGCACGTGGCATGCTGATGCGAGCGTCCAGATGTCTCCTTGAAAATCGGAGAAGTCCATCTGCCAGTTATTCGGCAGAGGCTCGGCCGGGCCGGGGCTTGTGCCTCCGAACCACTTGCTGAGGTCGGTGTTGAGCACTCCGGCATCGTTGGTTACCTGGCTCACCTCGTTGCCAGGGGCGTCGCCGTACGGCTGTACCGCAGTGGCAAGGGCTTCTAGATCCTTGCTGTAAGTACCGGGCGGAAGCCACGCCGCCGCGATGACCGGCGCGGAATAGGACGGGTTGGCCGCGATGAACTGCTCCTGCTGCGCCGCATCGCGCTCAACTCTCGTCAGTGCGGCGTGCAGCGATGAACAGCTTGCCTCGGCGTAAGTCATCATGGGCGCCGAATTGCCGCTACCTACCGCCGCGGGAGGGACGGAGCCGCCACATGCAGCCACCCCGAGCAGTGACATGCCGACGATCGCCGCGGCAGCGTTTACGAGCTTCATGCCGACCTTCCCGCCAGATTCCCGATGGCCATCTCAGCAGTTAAAGCTATTGAGCCCGCTGCCGATAGTGTCCATCTGCCGGATTCGGCAAAAGATATATACATACTGTATGTCCGTATTTCTCGACTTGTTCAACGCTCGGGACCCGGCCGACCGCAAGCCACCGCGATTTCACCAGCAAAGCGGCACAAGGCACGCAGTATCCGCACAGCCGAGAGCCGCCAGCCCAGCGGCGATGCCGCCTCCGATCAAGAACTCCGCCGCGCCCGAAGAGGTTATGCGCAAGGAGTGTGCAAACGGTCGAATTCGCATCCGATGAAACCCTACTGGTGCCACACGGTACCGTACCGGTAGCCGAGCGTAATCCAGAGTGGCGGATTCGCAAGTGTGGCAATTGGTGCGTGGCGGGTTGTATCCCGCCGAAAGCCGTGACGGTGTTCTGCCTGGGCCCGTCTGCGGGGTGGGTAGCTGGCCTGCGCGGCGAGGGGCTGCCTACTCGCTGGGTATGTCGTGCGGCGGGCCAGGGTAGCGTAGCGGGGATTTGAGCTTGCGGGGGGTGTCGTTGCCGGGTTCGCTGGTGCGGCGGCTTCTGGTGGTCTTCTGTTTGCGTAGCCGGGCGAGCTGGAGGTCGGCGGCCTGGGCGCGCCGGGCGGATGCGGCGAGCTTGGCCCGCTGGGCGGGGTCGAGGATGCCTTCGGGGTCGACCTGCTGTTCGGCGCGGCGGTACATGGCGGCGCTTGCGGCGGCGGCTTGCTGCTCGCGGGCGCCCGGCTTGCTCCCCGGCGGG
>Ga0213881_10000262_pt1 | contig 39563 bp, 36 predicted proteins | sample BarmaccoBMER_R08_FD_160104 | JGI IMG/M metagenome (GOLD analysis project Ga0213881, IMG submission 160104) | Barbacenia macrantha exposed rock microbial communities from rupestrian grasslands, the National Park of Serra do Cipo, Brazil - ER_R08 ...
GTGCTCGCAGCAGGCGCGGAGTTCGCCGACATCGTCGAGCCACGGTGCGCACCCGCCCGCCCCTGCGTGCCGGGTCCAAATCGCCGAGGCGACGAGTTTCCTGTTGTCATTTCCGTCCTCCTACCACCGTGGTACCGGTGGGTGTGCAAATCCGGGTAAGCCTCGACACCGATACAGCGAGACGTCCGTTTCTGTCCTGATTTGCCAGGTGGTAGCGCACCTACCCGTGGTTTTCCCTACGTCGCTTGTGGCTTGTGGTACTGGCCAGTCGTCGCCGCGGCTTCATGGCATTTGTCCCGTTTTTCCCTCCCGAACCGGGGGTGGCTACCTGCCAGATCAGCTCGACGCCCGAGCAATGCCGCAGGCACTGCCGATTCGGCGGTGGCGGCATCTTGGAGGCGGTGCCTGCCGGGGCGATCCACCGGTTGCGGGTCAGCCTCGCCGGCGGGCACGTCAGTGTTGATTCGCTCGCCACGCAGCTGGTCATAGGTCGGTGTCTGACTCACGGTGCGCACCGTAGAGGCAGGCCAGCAAGGGCGGTCTCCACATAATGTGGACAACTAGTCGTGATTGTGCAGCGGGCGTGGATAAGCTGTGGGAACTCTGTGGATCGGCTGCGAACGAGACGAAATTGGCCGGTCTCGACAACTGCCTTAAAAGAGCTCGATCACCCACAGCAACATCACTGGCAGCTACCAGTCTCATTGCGTGATGATGTCGGCCCGACTTCCCACCCTAATGGTGCAAGCTCGTACCTGCATGGCTGCGATGGTTATCCCGCGCTGATACTGCCTGAAGTGTGCGAGTAGATCTGGTAGCCCGTGGCCCGCGCGGCGGTTACGCGCTGAGGGTGCGGCGCCGTGGATCCTCAACAATGCAGAGCCGCTCGACCCTGGACCTCAGCCACCATCGATCGGGGCGTCGGAGCCGGGCGCGGTGAACTGGAGCGTCATGGTGCCACTGCCCGGCGAACCCCTGGTGAGGTGCTGTGCGGCGGCGGATCCGCACCGCGTCCGCGATGGTATCCAGCGCGATTCTTACCGCGGCAGGAAGGGCGGCGACGGCTGCAACACTTCAGGCGCCGTGCCATGCGGGTTGAGCGGTTTCGCGGTCCCCATCACGATTGGTGTCGCCGGCTATGCGGACGGAACGCGCTCGGTCCCAAGACAGTGGGGCGACCGTCGGTCGACTGGTGTGAATGGGGTGATTGAAAGGTATGCACCCGAACAAGAAGTCAGCTTCGGGAAGTGGCCGATCAGCTTCTCATGAACATTGCAAACGGACCGTGAGCGGGACGAGGGCGCATTCACACCGGTCCCGCTCACAGCTATTCACCAACCGTCGTGAGTTATCCAGGTACAGCCGCGTAGCGATCCCGCCCTGTCATGGCCAAGGTGTTGGTTCAGGACCGTAATGTGTCCAGCGCGGGATCTTTGGACCGTATTCGTCCGCTTGCGACCACCACCGGAACGCCTCGTCCATACCTGGCTGGCCCGCCTGGGCAGGTGTGGGTGCCGAGCCAGAATGTTGCGGCTGGGTAGTGGTCCGGTTGTTGTTTTGGGCAGCGTGGGATGCGGGGACTGCGGCCCGTTCCGGCCGGACAGAATTCTCGGCTGGTGGGTTCGGCGCAGCAGGCGGGGCCGGTTGCACGAAGTTGACCGCTTCACTGAGCCGGTTGTCAGCGGGATCCGGTGCCTGGACCGCCACCGGCGGGCTTGCCGGTGCTGTCTTCCCCGCCGTCAGCTGCGGCGCCCCGCTGGAGGTGGCCAGCAGCGGCACCGACACTGCACCGCCCGCGAAGATGAGGCCAAGTGCACCAGCTGTGGCCCACCGGAACCGGCGCGATTTCACTCGGGATGCCCAATTCGAGGCCGCTGAAGAAGCGGGCTCATGACCGTCAAGGCCGTCAAGCCGGATCAGTGCGTCCTCTTTGACGTCCGCCGTCACGTCGTCCTTGACATCGGTAGGCGCAGCGGAGACCGGGGAGAACAGCGGAGCTACCGTGGACACCCGCGACGACCCGAGCAGCGGCCGCACCTCGATGGACCGTGGGCCAGCGCTGGGGTCGGGTGCTGTCTCCACGGGGTCGGGCAACCGCGGGCCGATCATGGTCTCGAACTCGGTGCGGCCTAGCCACACCTCTGACCGGACCAGTCGCACCGGACGTCTGGACTCCATGTCGTCACCTTCCGCTGGAAGCATGGCTGTCACACACCGTAGTAGCCAGATTACGCTGCGACACCATACTCACAGTGACGGGAAACGGTTTACGGGGTCCTTACAAACTCCGCGCTAGACGATCCGACAGTACCCGGATGAAACGGGACGGATCACTCAACTCTCCCCCCTCGGCAAGCAGTGCCATCCCATAGATCAGCTCAGCTGTTTCGGCCAGTCCGGGATCATCCTTACGCTCGTCAAAGGCCTTTTGCAGGCTGGTCACCAGTGGATGGGTGGGATTGAGCTCAAGGATGCGCTTGGTGTGCGGCATGTCCTGCCCCATAGCCCGATACATCTTCTCCAAGGTCGGCGAGATGTCGTGCGCATCGCCGACGATGCAGGCCGCCGAACTGGTGAGCCGTGATGACAGTCGTACCTCTTTGACCTCGGTCTCCAGGGTATTCGTCATCCACGCCAACAAGTCGGCGAAGTCCTTCTGTTGCTGATCCCGCTGCGCCTCAGCAGCTTTCTTCTCCTCTTCGGTGTCCAGATCGACCTGACCCTTGGCGATTGACTGGAACCGCTTGCCGTCGAATTCACCGGCCGGTTCCACCCATACTTCGTCAACCGGATCCGTCAACAGCAGCACCTCGAAGCCTTTCGCGCGGAACGCTTCCATGTGCGGTGAGCTTTCGATGATCGCGCGTGACTCTCCGGTCATGTAGTAGATATGTTGCTGGCCATCCTTCATGCGCTCCAGGTACTGGCGCAAGGTGGTCGGTTTCTCCGGGTCCGATGTTGATTCGAACGAGGCGATCTCCAGGATCGAATCCCGGTTTTCGAGGTCGTTGACCAGACCTTCCTTCACCACGCGGCCGAACTCTTTCCAGAAAGTCTCGTAGCGGTCGCGGTTGTTGGTCATCATGTCCTTGACCGTCGAAAGCACCTTTTTGACCAGGCGTCTGCGCATCAACTGAATCTGGCGGTCCTGTTGCAGCATCTCTCGTGAGACGTTGAGTGACAGGTCCTGCGCATCGACCACGCCCTTGACGAACCGCAGGTACTCAGGCATGAGCTCCTCGCAGTCGTCCATGATGAACACGCGCTTGACATAGAGCTGAACACCGCGCTTGCGATTGCGCATGAACAGGTCAAAGGGGGCTCGCGACGGGATGAACAGCAGTGCCTGGTACTCAAAGGTGCCTTCGGCCTGCATCCGGATGATCTCGAGCGGATCGGTCCAGTCGTGGCTGATGTGCTTGTAGAACTCCTTGTATTCGTCTTCGGCAACCGAATCCTTGGGCCGCGCCCACAGCGCCTTCATCGAGTTAAGGGTCTCGGTCTCGCGCGTGACGTTGCCATCGGAGTCACGCCGCTCGACTTCCATCCTGATCGGCCACGCGATGAAGTCGGAGTACCGCTTGACGATCTCCCTGATCTTCCACTCGTCGGTGTAGTCGAACAGCTGGTCTTCTTTGTCCTCCGGTTTGAGGTGCAAGGTGACCGCGGTGCCCTGAGGGGCGTCATCGACCGGCTCGATCGTGTAGGTTCCGGCACCGCTGGATTCCCAGCGGACGCCGCGATTCTCGCCGGCCCGCCGCGTCACCAGCGTGACCTTGTCGGCCACCATGAAGGTGGAGTAGAAGCCGACCCCGAACTGGCCGATGAGCTCTGAGGATGGCGCAGCGGCCGCGTCTTTGCCCTTCAGGTCCTTGAGCTTGTGGAGGAACTCGACGGTGCCGGATTTTGCGATGGTGCCGATGAGCTGGACCACCTCGTTCCGTGACATGCCGATGCCGTTGTCCCGAACGGTCAGCGTGCGCTGCGCCTTGTCCACCTCGATGTCGATGTGCAGATCGGAGGTGTCGACGTCCAGGTCCTTGTCACGGAATGCCTCAAGCCGCACCTTGTCCAGCGCGTCGGAGGCGTTGGAGATGAGCTCCCGCAGGAAGGTGTCCTTGTTCGAGTAGATCGAATGGACCATCAACTGCAAGAGCTGACGCGCTTCGGCTTCGAACTCGAGCGTCTCGACCTGCGTATCCACGGCGTTCCTTCCTGGCCGGCATTCTTCGGCGCCAGCCTCGATAAGGGGTTACGCCGACCGTACCTCATCTGCGATGACAGCCCACGCGATCTTGCCTTGGGAGGCCATGTCGACGCCCCAGGCGGTCGTGAGATTCCCGAGCATTTCCAGCCCCAGCCCCAGCCCCCGTCCCCGGTGTAACGGGTCGGTCAGCTGGCCCGGTGGCCGGTACAGCGGTCGAGACAGCGGTGCGTCCTGAACGGACAATCGCAGCGCGCATGGTGCTCGTTCCAGAGTCAACTCGGATGCGCTGCCCACATCGCCGACAGCCACGTCAACCAGCTCGTTGACCACCACTTGCGCCGCATCTTGCAGTCCGGCATCGACTTCCCACAGCGGGCAGGTGTCGCGAATCAATTGCCGCGCCATGGCCGGCGCCCACACGTTGCCGGGTAATCCGGTGCGCCTGCGCACGACGTCGGGGCGCTCATCGATCGCGGCCTCGGCCTCCAGCTGCAGGTGACGCACCGGCACCAAGGTGGGCACCCCGCGAGCGGTCAATGCAGAAGTCATCTGGTCGTCGGGCCGGCAGAGCACGATTTTTGCCGCCGGCCAACCACCGCATTCAGCCAGGACAGCAGGGAAGATCATCACCCACGGCGATTGCGATCCCACGGCGAACCCGTCGAGGTCGACCAGGACCCGGCCGTGGTCGCGCAGTTGCTGGACGAGGATCCGGCGCAATTCCGTAGCGGTAAGCACGTTCAGGAATCCGCGCGGGTGCACAATCACCACCTGCCCGTGGTGCCGCACCGTGACATCAAGCTCGCCGTCCATCAATCACCACCTGCCCGTGAAACAGTCCGGGCATCCTACGACTATGTGAGCCGTCTCGCAGCCCGGAAGCTGCTCATCTGGGCGAATCCTCATGGAGATTTCGCGGGTAAGACTTCGTAGCGCGCCAGCATGCCGGCGACGATGTGGTCGCTGACGTGGCAGTGAAAGCCCCACATGCCGGGCCCGTCCGGGACCATGTCAGCCGTCACCATGGTGGCGGGCAGCAGGCTGACGGTGTCGGTACGCATGCCGTTGACAATGACCGTGTTGCCGTGCCAGTGCGGCGTGTGCAGATCCACCTCGTTGCCCATGCTCATCACATACCAGCGCACCCGCTGGCCTTGACGCATGCTCACGACCGGCCCATTGCCGTAGACATAGCCGTTGATCGAGTGCATCTTGTTGCTTTCCTGGAAAGCCGCGTCATCCGCAGCCGGAGGCTTGGCCAGCTTGGTGCGTTCGGCTTCCAGGTAGTGGGATTGATTTTCGTCATCCACGGTGAAGACCGCGAAGATCTCTCGATCGACGTCGTCGGGGCTGCCGTCTGGGCGGGCCTTACCCTGCGCGGTGATCTCCATGGGGCCCATGAGTCCGGAGAAGACATCGGGCACCTCGTCGGTGTGCGAGTGATACATCCACATCACCGAGCTACCGTCCATCGGACCGGGGCCGGCCCGATCGGGCACCTCCCAGATGTAGACGTACTGCTGGTGCGGTGCCACCGCGTCACCGGCCTTGTCCGCCGCGGACCTGCCGTCGTTGTAGGCAGCGCCCTCGTATTTTTTGTCGTAGAAGACACCATGCGGGTGGATGCTGGCCGGGAATGAGCAATTGTTCCGGAACGTCACTTTAATCGTGTCGCCGACCTGAGCTCTGATTACCGGCCCGAGCATTCCCAGGTACTGCTCGTCGTCTCGCCTCGGAATCGGCCGGGTGAACGTTTCATCGGTGTAGGCGTGGTAAAGGCATTTCGTATAGGTGGAGCCGATGCGGTCCGGACCGGCTTGCACGAACTTGTTGGCTTCGCCGTCGAACGGCGCGCCGGAGAACACGTTGGTTCCGGCTGGCGCGTAGTTCCATGCCACCTCGTCGGCCGCGATGAAATAATCCCTCGTTCGTGATTCGGCTTGCCGGCCGGCGCAGGAACTGGCCACCGCAACGAGGAACACTACAGCGAGAAGGAACACCACCGTGAGGAACGACCGCAGGAACCTACCGTGAACCCGCATCTGCGCCTCCCCCAACGAGTTCAGACAGACACAATTTACTAAATCTGCTTAGGCTCGGCGCGCTTTTTTCCAGTGAGTTCAGTTACGTCCAGGTTGCGCGGGCATTGGTAGCCCGCTCTGGGCTGGGCATAGGGTTGCCGGGTAGTGCACACCGGCTTCGGATGGAGGACCAGCGTGCTGACCCAGCGGATCGCCGAGGAGCTGGGCGTGCCCGAGCGGCAGATTCGTGCCGCCGTCGAGCTGATCGATGGGGGGGCGACCGTGCCGTTCGTCGCCCGGTACCGCAAGGAAGCGACCGGCGGCCTGGATGACGCTCAGTTACGCACGTTGCAGGAACGGCTGCAGTACCTGCGTGAGCTGGAGGACCGACGTACCGCGATCCTCAACTCGATCCGCGAACAGGGCAAGCTCGACGACGAGCTCGAAGCGCGGATCATGGCAGTGGACTCCAAGGCGCGGCTGGAGGACCTCTACCTGCCGTACAAGCCCAAGCGCCGGACCAAGGCGCAGATCGCCCGCGAGGCTGGCCTCGAGCCGCTGGCCGAGGCGCTACTTGCCGATCCCGATCTGGATCCGGCGACCGCTGCAGCCGGGTACGTCAATCCCGAGGCCGGTGTGGCCGACGCCGCGGCGGCGCTGGAGGGTGCCCGGGCCATCCTGGTCGAGCGCTTCGCCGAGGACGCCGACCTGATCGGTGACTTGCGCGAGCAGATGTGGTCGCGGGGCCGGCTGGTGTCCCGGGTGCGGGAAGGCCAGCAAGAGGCCGGCGCGAAATTCGCCGACTACTTCGAGTTTTCCGAGCCCTTTACCGCCATGCCCTCGCACCGCATCCTTGCGCTGTTCCGGGGAGAGAAGGAGGGCGTGCTGGACCTGTCACCCGAGCCCGGGGACGAGGACAGCGCTTACCAGCAGGCCATTGCAGAGCGGTTCGGCGTGCAGGACCGGGGTCGGCCGGCGGACCGCTGGTTGGCTGAAACGGTGCGCTGGACTTGGCGTACCCGGATCCTGCTGCACCTCGGCATCGATTTGCGCATGCGGTTGCGCCAGGCCGCCGAGGCTGAGGCGGTGCGGGTGTTCGCGGCGAACCTGCGGGATCTGCTGCTTGCCGCGCCCGCGGGTGCCCGCCCGACGATGGGGCTGGATCCTGGCTACCGCACCGGTGTCAAGGTCGCGGTCGTCGACGCGACCGGCAAGGTGGTGGCCACCGAGACCGTCTACCCGCATGTGCCGCACCGTCGCTGGGACGAAGCGTTGGCGGTGCTGGCCGGGTTGGTGCGAGAGCACAACGTCGAGCTGATCGCGATCGGTAATGGCACCGCGTCCCGGGAGACCGACAAGCTCGCCGCTGCGCTCGGGGTCACCAAGGCGGTGGTGTCGGAAGCTGGGGCCTCGGTGTATTCCGCGTCGGCTTATGCCTCGTCCGAGTTGCCGGAGTTAGACGTGTCGCTGCGCGGTGCGGTGTCGATCGCCCGCCGGTTGCAGGATCCGCTCGCCGAGCTCGTCAAGATCGACCCCAAGTCGATCGGCGTGGGCCAATACCAGCACGATGTGCCGGAGACCGCCCTGTCCCGGTCGCTGGACGCCGTGGTGGAGGACTGCGTCAACGCCGTCGGTGTTGATGTCAACACCGCATCGCCACCGCTGCTGCGCCGGGTGTCGGGCATCACCGCGGGGCTTGCGGAGAACATCGTGGCGCACCGCGACGCGCACGGCCCATTCCGGACCCGCACAGCACTGGCCGATGTGCCGCGGTTAGGTCCGAAAGCCTTTGAGCAATGCGCTGGCTTCCTGCGCATTCGCGGCGGTGACAATCCGCTGGATTGCTCGGCAGTACACCCTGAGTCCTACCCGGTGGTGCGCCGCATTCTGGCCGAGTCCAAGACGGATATCACCTCGTTGATCGGTAATACCGCGCTGCTGCGGCGGCTGCGACCGGCCGATTTCGTCTCCGGCGCGGTCGGCCTGCCGACGGTCACCGACATCCTCAGCGAGCTGGAAAAGCCCGGCCGGGATCCGCGGCCGAGCTTTGTGACGGCGCGCTTCGCTGACGGCATCGAAAAGGTCGCCGACCTCAAGCCCGGCATGGTCCTCGAAGGTGTGGTCACCAACGTGGCCGCGTTCGGTGCATTCGTCGATATCGGCGTGCACCAGGACGGTTTGGTGCACGTCTCGGCGATGGCCAACAGGTTCGTCAAGGACCCGCGGGACGTGGTCAAGCCCGGCGATGTCGTGCGGGTAAAGGTGCTCACCGTGGACGTGCCGCGTAACCGCATCGGGCTATCCCTGCGGCTCGACGACCACGCTGAAGCCAAGCCTGCGCCTACCTCATCTCCCGGCAAGGTCGCCAAACGACCACCAGCTCGCAGTAAGCCCGCTGGTGGTGCGCTCGCCGACGCCCTACGCCGCGCCGGTTACGAGGGCCGGGCTTGAGAAATCAGCGAACGCCGAGCCGGTCACCGCAAAGGTCGCTGACCAGCAACTGTTTGTTTACTGATCCTCTGCGGCGGGTACGCAACATTGACAGCGACGTCAAGTTCGAAAGAACGGTAATGAGCGATGACTGAGACAGAGGGCACGGAGAACACCGAACTCAACGCACAGTCCGAGAGCTCCGAGAGCGACGCCGAACTCGACACCCAGCCCGAGGGCGACGACGAGACCACGGGCATCAACATAGAGGACGCAGAGCGGCGTGCGTCTGCCGACTACCAGGAGCGCATCAAGGAATTCGACAGCGTCGACTCCACGCCGGTCGTATCGGTGCCGGCGACCGGAGAGTCGGGTCCCGTCGAGATGCCGAAGCCGTAGTGAGTCCACCGCTATTCGCGGAGCCGGATTGGCTCTGGTGGGGAGTGGATTGCGGCATAGCAAGCCGCCCAGCCACGGTGGTGGATGGAATTGCGAAAATTCCGCTGGTCATCTCGATGCGCCAGTCGGAATGGTGCACCAGCTGGTGATGGTGGACCCCTGATCAGCCCCAGTGGATGCAGTGGTGGATGTCGCACCAGCGCGCTGCGACGGAACAGCCCGGAAAAGCGCGGCCACCGCGTACAGGATCACCGTGCGGCGAATCGCTGCTGGCACGGTGCGACTGGCGCGTCCGACGTCCAGCGGTTCGCCTCGGGGCCGAGCACAATGGGATGATCTCGTCGTCGCAGGCCAGACGGCGTGACCTCACGTTGATCGGCCCACCGAGCGCCAGTGATGCGGTGCCGAGGCGTCCCTGCAACCCGGGCAGGCGGATCGTCACCACCGTCTGCGAGCTGCCCGCTGAAGGCGGGCGGGCAGCTCGCCGCTGTCCAAGGTCCGTTGCGCGAGTACGACCAGAGCGTCGGCGTCGCGTTGAGCCGCCCATCCCATGACCGGGCAGCACATCGGCTGCAGCATCGAACCGCGCCCGCCGCACCAGCTCTACCGTGAACCGGTATTCCTTCGCTGCGGCGAGACCCCGGGAATCGACTTCAGCGATGACCGTCAACATCTGCGCCCAGGTGGTGTGCAACTGGGTTTCCAGCGCGCTCAGCTCAGCAAGCAACTGCTCATCACTGCTTTGCCACACCGGCGCCGTCGACATAACCCGACTCTAGAACACACCCCTGACAATCTCGGGGCAGCTTAGGTGCGCGGTCTGTAGGCCTGTCGTCAATGTTTAAGAGCAGCGCTGGCTTGCTGAAGAATGCAGCGGCCTCTTTGAGGCTGTCGATGGCTTGCCAGACGCCTTCCGGTTAGCTGCCGACTTCCATGACCCGGTATACATCCAGGTTGTAAAACTTCGGCGGGCCGTCGCACAACTTCACCATCTGCGCGGCGAATTCGCTGGTCTCAGGGCGGTTGGAGTTTTCCATGGCCGTCTCGTAGGAGTCGAATTCGGCGATGGTGAAGTAGTAACCTGGACGGTCCCGGTCAGCGGTGATGGTGACCCGGTGCACTGTGCTGCCAGCCTGCATCTGAGGGGAACGCTCATTGGCGAGCGCCCCGATCTCGTCAATTCGGGATGTTTTGAACTCGATGATTTGGACGAACCCCGCCATTCCTGCCTCCAGTTGATCAGTCGCGAAGTCCCCCGGTACAGCGTCTACCGGCCATCACCGGGGCCGCTACGGCCGTTCGGCCCAATCACGGCAGGGCGTCTGCGCTCCTCCAGACTGACACGCGTGAGAGCTGCCACCGCACCCGTCATGTTCGCGCTTTTCGCCCTGGTCGCCACCTCCACCGGTTGCACGGCCATGCAGCCGGCAGCGCCGCCACCACCGCCGATGAGCAGCTCCCGGCCCCCAGGAACACCTGCGCCCGCCACGGTCAGTCCCGGCGACTGGCCGACCTACCACCACGACAACGCCCGCACCGGCGTCGCCGGTCAGCTTGCCCCGCTGGGCACGCTGCGCCGCGGCTGGCAGACCAAGCTGGACGGCGCCGTGTACGGGCAACCGCTGGTGATCGGCGACAAAGTGATCGCGGCGACGGAGAACAACTCGGTGTACGCCATGTCCGCTGCCGACGGGCACGTGTTGTGGTCGGCGTCGCTGGGCAAGCCGATCACTGGTTCCCAGCTCCCGTGCGGGAATATCGATCCACTCGGGATCACCGGAACGCCGGCCTATGACCAGGCAACGGGGCTGATCTTCGTCGTCGCCGAGACCGAAGGCGGCCGGCACACCCTGGCTGGGGTGGACCTGACCAGCGGCGCGGTGATGCTGCGCCGCGCACTGCCACCCCCGCGGGGTGACGAGATCGCCCACCAGCAGCGCGCCGCGCTGACGGTGCTGGACGGCTGGGTCTACGTCGCCTACGGCGGCTTATTCGGTGACTGCGGCAACTACATTGGTTCGGTGGTCGCCGCGCCGACCACCGGCACCGGTGCGCTGCGCAGCTATGCCCTGCCCACCACCCGGGAAGCCGGCATCTGGGCGACCGGCGGAGGCGTCGTCCACAACGGACTGCTGTACTACGCGGCAGGCAACGGGGAATCCACACGGGGTTACGACCACAGCGACTCCGTGCTGGCACTGACCCCTGAGCTGAATCTCGCGGACAGCTTCAGCCCGGCACAGTGGGCGGCTGACAACGCCGCCGATCTGGACCTGGGTTCGATGACCCCGGCCGTGGTGGGAGACCGGGTGCTCATCGTCGGTAAGCGCGACGTTGGCTACCTGCTCGACCCCAAGCGGCTCGGGGGTGTCGGTGGGCAGCTGACCCAGACGCCGGTTTGCAATGCTTTCGGTGGTAGCGCGGTGGCCGGCTCCACCGTCTACATCCCGTGCAGTGACAACACCCGCGCCGTTGAGGTCAGTCCCACCGGCGGGCTGCAGGTGCGCTGGAAGGCGCCGGTGCCCTCCGACGGCTCCCCGGCCGTCGGAGGCGGCGCGATTTGGGTGACCGACACCGACCGCGGCGTGCTCTACGCCCTCGACCCGGCGACCGGTGCACCCCGGGCCCACATCGATGTCGGCCAGATGCCGCACTTCGCATCGCCCACACTGGTAGGTGAGCACGCCTACCTGGGGACCACCAGCGGTGTAGTGGCAATCAATATCCGGTAACAGAAATGGAGACGGCCATGAGACTGGGATTTCGTCGGAATCCGGCGTCCGCGTGGCTCGACGACTATGTCGCAGCATGGAACGCGCACGATCCGGTTGCCGTCACGGACTTCATGACCAACGACGTGGTCTATGCCGATTTCGGGCTTGGCGAGGAGTACCGGGGTATCGACGCAGTGCGGGATTTCGTCGAAGGCATGGAATTAGGTTTTTCGTCGAACTACCGCTTTAGGCTGGAGATGGCCATCGTCACCGATGATGCGTACGCCTGGGAATGGACCATGACCGGAACAAACGATGGTGCAGACGAGGAGCACGGGTTTCCTGCCACCGGAGAGCGTTTCGAAATCCCCGGAATCTCGATCGGCATCCTGCGCAACGGCAAAATCAGAGAAAACCGCGACTACTGGAACATGAGCACCTACCTCAACCAGGTCGGCCTCGCCCCCGAGTGACCCACCCCCATTCCGCAGTCTGCATCCAGACTGCGCGGACAGGGGAGCGGAGCTCAGCTCGACGAGCCGGGGTTGCGGTCGAGGAAGCGGAGGAATTCGACGGGGAAGGGCAGGATGAAGACGGAGTTGCGCTCGGACGCGACCTGCACGACCGTTTCCAGCATCCGCAGTTGCAGGGCGGCGGGGGTCTCGGACATGGCAGCTGCCGCCGCAGCCAGCTTCTCGGAGGCTTGCAGCTCACCGTCGGCGCTGATCACCCGAGCTCGCCGTTCCCGCTCGGCCTCGGCCTGGCGGGACATCGAACGCTTCATCGACTCCGGTAGCGCGACGTCCTTGATCTCCACCCGGTCAATGTGCACTCCCCAGCCCAGCGCCGGGCTGTCGATGAGCAACTCCAGGCCTTCGTTGAGCCGTTCCCGGTTGGACAGCAGATCATCCAGATCGCTCTTGCCGATGATCGAGCGCAGTGAGGTCTGGGCGACCTGGGAGACAGCCTGCAGGTAGTCCTGCACATCGACCACGACCTTGACCGGGTCGATGACCTTGAAATACACCACCGCATCGACCCGCACCGACACGTTGTCGCGGGTGATGCCGTCCTGCGCAGGCACCGGCATGGTGACGATCTGCATATTGACCTTGCGGAGCTTCTCCACCCCCGGGGTGACCCAGGTCAAACCCGGAGGCCGGGGTGCGCTGGTCACCCGGCCGAACCGGAATACCACGCCGCGCTCGAACTGGCTGATCACGCGCAGTCCCGAGACCAACCAAAGCCCTGCCACGGCCACAATCGCGATCAGCGCCGCAATGATGGTAACGGCCATAGCGACCACCGTCTGGACGAGTAGTTGACGGAGAAAACTGCCCAAACCACATCACGGTACGCCGTCTTGGCGAGATCTTGGGCTGGACACGCGGGCCGGAGTGTCGCAGTGTGGTGTCATGCGGGCGATCTGGAAGGGCGCGCTGGCCTTCGGCATGGTCAGCATCCCTGTGCGGCTGTATGCGGCGACCGAGGACCGCGACGTCTCCTTCCATCAGGTGCACGAGGACGATGCCGGCCGGGTGCGCTACCGCCGGGTGTGCGAGGAGTGCGGCGAAGAGGTGGCCTACGCCGACCTGGCCAAGGGTTACGAGCTCCCGTCGGGTGAGACCGTGGTGCTCACCGATGAGGACTTCGCAAGCCTGCCGCTGCCTACCACCAAGGTCGTGGAGCTGGTCGCCTTCGTGCCGGCCGACCAGGTCGATCCGCTCGCGATGGCTCGCGGTTACTACCTGGAGCCGGAACCGGCTGGTCGTAAGCCCTACGAACTGCTGCGAGCCGCCCTGGACCGCAACCAGCGGGTGGGTCTGGCGAAGATCGCGGTACGGAACAAGGAGTCGCTGGCCGTGCTGCGACCGCGCGGCAACCTGCTTGCGCTGCAGACCATGGTGTGGCCGGACGAGGTGCGCAAGGCCCAGTTCGACGTGCTGGACCGGGAAGTCGCGGTCAGCGACGCGGAGAGCCGGATGGCCGACACGCTTGTCCAAGCGATGTCGACCGATTTCACCCCCGAGGAGTACCACGACGGGTACCGCGAGGCACTGCTGTCCGTCATCGAAGCCAAGGTCGCCGGCGAGCAGGTCGTCCCGCGAGCCGCTCCCGAACAGCCTGCACCGGCAGTTGATCTGATCGCCGCGCTGCAGGCGTCGGTCGAGGCCGCCAAGGCCGCCCGCACCAAACCCGTGGACGTCCCCACCCAGCGCGACCCCTCAGACAACCCCGCCCGCCGCCGCTAACCCGCAGTCTGGATCCAGACTGCGGGAAACGGGCCGCTGAAAACCGCAGTCTGCATCCAAACTGCGGTAGCAGTGAGGGAGACGAATGGAACTGGTGCGGCCGATGTTGCCGGTGACAGGGCCGTTGCCGGTGGGGGCAGGGTGGGCCTTCGAGTTCAGCTGGGACGGTATCCGGGCTCTGGGCTGCGCCCAGCCGGACGGTCTGAGGCTGTTCAGCGTCCGGCACCGCTGTATCACCGCTGCCTACCCCGAGTTGGCCGCATTCCTGGCCCGCCGCCGCGCGCTGCTGGACGGAAAGATCGTCGCGCTGGACTCCTGCGGCCGGCCCAGCTTCGGGCAGCTCCAGCGACGGATGAACGTGCAACGTCCCACCTCGATCATGCTGTCCCGGTCACCGGTGACCTACTACGTATTCGATCTGCTGAGCTTGGACGGCGAATCCACCCTCCAGCTTCCTTACCAGCGCCGCCGGGAGCTGTTGGCGGCACTGCAGCTCACCGATGGGCCGGTCATGATGCCGCCATGCTTCATGGACGCCGACGGTCAGACGGTGCTGGACACCGCCACCCAGCACGGCCTCCACGGGGTGATCGCCAAGCGGGTCGAGTCGACATACCAGCCAGGCCGCTCGCGCCACTGGGTACAGACCACCCTGCGGCAGACCCAGGAAGTGATCATCGGCGGGTGGCTACCGGAGCGCCGCCGGGCCGCGTCGATCGGTGCACTGCTGGTGGGCGTGCCGACCGAGGCCGGGTTGCGCTATGTCGGCCAGGTCGGTACCGGCTTCACCGAGGCAAACCGCCAAGAGCTGGGTGACCGGTTGGCTGGGTTGGCCGTACCGGCAAGCCCGTTCGCGGATCTGGTGCCCAGTGAGGCGGGCCGGCGGGTGCACTGGGTGGAACCTCGGCTGCTCGGCGAGGTGGCGTACCGGCAGTGGACCCCGCAGGGTCGGCTCGGGCACCCCACCTGGCGCGGTCTGCGACCAGCCAAGCATGTCGCCGCCATCCAGACACCGGTCGTGCTGTGCGCGCAGGGATCCGGCCCCGAGCGTGAAGATCAGCGGTTGCTCGCCGAGCTCGACCGTGCCGTCGCGCAGGTCCGCTCCGAGCTGCGGACGCTGCGCGACCAGATCTCCCCGCATTTCCTGCACAACACCATCAGCAGCATCGTCGCCATGGTCAGCACCGATCCCACCCGGGCCCGCGACCTGCTGATCGTTTTCGCCGAATTCGCCCGCTACTCGCTGCGCTCGGCCACCGAGACCACGCTGGCTGACGAACTGGAAAACATCGATCGGTACCTGACGTTGCAGAAGACGCGGTTCCGGGAACGGTTGCGGGTCCAGATCGAGGTCGCCCCCACCGTCTTGCCAGCTGTGTTGCCCTTTTTGGCGCTCCAGCAACTCGTCGACAACGCGGTCCGCAACGGCATCGAGCGCCAGCAACTCGGCGGCACCGTGACGCTCACCGCCCGCCAGGATGGCGATGACTGCGTGATCACCGTCTCTGACGACGGGCCTGGGACGCTGGATCCCAATGTTGCGGGCACTCTGCGCACCATCAATGATCAGCTGCGGGAGCGGTTTGGTGCGCGCTACGGCGTGTTTTCGGATGTCATTCCGGGCGTGGGCACCGCGATTACGCTGCGGGTCCCGGCGACACCGTCACACCGCGCCGGCGAATGACGCGACACCGTCTGGCGTGTTCACCTTGAGGTCGAACTGGCCAGGCTTACCGAGGAATATCTTGTTCAGGGTCACTGATGTGTGCGGCGCGATGGGGGATCGGTACATCCAGTCGCCTTCGGTGGATTCCGCCACTGGCGCCTGGTTGAGCGTGCCGACGAAGCCGGTTGACGCGGGATTCCAATCCCGTTCGCCGTTGTTGGTCAGCGTCACCGGCACCTGGATCATCGACTCGCCGGTCACCGCCGAAATGCCCACCGTGGGAACCCCGGCGACAACCGTGTTGCCGTTGCCGGAAGTCCACAGCTGGTCGAAGGCCAGCGTAGAACCGGCCGGCGTCGCTGGCGGCGTTGCGGGACGTACTGCCGTACCCTGGTGGATAGCGCCACCACGGTGGATGGCACCCACAACAGTGCCGCTGACGTGCTCGGCGGCCGTTGTTCCCATACCTGACGCTGCTGCCACCGCGGTAATAGCCAACCAGGCCGCATACACCACCACGCCGACTGCGGCCACCAGGCCAAGGGTGAAGGTCAGGCCGCCTGCGCCACCACGCAACGGGCTTGGCTGTGCTGGTACCGACACGCCAACCTCCCCAGGAAGTGAAGTGGAACACTGCGTGAGCGACCACCACGTTCGGTTACCGCACGTACCAGTCACCTTGTTTTCGCCCGGCGCCGCCGATCCGTTAGCTGCACGAACGGGTGAACTAGTTACATAAAGTGATTGATTTGCCGTTGTTGCCGCGTTGTACAGCATGTTTGTGCCCAACCTATGAACCGGCCTATGAACCGGCGCCGCCTGGCCTGCGAACAAGGACATCAAGAGAAAAAAAGGGGTAGTGTGATCAAATGGAAGCCATGAACACAGTGAGCGATACGTTCGGGCGCCGCCTACGGGATCTGCGGATCTCGGTTACCGACCGGTGCAACTTCCGCTGCTGCTACTGCATGCCGCGCGATGTCTTCGGCGCCGACTTCCCGTTCATGAAATCTTCCGAGCTGCTCACATTTGAAGAGATCGACAGGCTGACTAAATTGTTTGCCGGTCTGGGCGTCCGGAAAGTCCGTTTAACCGGTGGGGAGCCGCTGCTGCGCCATGGCATCGAGCGGCTCGTCGAACAGCTGATCGGGATTGACGGCATCGACGAAGTCGCCATGACGACCAACGGGTCGCTGCTGGCCAAAAAGGCGCGCACGCTGCGGGATGCCGGTCTGGGGCGGGTCACGGTCAGCTTGGATTCGCTGGATCCGGAGATCTTCCGCGCCATGAGTGATGTGAAGCTCCCCCTTGACCGGGTGATCGAAGGCATCGCCGCTGCCGCTGAGGCCGGCCTGACCCCCGTGAAGATCAATACGGTGATCAAGCGTGGAGTCAATGACGGCCAAGGCATCCTCGACCTCGCTGCTTTCGGGCGGGATCACGGCTACGTGGTGCGCTTCATCGAATTTATGGACGTCGGTGCCACCAACGGCTGGCAACTGGACGAGGTCGTGCCAGCCGCGGAGATCGTCAACACCCTCAACGCCGTCTGGCCGATCGAACCACTGGACGCTAACTATGTCGGCGAAGTGGCCGCGCGGTACCGCTATCTCGACGGCGCGGGTGAGGTGGGCGTGATCACCTCGATCACCCAGCCGTTCTGCGGCTCATGCACCCGGGCGCGGCTGTCCGCCAAGGGTGAGTTGTACACCTGCCTGTTCGCGGGTATCGGTCACGACCTGCGCGGCCCGCTGCGCGACGGGGCTACCGATGAGGAGCTGCTCCAGCGGATCACGGGTGTCTGGAAGGCCCGGACCGACCGGTACTCCTCCGAGCGGACCACCGCGACCGTAGGCCTGCCCAAAGTAGAAATGAGCTACATAGGCGGCTGAGCCGTCTTCAGCCAGTCGCGGGCAGCGGCGAGGAATGCCTCGTTTTCGGCGGGATCGCCGATGGTGACGCGGATCCCGTCGCCGGCGAACGGACGGATCACGATCTTGCGCGCCAGGCAATGCTCGTTGAATGCCGCGCTACGGTTGCCCAAGGGCAGCCAGACGAAGTTGCTTTGCGATTCCGGGACGGCATAACCCATCGCGAGCAACTCGCCGCGCACCCGATCCCGCTCCGCGGCGACGTCCTTGCAGTGGGCGAGTAGTTCATCCGCGGCGTCCAGGCTGGCCAGCGCGGCAGCCTGGGCCAGCGTGGTGACGCCGAACGGCACTGCCACCTTGTGCAGGGCGGTGATCACCGGCTCGGGTCCCACGCAATAGCCCACTCGCAGGCCGGCCAGCCGGTAGGCCTTGGAGAACGTGCGCAGCACGGCCAGGTTGTCCCGACCCCGGCTCAGGGCGACCCCGTCGGCGACCGCGGGATCGGTGACGAACTCGTGGTAGGCCTCGTCGAGCACGATCAGCACGCCGTCCGGCACCGCGTCGAGAAAAGCGACCAGCTCCGCACGCGGCACCGCCGTGCCGGTGGGGTTGTTGGGATTGCACACGAACACCAGCCGGGTTTGCGAAGTGATCGCGGCCAGCATCGCCGGTAGGTCGTGGGTATGGTCGCCGCGCAGCGGCACCAGGCGCCGGTGGGCGCCGGTCACGTGGGTGATGATCGGGTAGGCCTCGAACGAGCGCCAGGCGAAGACAACCTCGTTGGCCGGCCCGCAGGTGATACGCACCAGATGCTCGCACAGCGCCACCGACCCTGGGCCGGTGGCGACCTGGCTCGTGGGCACGTCCAGCTGGGCCGCGAGGCGTGCCCGCAGCGCAGTCACCGAATTGTCCGGGTAACGGTTGGCCCCCGCGGCGGCCTCCGCAATCGCCGCGATGACGCTGGGCAGCGGGGCCGCGGCGACTTCGTTACTGGCCAGTTTCACCGCACCCGGGATGCTGCGGCCCGGCACATAGCTCGGTAGCTGGTCGAGATCGGCCCTGATCACGCGACCCATGGTCGCATACCTAGTCTTTCCCGCTGCGTTGTCGCCGAGCCCGCCAGCAGGGAGGGCCACGTGGTCCGCTCAAACAGGTGATCTTTCAGGGTGGTGAGCACCACAACGGGTACCATGCGCCAACTCTATGTTTACCCACCGACGAGTGAGTGGGGCAATGACGCAACGCACCGTTGAGCAGGTCCCACTTTTCGATGGCACCAGGTGTCCGATTTCCGTTGTCACGCCCGAATCTTCCGTCCGCGGTGGCATCGTCGTCGGCCCTGATCGCCGGGGTGTCACTGACGCCGTCTGGCAGCTTGCTACGGGATTGGCTGGTGAGGGCTGGCTGGCCGTGATCCCGCACCTTTATCACCGCGACGGGGTGGACGTGGTGCCCGACGACCGGGACCGCGACGGGGAAGCCGCGCGCTGGTACGTCGAGCGGCTGACCGCGCAGTCCGTCCACGCTGACACCGATGCTGCGTTTCGCTGGCTGGCGCAACGCGGCGTGACCACCGACCGGCTTGGCGTGGTGGGCTTCGGCTTGGGCGGCACCGTGGCGCTCATGGTCGCCACCCAACGCGATCTCGGCGCTGCCGTCACCGTCTGCGGGATCGGGGTGGTCCAGCCGGTAGCGGCGACGTTGCCTGCGCTGGTGGACATCGCGCCCGCGCTGCGCTGCCCCTGGCTGGGCATCTACGGCTGGGATGGCGGGGTGCCCGAGGAAGAGGTGCACAAGTTGCGGGACGCCGCGCATTCCGCGCACGTGGCCACCGATCTGGTGCACTGCTGTTTCCACGCAGACCAGTCCGTCGCACCCGAAGCCTGGGCTCGCACCCTGAACTGGTTTGGCAGCCATTTGCGCTGAGGTCGTGCTACGAACGGGGTTATGAGTGAGCCCCCGATCCTGTGGCGTCCCGACCCGGACGTTGTCGCTCGGTCCCGGATCGCGGCCTTTCGTGACTGGTTGGCTTCCCACCGCGGTGTCGACCTGGCCGACTACGAAGCGCTGTGGCGCTGGTCAGTCGATGACCTGGAAGGCTTCTGGGGAGCAGTCGCTGAATTCGCCGGTGCCCGCTTTCACAGCTCGCCGCCCAGCGTGCTTCGTGATGCCGCCATGCCTGGAGCGAAGTGGTTTCCGGGCGCGACGCTCAACTACGCCGAGCAGGCCGTGGCTCCCGGACCCGGTAAGGAAGACGACGACCTCGCGGTGATCTTCCGCCGGGAAGACGGGGCGCGGCAGGAGTGCAGCTTCGGCGTGCTGCGCCAGCACGTTGCCGCCGCCCGATCAGCTCTGATATCGCTGGGTGTGAGGCGAGGCGATCGGGTGGTCGCGTTGGCCCCGAACACTCTGGACACCCTGGTGGCCTTCCTCGCCACGGCCAGCCTGGGCGCGATCTGGTCATCATGCTCTCCGGACTTCGGGCCCCGGGCGATTGCCGACCGGTTCACGCAGCTCGCGCCGACCGTATTGATAGCCGTGGACGGGTACGTCTACGGCGGCAAGCATTTCGACATCCGCTCCACCGTGGACGGACTCGCGCGCGAGATGCCCTCGTTGCGTGCCACGGTGCAACCGGCGGACTGGGACCACCTGCTCACCGAGTATGCCGGTGCCGAGCTGGCGTTCGAGGCCGTCGAGTTCGACCATCCGCTGTGGGTGCTCTACTCCTCGGGGACCACCGGGCTGCCCAAGGGCATCGTGCACGGCCACGGCGGGATCGTCGTGGAATACCTCAAAGCATTGCTGCTGCAGGCAGATCTCGGGCCGGGGGATCGCTTCTTCTGGTTCACCACGACCGGCTGGATGATGTGGAATCACTTGATCAGCGGCCTGTTGGTGGGCACCACCATCGTGCTCTACGACGGCAATCCCGGGTATCCAGACTTGGGTGCGCTGTGGCGATTGGCTCAGGACGAGCGCATCACTTATTTCGGCACGTCAGCGCCGTTCATTCAGGCCTGCCGTAAGGCCGGCGTGCGCCCGGGCGCGGAGTGCGATCTGACCATGATGCGGGCGCTCGGGTCGACCGGGGCACCGCTGTCGCCGGAGGGGTTCCGCTGGATCGCCTCGGAGGTCGGTCCGCACGTGCAAATCTGCTCGGTGTCCGGGGGGACGGACTTGTGCGCGGCTTTCGTCTGCGCAGCACCGGACGTGCCGGTCTGGGAGGGCGAGATCTCCTGCCGTTCGTTGGGCGCCGCTGTGGTGGCGCTGGACGAGGCGGGCAACGAGTTGCTCGACGAGGTAGGCGAGCTGGTGATCACCAAGCCGATGCCGTCGATGCCGGTGTGCTTCTGGAACGACCCGGATGGTTCGCGGCTGCGGGCGGCCTACTTCGACGTCTATCCGGGGATGTGGCGCCACGGCGACTGGATCCGGATCACCCCCCGGGGCTCGTGCGTGATCTACGGCCGGTCCGACGCCACGCTGAACCGAGGCGGCGTGCGGATGGGCACCGCCGAGTTCTACACCGTGGTGGAGAGCCTGGACGAGGTGCTCGACTCGCTGGTCGTCGACACCTCCGCCGTTGATCGTGATGATGGTGAGCTGCTGTGCTTTCTGGTGCTGGCGTCTGGCGCGGCGCTGGCCGACGTTGAGCCACAGCTACGCGCGGCGCTGCGGGAAAACCTGTCGCCCCGGCATGTGCCCAACAGGTTCATCGTGGTCGACGAGGTGCCCCGCACCCTCAACGGTAAGAAGTGCGAGGTACCGGTGAAGAAGATCCTGGCCGGCGTGGATCCATCCCGCGCCGTCAGCGCCGATGCACTGCGCAACCCGGATGCGTTGAAGCCATTTCTCGCGCTGCGCTAGTCGCGGCCGCGTCTGGTGGCCTCCGCAGCGAGTTGAGAGCGCGACAGGATGCTTAGCTTGGCGAATATGTGCGAGAGTGGGGTTTGGTCAGAGCATTTGCCAAATGGCAGACGTGCTGTCCGGGTCGAAATGAATTCCTGAGGTCTCGTCTTGTTTGTGATTATGCCGGCTGCTCAGACTAAATTGCGCAACGCAGGGTGCGCTTGCCGCCGAGCGCGGCGGCTGGCGCACCGGAGGTGAGGGTGCACGCCGCGACCTGTAGGTGGAAGGTTGCGGACTGCGCGTCGGCTGGGTCCATGGGGGCTCTCCCCACATCAACGGCCGGCTCATTCAGCCGCATGCCCCGGATTGTTTCATTTGACAGGACTGGAGCGCGCCCAATTTTCGGGAACTAACGACCAGGCGCGGAGGATGTCGTTGCTCCTGCAGCGAGCATTGCGGCCAGAGCCGATTCGACGACCGGGGTGGTCTCGCTGAGCCGGTCGCGTGCCATCAGGAAGTGATGGGCGGAAGGACACGAGATCCGTACGTGCTCGATGGGCTCACCACGATCAGTGGCGAGGACGAATTGATCGGTCAACGTGGCGGGTAGGCAACATTGCGGGCAGGACACGTAGACATGGCTATCTCCCAGGGTGTTAGCGGTCGATTACGGAGCGTTGATTTTGCTCTGCAACCCACGCTATGGCCGTAAGGCCAGCACTACATCTGCCTGATGGCATATCTGCCGGCACTGCGCGGGATATCGCTGGCTTTGACCGCTGGGCAGAGGCGGCTCGTATCACCCATCTGGGAACCTGTTGTGGCTGTCCGGCGTGAAACAGGCCTGACGAAAGTTGCATCGCCACCCGACCGTGTCTACCGTTAGTTGTATGAAGCAACCAATGTCGCGCTCTGTGCGGGAGTCTGAACCCTCAGCCACGGCGCTGGCATCGGCGCGCCGGGCGCAGCGCCGGCAGGCGAGGGCGTCGGCGGACACCGCCAGCCCGCGCTACAAGTGGATCGCGCTGTCGAATACCACGCTCGGGGTGCTCATCGCCACGATCAACTCCTCGATCTTGTTGATCGCGTTGCCGGACATCTTCAAGGGTGTGCAGGTCAACCCGCTGGCGCCGGCCAACACCAGCCTGCTGCTGTGGTTGATCATGGGTTACTTGGTGGTCACTGCGGTGCTGGTGGTCAGCTTTGGCCGCCTGGGCGACATGTTCGGGCGGGTCCGCATGTACAACGCAGGTTTTGCCGTGTTCACGGTGTTTTCCATCCTGCTCGCCGCAACGTGGATGCACGGCACCGCGGGTGCGTTGTGGATGGTGATCATGCGGGTACTGCAGGGCGTCGGCGGCGCGATGCTGATGGCGAATTCCAACGCGATCATCACCGACGCGTTCCCGGTCGAGCAGCGCGGGCTGGCCCTGGGTCTCAACCAGGTTGCCGGGATCGCTGGTTCATTCCTGGGCCTGATCCTCGGTGGGTTGCTCGCGCCGGTGGAGTGGCATCTGGTGTTTCTGGTGTCGGTGCCTTTCGGGGTGTTCGGAACGTTCTGGGCGTACTGGAAGCTGCATGACACCGGCGTCCGCCAGGCTGGGCGGCTGGACTGGTGGGGCAACCTGACCTTCGCCGCCGGCCTGATCGCGGTACTGGTGGGCATCACCTACGGCATCCAGCCCTACGGCGGGCACGCGATGGGTTGGACCAACCCGTGGGTGCTGGCCATGCTCATCGGCGGCGTGGTCGTGCTGGGAATCTTCTGCGCGGTGGAGATCCGGACTCCTGAGCCGATGTTCCAGCTGCAGCTGTTCCGCATCCGGGCGTTCACCGCGGGGAACCTGGCCAGCCTGCTGTCCGGGTTGGGCCGCGGTGGGCTGATGTTCATCCTGATCATCTGGTTGCAGGGCATCTGGCTGCCCCAGCACGGCTACAGTTTCGCCGCCACGCCGTTGTGGGCGGGTATCTACATGCTGCCGCTGACCCTCGGGTTCCTGGTCGCCGGACCGGTCTCGGGCGCGTTATCCGATCGTTTTGGGGCACGCACGTTCGCCACCGGGGGGATGCTCGTGGCCGCCGCCAGCTTCGTGTGGCTGACGTTGTTGCCGGTGAATTTCAACTACCCGGAGTTTGCGCTGGTCCTGCTGATCAACGGGATCGGCATGGGGCTGTTCGCCGCACCCAACCGCGCCGCGATCATGAACAGCTTGCCGCCGAACCAGCGCGGTGTCGGCGCGGGGATGAGCAACACGTTCCAGAACTCAGCGATGGTGCTGTCGATTGGGATCTTCTTCAGTTTGATGATCCTCGGGTTGGCCCACACCCTGCCGCAGACGCTGACCAGCGGGCTCGTCGCGCACGGCGTACCTACGGCGGATGCGAGCCGGGTGGCCGCGCTGCCCCCGGTCACGGTGCTGTTCGCCTCGCTGCTGGGCTACAACCCGGTGCAGTCCTTGCTGGGCTCCACCGTGCTCGCGCAGCTGCCGCCTGGCGATGCTGCTTACCTCACCGGCCGCAGCTTTTTCCCCGAGCTGATCTCAGGACCGTTTGCCAGCGGGTTGGCCGTCGCCTTCGGTTTCGCGATCGCTGCCTGCCTCATCGCGGGAATCGCCTCCGCCTTGCGCGGTGGCACCTACGTGCACCGCGAACCTCCTGCGGTTCAGCCCGCACATCCGGACAAATCGCGCACACCTCAGCAGGCCGCAGCCGCCGACGAACCGATGATCCAGTGGCAACAACCGGTACGGAGCCGCAGTGAGTTCCCCTAATGGGATCGCCACCCGACCGGCCCGAGCGGCATCCGCGCCAGCTGCCCGGGCCGGTTGGGGGCTGCCGCTGGTGGTGCTGATCGTCGGGATGTTCATGTCCATCCTGGACACCAGCATCGTCAACGTTGCCATTCCGACCTTGCAAAACGAGTTTGGAGTGACCACCGACGACGTGCAGTGGGTGATCACGGCCTACACCCTGATGCTCGGCGTGGTGGTGCCAGCCAGCGCGTGGCTGGGGGATCGGCTCGGGTTGAACCGCCTGTACAACATGGCGCTGATCGGGTTCGCCGCCGGCTCGGCGCTGTGCGGGCTGGCCTGGGATCTCAACAGTCTGGTGGTCTTCCGCATCCTGCAGGCGATCCCGGGTGGGATCCTGCCGGTGGTCTCGCTGCCGATGGTCTACCGCATCGTGCCGCGGGAGAAGATCGGCGCCGCAATGGGTCTATACGGACTGGGCATCGTGGTCGCCCCGGCGATCGGGCCGACGCTGGGCGGTTACCTGGTCGAATATGTGGACTGGCGGTTGATCTTTTACATCAACGTGCCGGTCGGGATCATCGGTGCGGTCGCTGCGGCGCTGGTGCTGCCCAAGTTCCCGGGAGTTCCGGGGCGACGCTTTGACGTGCTGGGCTTTGTCACCATCGGAAGTGGGTTGTTCGCCCTGCTGCTGGCGCTATCGGAGGGTGAGTCCTGGGGGTGGACGTCGTACCGGATCATGGGTCTGTTCACCGTCAGTGTGCTTCTGCTGGCATTGTTCGTGGTGATCGAGTTGGAGGTCTCCGATCCGCTACTGAATGTTCGGGTATTCCGATATTGGCCATTCACCAACTCGCTGCTTTTGATTTCAGTGTTGATGGTGGGGCTGTTCGGGGTGCTGTTTTACGTCCCACTGTTCCTGCAGGAGGTGCAGGGGCTAGGGGCGCTCGATGCAGGGCTCACACTGTTGCCTCAGGCGCTGGTGATGGCGGTCTTGATGCCCTTTGCCGGTCGCCTTTACGACCGGATCGGGCCGCGCTGGCCGGCGACCATCGGCGTGACCATCGTGGCCATCGCCACCTACCTGATGCACAACCTGACCATTGACACCTCCCGGGAACAGCTCATCTGGTGGCTCATGCTGCGAGCCGTCGGCTTGGGGATCGGCATGATGCCGATCATGACCGGGGGACTTTCGGCTGTCCCCCCAACTGAAGTCAATGCTGCGAGTGCGTTCAACAATGTCGCGCAACGGACCGCCTCCGCCTTAGGGGTAGCCGTACTGACCGCGATCTTCACCACCCAGTCGGCAGACCAGCTGGCCGGGCGCGCCGCGTTGCTGCCCGCCAATACCGCCACCCCGCCCCTCGGCCCCAACGTCCCGAATTGGCTGAGCATTTATGCCACCTACCACCAGACTCAACTGCTGGTGTTCGCCGGTGCGCTGGATGATCTGTTGCTGATCGCCGCCGGACTATCCGCCGTGGGCGTGTTGGGCGCGCTCCTGCTGCGATCCGGACCTGCCCCTGCTGTTTCAACCGGCGCGGCTTCCCCGCCACCGGCCCCTGCGTCAGCGGCACCCGCCGACGGTGGTTCCGGGCGCGACGGTTCGGACAGCGGTGAGTTGGTGCGTTCGGGTACGGCTCCGGAACGCGGTGCCCTAGATCTGCCGGCCAACGGGCCTCACGCCCCGCGATAAGTACCGAAGCTCCATAGGTTGCCCTCTGGATCGCGCACGGTGAACCCGCGTGATCCATAGTCCTCATCCCTGAGGTCGCGGACTACCTCAGCGCCTGCCGCGGTGGCCCGGTCGAATAGTGCATCTGGCCCGTCGGTGACCACATAGGTTGACGTCGTACCAGGCTTGCGTTGGCTGAACTCGTTGTCGTTGCCGGTCGAGCCGATCATCACGCCGCCGCCTTCGGGCCAGCGCAACTCGGCGTGTGCGATCTCCCGGCCGCCTTCGCCGGGTACCACCAGCGTCTCGACGAATCCGAATGCCTCGACCAGGAAGCGGATGGCGGCTGGCGCATCGGCGTAGGTCAGCGCGGGCCAAATCGTGGGTGCTGGAGTGTCGGTCATGCCGTCGAGGATCCACCGCCTTCAGTGCGCCTGTCGTGGACAGATGGGAACTCCTCCGCCAGCCACCGCGCCGGGGTGCAGCCGGTTAACTGTCGCCACTCGCGGTGCAGGTGTGCCTGGTCGTAGAACCCGGCGCGGACTGCGACGTCGGCCAAACCGGGGCGCTGCGACGCGCGGAGCAACCGGTGTGCGACCTCAAAGCGCATCACCCGGCCGGCGACCTTGGGCGTCAGGCCGAATTCTCGCTGGAATCGCGCGGCCAGATGCCGCCTACTCCAGCCAACTTCGCTAGCGAGAGTGGTGACCTCCATGCGGCCGTGGTGGTCGATCAACCGCCGCCAAGCCCACCGGAGTTCTGGCGCGGGACCATCCCGCTGCCGGGCGATCCGGATCAGGATGTTGTCCAGTTCGCCGAAGCGGGCGGTCCATGTGCTGGCCGAGCGCAGCCGTTCGATGAGCTCGCGGGCAACCGGGCCTAGCAGCGTGTCCAACTCGACAACGGTGTTGGCCAGTTCACCAGCGGGTAGCCCGAGCAGGATCCGGGTGCCTAGCGGCGTGAGGTGCAGCTGGATGCCGTGTTGGTAGCCGTTGTGGCTGATCAGTGCAGGGCCGGCATGCAGACCGCCGGCAAGGGTTGTGAATGACCCGGATGGCTGCGCTGGATCGGGCATCGTCGCGATATCTACTGTGCCGTTGAGGGTGACGATGACGGTCAGGTGACGCGACGGCAGGCCACGATGCATCCCTGGTGGTGCTCCCTCGATCCGGTAGCCGGTGTAGCGGGCGACGAAGGGGCTTAACGGTGCCCGTGGTCTGCCTGCGACCATCTCCATCAGTGGCTCATCCATGGTGACGACGGTAGGGCGAGGGGCTGACAGTCTGGCGCGTCGCAGGTGTGAGCAGGGGAGACGGGGCAGCCGTGGATCAGCCACCCGCTTTGCCTGATCACCTGCGTGCTGTGTACCCTGCATGCCTGGCGGCCTCCGACGGGGCCCCGGGAGGCTTCGCCTAGTCTGGTCTATGGCGCCGCACTGCTAATGCGGTTGGGGGTTACGCCCCCTCCCGGGTTCGAATCCCGGAGCCTCCGCGGATGGTCGGATCATAGGTCGGCCCACAACAGAACATGCGCCCGTAGCTCAATGGATAGAGCATCTGACTACGGATCAGAAGGTTAGGGGTTCGAGTCCCTTCGGGCGCGCCACTTTAAGCTGCGGAGATAGCTATTCATCGAGTCTGGTGTGGACGGTTGTTGTCATGTGGTTGCCTCGCGGTTGTCACGGCCGCTGATCGCTTCGGGTGTCCAGCTGATTGCCGGTGAGCTGTGATGATCGTGGTCTGTTGCCAGTGTGAGAGGTGAGACCTTCTGGGCTTTGCGTGCCGTCATTCGGCTTCGCCGTGCCACGATCGAGATCTTGTGACGGTCGTGGCGGGCAGCGTCGAGCACGAGCCGGGCGGTGGCTTCGGCAGCTTTATGCTGGGCTGCGGGTAGCACGCTGGTGTAGGTGTCGGCCGTGAGCACGATGCTGGAATGCCCGAGCTGATCGGAAATGGTCTTCAGATCGGTACCGGCTAGGTGTGCCAGGGTGGCGGCGCCGTGGCGCAGATCGTGCAGGCGGACCGGGGGCAGCCCGGCCGCGGCCACCAGGGCAGCCCAGCGGTGGGTGAGGTACCCGGGGTGCAGCGGGTCGCCGTGTCGGTTGATGAATACGTACCCGGTGTCGTGCCATCGGCTGCCCGCGGTGTCGCGTTCCTGGCGTTGATGGCGGGCATGTTGTCGCAGCACGGCGACGGTGTGTCGGTCCAGGGCGATGGTGCGCATGCTGGCCGCCGATTTCGGTGGGCCCTCAAAAACGTGGTAGCCGGCGGTAGTCCTGGCTCGCATGATCGCCAGTTGCCGGTGGTTGAGGTCGAGATCGGCCCAGCGCAGCCCGGCTAACTCGCCCCGCCGCAGCCCCCGCAGAGCGGCCAGCCACCACAGTGCATACAGCCGATCCGGGCGAGCTGAGTCGAGAAAGGCAGCCAACTGCGCCGCGGTCCACACGGCGATGGTCGGGCGGATCCCGTTGGCGTGCCAGTCGGCCACCCGCCCGGGAGTCCAGACCAGGGCATGGACGCGCGGCCGCGACGGCAGCTCCACGTGGCGGACTGGGTTGTCTGGGATCAATCCCTCCCGGATCGCGCTATTAAGCGCGGCCCGCAAGGTGGTGCGGATATGCGCCAACGTTGTCGGCGTGTGTGGTTGGCCGAACCGGTTGGTTTCTTGGGCGACGGCGGCAAAAAACACGGTCAACTGTCGGCCAGTCAGCTCCGCTAGCCGGATCATGCCCAGGTGCGGGATGAGAAACCGGTTGATGTACTGGGTGTGCGACAGCCGCGTGGTGGGCCGGATTCCGACCCGAGCGGACAGCCAATACCGCAACCACTGCGCGACAGTCCACGCGTGGCTGGTTTGACCCTCCGACCGGCCCAGCACCTCATCCCGAGCCTGGCGAGCTGCCGCCCTCGTCGGGTAGCCGCCCCGACGCACCCGCTCGCGCCGACCCATCAAATTGGTTACCGACATATGGAAATACCAACTCCCATGTCTACCTTGGGCCAGCCGGGGGCAACTTTTGCCGAGTGGCCGCCCGCTTGCGGGGTCCTGACAACCGCACTGTTTGAAGATCACACCCTGATTGCTCATGACGCCTTCCCTATCTGGTGGTTGTGATCTCCACACTGACGATCACCAGCGAGCGACAGTTGGTGGTGCGCGGACCGCCGGCGGGGAGTGGATGTGGGCGGCGTCGCCGGCCAGAAAGACCCGGCCGTGGGTTCGTGGATCAGTCCAGTTCGGCGAACGCACCATTGACCGACAACAGCAGGTTCGCCATTGGCGCGCTCATGGCTTCAGCCAGCTCGGTACGGCGGAGGTCGTTGCAGCGAGCCACCAGTTGCTGCGTACGGTGACAACCATGGCACCGGGCGGAGATCATGACGGAACTACTGCCGAGCTGGACAGCCTGCTGAGCCAACTCACCGGCGCGATGTCTGGCGTGGGCCCTGCTGAACTCCAGGATGTGTTACGCCGGGTACTCGCTGGTGGGTCGGTCGGTGTCGATGCGTTCAGGCCGACGTCACCGCCATCTCGGCGGCGCCCACGTCGTCTTGACGTCGTCACCTATCGGGTCCGTGTCGATCTCAAGGGGACTAGACCGCCGTTGTGGCGTCGTCTTGAGGTCGCGTCCGATCTGTTCCTCGATGATTTCCATGACGTTATTCAGGCTGCGTTCGGTTGGACCGACAGTCATTTGCATCGGTTTGGTTGTGGGTCGCAGTACTACAGCGATGACACGGAGTATTACTTGTGTCCGTTCGAGGTGGAGGAGGGCGAGACCGGCGTTCCCGAGGATCAGGTGCGTCTGGACGAAGTCTTGGTCGAGATCGGCGACAAGCTGTTTTATACCTACGATTTCGGTGACGACTGGCAGCACACCATCAGGCTTGAAGCCGTCGTGTGCCGTGAGGATCGCGTACCGCGGGCGGTCTGCACAGCCGGCCGGGGACCCGGACCCGCCGAGGACTGCGGCGGTGTCTACGGCTACGAGCTGATCATCGCCGCTACCGATCCGACTCATGCTGACCACGCTGACGCGGTTGCCGAGTACGCGCGTTGCTTCGGCGACGCTGCCGACCTCGCCTGGTTCACAACTACCGCCTTCGACATCGAGGAGATCAACGAGGCGCTTGCTGCGCTCGACCTCGAGAACACGACATCGCAAATCGACCTGCCCGAGCCGCTCGAGGAACTGGTCCATGCAGTCAGGACCAGTGACGGCAAACGGCAGCTGCGGCGACTGATCGGCGACGCTGCTTTGGATCAGCCGGTGCAGGTTGACACCGCTACCGCGACCCGGATGGTTCGTCCCTATATCTGGCTGCTGGACCGGGTCGGCACCGAGGGCATCAGGCTGACCACTGCTGGTTACCTGCCACCTGTCCATGTCGATGCCGCGGTGACCGAACTCGGTGTGGCGAGGGAATGGATTGGCAAGGGGAATCGCGAGAGCCAGACGTTGCCGGTGCTGGACCTGCGGGAGTCGGCGCAAAAGGCGGGGCTGCTGCGCAAGCACCGGGGAAAGCTTGTGCTGACGGCTCGGGGACGCGCCATGTGCGGTGATCCGGTGGCGTTGTGGTGGCTGCTCGCGGGGAAGATACCGCCCCGCTCCATCGATGCTTGCCAGACCCAAGCCGGGCTCATTGTGCTGATCGCGACCGCCGCTCAGATCACGGGCGATCTGAATGCGATCGTCGCGGATCTTCTCGGTGCGATCGGCTGGACGTGCAGCGATGGCACCCCGTTGACAAGCTTGATGGCCAGCCGTGCTGCGTGGGACACCGCAAGGGTGCTCCGCCGGGTGGGAGCCTTCACCGATGAACGCGATGGCGATCGACAAGAACGGCCGACGCCCGACGGAGTCGGGTTCGCCCGAGCAGCGCTAACCAGTTGGCCTCCCAGCTAGGGCGACAACACCTACCCGTAGCTCCACGCGCACTGACCTGACAGCCTGTCGGAAAAAGTTGCCACGGCGGCAAGGCATGCCTATAGACAATGCGTGATAGGCTGATAGGGTGAATACGAGTTCTGGGACGATGATCCGCGAGGCTCGTCGTCGAGCTCGCCTGTCGCAAACCGACCTTGCGCAACGGGCCGGTGTCGCGCAGTCGGTGATCAGCGCATATGAATGCGATCAGCGTGATCCGAGTCTTCGTACCCTCGCCAAGCTGATCGAAGCTACCGGCCATCAGCTCGCCTTCGAGCTGGTTCCCGCACCGCGGGATCAGCTCGGGCTGCCCGACACGCGACTTGGCCGGCGTCTTCGTCGGCACCGGCGCGCGGTGACCGAGGTTGCCGCTAAGCGCGGGGCACGCAACGTGCGTGTCTTCGGCAGCGTTGCCCGAGGCGAGGACACCGATAACAGTGACATCGATCTGCTTGTCGACCTTGACCCCAGTGTCGGCCTCGTGTCGTTGGCCGGGCTGCAAAGGGACCTGGCCGACTTGCTCCATGTTGACGTTGATGTCGTGCCGGCCGCCACTCTCAAGCCTGCGCTCCGGGATGAGGTCTTGCATGAAGCGATCGCACTGTGAGCCGCCGCGACGACCAACGGTTGACTGACATCCTTGCCGCTGCTGCTGCCATCGCCGACCACATCACCCGAGGCACGCTCGATGACGGGCTCGTATTTGACGCAGTTCGAGTTCGTCTCATTGAAATCGGCGAAGCAGTCAAAGCCATCGATCCCGACCTGCTCATGCGGGAATCAGCCATCCCGTGGATGGACGTCGCTGGCATGCGCAACCACCTCGCCCATCGGTACTTTGATACCGCGCACGCGATCGTGCAGGCCACCCTCTCCGAAGATTTGCCACCACTGGTGGCCGCAGCCATGTTAGACAGACAAGACAGCGACGCAATCGTGCAAGGAGGGATGACTGGCCGGTTTCCGGGGATGCAGGAGCGGTGAGCATGCCTTTGTCGCCATTAATGCAACGGAGCCCTCCGATTCTGGGGCTGTTTAGTGTGCTGTTACGGTGTCAAGGATATTGATCAGCCAGTGAATCCCAGAACGGTGAGTGTTCCGCTATTGGAATTGCTTACGTAAGCTTTGCCGTTAGGCAATATCGCGAGACTGGTCGGACTGTCATCTGTTGGAATATTTGCTGTGACCTGATTTGTGGCAGCGTCGATCACCGACACGGTGTTGCTGCCCTCGTTCACTACATATGCAAACCGGCCATCTGGCGCCCAAGTGATGTATCGTGGATTCTTTCCGACAGGGATATTCGCCACAACCTTAAAGGTATTGGTATCAATTTCTGAGACTGAATTGCCATCATAGTTCACGTCAGCGAGCAGTGGGCGGTTGGGGCTTAGAGCGATGCTATGCGGGCTAGTTCCTACAGGAATGGTTGCAATAATCTTTAAGGAGCTGGTGTCTATTACTGAAATTAAGTTGGATTCGTGGTTGGTAATATAGGCGCGGCTGCCGTCCGGCGAGAAGACCACCCAGTGGGGATTTGCTGCAACTTGGATTTGTGCAACATTCTTATTCGTATCCGTGGCAACCACAGATAAGGATGCGGTGTCATGGTTCGGGACGTATAGTAGTTTGCCGTCGGGAGAAACCGCTGGTAAAAATGGACGTGCGGACTGGGGGATCGTTGCGACCACCGTGTTGAATCCAGTGTCCAGTACTTCGATTTCATGAATGGTTCGCTGATCGTTGTAAACGCTGACGTAAAGTCTACGGCCGCCTGGTGCAAAAGCAAGGAATTGGGGTGGCCCGGCAGGGATTGGGATGGTCGCTATTACACGATTGCTTGTAATGTCAATTACAGTTATAAACGCCGTATCGCCGCTGGAAACTGCATTAGCAACGTAGGCATGCCGACCGTCTGGAGAGGCTACGACGAAGTTGGGATTTCTCCCCACCGCGATAGTGGCGTCAATAGTGGGCATCGGGAGGTCGGTGCCAGCTGAGTGAGGTGCTGTTGGGACATGTGGAGGATTAGGATCGGGCTGACCGCCATTTACTGCTACGTATACCACAAAGATGATCGCTATAACTGCGGCGACCAATGCGCCAACAATGTTCACAATGCTTCGACTACCTACATCGACTTTTTCCTTTTCTGTAGCGCCGTCCAAGGGTTCAGGTACTGGTGGATGGTCTTTACGGGCATCAAGTTGATCGAAGAGTTTTTTGGCGGTGCTCGACACTATATGGCTGTCATCATTGGTTAGGCGCTGTACCTGTTTAATGACCTCGGCTCGCACGTAGTCGTTACCGGACCGATGGAGGCGATCGAGGTCTTTCAGGACCTCCAGTTTAGCCGAGGGCCATGGATTTTCTATTGTGGAGTAAATATAAGAAGGCAGTTGCCAGTGCATGTTTCGCGCTATGGGGATCCGACCCTCAACGCTTTCTAATTTGCGGGGCCGCTGTTGAGGCTGTTTTTCTCTTACACGGTCGTGTACATAGGCGTATAATTCATCAATGCAGATGTTTCCGTCGTTGTCAAGGTCCGCCTTTCCTGTAGTTAATCCTTCAATAAAAAAATGAGTAAACACGGACTGAATTCCCTGCCCGGAGACTTGCTCTCCTTCGAAGGAATACCGTGTGGCATCCGAGGCGGTCAGCACGACGCGCCCCTTGCCCTGAAAGCGCTCGAGCGTGTGTACCTGGTCGCCAGCTCTGGCCATGCGGCCAGCCGGGAAAGCTCCACTATAGCAGCAGTCGAGGACCAGTATTTTTCGTCGAGATGCGCACGACTCCATGGCTTGATCGATTCGTTCGGCAGACACGCCGGTGAATACGAGATTATCGAGCCTCGTGTTCGTCATCGCCAAGTACAGATTTCCTTGGTCATCTTTGAGGCCGTGCCCGGTGAAGTATAACAACGTTAAGTCATCATGTCGGCGATTCCGGTAAAACTCGCCGATTGTGCGCCCTACAACACTGTCCGGCTCGTTAACTAAGATCTCGACTTCAAAATTAGCGATCGCTGGGTTCCTGAGAACTTCCTTCAGTTTTTTGACATCGAGCGTCGGGGCGATCAACTGGCGTAAGCCCTCATCCTGGTAACGATCAGTTGCCACCAGTAAGGCCCATCCTCGCGGCGACACTTTACTATTCCAATTCGTGTCTGCTCATAAACGCTTTGATTAGGGCTTTTCGCTCTTGCGCAGAACTTCTCGCTAACTCAATTGTGTCGCCATCGATGGTCACCGAGATGCGGTGTGCAGAAGCGTGCCGGGCAAGCCAGTCTCGAGCGACCTCCATCAAAAGCGGAAAGACGCCCCCTGCGGCACTCAAGGTAACCAACAGCGCGCCGACGTCCACGAAGCTGGCCCCCTTCGCCCCCAGCGGTGTCTCGGCCGATGACACTTGGACCACGGATTCCAATTCAAGATCCTTAAGTTCCGAGCGCAGCTCTTGAACTAACCGGTCAATCTCATCTAGATCAGCGTAGAGCCCCGCATCGACGACCAAAACAAGATCACGAAATGCGTCGCTCGAGCGGCTGCCATCCCTATACCCGACCACACCCGATCTTCCTAACTGCTTGCGCATCGCAGGGTGCTGCCCAATACGGTGAGTAACAAACTGAACGCGGTTGTCGAAGTTATCGTCCGAGGGCTGTCCGCCTTGCGTCTTCCTTACGCAAAGTGTTACTCGCCACGCGACAGTGAACAACCCAAATTCCGTGTCTTCGGGTACTCCGATACAACCGGGTACTGTTCAGTCGCCTGCTGTATCCCGTGCGTGCTTGGCAGGCTTACCTGGACGGTTGGTGCAGTCTCCCTGCATGCCGCGTGTGGTCGTACGAAGCGTGGTAAGCGCGAAGCGGCTGGCGAAGGTCACTCGAACCTAAGATCGTCAAGCGGTGCAGCGCTTCGTTATAGCCATGAGGGAATCCGGTAGTCAGGTATGAAGGACTATAGAACAGCACAAGAGGACAAGCGCAGGGGCGCGCCAAAAGTGCCGCGGACCGCCCACTTACTGGGAGCGTTCCGCGTAAATATGGGTCAGAAAGTTAGGGCTCAAGTCCCTTCGGGCGTGCCAGTGTCAGCAGCGGATATAGCTGTTTACCGGGTTCTGTGTCGACGGTAGTTGCCTACTGTTGCCACGGCCGGTGATCGCTTCGGGCGGCCGGCTGATGGCCGGTGAGCTGCGACGACCCTGATCTGCCATTGATGTGAGCGACAATATCTTCGGAAATTTGCGTCCCTACCCGGATTCGCCGCGCCACAGTGGTGATCTTGTTGTAGTCGTGGCGGGCAGCGTCGAGCAGGAGCCGGGCGGTGGATTCGGCAGCTTTGTGCTGAGCTGCGGGTGGCACGCTGGTGTAGGTGTCGGCGGTGAGCACGATGCTGGAGTGGCCGGGCTGATCGGAAATGGCGGCCTCAGATTAGTACCGGCCAAATGAGCGAGTGTGGCGGCGCCGTGGCGCAGGTCGTGCAGGCACCGGGGGCAGTCCGGCTGCGGCCACCAGGGCAGCGAAGCGGTGGGTGAGGTACCCGGGATGTAGCGGGTTGCCGTGGCGGTTGGTGAACACGTATCCGTGCATCGGTTGCCCGCGGTGTTGCGTTCCTGGCGCTGGTGTCGGACGTGCTGGCGTAGCACAGCGACGGTGTGGCGGTCCAGGCAATGGTGCGCATGCTGGCCGCTGCTTTCGGTGGGCCCTCGAAAACTTGGGAGTCGGCGGTGGTCCTTGCGCGGACGATGACCAGTTGTTTGGTGGTTGAGATCGAGATCGGCCCAGCGCAGCACGGCCAGCTTGCCTCGGCGCAGCCCGCGCAGGGCGGCCAGCCGCCACAGTGCGTAGAGCCGATTTAGGCGCACCGAGTCCAGGAAGGCTGCCAGCTGGTCCGCGGTCCACACCGCGACGGGAGGCTGGATGCCGGTGGCGTGCCAGTCGGCCACCCGCCCGGCAGTCCAGACCAGGGCGCGTGTGCGCGCCGCCGCGACGGGAGCTCCACGTGGCGGTCCGGGTTGTGGCGGACCAAGCCCTGCGCCGGATGGCGCCGTTGAGCGCGGCGCGCAGCGTAATGCGGATGTGCGCCAACGTCGGGGGCGTGTGCGGTTGGCCGAACCGGTTTGTTTGGTGCGCGACAGCGGCGAAAAATGCGGTCAACTGTCGCGCGGTCAGTTCCGCCAGCCGGATTGTGCTGAGGTGGGGATGAGAAATCGTTTCGATGTACTGGGTGTGCGACAGCCGGGTGGACAGCCAGTACCGCAGCCACCGCGCGACAGTCCAGGCGTGGCTGATCTGATCTCCCCGCGACCAGGCCAGCGCCTCATCGCGGGCCTGGCGGGCTGCCACCCGGGTCCGGTAGTCACCCGGCGCAGCCGCTCCCGTCGACCGATCGGATCGGTGACCGACACGTGGAAATACCAACTCCCATGCCTGCCTGGGCCAGGTGGGGACAACTCTTGCCGAGCCGTCGCCCGCTCGCGGAATCCTGACAACCGCACTGTTTGAAGATCACACCCTGGCTGCTCATAACGACGTGTCCTCTCCGCAAGTTCCTGATCTCCACACTGCGGATCAACCCAGAGCAACACTCGAACGGCCTGTCGTGGATCTTCGTTGACGTCTTCGGAGGAAAGTTGATTACGCAACCTCGATGTTGAACGTTTCGATGAGAAAATTGTCAGAGCTGTCCAGGGCGCCCTTACTGTACCCATTCCGGATAAACAATCGCGTATTGTCGAAATTGTGGCAATGGTGAGCGGGAGGGTTATTGAAATCTCGTGTGACGCCGATGCCAATGCCGAAACACGCCGCGACGCTGATAGCCCAGATGTAGCGAGCGCCCAATAGCCTTGCGCTGCACGGTACACCCCATCAAGCAGGGACGTATGGCACGCGGCGGACCTGTCCATTGGACTGTCCATTAACCCCAGTCCTACAGGTGCCGCTCCTGCCAGCGCAGCGCAACTACAGCAAGCAAAATGCCAGGCAGTACTACTCCCATTCGGTGAACTTCGCACTACGCAACCGATGAGCGTGTCGCTTGACGAGATACGGGTCGAAGTACAGGGTCTCGGCCGGGACGAGGGTCTGACTGTCTCGAAGCTGGAGGGCACGCAACTGCTCACGCTCATCAGACGCCCGTTGGAGTGGTCAGACGAAGATGCCGCTGTCGCACTTCAGCAACTGATCCTCGAACTTGTGGCCCGTATTCGCGATGAGAAGCCGCGAGTCGCCGCACGCGCCACTCTGAACCTTGGTACCTCTCCAGTTGCAGGGCGCTCAGGAACCGCTCGCCAGAAGGCGCTGGCCGCGGACAGGTCTGTCCATCCCGACACTGTCCGAGAGTGGTGGTATGACGCTGTTGAGAGCTTGCTGGATGTGTTACCGCGGAAGATTGAGGAGCTGAACTCAACACCCGGAGGTTGGTCGCCCTACGGCCCGACCTTTACCCTTGTCCCCGATGAGGATAGACCCAACTTTTCGCTTGACCGAGTCGATGTCGCGTGGCGACTTCGAGGAAGAGTAGGCGAAGAACTCCTTAGCTATCGGTGGCTGAGGGCGTTGGAAGACGGCGTCGATCGCTACCAAGCCATAGCTTGGTATTTCAGTGACCCAGACCACGATAAGTACGAGGTTGTCCCGTTACTAAATTGTGAAAAGGGCCAAAGCACGCGGTCACGGCGGGGGATTCTTCTTACCGACTTGGTATTTCCAGAACCGCTATCGCAGAGCGACAGCATCTTCTTTGCCTACAAGGTACTGATTAAATCAGACCGCGAAGCTGAAACCGTATTTTTGCATTCGGTGCGATCCGCTGGGGTCTCACATCTCATTTTTAGGGTGCAGTTCGATCCCTGCGAGATGCCTACGCGCGCTTGGTCGTTCACTGCTATGAGCGATGCGGACCCCTACGTTCTTCCGCCGGATGGATCTCCTAGATATCTGGTCCCAAACCGGCTGGGGTACGTCGAAGAGCATTTTCGAAATTGCAAGCGTGGAGCGAAGTACGGCATTTCTTGGCAATGGCCTTGACGGCAAAAGCAGATTGATGATTTATCTACCGAGGAGGTGCTTTACGCAATGGGAGACTAATAGAGTTGCTGCCCGGACAATTCGAACCTGTGCCTACTTTCCAAAAGGTACGGGTTCGAATTGTGTACAATGAAGCTCAACGGGGTATGTCAGCCGGTGAAGCGGATGCTAGAATTGGATATCAATCTCGTATATGAACCGATCTTCCTCGACCGGGACCGCATCGTGCGTCGCGTACCGCATAGAGTGCGCCGTGACCTCATCGATGGTTTCGTTTGATCGGCTATCCGACCGAGCAACTTTCGCACCGCTCCCATCTTCTGACATTCGCATGCTACTACCTGGGCTCGCAGCACCATGGCCGTGATCTTGTTGCGGTCGTGGCGGGCGGCGTCGAGCGCGAGCCGGCCGGTGGCTTCGGCGGCTTTATGCTGGGTGCGGGTAGCACGCTGGTGTAAGTGTCGGCGGTGAGCACGATGCTGGAATGCCCGAGCTGATCGGAAATGGTCTTCAGATCAGTACCGGCCAAATGAGCCAGGGTGGCTGCGCTGTGGCGCGGATCGGAGGCAGGCTGGCGGCGGTCACCAGGGCAGCGAAGCTGTGGGTGAGATACCCGGGATGTAGCGGGTCGACGTGGCGGTTGGTGAACACGTATCCGGTGTTCTGCCATCGTCGCCGCCGGGAACTCAGTGTTGACCATCATCTGGCACCTGCTAGCCAACCCCCAGGCCCGCTACCACGACCTCGGCCCCACCTCCGCCACACCACAGCTCACACTGCGCACCGTCAGCGCGACCTCATCTGCCGACTCGAATGCCTCACCGGCAAGAAAGTCACCTTTCACCCACGATCCGAACCTACCGCCGCTACCCCTAGCTCACGCCCCAACCCGGCTCCGCTGCGCTCCGCCGGGTATACAAGCCCGCCCACTCACCTTCCGATTTTCGAGCCAGGAACGCTAGGCCGTCACCATCATCTCGTATGAGACCTGAAACGTTTCAACTCAGCCGCCTTGCCGCGCAAGTGCACGGCGGCCGCCGGGCCTGAGTCCTCCAGCCTGCGGGCGGGTCGTGATCAGGAAGGGAAGACCCTCCTTCGCTGCCAGGATGAACCAATTGCGATCTCCTCCAACACTCTGCCTACTCACAGGCCCCTGTTCATCGCCTGGTCACAGGTGTCGCGCTGATCCTCACCGCTTCACGTTCATGTCCACCCTTGCCCCAGGGCTCCGTCACGAAGGGACCGCACCCCTGCCCTGACATGGCTCGTAATAAGCACTAGACAGACACCGAACTCAGCGTTAATGCTTGGCTGAACTGACGTTGCCGTCCCGCAACCATGTGTTAGATGGACGTTCGAACCCGTGTGCGTCCGGGGTAGCAGCGGGCAGGGACGCGAGGTGACGACGTGGTCGACAATGGTGAGCCTAACCACAGACCTTGCCGGGTGTTTCTGTCTTACGCTCGAGAATCGCCCGAGCATATCGAGCGTGTGACGCAGCTGTACGAACTGCTTCGCAGTAACGGCGTGGACGCATACGCCGACATCATCGCATCACAGGATCGTCAGGACTGGGCGCGCTGGACGCACCAGCAGATGTCCCAGGCAGACCGTGTCTTGATCATCGTGTCATCGGAGTACAAGCGGCGGTTTGAGGGCACGGCTGCTCCGGGAATTGGGCTAGTGCAGTGTCTCATAATTGATTTTTTGCTTCCTGAAGTGCGACTCGTCCCCGGGCAACTTTGACGAGGATTTGTTCGGCA
>Ga0213881_10000263_pt1 | contig 39435 bp, 26 predicted proteins | sample BarmaccoBMER_R08_FD_160104 | JGI IMG/M metagenome (GOLD analysis project Ga0213881, IMG submission 160104) | Barbacenia macrantha exposed rock microbial communities from rupestrian grasslands, the National Park of Serra do Cipo, Brazil - ER_R08 ...
ATGCTCATGTGTCCGCTATGTATCGGTATGCATAGTTCACCCAGGCTGTTCAGCGCACTCTAGCAAAGACGACATGCCCAACATGCCGCAAACGCACGTTATTTTGGCGCGCGCACATAGTCCTACAAAATCACCACGGGACGTAAATCAACCGCACGGGTGAGCGATTCCGTGGGTGGCATAGGGGACGAAGCGGACAGGCGGCCGACCGTGACAAAGGTTACGCAGACCTAGGCCAGGCGAATCCGGCGAAAGGGATAAAGGTCGCATACGCCAGCCCGCGAGCTGGACTTAAACCGCCGAACGCGGCGATCGCGTCGTCCCTGACCTCCGCCAGGGCGGCGGTGACCGCCGCCTCGGCCGCCTGATAGCGCTGGGCGGGCAGCAGCACCGATATCGCCAGCAGCACGCCGGACGGTTCCCGCACCGCGATGCCTGCCCCGCAGATGCCGGGCACCGCCTCCTCGCTGTCGTGCGCGATGCCTGTTTCCGCCACCTTGTCCAGGTCGGCCTCGAGCGCGGGGATCGTGGTGAGCGTGTGCGGGGTGTAACAGTGCAGCGTGGGCGGCAGCGTGCGGAGCGCGATCGGGCGGCCGAGGGCCGCGAGCAGTGCCTTGCCCTTGGCGGTGCAGTGGAGGGGGAAGTACTGCCCGACCTCGGCGATGGCGCGAAGCATGTAGCGGGTGCTGGGGATCACGCGGATGACCCGGACCTGGCTGCCTTCCAGGATGCCGCAGTCGACGGTCTCGCCGAGCTCGTCGTGCAGCCGCTTCATGAACGGCTCGACCGGGCGCCAGATCTCGGCCGGACCCGCCGCCGCCAGCCGGGCGAACTCCGGCCCGATGCGGACGCGGCCGGTCGACGAGACGCTGGCCACGAGGCCTTCGGCGGCCAGCGCGGTGACGATCCGGTGCACGGTGGACCGGGGCAGCGCGACGCGTTCCGCGAGCTGGGCCAGGCTCAATCCCTGCGGCTCGCCTTCCAGGGCTCTCAGCACCTGGGCCGCACGCGCGATGACCTGCACACCGCCGACCGGATCCGCACCTTTCACAGCTGGCAGGATACTCGCTAAATGATCATGACCCGTCTCATCGAGCCGCGTCGAGCAGATGATAGAGCAGTAGCAACTGGGTGATGGCCAGCGGCTCGGCGCGCTCCGCGTCGGCGATCCGGCCCAGGCCAGCGGGCGGTTCGGCCGGTACGTCCAGCCGCGACCAGATCGCCTTCTCGACCACGATGCTGTCCTCGCGGGCCGCGTCCCCGTGCACGTGGAGGGCGTCCACCGGCCGGCCGTCGGCGTCCCGCGCCAGCTTGACGTGGATGGCGGGCCGCGGGCGGAACTCGCCGGAAGCACGGCGGCGCTCGCCGGGATCGGGAAGCACTCCTTCCAGGTCCGGATGCCTGATCGTCGGCCGCAACAGCAGCTCGGCGGACAGCGGCGTCCCGTCCGGCACGACCCGGCCGGGCAGCGGCGCGAACTTGATCACGATGTCGCGGCCCGGCTCGTCATCGGTGAGGAAACTGTCAAGAGTCACCGGCGATCGATTTACCGGAAGCTTGAAGTTGGCGACCGCGCGGGAGCGGTGGCCGTGGCGCTACGCGAAGGCATCTTCCATTGACCGCGCTGAATTGGCCTGGGCCTCCGGCCACGGCGTCGACGCCATTGCCGGAACGGTTGGACAACGCCCTGCTCGCGGGCGTGGTCGAGGCCATATCCGCGGGTCCGGAGCTGGGCCCGCTGGCGGATCGCATCGCCCTCCTGGTTGTCGGCGCCACCCCGGCCGACGTCTGCTTCACGCACGTCCTCGACGACAGCGGCTCAGCGCTCACGCTGGCCGGCGCGAGCCCGCCCTTCGGCAACATCGTGGGCAAGGTCCGGATGCTGGTCGGCGAGGGGGTGAGCGGCCGGGTCGCCCGCTCCGGCGAGCCCGTCGTCAACGGCTCGATGGCGTCGGTGCCCATGTCATCCGGTGCCGCTGGAATCGTCGGGGTGCTGACCGTAAGGTCAAATTCAAGCCACATTTACGACGAACGATCTGTGGTGCTTCTCACCACGATCGGCTCCCTCGTCGCGGGGGCGGTCCAGCAGGCGCGGTCGCACCGCAGGCTCTCCGCGCGGGAGCACGCGCACGAACGGTTCGCCGAGCGCGTCATCGCCGCGCAGGAGGCCGAACGCCGCCGGCTGGCCGCGGATATACACGATGGGATCTCCCAGCGCCTGATCGGCCTGTCCTACCACCTCGACGCGGCAGCGGACGCCCTTGCGGAGGCACCCGAGTTCACCGCCCGGCAGCTGGTGCTGGCCCGCCAGATGATCGACCTGACCCTGGCCGAGGCGCGGGCCGCCATCGGCGGCCTGCGGCCGCCGGTGCTCGACGACCTCGGCCTGGCCTCCGGGCTGGCCAGCCTGGCCCGCGGCATCGCCGCCCTGCCGGTGTCGGTGGAGGCCGACGAGTGCGTGCTGCCCGAGCACGTCGAGATCGTCCTGTACCGGATCGCCCAGGAGGCGTTGCAGAACGTCGTCAAGCATTCGGGTGCTTCGTCGGCCGCGGTGGTCCTGCGTGCGGACACCGGCCAGGTGTCGCTGCGGATCACCGACGACGGTGCGGGGTTCGATCCCGAGGCGGCGTCGGCCGGGTTCGGTGTGCCGGGTATGGCGGAGCGTGCCGAGCTGGTTGGCGGCCGGCTTGACGTGCGCACCGCGCCGGGCCGCGGCACCAGCGTGGAGGCCCGCATCCCGGTAGGTGCGGTTGGTTTCAAAAGTAGTTGATCGGATACTATGAGTTATGCCGCGGCCGGGGGTAGCCGCGATTACGGGGAGGGTAATGGATGCCGGGGACCCCAGCACGTCCCGGTGGCATGATGCTCGCGGGCTCGGGGGTGCTCGCGATCGTCACCACCGCCGCCGGAACGCGCCTCGCCCTGGCCGGCTAACCCGGCCAGGCGACCCCGGCCCCGGCCACCCGGAGCGCCTCCCGCCGCCATACGCGGACCGGGAGCGCGACACTTGCTGCAGTAAGCGGATATCGCCCTGGTGGGAATACCCATAGGGGCCTGCTTGCTGATAATGTTGGTCGCTGACCAGCCCGGTGCCATGGCACTGGGCGCGCAAAGCGGAGGGACCACCTCCCACCTGGTCGGCCCGGCGGATGCCGGAGCTGGCGGGTACGGCCGGATATTCGGCGCCAGGGTGTGTGAGAGCACATCCGGAAGCCGGGCGTGTGCAAGCACACCCGGGAATGCCGGGACATCTGGTACGGCGCGGTCCTCGCGGGTATACCGCGTGGACAGCGCCGTTGTTGTGGTTACCCCGCGTCGCGCTCGCTTCGCGGGGTTTTCTCGTTCTAGCGGGGTGGTCGCGACATTCCGTCGTCGGAGGTACCGACGGCGGAGGGTGATGCTCAAGGAGGTCACATCAGCGTCGAAGCGCGTATCAACGAGCGCATCCGTGCCCCCGAAGTCCGGCTCGTCGGGCCGAAGGGTGAGCAGATCGGGATTGTCTCGATCAATGACGCACTCAAGCTAGCTCAGGAGGCGGACCTCGACCTCGTCGAAGTCGCCCCGACGGCGCGGCCGCCCGTCGCCAAGCTCATGGACTACGGCAAGTTCAAGTACGAGTCCGCGGTCAAGGCACGGGAATCGCGCAAGAACCAGACGCAGACGATCGTCAAGGAGATCAAGCTGCGGCCGAAGATCGACCCGCACGACTACGGCACCAAAAAGGGCCATGTCGAGCGGTTCCTCAAGGCCGGGGACAAGGTCAAGGTGACGATCATGTTCCGCGGGCGTGAGCAGTCGCGGCCGGAACTCGGGTTCCGCCTGCTCCAGCGCCTGGCCGGTGATGTCGAGGAGCTTGGCTTCGTCGAGGCCCAGCCCAAGCAGGACGGCCGGAACATGATCATGGTGATCGGTCCGCACAAGAAGAAGAGCGACACCAAGGGACATTCGGCTAGCAAGCCGGTACCGAGCCCGCGGTCCGCCGGGAGTGCCCGGCCCGCCCAGGGGGCGGACAGCGCTCCGGCGACGGAGGAAGCCGCGGTACCGGAGACGGCTAGCTAGGACGGCTTAGAAAGACGAGGTCCGGGGGGAGGGTCCCCCCGGTCCTAGCGCAGTACCCGGGCAGGCTGGCGGTGCGCAGCGCCGGGGTGGTGACTGCTGTGCCCAGACCAGGGGGTAATGCCCCCCCGGGTAGAAGGAGGAGCGGCGCTATGCCGAAAATGAAGACACACAGCGGAACAAACAAGAGGTTCCGGCTGACTGGTTCCGGCAAGATCATGCGTCGCCGTGCCAACACCAACCACCTGCTCGAGCGCAAGTCCTCCCGCTACACGCGGCGGCTTGCCAAAGAGGTGACGGTCGCGCCCAGCGACGTCAAGGAGATCAAGAAGCTGCTGGGCAAGTAGCCCGGCCCGGCGAGGGAGAAGAACATTGGCACGCGTGAAGCGGGCGACCAACGCCCACAAGAAGCGCAAGGTTGTCCTCGAACGGGCCAGCGGATACCGGGGTCAGCGGTCACGCCTTTACCGCAAGGCCAAGGAGCAGGTCCTCCACTCGATGACCTACGCCTACCGCGACCGGAAGGACCGTAAGGGCGCGTTCCGGCGGCTGTGGATCCAGCGGATCAACGCAGCGGCCCGCGCGAACGGCATCACCTATAACCGGTTCATCCAGGGCTTGCGGGTAGCGGGCGTCGAAGTCGACCGGCGGATCCTGGCCGACATGGCGGTCGCCGACGAGCAGGCCTTCGCGGCCCTGGTCGAAGTGGCAAAGAAGGCGCTACCCACCGCATCCGGGACGGCCGCGGCCTGAGCCGCGCGGAAAAGTCCGTGGTTCTGGCTGCTATAGCGACCAAAACCACGGACTTTTGCTGTGGGGAGAGATGGTGACGGGGTACGTAGGTGCGCATTCGCCGCGGCTGAAGGCCGCGCGGCGACTGGCCAAGCGCGCGTTCCGCGACCGGGACCGCGCATTCCTCGCGGAGGGCCCGCAGGCGGTGGGTGAGGCCTTCGCCCATGGGGCCGTGATCGCCGACCTGTTCGTGACCGCGTCCGCCCGCCGCAGGCACGCCGACCTGATCGACGCCATCGCCGCGGGTGTAACACAGATTCATCTAATCAACGACGCGACGATGGGTGAGCTGGCGCAGACGGTCACGCCCCAGGGGCTGCTGGCCGTGTGCGGGTTCGTCGATGTCACGTTGGGTGATGCGCTTGGCGGCGCGCCGCGGCTCGTGGCGGTGCTGGCCAACGTGCGCGACCCGGGAAACGCGGGAACGGTGCTGCGCGCCGCCGACGCCGCCGGCGCCGCTGCGGTGATCTTCGCGGACGCGTCCGTCGATCCCTACAACGCCAAGTGCGTGCGCGCGTCGGCGGGCAGCCTGTTTCATCTGCCCGTCGTGGTGGGGGTCCGACTGGCCGAGGCGGTCAGCGAATTGCGTGCTGCCGGGCTGCGCGTCGTGGCGGCGGACGGCCGGGCGGGCCGCTCGCTTGACGAGCCCGACGTGCGACAACGGCTCGCCGCGCGCACCGCGTGGGTGTTCGGGAACGAGGCATGGGGCTTGCCGCCCGAACTCGTCACGCTCACCGACGAGGCGGTCGCCGTGCCGATCTACGGCCGGGCAGAAAGTCTCAATTTGGCAACGGCCGCTGCCGTATGTCTTTATGCATCTGCACGATCACAGCGAGTTAATGAAAACAGTGTGTAACCGACCACCAATCACTGGACGTAATGGGACAAGCTAGGATTTAAACCACCAGGTGATGGCTTAGAGTGCTGAGACTGCGACAAAGAGAATTTACGTCCCAGGACTGTCACAATGTCGGTTTACGCGCTAGAGTCTGATCACAGTCCGTCACCCCAAGGACGTGTGATCACGTCGGCGGAGGGTTTGCTGCAGTGAACGAGCTCATCGCGTACAGGCCTGACCAGCAGTGGCCCAATTCGAGTAACAGTCCGCTACCAGAGGGCCCGGTCCCGATCGGCAGTCTGGTTTTCGCCGATGAGCTACCGGACGGGGTGGTGGTTGCCGACGAGGCGGGACGGATCGTCGTGTTCAACCTGGCCGCCGCGCGGCTGACCGGGCTTGACTCACGCGAGGTGATCGGCAAATTCGTCTTCGACGTGCTGCCGCTGAAGGACTCCGATGGCCGGGACTGGTGGGTATACGCCGATCCCTACCACGGCCTGGCCACCCGCAGCCGGCACCCGGAGCGAGCGCTGTACCTGTCCGACGGCACCGAGATCCTGGTGTCGGTGGGCTACGTACGCGAGCGGCACCCGGCCAACGGCGTGCCACGGTCCACCCCGGTGCGGCGCCTCGTGCTGAGCCTGCGCGGAGCCCAGCAGCGTGAACGGATTGAGCGCAGCCGCGCCGACCTGGTCTGCACCGTCGCACACGAACTGCGTTCCCCGCTGACCAGCGTGAAGGGATTCACCGCGACGCTGCTGGCCAAATGGGGCAGGTTCACCGACGACCAGAAGCGCGTGATGCTGGAGACGGTGAATGCTGACGCCGACCGCGTCACCCGGCTGATAACCGAGCTTCTCGACGTGTCACGGATCGAATCCGGCCGGATGGAGGTCCAGCGTCAGCTCGTCGACATCCCGGACCGGGTCCGGAAGATCATCGCGGGCCGGGTGGCCTGCGGCGAGTCCGAGGAGCGGTTCCGGCTGGAGGTACGGAGCGGCCCGGCCGGGCAGGCGCTGCCCGAGACGTGGCTGGACGCGGACAAGATCGACCAGATCCTGGTCAACCTGATTGAGAACGCGGTCCGGCATGGTGCGGGTACCGTCACCACCGTGGTGGAGCCCGCGGAGATCGATGGTGATGAGGCCGTCACCGTATCCGTCCGCGACCAGGGTGAGGGAATCCCGCCGGACGTGGCGCCGCGCGTGTTCCGGCAGTTCTGGCGCGGCAAGCGGCGCGGCGGCACCGGACTCGGCCTGTACATCGTGAAGGGCCTGGTCGAGGCCCATGGCGGCACGATCACCGTGCAGCGCGCCCCCGGCGGCGGCGCCGAGTTCCGATTTACCATGCCCGCCGGGACGATCGCCGGCTGAAGCCAGGAACTGGCTAGGCGCGTAACGGTGCCGCGCTTGCGGTAGTGTCCCTTCGGGTTATCCCTTGAGCTCGACAGCTTTAGAGGTGTGTGCCTCTTCGTTCCGGGCTGCCCGCGTGGGGTCGCACGGGCGCGGGGGAGAAACCACCGACGTTCGTGCAAAATGATCGTTTAAGGACCTGTATGTCCGCATCGAACAGTAGCGAAGTGGGGCGCGCGCTGGCCGAGGCGCTGGCCGCCGTCGAAGCCGCGGCGTCGCTCGACGAGCTGAAGGCGGCCCGGATCGCCCACGAGGGCGATAGGTCGCCATTGGCGCAGGCCAGTGCCGAGATCGGCACGCTGCCGCCCGCCGAGCGGGCCGAGACCGGGCGCCGGGTGGGCGCGGCCCGGTCCGAGCTGCGCGAGGCGCTGTCGCGCCGGCAGGCCCAGCTCGAGGCCGAGCGCGACCAGCAGGTGCTGGTCACCGAGGCCGTCGACGTCACCTTGCCCAGCGCGCGCGTCCCGCGCGGGGCGCGCCATCCGGTGACCATGCTCGCGGACCGGCTGAGCGACGTTTTCATCGCGATGGGGTACGAGGTTGCCGAGGGGCCCGAGGTTGAGGCCGAGTGGTACAACTTCGACGCGCTGAACATCCCGCCCGATCATCCGGCCCGGGAGATGCAGGACACGCTGTTCGTAGCCGGTTCCGAGGGCGATTCCGGCATGGTGCTGCGGACGCACACGTCACCGGTGCAGATCCGCTCGCTGCTGACCCGCCCGCTGCCGCTGTACGTGGTCAGCCCGGGCCGGGTGTATCGCAACGAGGCCATCGACGCCACGCACAGCCCGGTGTTCCACCAGATCGAAGGGCTCGCCGTGGACGAGGGACTGACCATGGCGGACCTGCGCGGCGCGATCCAGGCCTTCGTTGACGCGATGTTCGGGGTCGGGCTGCGCACGCGGTTCCGCCCGGACTACTTCCCGTTCACCGAGCCGTCCGGTGACGTGGCGATGGAATGCCACGTGTGCCGCGGCGCGTCGGCCAAACCGGGCGGCGAGCCGTGCCGGGTATGCAAGTCGTCGGGCTGGATCGAGATCGCCGGCTGCGGCATGGTGAACCCGCGGGTGCTGGTGGCCTGCGGCATCGACCCCGACCGGTACAGCGGGTTCGCGTTCGGGCTCGGCGTCGAGCGCGGCCTGATGATCGCGCATGGCGTGACCGACATCAGGGACACCATGGACGGCGACGTGCGGTTCAGCCGGGCGTTCGGGATGGAGCTGTAGCGATGCGAGTACCGCTGTCATGGTTGCTGGCGTACGCGCCGGTTCCTTCGCCGGTCGATGTGGCGGACGTGGCACGGCGCCTGACCGCCGCCGGGCTGGAGGTCGAGTCGTTCGAGTCCGTCGGGCACGACGTGCGCGGCGTCGTGGTGGCGCAGGTCCTGTCGGTCGAAGAGCTCACCGGACTGAAGAAGCCGATCAGGTACTGCCGGGTGGCGGTTTCCGAGTCACAGCTGGCCGGCCCGCCCGAAGACGCGTCCGGTGTCATCTGCGGCGCGACGAACTTCGCGGCCGGCGACCGGGTGGCGCTCGCGCTGCCTGGTGCTGTGTTGCCGGGGGGGTTCGAGATCGGGGCACGCAAGACCTACGGCCATGTGTCGGAGGGCATGATCTGCTCGGTCCAGGAACTGGGCATCGGAGACGACCACACCGGGATCCTGGTGCTGCCGCCCGACGCGCCGCTGGGTGCCGATTTCGTGAAATATGCCGGCTTGCGGGATGAGGTGCTCGACATCGCGGTCAACCCGGACCGCGGGTACGCGGTCTCGGTGCGCGGGGTGGCGCGGGAACTGGCGCTGGCCTACTCCGTGCCGTTCACCGATCCGGCATATCATGACCTGCCCGGCCCGGACGTGCTCGGCGGCCCGCTCGACTACGTGGGACACGACGTGTGGCCCGCGTCGATATCCGATTCGACCGCGTGCGACCGGTTCGTGCTGCGTGAGCTGCGGGGCTTCGATCCGTCGGCGCGAACCCCGCTGTGGATGCGGGTGCGGCTGGCGCGGTGCGGAGTGCGTTCGGTGTCGCTGGCCGTTGACATCACCAACTACCTGCTGTTCGAGCTGGGCCAGCCGCTGCATCCCTTCGACCGTTCGCGGCTGAACGGACCCATCGCAGTGCGGCGCGCGCTGGCTGGAGAGAAGCTGGAAACGCTCGATCACGTGGTCCGGACGCTTGATCCCGAAGACATCCTGATCACCGACTCGTCAGGGCCCATCTCGATGGCCGGGACAATGGGCGGGCTTTCTACCGAAATATCGGATACGTCCACTGACATCGTCATCGAGGGGGCGCATTTCTCCGACGTCGGCACGGCGAAGATGTCGCGTCGGCACAAGCTGCACAGCGAGGCGTCGTACCGGTTCGAGCGCGGCGTGGACCGGGAACTGCCGCTGGCGGCCACGGCCAAGGCCGTCGCCCTGCTGTCCTCGCTGGGGGGCGGCGAGGTGGTGCCCGGGTGCACCCACTCATCGGTCGACGTGCCCGTCACCGTGATCTCGATGGCAGTCGACTACCCGGATCGTGTCGCTGGCGTGGTATACGGCCGCGACGTGGTGATACGGCGGCTGAAGGAAGTGGGCTGCGAGACGCAGGATCTGCGGGCCGACGCGCCCACTGTCGCACCGTGGCGAGCGGAGGCCCCCGCCTCGTCTCCGCCGGTTTCCACGGTGGCCACGCTGAGGGTGGAGCCGCCGTCGTGGCGGCCCGACCTGACCGACGCGGCGGACCTGGCCGAGGAAGTCATCCGGCTGGAGGGCTATGAGAACATCCCGGCCCGGATGCCGCGCGCGCTGGCCGGACGCGGGCTGACGCCCCGGCAGCGGCTGCGCCGGTCGGTCGGCCGGACGCTGGCGGAATCCGGGTTCGTCGAGGTGCTGTCGTCGCCGTTCGCGTCGCGGGCCGATGCCGACCTGCTTGGGTTGCCTCCCGAGGACCTGCGGCGGACGGCCATGGCGGTCGCGAACCCGCTCAGCGAGGACGAGCCGCTGCTGCGGACCACGCTGCTGCCCGGGCTGCTGCGGGTGCTGACCCGCAATATCGGCCTCGGCTTCGCCGACGCGGCGCTGTTCGAGACCGGACTGGTGTTCCGGCCACGACCTGGCGCCTCGGCCAAGGCGCCGATCCTCGCGGTTGACCGCGGGCCTTCGGTTGCGGAGCTGGCGTCACTGGAAGCGGCACTGCCCGATCAGCCGCTGCGCCTGGCCGCGGTGCTGGCCGGTGAGCGTGAGCTCCCCGGCTGGTGGGGTCCCGGCCGGCCCGCGTCCTGGACGGACGCCGTTGAGGTGGCGCGCGACGTCGGCCGGAACTGCCGGGTCTCACTTTCCGTGCGGGCAGACAAGCATGCGCCGTGGCATCCCGGCCGGTGCGCGGCGGTCTACGTGCTGGTGCCGCCGGAGAGCGCCGAGGACGAGACCAGGGAATGGCTGGCCGGGCACGCGGGCGAACTGCACCCGCGCGTCATCAAGTCGTTCGGGCTGCCGCCGCGAACCTGTGCGGTGGAACTCGACCTTTCCGCGCTGTTCACCGCCGCCGAGTCGGCCGGTCCGGTCCAGGGGCCGGCGCTTTCCGCCTATCCGCTGGCCATACAGGACGTGGCGCTGATCGTGGACACCGCGGTGCCGGCCGCGTCGGTGGAGGAGGCGCTGATGGCCGGGGCCGGGCCGTTGCTGGAGGAGTTGCGGCTGTTCGACCTCTACACCGGCGATCAGATCGGCGCGGGCCGGAAGTCGCTGGCCTACACGCTCCGGTTCCGTGCTCCGGACCGGACCCTGACCGCGGCGGAGACCAACTCGGCGAGGGACGCCGCGGTGGCGGAGGCTTCGCGGCGGGTCGGCGCGACCCTGCGCGGAGTCTGACTCTCCAGGAACTTGTCTGGGAACTGGCCTGGCTAGCCCCTTGCTGTTTCCAAGCAGCGACTTACCCCGGCGGCGGTCGAGGCCAGCCGTACAGGCGAAATCAAGGTTCGGTCAAGCAGTCCAGATGAACGTGAGTTCGGCACACTGACGCTCAGCTCTGGACGGTGATCATCGATGGCTGCTGGCCTGCCTGGTCGGAACCGGCGGCGGTGGCTGGTCCCTACCGTGATCCCGACGGTACTGGCCTTGGCCGTGGCGGTGCCATTGCTGCTGGCCAATTTTGACGCCGCGCCGGCGCCCGCTCCGCACGCCCGCAGCTACCTGAACGTCACGGCGTGCCTGCTGACCGGTCCCCGTGGTGTGACGCCGGGCTCCACGGCCGCGCCGGTGTGGGCATCAATGCAGGCCGCGTCGCTGACCACGCATGTCATGGTGAGCTACCTGTCCGATACCGGGCCGGCCGACGTGCCGGTGATGCTGAACACCCTGATCCAGCGGCAATGTGGTGTCATCATCGCCGCCGACGCAGATCCGGGCCAGGTGATCCAGGCGGCCCGGGCTAACCCACGACAGCGTTTCCTGCTGGTGGCCGGCTCCGGCGGCTCCGGCATCGCCGACGTGCGGGCACCGGCCAACGCCGTGGCTGTTCCGGCTGCGCGCGCGTCGGCGCAGATCAGTCAGGCGATTCACGCCCTTGCGGCCGCCGCCTGACCGCGTCTGCTTCTTATACCCACATTTGAAGAGGGAGCCGTCGATGTCGCGCTGGTTGTCCCGGCACGGTCGGACCAGTCGCCCGGTTCTGTCCCGGGGTCGGACTGTCACGCTAGTGACGGCGATCGCATTGGGTGCGGTCACCTGCGTGCCTGCCGCGAACGCGATGCCGGAGCATGGCGACGGGGGCGTGCCCGCAGTGAAGATGTTCGGTTATGCCCATGGGCCGGCCCAGCAGCCCGGCAGCGCGGCCGGGAAGCCGCACTACGTGCCAGCCTCGACAACCCAGGCGCATGTGGCCGCCGGGACCGTCAAGGGCCATCGGGTACCGGCACCGGACCTCGTCCCGTCGGGGATGGGAACCCGGATCCCGGTAACGATCGGGGCGGCGAAGATGGCGCCCGGCCATGAGGTCAATCACCACCAGGACACCGGCACAGGGACGGCCCCGTCTTCTCCGGCAAATCCGCCAGCTGAGGCTACCCCGTCCGCTCCAGCTACTCCGTCCGCAACGCCGTCACCTCCGGCCAGCCCGTCACCGAGCACCTCGGCCTCCGGCACGGCCACGACGACGAGCCGGGTCGCCAGCACCGGTACCGATAACGCGACGTACAGCGTGGCGTCCACCTACGACACGGTGCCGATGGCCAACCAGAGCGGACGCATCGCCGTGACGCTGACCAACACCGGCACGAGCACGTGGGACGGCGGTTATGCCCTGGCTGCGGTGCTCTTCCCGGCCAGTGACACGAACGGAACCGGTTCGCCGCTGGACGTCACTCCCGGGAGTGTGGCGATCTGGACCACGGTGGCGCCCGGCGCGAGCATCACCGTGGAGGGTGTCACCCCGGCCGACAGTCCCGGCTCCTACACGCTGTGCTGGGACATGACGAACAGCGGGGGTGTCTACTTCTCCGCTGAGGGCGGCAACGAGTACTGCGCGGCGTACACCATCCAGCAGTACCCCGCGATGGTGAACGAGCAGGAACCACTGCCCGGCACCGACGTGGACTCGCAGACTCCGCAACTGACCGCGTCCGCGACCGTTCCCGGCGGGTATCCTCAGGTGCCCGCGTTCTCGTTCGCGTTCGAGCTGCTCAACGGGCCGGACCCGCGGACGGCTTCGGTGCTCCAGTCTTCGGGATGGGTCGCTGACAACGGCGACAGCTGGACTCCCTCGGCACTGACCTGGGGTACCACGTACTACTGGTCGGCGGCCGTGACCGATGCGGCCAGCCCGCCCAGCCCGGGCAGCACGGCCGCGCCGTGGACTACCCCGATCTCGTTCGTGGTCGGTAACGCGCAGCCGAAGGTCCGGTCCCGGTTCGGCAACCTATACCTGCACGATGACGGCAACCCCGTCATCACCTCCGACTTCAGTCCGGACATGACCTCCGGCCTGGGCAGCGCAAGCTCCAGCGGGTCGGGCCGGACGGTCGACCCGAAGACCGCCAACGTGACCCAGCAGGCCACGGATGCCAGCGTGGCGTCGGCCGGTCCGCCGCTGTCCATCGTGCGGACCTACAACTCGCTCGACCCGCGGACTTCCCAGGCCCTCGGTGCGGGCTGGTCGTCCGAGCTGGACATGGCGCTGACACCGGACCCGGACGGCACCGGCGCGCTGATCCTCACGCTGGCCGACGGGCAGCAGATCAGGTTCGCGAAGAACGCGGCCGGCGGATACGCGGCACCGCAGGACGACTACGCGGTGATCAGCTCGCTCAGCGGCGGCGGTTTCGCGGCGACTGACCAGGCCGGCACCACCTACAGCTTCGGGCAGGCCAGCGGATCCGGCTGGCTGATCTCGCGGATCACCGACGCCGGCGGCCGGGCCGAGACGTTCGCTTATAGCGCCGGCGCGCTCACGACGATCACGAATACGGTGTCCGGGCGCGCGCTGCACCTGACCTGGTCGACGCCGGACGGCGCGGCGTACCCGCACGTGGCGTCGGTGGCCACCGACCCGGTTACCGCCGGCCAGTCCGCGCTTACCTGGACGTACGGGTACAGCGGCGATCTGCTGACCTCGGTGTGCCCGCCGGGGACGACCAGCGCGTGCACCAAGTACGGGTACGTCAGCAACGGCTCACACGCTCCGACGTCCGTGCTCGATGCCAGCCCGACCAGCTACTACCGGCTCGACGAGGCCTCCGGCGCGACGGTGGCGGTGAATCAGATCCCGGTGAACGAGCTGACCACGATGGATCCTCCGGCCAGCGAATTCGGCACCACGCCGGGCGTTGCTGGTCCCGTTCCCGGCGTGACCGCGACCGGGTTCAACGGGACAAGCTCGTGGATCCCGCTGGACGGCGAGTGGTGCACCACGCCCGGCCAGGTCAGCTCCTGCATCCGGTCGGGCGATTCCGGCCGGGTACTCGGCGGCACGGCGAAGAACCTGGCCATCAGCGTATGGTTCAAGACGAGCACGGCGTCAGGGGTGCTGCTGAGCCTGACACCGGGTGTGCCCGGCGGGACAGGCTCCGGGTATGGCGGCACGCCGGTGAACCTGCTGCAGATCGCGGGCAACGGCGACCTCGAGGGTTACGGTACCTGCGACTCTCTCGGCAAGTGCACGTGGATGAGTTCCGCCTCGCCGGTCGACGACGGCGCCTGGCACCAGGCGGTGCTGATCCCGGGTCAGGCCCTGTACGTGGACGGCAAACAGGTCGCCACCTACACCGGTACCTCCGCCGCGCTAACGGCGTCCGCGGCGGTGCTGCTCGGCACCGGCGAGATCGCGAACACGTGGTCCTGGTTCAACGGCGCGATGGCCGACCTGTCGCTTTATCAGAACCAGTTGCCGGGCGCGGGGACGGTCGCGGCCCAGTACGGTGCCGAGATCCACCCGGCCGCTGAGCTGTCCTCGGTCACCAGCCCCGCCGGGCGTACCGAGTTGTCGGCCACCTATGACACGGTCAACGACCGGGTCAGCTCGCTCACCGACACCCATGGCGGCGCGTGGACTTACAGCCGGCCGGTACCCGGTTCGTCGTCAGCCGCCTATGACGACGCGGTGCTAGGTTCGTCACCTGAAGACTTCTGGCCGCTCGGCGACTCCTCCGGGCCGCTGGCCCACGATATGGTCGCCGGATCGGCGACTACGGCCGATCCACGGCCGGCGGCGACGTTCGCCAACGTGACGCTCGGCGTGGCGGGGCCGACCGGATTCCCTGACGGCACCGCGGCTGGTTTCTCCGGGAGCGGCTCGCAGATCAGCGTCCCCGGCGGATACTTCGCCGGCAACGGCGCGGAATCGGCTGAGCTGTGGTTCCAGACCAGCAGCACGGCGGCCCAGACACTGCTGTCCGCCGGCACTGGCAGCGGCGGGAACCCGATGGCGCTATGGGTCGCCGGAAAGGGATGCCTGCTCGGCGCCGTCGGCGGCACACAGCTCAACCCCACCGGCACGTGCGGCCAGGCCATCACCGACGGCAAATGGCACCAGGCGATCCTCGCCGTAGGGCCGGTGATCACCGACTCGGCAGGTAAGCAAAGCCAGACCGCGGTTCTGTACCTGGACGGGGCCGCACTGTACACGGTGGCGATTCCTCTGGCCACACTGTCCAGCACCGGCTATACCGCCTACGTCGGCAACGGGTCAGACGGAGATTTCAGCGGATCGATCGCGGACGTGTCGTTCTACACCCGCGAGCTGACGTCTTCCGAGGTGACCAGTCATTACGACGCGGTGCAGAACCAGGTCAAGGTCCAGATCTCACCACCAAGCCCCACCAACCCCTCGGGGATCTATCTCACGACCCCCACGCTGAACACGCAGACGATCACGGTTGGCGACCCGGCCGGCGAGAACGCCCAGTATGTGTACGCGTCCGGCAACCTAGTGCGCACCGTCGACGCGCTGGGCGGCGTCACCTCCTACGGTTACGACGCCGCCAACCGCGCGTCGACGATCACCGACCCGGACGGCGACACCAGCTACACCACGCATGACGCGCACAACAACGTGACCTCCACCACGACATGCGCGGCGGTCAACGACTGCCAGACCGTCTACACCTCGTATTACGAGGACCTGTCCAACACGCTAGATCCACGCAACGACAAGCCCACCGACAACCGGGACGCGCGCTCTTCGTCCCCGTCGGATCCGGCCTATGACAGTGTCACCACCTACACGGCCGCGGCACAGGTGGCCTCGCAGACCACGCCGCCGACCACGGCGTGCCCGTCCGGCTGCAAGACCACCTACGCGTACACGGCAGGCACGGAGGCGGCTATAGGCGGCGGCGCCGAGCCGGCCGGCCTGCTCGCCTCGGTGACCGCGCCGGGCGGCGGGGTGACCGGCTACGCCTACGACTCGGCGGGGGACGTGGCCCGGATCACCAGTCCGCTCGGCCTCGTCACCTCGTACAGCTACGACAATCTGGGCCGTAAGCTGACCGAAACCCAGCTCTCCGACAGCTACCCGAACGGGCTGACCAGCTCCTACGCGTATGACGGCCAGGATCGGCTGGTCACCCAGACGGACCCGGCTGTCACGGACAGGGTCACTGGCGCGGTGCACGTCAAGGTCACCGCCTACGGCTACGACGCGGACGGGAATGTGCTGACCACGACGGTCAGCGACTCGACCGGCGGGGACCCATCCCGGACCACCACCCAGACCTACGACGCCTACGGCAACCTGGCGTCGGTCAAGGATTCGCTGGGGAACACCACGTCGTACACCTACGACGGCCTTGGTGACCGGACCTCCCAGACCAGTCCGGCCGGCGTCACCACGGCCTACACCTATGACGCGGTCGGGAACCTGCTGACCACCACTCTGGACGGCTACACCGGCAACCCGTCGAATCCGATACCGGCCGAGAACCTCGTCGAGCAGTCGCGCGCCTACGACCCCGCCGGGCGGCTCGCCTCGGTCACCGACGTCCGCGGCACCACCACCGGCTACACCTACTACGGCGACAACAAGCTGGCCTCCAGCTACGTTGTCTGCGCCAGTTGCGGGACCGGCCAGGAGAACGTCCGCACGTATGGTTACGACGCTGCTGGCAACCAGACATCGCAGACCGCCCCGGGCGGCCTGGTCGTCAACACCGTCTACGACGCCGGCAACCACGTGACTTCCCAGACCACCGATCCGGCCGGGGTCGACAGGACCAGCACTGCCGCCTACGACGCCGACGGCAACGTCGTCTCCGAGTCGCTGACCGGCGGCGGAGTGACCCAGACCCAGACGATGACGTACGACGCCGCCGACCAGATACTGACCCAGACGGCCGACAACACCGGCGGGAACCTGACCACGACCTACAAGCGTGACCAGCGCGGCCTGGTGATCTCCGAAACGGACCCGGCCGGCAACACCACCTTCATTGCCAACGACGAGGACGGCCGTCCGGTCGTCACGACCGCTCCTGCCGTGCCCAGCCAGACCGGCAACGGATCCGCGACGGTCACCGCCAGCCCGGTCACCATGACCGGCTACGACACGTTCGGCGACACGGCCGAAACCTCGGACGCGAACGGCAACGTCACCAGGTATGCCTACGACCAGGCCGGCCACCAGGCATCGGTGACCGAGCCGTCCTACACGCCCCCCGGCGCCAGCAGCCCGGTGAATGGCACCACCAGCTTTACCTACGACCACCTCGGGCAGGAGACCAGCTCGACCGATCCGCTCGGCGACAAGACCACGTACGCTTACGACCAGCTCGGCGATCGGGCCAGCCGGACCGAACCGGGCGGCGGGACCTGGACCTATGCCTACGACCCGGCCGGGGATCAGACCTCGGTGACCGACCCGACCGGAGCGCAAACCCAGGCCACCTACGACAACCTGGGCCGGCTTATCACGACCACCGACCTGATCCGGCAGAACACCTCGGCCGCCTATACCACCAGCTATGGCTATGACGACGCCGGCAACCAGGTCTCGCAGACCAGCCCGACCGGGGTCAAGACCACCGCCGCCTACAACGCGGTTGGGGAGCGGGTCTCGGCCACGGACGGGGCGGGGAACACCACCAGCTACGCCTATGACCTGGATGGTCACCTGGTCAAGGAGACCCTTCCGGACGGCACCGCGACCACCAGCACCTACGATCTCGCCGGCCGGCCGACCTCGCAGTCGGACCTGGACGCGTCCGGGACCGTGCTGCGCACCCAGACCGCTGCGTACAACCCCGATGGCCTGGTCACCTCGGCGACCGACCCTCGCGGCGACACGAGCGCGTTCAGCTACGACGCGACCGGGATGCTGACCTCGCAGAGCGAGCCGGTCTCGTCCGGCAACTCCATCACGGTCAGCTATGGCTACGACCTGGACGGGCACCGCACCGCGGTGACCGACGGGAACGGCAACACCACTTACACCACCTACAACTCCCGCGGGCTCGCGGAGACGATCACCGAGCCGCACACGGGGCAGTACACCAGCGCCGCAGACTCCCAGACCGTAAACAGCTACGACGCCGACGGGAACCTGGTCTCCCAGGTGCAGCCCGGCGGTGTGCGGGTCAATGACACTTTCGACGCGAACGGGAACCTGACTGGCCAGTCCGGGACGGGCGCCGCTGCTCCCACCGCGGCCCGCACCTTCACCTATGACCAGGCCGGGCGGATGCTGACCGCCGCCACCAGCGCGGCCGGGACTCAAGGTTCGTTCGGATACCAGCCGGCCACCAGCGAATCGTTCACCTGGGATGACCGGGGGCTACTGCTGTCTGCCACCGGCACGGCCGGGACGACGAGCTACAGCTACAACGGCGCCGGGCAGGAAACCTCGGTGACCGATGTGGCCGGTACCTCCGGCTATGCCTACGACAACGCGGGCCGGCTGTCGACCGATACCGCCCCGGCATCCGGGGCCACCGGCACCTACACCTACAACAGCCTGGACCAGGTCACCCAGATCTCCTATGGCAGCGGGAACGACACCCAGTCGTTCGGATACGACAGCCTGCACCGGGTTACTTCCGACACGGTCAAGACAGGGGCCGGGGCGACGGTCGCCTCGATCGGGTACGGCTACGACGCGAGCAACAACGTCGCCTCGATGACCACCACCGGACTGGCTGTCCCGGGCGGCGGTACCGGCACGGTCACCAACACCTACGGCTACGACCAGGCGAACCGGCTCACCTCGTGGACCGCTACCCCATCCGGCGGCACCGCTGCCACACACACCTATGGGTACGACAGCAACGGCAACCTGGTTTCGAACAACGGCGTCACCCAGACCTACGACGCCCGCAACGAGCTGACCAGCGACAGCAGCGGCAACTCGTACACCTACACCGCAAACGGGAACCTGGTCCAGCAGAACAGCCCCGGCAACTCCGTCTCCTCCTTCACCTCCGACGCCTACGGGCAGCAGGTCACCGACGGGTCCTCCTCCTTCGCCTGGGATGCGCTGAACCGGGTGGTGTCGGCGGGAGAGGCGTCCAACACCAGCTACAGCGTCACCCTCACCTACGACGGCCTGACCAGGAACGTGGCGTCCGACCCGTCGGACACCTACTCCCGGGACCCGGCGGGGCAGATCACCGGGGTGGACACCACATCGGCCGGGAAGAGCATCGCGCTGGTCGACGCGCACAGTGACCTGTCCGGGACGTTCACGCCGGCCGGCGCCGCCATGGCCTCCTCCACTACCTGGGATCCGTGGGGGCAGATACTGGCCACTGCCGGACCGGCGATCCAGGTCGGCTATCAGGGTCAGTGGACAGACCCGGTCACCGCGCAGGTGAACATGGGCGCCCGGATGTACCGGCCGGGCGCGGGCGGGTTCATGAACCAGGACACCTACACCGGCGGCCAGTCCGGCGGTAAAGGGGGCGGTCCCGTCGGCGGTCTCGCCGTCACCGGGAACCAGCATGCCTACGCCAGCGACAACCCGATGACCTTCACCGATCCCACTGGCCACGTGACGCAGGTCAGCGGCGGCGGCGGACCCACCGTTACCGCGGCGGACGTCAGTGCCGAGCGCGCCCGCGCCCAGGCCGCCGCCCAGACCGCGGCGCGGCTCAGCGCTCAGGCCGCTCAGGCCGCCCAGGCCGCGGCGCAGGCCCAGTACGCGGCCCGGTCGGCCGCCGCGCTGGCCAGGACGCTGAACGCGCAGGCCGCCCAGCTCGAGGCCGAGGCCGCTAAGGCCAGGGGATACGCCCAGCAGTGGTACCAGAATGCGAAGAGCAGGCAGGTCGAAGCCAATTACCTGCTCAACCGGGCCACCCAGGAGCTGAGTCAGGCTCAGGCCATCTGGGCGCAGATCGACAACTATGAGCAGCACGGGGACTTCCGGGCCGCCCAGCAGTACGCCGCCCGCTACGGTAACGAGGCCAACGCGCTCTACAACGCCTCGGTTAACGACAACAACAACGGCACCATGGATGCCATCGCCTATGCGCGGTTGCAGGGGCGGGTCGCCCAGTTTAACCAGATAGCGGATCAGCTGACCTCACAAGCCCGGCAGGCCAGGGCACAGGCCGAGGCGGCGAGCGGGACGGCAAGCCACGACGCGGCCTCCTCCGCCGCCCTGGCGGGCAAAGCGCGGCAGCTGGCTGGGTCCGCGGAGGCGGCTCGCAAGCAGGCATCTGCTCTTCAGGCCCAGTACGAGTCCGATCGGCAGTACTACCAGCAGGAACTGAAATTCGGCTTTGACGACCATGTCCACACCGCTACGGCCAGGCGCGGCTACCCCGGTGTCATCAGCACCAACGGCGGCCCGTCCTGGCGGCAAATCGGGCACACCATACTGGGGATCGTATACGCGGTAGGGAATAGCATGCTGCCTGGGGAGTGCGGTATTCATGATTTTTCTGTTGGCGGCGAATCGTTCATAGCCAGCACGAAGATCCTGCTCGCCGACGGCAAAGGCGTCCCCATCAGTCGGCTCAAGCCCGGCATGAGAGTCATCGCCACTAACGTCGGGACCGGCAAATCCCACGCCGAGACGATCGGGGCCGTTCTCGTCCACCGCGACACCGATCTGTACGACATCAAAATCCGCGCCGGCACCCGCACCGCTGTGATCGACACCACCAGCAGCCACCTCTTCTGGACTCCCGCTGCCAGCGGCCACGGCGGCCGCTGGGTCAAGGCCGGAGCCCTCACATCCGGCACCCGTCTCCGCACCCCCACCGGTAGCACAGCTATAGCCATGGGAGGCTGGACACCACGGCAGTCCACCGGATGGATGTGGGACCTCACCGTCCCCGGCGACCACGACTTCTACATCGACACAGTGATCGCCCCCGTCCTCGTCCACAACTGTCCTGACTTCACGGGCCGTGATCCAAATTTCAGAGCGAATCTTCAGAATAAGATCGGGCCACCGCCTCAGGGCGAGTATGATGCTCATCATATCTTCCCTGTCGAGTTCGGCCGGGATTTCGCTCAAGCGGGTATAGATGTGAACAATCCAGAGTATGGGACGTGGGTCGCGCGGCCGCTGCATCAGGGGATATCGAGCGAATACTCGAATGATTGGGCTGCTTTCCTTCAAGGAAACCCTACCCGCGCAGAGATCTTCGATTTCGCGCGGATGCTCGCTCGGAAGTATGGGTTCGATGTCCACTTCTGAAGCACTTGACGTCGCAATGGTTCGCACAATTCAGGCGCGAGGGCAGGTCGGCCTGAGGGTCGACCTCCGTACGAACCATACTGCCAGAAATCTCGTCAGAGGTTTGTTCCCAGAATCAGGATTCTTGGGGGTCGCCCGTGAAACAGATGAGTTGACCGATCTCGTCTGCACTTTCTGGTCTGCGGTCTTCCTCCTGTCTGACCGTTTCAGGGATGCTCTTGAGCACTACGGATTGACCGGCTGGCGAACCGTTCCTGTTTCGATCATTGGCCTTAAAAGCCGGACGACTCTTTGGCTCTTGACGGTTAGCGGTACTTGCGGACGTCTTTATGGCGTAGACGGAGATCCGCTTCCGGGTATGCGTGTCGGGAATTTTCTGGACCCAGTGCAATGGGACGGTTCTGATATCTTTGTCACGGAGAATCACAATGCGATCTTCGTTACGCAAAGATGTGCTGAAATATTGCAGACTATTGGTCTGTCGAATCTTGAACTGCGCGAGGAAGGCCTAGAGCCTTTGATCCGCAGCTGATTAGCCGTAGAAAAAGGCGTAAGTCAGCATTCAGACCAGCGTTTCAGCGTTAATGCCGCTCGCGGTGTGCGACTGCCTGGGGTCGGGGCTATGCGCAGCCAGGGACGTGGAGATCCTGGCCGGGAACAAAACCACGGTCATCAACACCACTCGCAGCCACCTGTTCTGGGTTCCCCGGCACGAGCGGGCACGGTGGCCAGTGGGAGAAGGCCGGTGCCCTGCCCTACGGCACCCGTCTCCGCACTCCCACGGGCAGTTCCGCCACCGGCCTCGGTGGCTGGATCCCGGAGAGCATAAGCGGTTGGATGTGGGACCTCACCATCCCCGGCGACCACGCCTGACCCTGCGCGAATGCTCCCGCGGCATCCAGAGATCCGCCTTATCCACCCTGCATGACTGCCTCAGGCAACCGCCTGGGTGTTCATCCCCGCTACCAGCACCATAGGAGCTACGTGCTTGTGTGATCTGCCGCTCGCACATGAGCGGGCCGGCTGGGGGGAGGCCGGTCTCAGAGAGCCGCGCATCTGGAGCAAACGCGAAGAGATGTGGGCAGTACTGGTGGAGGTATCGCCCAAGACTAGTCAATAACGCTCAGTCGTGGAATGCTGACTTCCGTAGCATGACCCTTGTTCCCTGCGGGGGAGGCAGCTGGTGGTCAGGGGTGAGCGGGATGGCAGCAGAGGTTGAGGGCCTGCGTTCCGTCGGCGGAATCTCAGGAGGCCTTTGGGTTGGGGTGCTGGGTCCGCTACAGGTAGTCCACGGTAATGTAGAGGCGCGCTCACTCCCGGCCGCAATGCGTACGGTGCTGGGGTTGCTGGCCTTGGCGGGTGGTTCGCCTATGCGCCGGGAGTCTCTCATCGAGGCGGTGTGGACGGGGACGCCGCCCGCGTCCGCAGCAGGACTTGTCCATACATATGTCAGTCGGCTGCGGTCGATGCTGAGGTCGCCACCCGTAGGTGACCGGCAGCTCATCCCCGCGGGCACGGGATCTGGTTATCGGCTGCTGCTCACCGCGGAGCAGCTGGACCTGCTTGCATTCCGTCGGGCGGCCAAGGACGCGCGCAAGGCTGCAAGCGCGGAGGACGCCTGTTGCCTGTTTGAACGGGCTATGGGGTTCTGGCGGGGTGAGGTTCTCGCAGACGTAGATACTCTCGCCGAGCACCCCGCTGTAAGAGCACTAGCAGAAGAACGGGTTCAGGTCGTCCTTGAATACGCCGATACTGCCATGGCCGCCGGATGGCCTGGCCGCATATTGCCACATCTGCAAGCGCTCGCCGCGCATAATCCGCTGCATGAGGCCGCACACGCCAGGCTGTTGATGGCACTCGCCGGTACCGGTCGTCAAGCCGAGGCACTGACGCTTTACGAAGAGCTGAGACATCGGCTGGACGAAGAGCTGGGCGTGCTTCCTGGCCCCACCCTGCGCGAAGCGCACGCGAAGGTGCTGCGCCAGGAAATCAAGATCCAGGCGACAGTCTCAAACTCCACCGGCCCAGCCGACACCTGGCAGCCGGTATTCCAGCTACCCGCTGCCCCTGCGGATTTCACCGGCCGCGCAAAGGAAAGCAAACGCTTGATAAGCGCGGTCTCGCCGCCCGGCGATCATCCAGGCGTACCGGTGGTGGTTATTTCCGGATTGCCAGGAGCAGGCAAAACCGCCCTGGCCTTGTTCGCCGCACATACGATCCGGGAGCGCTTTCCGGACGGCCAGTTGTGGGTGCAACTGGCCGGCGCGTCGTCCCGGCCCCGCGATCCCGGCGATGTCCTCGGCGAACTGCTCCGAGCGCTGGGCGTCCCTGGGAGCGCTATCCCAGATGATTATCACGAACGAGCTGTGTGTTACCGATCCCGACTGGCTGATCGGCGCGTTCTCGTGGTCGCCGACGACGCCGTCGCGACGGCGCAGGTACGGCCCCTGGTGCCCGGGACGCCAGGGTGCGCACTCCTGGTCACCTCCAGGCATCAGCTGGAAGGGCTGGAGGGCGCCCACTTCATGCCGCTTGATGTCATGACCGCGCGAGACGCCGCTGGCTTTGTTACCAGGCTCGTCGGTGAGCGTCGCGTTGCCGCTGACCCCGAGGCAATCGATCGGCTAGTGGCCGTCTGCGGATCATTGCCGCTGGCCCTGCGGATAGCCGGAGCCAAGCTCGCGACTCGGCCATCCTGGCCGGTATCGGCTATGGTCCGCAGGCTTACCGGTGAGCACGGCAGGCTACGTGAGCTGGAAACCGAAGAGCTGTCGGTGCGCGCGAGCATCGCTTCCAGCTACCAGTCGCTGTCAGCCAGGTCCTGCCGGGCTTTTCGGTTGCTGGCCCTACTAGGCCCGGCCGACTTCCCGGAATGGGTGATTGGCTTGCTACTTGGCGAGCCTGAAGTCGCCGACGTGCTCGACGAGCTGACCAGCCGGTCTCTGCTCGCGCCGCTGGCAATCGATGATTCGGAGGAGCTACGGTACCGGCTGCATGACCTGTTGCGCGATTACGCCTCCGAACGTCTCACCGAGGAACCACCAGCCGTTGGCGACGACGCTCTCGGTCGTCTGTTCCAGGGATGGCTCCAGCTAGCCCAGACTGCCAGCGAGCAGCTTTCGCCCGAACCCTACTTTCCCGAGCCTGCCTCGCGGCTTGCGACGGAAGTCATTCCCGCCGCCGAGGCGAAGCGCATCTCGGCTGATCCGATCGCCTGGTTCACCACCGAACGGCTCAACCTGCTGGCGATGACCGAACAAGCATGCCGGACCGGACGCCTGGACGTTGCCCGTAGCCTTGCCCTCGCTCAGTGCCGGTTCAACCACCTGGAAGACCGCCACGACGACGCCGAGCGAATCTGGTCCTCGATCGCGGAGACTGCCCGGCACTCGGCACTGACAGAGCTTGCTAGTTATGCCGAGTTGCGGATCGGTGCCGCACTCGTCGAGCGCGGTCGGGCGGCCGACGCGATGCAGGTGCTCAATCAGTCAGTAGCGGCGGCCGAAGGAACGGGGCACCTGGCCCTTGCCCTCTACTGGCGTGGCGCTAGCGCAGCTGATCTCGAAGACTTCGAGCGGGCACTCCAGGATTCCGTTCGAGGCGCGCATGTAGCGCACCGGGAGGGAATCCGGCTGGCTGTGCTGATGAACCTACGCCTCCAGAGCACCGCTCTGGCGCTCGGCGGCAGTCCACATCGCGGTGTCGACATAGGCGAACACGCGCTCGCCATCTCTACGCGCCTCGGGGTGGTCGCATACGAGCTCGCGACACTGCATAACCTCGCCTTCGCATGCACGCTGGCCGGGCAGCACAGGCGTGCGTTGGACCTATGCGCGCGTCAGCTCGTGCTGAACAGGGACATTGGCGACAAGCGCAGAGAGGCACAAGCTCGTGGAGTGCTCGGCGACGCCTACCGCGGGCTGGGCCAGCCTGAGAAGGCAGTCGATTCCTGGCTCTCGGCACTGCCGCTTTTCCGCAGCCAGCACGCATACCGTCATTTGGCGCTCTGCCTGCAGAGACTCGCTGGCGCCTACGAAGAAATGACCAGGTATCCGGAAGCTCTAGCATCACTGGAAGAGAGCCTGCTGATCTTCCAGCGGTTGCGGCTGCCCAGGAAGGTCGACCAGGTACAGGATGCTCTTGCCAGGTGCCGGATGGCGGTGGAGGGCAGACCCAGCCTGTGCTGAGAGGTCCGCGCTCTGCTCTAAGGTGACTCTTGCGTGGTGATCCATGAACTGTCGGTGTGCGCTTGCCGCGTACTGCTGAGCTGGAGGGGATATCGCACGGAGTGCGGCGGCCCGGGGGGTGACGACGGAGCAAGTCGCGAGAGTAACGTTCCGCGACGTTTTCGCGATCGCGGAGTTCCGGGCCTTGTGGCTGGCGCAGCTTTTGTCGATGGCGGGCGACCAGCTGGCCCGTGTCGCACTGACCGTCCTGGTCTATGACCGGACACGGTCCGCGCTGCTGGCGGCGATCACCTTCGTGGCGAGCGTCGTCCCGACCTTCGTGGGTGGGGTGACCCTGGCCTGGCTGGCCGACCGGTACCCTCGCCGCGGCGTGATGATCGTGTGCGACCTGGTGCGGTGCGCTCTCGTGCTTGTCATGGCCATCCGCGGCATGCCGGTGGCCGTGATGGTCGTGCTGCTGTTCGTCGTCACCCTCGTCGGCGCGCCGTTCACCGCCGCGCGGGCGGCCGTCTATCCTGATGTGCTGGTCGGCGACAAATACGTGGTGGGCACCGCGGTGACCCTCACCACGAACCAGTTCGCGCAGGTGATCGGGTTCGCAGTCGGCGGCGCGATCGCGGGTCTGCTGGGCACCAGCCAGGCGCTCGTCGTGGACGCCGTGACCTTCGCCGGTTCGGCCCTCATCGTGCGCGCGTGGGTCCTCAACCGGCCCGCGCCCGAATCTTTGGTGAGCGCTAACATCGGCCGAAACACTGGCCGCCGCGGGTTTGCCGCCCGGCAGAACGGGCTGGGGTCCGCGGTGCGGCTGGTTTTCGGCAATCCGGTGTTGCGCACATCGATGCTGTTCGGCTGGCTGGCGGCCTTCTACAACTCGCCGGAAGGCGTGGTGACCCCGCTGGCGCACAGCCTGGGCGGGGGAGCGACCTCGGTGGGCGTCATCCTGGCCGCGCAGGCCCTAGGAGAAACCTTCGGTGCGCTGGTCCTCAGCCGGTTCGTCGCTCCGGCCCGGCGGTTCCGGCTGATGGGTCCGCTGGCCATAGCTTCCTGCTCGGTGCTGCTGCTGTTCGCGTTCCGTCCCGGGCTGATCGCCTCACTCGTGCTGCTGTGTATCTCCGGCTTCTGCGGCGCGTACCAGATAGCGGCCAACGCTGCTTTCGTCAGCGCCACCCCGCATGACCGGCGAAGTCAGGCGTTCGGCCTGGCCCAGGGCGGAATGAGCTTCGGCCAGGGCATGGTCATGATCATCGCCGGTGCGGCGGCCGAAGCAATGCACCCGTCGACAATCATTGCCGTATGTGGAGGAATAGGCTCACTCGCGGCCGTGGCACTGGCGGGCAGTTGGTCCCATCGCGCGCAAGCGGTCAGCAATGAGTTAGTGAGCATCAAGCCCAGCCGACGGTACGCATAATGGCGGCTCCCCCTCCTGCTTCACAGTTAGTAGTCACAATGGCGCTCTTGGTTACGCTGTGTACACCTACTTCTATGATGCACAGATTCTTCGGGTTCGGCACCCCGCATTTGGTAAATGCGTGACAATAAGTAGTAGGCCTTTCCCCTTCATCCTCGGAGGTGTCCGTGACCGCCAGGCTCTGGGCGCGCAGGCTGTTCGCCAGCGTCGGAGCTTGGCAGATCTGGTCGCTTCCGCGCTGGCTAGCTGGCTACATCGTCGCTGTGGTCGCCGCCGATGTGGTGGGGCTGGTGGCGGCTGCCTCGGTCATGACCGTCCGGGTACATGATCTCGAATTGCTGATGGGGTTGCTTGCGTGCGGCGCGGCCACGGTGGAGCTGACAAGGCGCCTGGGTCATAGTGCGGGCGTTACCAAAGATGTGTACGCCGTCTGGGAACTGCCAGTGGCGATACTGCTGCCGGTGGTGTATGCGCCGGTCGTTCCTGTCGTCCGGCTGGCCCTCACTCAGTGGCGGGTTCGCAAGGTCCCCCTGCACCGGAGGGCTTTCACAGCCGCCGCCATCGGCATCAGCTACATCACCGCCGGACTGGCTTTCCGCTCGATGATCAGGGTCGCGGCCGGAGCGACTGTAAACCCTGCCCGGCACGCCCTCGCCTGGATGGTCATAACGGCGGCCTGCGCGGTGGTGCACTACACCGTCAATCACGCGCTGGTGCTGACCGCGGTCAAGGGCGCGGACCCGACTGTGCGGCTTCGCGACGTCTTCGCGCGTGAGCCGCTCTACAACGACGTGGCTGAGCTTTGCGTCGCGGTTATCGTTACGTTCTGCGTGGCCAGCAGCATCATCGCCTTGGTCTTCGCGTTTCCGTTCGTCACGCTGCTGCAGCGGTCGCTGCGTCACGCCCAGTTGCTCAACGACGCGCGCGCCGACTCCAAGACCGGCCTGCTGAACTCCGCCACCTGGGAGCGCGAGGCGACCGCCGAGCTTGCCCGCGCCATCCGCACCAGGACGCCGCTCGCCGTGGCGCTCCTCGACCTCGACCGGTTCAAGCTGCTCAACGACACCTACGGCCACCTCACCGGCGATCAGGTGCTCAAGGAAGTCGCGCGGTGCCTGACCACCCTGCTGCGGGAATATGACCTGGCCGGGCGCTTCGGCGGCGAGGAGTTCGCCATCCTGCTGCCGCAGACCCGGGCGCCCGACGCCTTCCGCATCGCCGAACGCATCCGCTCCACCGTCGCGGCACTGCGCTTCATCGCTCCCGGTGCGTCCGGCGGCGAACGGGTGTCGGTCACGGTTTCCATCGGCGTCGCGGCGCTGGATGGCGGTGACCAGCGCCAGTATGCCGATCTGATGGCGGCGGCGGACGCCGCGCTGTACCGCGCCAAGGCCGGCGGCCGGGACCAGGTCCTGATGCTGAGTACCACCAGGGGCCTGAGCGCCATCAGCGGCCCGGCGCCCGCCCGCGCGGCCAACGCCGCCTCTCAGGAAACGCAGGACGGCCTCCGCCGCGCCCTGAGTTCCTAGGATTCCTCGGTTCAATTTACGCTCCGTGACTATTCATCACACTACGTGAATGTACAACGCAATAAGAGTTGCGGCATGTCGTGACGGGTTGCCGATTTGCCCGATATGACCCCGTTATGTGACGGCGGCCGCGGGTGGACGACGTGGAGGATAAGAGCCTCCCGGAAGCTTGGGCGCCGGTTTCCGGCGCCATTTCCTCTAGAAAGCCTTTTTCCTCCGTGATATGGCCGCCCATGTGCCCGCTATGTGCCGATACGCGTAATTCTTCGCTGCGCCAAGATCGGCTCGCGGCCAGCGGTCAGCTTGCGGTCGGGGTGGGCGTGGGCGCGGGGAGTACGGCGAGGATCTCCTCACCGCCGGACCGGCATTGCGACGTGTCGCCGGTCCGGAGTAGTTCCGGCGTCGGGTAGCCCTGGCAGGTCCAGCCGTCCACCGCAACCGGCGACCCGCCGCCGTTGCCTTTGACCTGGCCCGATCGGATCATCGTCGTGTATCTGTTCTCGACCGTCATAGCGGTCTGGCAGTCCACGTTGCCCTTGGCGACCTTGATCATGACCGGCACGTCCGCGGCGGTGCGGGTGGTGCCGCACGTGGTCCCCCCGTCGGACGCCGGCGAGCAGCCGACGAGAGGGCACGTGACCAGGCCCGCGAAGGCAAGCGTGACCGCTACCGCGCCCCGCCGCTCCCTCACGCGTTCACCCTACGCTGCCCGGCGGGTGCGGGGGGTCGCCGCCGCGGCGTTTGAATACTCATGCGAAGTAATGCATAATCTTCCAGTAGCTGGGAAGGGGTGCTCAAGACATGGGTGCGCGCATTGCGGTGGCCGGTGCCAGTGGCTATGCGGGCGGTGAATTGCTGCGCCTGCTGACCGCTCATCCGGACGTGGAGATCGGTCCGTTGTCGGCCCAGGCCAGTGCCGGCGTCCCGGTTACCGCCGTGCACCCGCATCTGGCCGGCCTCGCCGATGCCGCGTTCGTCGCGACCGACCCGGCGGTGCTCGCCGGCGCGGACCTGTTGTTCACCGCCCTGCCGCACGGAGAGTCCGCCAAGCTGGTCGCCGGGCTCCCGTCCGACCTTATGGTCATCGACCTCGGCGCCGACTTCCGGCTGGCCGACGAAGGAAAGTGGACCACCTACTACCCGACCCCGCACGCCGGCCACTGGACCTACGGCCTGCCTGAACTACCCGGTGCCCGGGACGCGATCAAGGCGGCGACCACCGTGGCGGCGCCCGGCTGCTACGCCACCGCCGCGATCCTCGCCCTGGCGCCGCTGCTCGCGGCCGCCCTGGTCGACCCGGCCGACCTGGTCGTGGTCGCCGCCTCGGGCACGTCGGGCGCGGGCCGCTCGCTCAAGTCCGAGTTGCTTGCCACCGAGGTGATGGGCTCGATGCGGGCTTATGAGGTGGGGGGAACGCACCGTCACACCCCAGAAATAGAACAAGCCCTTTACCACGAACGTTCTGTGGTGTCTCCCGTCCTCTCCTTCACCCCCACCCTGGCGCCGATGCCGCGCGGCATTCTCGCCACCTGCACCGCGCGCCTGGTGCCTGGTGTCACCGGCCCGGACCTGCGTGCCGCGATGGAGGCGGCGTACGCGGGGGAGCCGTTCGTGCACCTGCTGCCCGAAGGCCGCTGGCCCAGCACCGGTGCGACCATCGGCTCCAACGCCGCCCAGTTGCAGGTCACGGCCGACACCCACGCCGGCCGGGCCGTGGTGATCAGCGCCATCGACAACCTGGGCAAGGGCGCGGCCGGCCAGGCCGTCCAGATCGCCAACCTCATGCTCGGCCTGCCGGAAACCACCGGCCTGACAGCACAAGGAGTAGCCCCATGAGCGTGACCGCCCCCCTCGGATTCCGCGCCGCGGGCGTCGCGGCCGGGATCAAGGCATCTGGCCACCCCGACGTCGCCGTGGTGCTGAACGACGGCCCGTCGCGCGCCGCCGCCGCGGTGTTCACCGCCAACCGGGTGCAGGCGGCCCCGGTGCAGTGGACGCGCCAGGTCGTCGCCGGCGGCCGGGTCCGCGCCGTGGTACTGAACTCCGGCGGTGCGAACGCCTGCACCGGCCCGCTCGGCTTCCAGGACACGCACAGCACCGCCGAGCACCTGGCCAGCGCGATCGAGGACTCGGCCGGGGAGATAGCTGTGTGCTCCACGGGCCTGATCGGCGAGCGGCTGCCGGTGGGCAAGCTGCTGGCCGGGGTGGACGAGGCCGTGGCCGAGGCGTCCCGGGCCGGCGGCCTGTCCGCCGCCGACGCCATCCGCACCACGGACACCGTGGTGAAGATCGCCTTTCGCCGTGAGGATGGCTATGCCATCGGCGGCATGGCCAAGGGGGCTGGCATGCTCGCCCCCGCCCTGGCCACCATGCTCTGCGTGCTGACCACCGACGCCGACCTGTCCGCGGCGGAGCTGGACTCTGCGCTGCGCACGGCGACCGCGTCGACGTTCGACCGGCTGGACACCGACGGCTGCATGTCCACCAATGACACCGTGCTGCTGATGGCCAGCGGTGCGTCCGGCGCTCGTCCCGGTCATGGCGAGTTCACCAAGCTGCTCACCGAGGTGTGCGCGGACCTGGCCCGCCAGCTTCAGCGGGACGCGGAGGGCGCGTCGAAGATGATCACGATCGAGGTCATCGGCGCGGCCAGCGAGCGCGACGCGGTCACCGCCGGCCGCGCCGTGGCCCGCAGCAACCTGCTCAAGTGCGCGATCGGCGGGTCGGACCCCAACTGGGGCCGGGTGCTGTCCGCGGTGGGTACCACCGACGCCGTCTTCGATCCGGACCGGCTCAACGTCGCGATCAACGGTGTCTGGGTCTGCCGGAACGGCGCGTCGGGCGACGAGCGCGCCAAGGTCGACCTGTCCGGCCGGGACGTGACGATCACGGTGGATCTGGCGGCGGGGCCGGATTCCGCGGTCATCCTGACCACCGACCTGACCACCGAGTACGTGCACGAGAATTCGGCATACTCGACGTGATGACGCCGGAACAGAAGGCCGCCACGCTGATCGAGGCGCTGCCCTGGCTGGACCGGTTCCACGGCCAGACGGTGGTCATCAAGACGGGCGGCCGGGCCATGGCGGACGACGGCTTGCGGGCTTCGTTCGCCCAGGACCTGGTGTTCCTCCGGTACACCGGACTGCGGCCGGTGGTTGTGCACGGCGGCGGGCCGCAGGTCACCGAGCAGCTGGACCGGCTGGGCATCGAATCGGAGTTCACCGCCGGGCTGCGCGTGACGACGCCGGAGACGATCGACGTGGTCCGTATGGTGCTGGCCGGCAAGGTCAACAAGGACATCGTCGGCATGGTGAACCAGTACGGACCGTTCGCGGTCGGCCTGTCCGGCGAGGACGCGAACCTGTTCACCGCGGTGCGCAAGCCAGCCATGGTGGATGGCGAGCCGATCGACATCGGCCTGGTCGGTGCGATCGTCGCCACCGACCCGGGCGCGGTCCGGGCCCTGCTGGCCGACGGACGGATCCCGGTCGTGTCGAGCATCGCACGCGGGGAAGACGGCGAGGTCTACAACGTGAACGCCGACACGGCGGCGGCCGCGCTGGCCGTGGCGCTCGGCGCCGCCAAGCTCATCGTGCTCACCGACGTGCCAGGGTTGTACCGGGACTGGCCGGTCTCAGACAAGGTCATCCGCAGCCTCACCGACGTGGAGCTGGAGAAGCTGCTGCCGACGCTGGCCACCGGGATGATTCCCAAGATGGAGGCCTGCCTGGCCGCGGTGCGCGGCGGCGTCCCGCAGGCGCATGTGCTTGATGGACGAAGCACCCACGCCGTTCTGCTTGAGATCTTTACTGATTCTGGAATAGGAACCATGGTGGTGGCACAGTGAATCTGGACAAGCGGTTCGCGTCGGCCCTCATGCCGAACTACGGCGTCCCGCCGCTGGCGCTGAGCCACGGCCAGGGCTGCCGGGTGTGGGACACCGACGGACGTGAGTACCTGGACCTGATCGCCGGCATCGCGGTCAGCGCGCTCGGGCACGCGCATCCGGCGATCGTCGAGGCGGTCACCCGGCAGGTGGGTGCGATCGCGCACACCTCGAACCTGTACATGCACGAGCGGGAAATCGAGCTGGCCGAGCGCCTGCTCACGCTGATAGGTGCGGATGGCCGGGTATTCTTCGCCAACTCCGGCGCCGAGGCCAACGAGGCGGCCCTCAAGCTGGTCCGCCGGCGGCAAGGACCGGGGCGCCCGGTGGTCGTCGCCGCGGAGCGGAGCTTCCACGGCCGGACCATGGGATCGCTGGCGATCACCGGGAAGGCGTCGATCCGCGAGCCGTTCGGACCGTTCGGCCTCGACGTCCGGTTCGTTCCGTTCGGCGACGTCGACGCGCTGCGCGCCGCCGTGGCCGGAGGCCCAGGCCAATTCAGCGCCGCCGGCGGCGACTGCGGAGCCGTGGTGGTAGAGCCCTGCCTGGGGGAGAGCGGTGTGATACCCGCACCGGATGGTTATCTGAGGGCGGCCCGTGGCATCTGCGACGAGACCGGTGCGCTGCTGGTGGTGGATGAGATCCAGAGCGGCATCGGGCGGACGGGCGCGTGGTTCATGTGCCAGCGCGAGGGAGTGCTGCCCGACGTGCTGACGCTGGCCAAGGGACTCGGCGGCGGGCTGCCGATCGGGGCCTGCGTCGGCCTGGGCGAGTGCGGCGATGCCTTCGCGAAGGGGGATCACGGCTCGACGTTCGGCGGCAACCCGGTGGCGTGCGCGGCGGCGCTGGCGGTCCTCGACACCATCGAGCGAGACGGGCTGCTGGCCAGCGTCACCGCGGTGGGGGAGCGGCTCGCCGCCGGGATCTCGGCGACGACGCATCCGCTGCTGTCCGGAGTCCGCGGCGCCGGCCTGTGGCTGGCCGCGGTCCTCACCTCCGACGTCGCGGTCGCGGTCGAGGCGTCGGCCCGGCAGGCCGGATTCCTGGTCAACGCCGTCCAGCCGGACGCGATCCGGCTGGCCCCCCCGCTGATCCTCACCGCGGCCGAGGCCGGCGAGTTCCTGTCCGCGCTGCCCGGGATCCTCGACGGGGCGGCCTGATGCCCCGGCATTTCCTGCGTGACGACGACCTGACCCCGGCCGAGCAGGCCGAGGTGCTCGACCTGGCCGATTCGATGAAGGCGGACCGGTTCGGCGCCAAGCTCCTCGCCGGACCGCGAAGCGTCGCGGTGCTGTTCGACAAGCAGTCGCTGCGGACCAGGGTCTCGTTCGCGGTCGGCATCGCCGAGCTCGGCGGCAACCCGCTGATCATCGACACCGCCACCACGCATCTGGGGCGGGGCGAGCCGATCGAGGACGTCGCCCGGGTGCTGGCGCGCCAGGTGGCGGCCGTCGTGTGGCGGACATCGGGACAGGAGCGGATCGCGGCCCTCGCCCGCGCCAGCGACGTGCCGGTGATCAACGCGCTGACCGACGAGTTCCATCCCTGCCAGGTGCTCGCCGACCTCCAGACGGTCCGGGCGCACCACGGTTCGCTCGCCGGACGCACGCTCACCTACCTTGGTGATGGCGGCAACAATATGGCTCACTCATACCTGCTCGGTGGCGCCACGGCCGGCATGCACGTGCGGGTCGCGGCGCCCGCTGGCTACCAGCCAGATGGCGAGATCCTCGCTGAGGCGACCGCGATCGCGGTCCGTACCGGCGGGTCATGCGATGTGCTGGCCGATCCGGCGCAGGCGTGCGCTGGAGCGGACGTGCTGGCCACCGACGTGTGGGTCTCGATGGGCCAGGACGGCGCGGCGGCGCGTGCGGCCGCGTTCGCGCCGTACTCGCTGGACGCCGGCAAGCTCGGTCTGGCCGCGCCCGGATGCGTGGTGCTGCACTGCCTGCCGGCGCACCGGGGCGAGGAGATAAGCGCCGAGGTGCTGGACGGGCCGGCCAGCGTGGTCTGGGAGCAGGCGGAGAACCGGTTGCACGCGCAGAAGGCGATCCTCACCTGGTTGCTGGAGAGACCATGACCCCGATGACCAAGCCGGCCCGGCAGGCGCGCATCGCCGCGATACTCGCGCGTGAGCGGGTCCACTCGCAGGAGGAGCTGGCCGAGCTGCTTGGCAAGTACTCGGGCGTGCAGGTGACTCAGGCGACGCTGTCCCGTGACCTGGAGGAACTCGGCGTCGTCAAGCTGCGCGCCACCGACGGCTCGCTGGTCTACTCGCTGCCCGACGGCCCGGTCGGCCCAGGATTCAGCGACTCCTCGACGACCGTCACCGAAGAAATTCCGCCACGCCTCGCTCGTTACCTCGGGGAGCTGCTGACGTCGGCGGAGGCGAGCGCCAACCTGGTCGTGCTCCGCACGCCCGCCGGTGCCGCACAGTTCCTCGCCTCGGTCCTCGACCACGCGGCGCTCCCCGCCATCCTCGGCACGGTGGCCGGCGACGACACCGTCCTGGTCATCACCCGCGACCCGACGGGCGGCGAAGCCCTGGCCGCGACCCTCAGCCGCCACGCCTCCCGCCGCCATTCTTCTGGGGGGTAAACACCAACCCCCCAGGCCCCCCGGCCCGCGACGCTTCCCTCCGCAGTATCACCCGGCCGGAAGGCCCGGGGCCTTCGCGGCCGGGCGATCGGCGAAGCTCGCTCCGCTCGCCGCCGGGCCACCGTAGGCGGATGGCTCGGTAAAGCTCGCTTCGCTCGCCGCGTAGCATGCCGATGGTGCCATCGGTGCCGCTCAAACCGGTCAGTACCGCTATTAGAGCGTGGCCGATGGTGCCATCGGTGCCGCTGGCCAGGGACCGGAGCCACACCCAAGTGACATTCATGTCGTCCTGACGGCATGGTTGTCACATCCATGTCGTCGAGGCTGTTCCCGTAAGGTTTGGTGCATGGCAGATCAGCAGGAAGACGAGTCGGCGACGCGGCTGTGGGGCGGGCGCTTCGCCGCCGGACCCGCGGAGGCGCTGGCCCGCCTGTCGGTGAGCGTGCAGTTCGACTGGCGGCTGGCCCGGTACGACCTGCGCGCTTCCCGGGCGCATGCCCGGGTGCTGCACCGGGCCGGGCTGCTGACCGACGACGAGCTTGACGCGATGCTCAACGCGCTCGGTGAGCTGGACCGGGCCGTCCAGGACGGATCGTTCCGGCCGACTGTGGCCGACGAAGACGTGCACACCGCGCTGGAGCGGGGCCTCCTGGAACGCCTGGGCGCGCTCGGCGGGAAGCTGCGCGCCGGCCGCAGCCGTAACGACCAGATCGCGACCGATCTGCGCCTGTATCTGCGTGATCATGTCCGGCTGCTGGTCAGCCGGATCACCGAGCTCCAGACCGCCCTGGTCGATCAGGCCGTGGCCAGCGGCGAGGTGCCCGCGCCGGGGATGACGCACCTCCAGCACGCGCAGCCGGTCCTGTTCGCCCACCAGCTGCTCGCCCACGCGCACAGTTTCGGCCGGGATATCGGCAGGCTGCGGGACTGGGACCGGCGAGCCGCGGTGAGCCCGCTCGGTTCGGGCGCGCTGGCCGGATCCTCGCTGCCGCTCGATCCGGTGGGAATGGCGGCCGAGCTCGGCTTCGACAGCGCGGCGCCGAACTCCATGGACGGGGTCGCCGACCGCGACTTCGCCGCCGAGTTCTTGTTCGCCGCCGCGCTCATCGGCGTGCACCTGTCCCGGCTCGGCGAGGAGATCGTGCTGTGGTCCTCGTACGAGTTCGGCTGGATCGAGATCGACGACGCCTACGCGACCGGCTCCTCGATCATGCCGCAGAAGAAGAATCCCGACGTCGCCGAGCTGGCCCGGGGTAAGGCCGGGCGCCTGATCGGCGGGCTGACCGGTCTCCTCACCACGCTCAAAGGGCTGCCGCTGACCTACAACCGGGATCTTCAGGAGGACAAGGAACCGGTCTTCGACGCGATTGACACGCTGCTGCTCGTGCTGCCGGCCATGGCGGGGATGGTCGCCACGTTCCGGGTCAACACGCAACGGTTGCGCGGCGTCGCCTCGGCCGGGTTCACGCTGGCCACCGATCTGGCGGAGTACCTGGTCCGCCGGGGCGTCCCCTTCCGCGAAGCGCACGAGGTGGTGGGTCACCTGGTGGTGTGGTGCCAGGTTCACGACTGCGACCTGGACGAGGTCAGCGATGCCGACCTGGCGAAGATCTCGGAGTACCTGACGCCCGACGTGCGCGAGGTGCTCACCGTGGCCGGGGCGCTGGCGGCCCGCAAGGCATACGGCGGCACGGCGCCGGAACGCGTCGCGGAGCAGATCTCCGCGCTGCGCGCAGCCACCGACGAGCACGCCGCCTGGGCCGCCGACGTCCCGTGATACGCCTCCACCCCTTGCCCACGCCCTCGCCTCATGATCATGGGTCAAAGGCGGTAACTATTCCCGCAAACGACCCATGATCATGGAGAGAAGCTTCTTTGACCGGGCGGCGGTCGACGTGGGTCCCGAGCTGCTCGGGTGCGTGCTGGAGCACGAGACCGCCGCGGGACTGGTGGCGGTCGAGCTCACCGAGGTCGAGGCGTACATGGGCGCGGTCGACCCGGCTTCGCATGCTTACCGGGGACAGACATCGCGCAACGCCGTGATGTTCGGGCCGCCCGGGCACGCCTATGTGTATTTCACCTACGGCATGCACTTCTGCGTGAACCTCGTGTGCCTGCCGCCGGGGACCGCGTCCGCCGTGCTGCTCCGGGCCGGACGGGTTGTCGAGGGCGAGGAGCTCGCCCGCCAGCGCCGCGACCGCAGGTCCAGGCCAATTGAGCACCGCGTTCGCGGCAACGGGAAGGCGTCCCGCGACCTGGCCCGCGGGCCGGCCCGGCTCTGCCAGGCTCTGGGCATCGACCGGGGCCAGAACGGTGCGGACGTTTGCGGGCCGGATTCACCGCTGCGGATCAGGGGGCCCAGAGGGGACACCACAGATCGTTCGTTCCAAAAGATCTTGAGCGGGCCGCGCGTGGGAGTGAGCAGCGGCGGTGAAGTCGCGTGGCGGTTCTGGATCGACGGCGAGCCTACGGTGTCCGTGTACCGGCCATATGTCCCGCGCAAACGCAAACCGGTTACCCCTCGGGTCCGGTGAGGTGGCACCATGCACTGGTGAGTGACATCATCGACGAGCTTTCGTGGCGCGGCCTGATCGCCATTTCGACCGACCCCGACGAGCTGCGCAAGGCGCTGGATACCGGTCCGGTAACTTTCTACTGCGGGTTTGATCCGACCGCGCCCGGGATGCACATCGGGAACCTGGTGCAGATGCTGACGCTCCGGCGGATTCAGCTCGCCGGCCACCGGCCGATCGGCCTGGTCGGCGGGGCGACCGGACTGATCGGAGACCCGAGCGGTAAATCCACGGAAAGAGTGCTCAACTCCGCCGATGTCGTCGCCGGGTGGGTCGACCGGATCCGCGGGGAGGTGTCGCGGTTCATCGATCTCGGCCCGGGGCCGACGGGCGGGCTGATCGTTAGCAACCTGGAATGGACCGGGCAGCTGAGCGCTCTGGAGTTCCTGCGCGATGTGGGCAAGCACTTCTCGGTGAACCGGATGCTGGACCGGGAGTCGGTCAAGGCCCGGCTCGAGGGCGGGGGGATCAGCTACACGGAGTTCAGCTACCAGCTCCTCCAGGCGCTCGATTACCTGGAGCTTTACCGGCGGTACGGCTGCACGCTGCAAACCGGCGGAAGCGACCAGTGGGGCAATCTGGTGTCGGGCGTGGACCTCATCAGGCGGGTCGAGGGCACGTCGGTGCACGCGCTCGCCACGCCGCTGATCACCAAGCCGGACGGGACCAAGTACGGCAAGACCGAGGGCGGGGCCATCTGGCTCAGCGCCGACCTGATGCCGCCCTACTCGTTCTACCAGTTCTGGCTCAACCGGGCGGATGACGAGGTCCCCGGGCTGCTCAAGGCGTTCAGCCTGAAGAGCCGGGAGGAGATCGAGGCGCTGATAGCCGAGTCGGTCTCCCGGCCCGCGCTACGGGCCGGACAGCGGGCGCTGGCCGAGGAAATGACCACGTTGGTGCACGGAGCGGAGGAGTGCGTCCGGGTGGTCGCGGCGAGCAGGGCGCTGTTCGGCCAGGGAGCACTGGAAGACCTCGACGAGGGGACGCTCAGCGCCGCGGTGGCTGAGCTGCGTCCTGGGGAGATTTCGGTTCCGGGCGGGGAGCTGCCGTCCGTGGTGAACCTCATAGCGGAGGCCGGGATCGTGCCGAGCTTGTCGGCCGCGCGCCGCGCCATCGCCGAAGGTGGCGCGTACCTGAACAACCGGAAGATCACGGACGTGAACGCGGCTCCAGGCCCAGAGGACCTGTTGCACGGTCGTTACCTAGTGCTCCGCCGGGGCAAACGCACCGTAGGCGCTGTAATCGTCCAGCTGTAGGCAGGGTGCCATCGGCCCACCTAGGCGCCGCGGCGAGCGGCAGCGAGCTTCGCGGTCGCCTGGCTCGCGGAGGGCCAAAGGCCCTCCCGACCAGGCGAAACTACGGCGGGAAGCGTCGCGGGCCGGGGGGTCCGGGGGGTTGGTTTGTACCCCCCGGAAGGCTGAGTTTGTACCCCCCGGGAAACACGATTTGACGAAGGGCCCGCGGTTCCCTAAAGTTCTTCTTGCCCCGAGGGAATGGGTCGCCGGAAGGCGGACAGTCCCGGGGAGCCACCAGGAAGCCGATCTCATAAGGCTTGCGCCACGCGCGTAGGCCCTTGAAGGATGCATCCTGGGGGCGGGGAAGGAATCACGAGTCGGCAACGTTCTACGGAGCGGAGTTGACAAGGGATTCGGACTCCGGTAAGTTTGAGTGGTTGCCCCGGAGCCGAACGGAAGTTCGGTAAGGGTGAGCGTCCGTTTCTTGAGAACTCAACAGCGTGCTAAAAGCCAGTGCATACGAAGCACAACCCCGTCTGCGGGATGAGGCACCTCGCCGGTGCCTGACCCGCAACGGAAAGCTAAGGACTGCTTCCTTCGGGAAGCGCTCTTCAAGTCTGCCCGCAACTGGTTTCCCGTCGCCTGGCGACGGGCTCTATTGCGGTGCTTATAGACATTCAACGGAGAGTTTGATCCTGGCTCAGGACGAACGCTGGCGGCGTGCTTAACACATGCAAGTCGAGCGGAAAGGCCCTTCGGGGTACTCGAGCGGCGAACGGGTGAGTAACACGTGAGCAATCTGCC
>Ga0213881_10000264_pt1 | contig 39241 bp, 33 predicted proteins | sample BarmaccoBMER_R08_FD_160104 | JGI IMG/M metagenome (GOLD analysis project Ga0213881, IMG submission 160104) | Barbacenia macrantha exposed rock microbial communities from rupestrian grasslands, the National Park of Serra do Cipo, Brazil - ER_R08 ...
TCCAGGACCGCGCGGACTACCACGGCGCAGTCCGGGGACAACTCGCCCGCCAGGACCCCGGCACCGTCGAAGGTCAGGTGCAGCCGCAGCGACCGGTCCGCCAGCTTCCCCTCATCAGGATCCGGCGGCGCCAGCCGGGCCGCGATCTCGGCGGCGATCCGGGCCAGCCCCTCCAGGTCCGCGCCCATCCGCGCCGCCGCGACCAGGATCGCGTCCGCGTCCTGCTCACACCCCTGCGGCAGCTTATCCGTCCACGCGCACACCGCGCGGGCCCACGACTCGCTGAGCACCCCCTCGACCAGGGCATCGATCACGCCGGGATGCTGGCCGGCCCGCCGGGCCCACGCCTTGTGCGCGGACCCGGCCGCCTTGGTGACCTTGGTCTGGGTGACGAACCACCGCGGCATCCCCCGCACCGCGTACTGGTGGTAGGTCAGCGCCGCGGTGAACGCGCTGACCGCCCGGCCCCGCACCGCGGCCTGCACCGCGTCGACGTGCTCCATCACCCGTAGCACCTCGGCCTGCACCTCGCCGGGCATATCCGCGTACTCGACGGCCGCCAGGTAGCCCATCGCGGACCGCAGCACCCCGAGCGCATCCCCGGTGCTGGCGAACCCGCCTGCGGCCACCGTCATCACCCCTCCCCTGGCTGGCGATCTCCCGATTCAACCTTAGTTCGATTTTAGCATGTGCTACTGACATTGTTTCGCTGATTCACCGGCGTGTCGCGGCGGGCAGCCGAGAGCATAAGCCACAAATGGTGAAATATCCGGCACCGAAGATGGGCAACGGGGGCGGTGTCAAGCCTGGCCGAGGCTGCCGCTTGAGGCAGGTCAGCCCGGCTGGAGCCCCACCGGAGCCAGTCAGCCCGGCTGGAGCCAGTCAGCCCGGCTGGAGCCCCACCGGAGGCCGGTCAGCCCGGCTGGAGCCCCACCGGAGGCAGTCAGCCCGGCTGGAGCCCCACCGGAGGCCGGTCAGCCCGGCTGGAGCCGCCGCTTGAGGCCGGTCAGTGCTAGCAGGCCGTCCACTACGCACACGGCGGCCAGTGCACACAGGACGCTGCCGATCACGTCGGGCGGGTAGTGGTCGGCCAGGTAGATCCGGCTGGCCGCGACGGCCAGCACGTAGCCCGCGCCGAGGACGACAGCCGTATACCGCCATACGGCTGCGTTGGAGACCGCGACGATGGCGATGACTAGCACCGCGGCGGTTGTGACGTGCCCGCTCGGATAGGAGGCGCCGCCGCCCGCGGGCATCGCCCACAGCGAAGCCGGCGGCCGCTGCTCTCCGATCAACCGCTTGCCGATCTCGGCCAGCGCGAAAGCGCCGCCGAATGCGCAGAACACCCTCAGCGCGTCGAGGCGGCGGCGGAGCAACAGAAGAAGCAGCGGAAGGCCGGTCATCAGGCCGATGCCGACGGTCTCCGGGGTGGCGGTCTGACTGACTGCCGTGGCCAGGGTGGTGAGCCAGCCGACCCGGTCCTGTAGGGCGATGTGCCGGTCGATCCGCAGATCGAGGGCGGCTACCGGGCTGGTTCTGACGGTCAGGCCGAGGACCAGCATCAGCACGCCCAGAACCGTACCGGTAAGCACCATGAGAACGCCCCGCGGCCCGGCCCCGGGATGGCCCGCGGCCGCGCCATTGGACGCCTCTGACCGAGACACCTGGGCAGATGACATGAGACCGACAGCCTCCCGGCACGACGACGGGCGTGCACCACAAGTTAACTTCTACAGTACTGTAGAAGTTGTCGTACGCCGAGAAGAGTCGCTTTAAATCTACAAAACTGTAGAATCGGGATGGCCGGGGCGGCAGCGGGGCGAGCGGATAGGGCACATGCTGGCGGCTCGGATGGCACACTGTCCAAAGGCCCGGACGGCATCAGGCGAAAGGGGGCGGCCGTGCAGGAAAACCCAGGAGGTCTCGGGGACCGGCAGCCTCCGGACAGGTTGCCCCAGCCCCGAGGCGCAGGCGACCGGCGGGCGGCCGGTGAGCTGGAGTCCGCGGTGCTGGCCGTGCTGCAAGCCAGCAGGTCACCGCTATCTCCAGGCGAGGTCCGCGAACGTCTGGACGGCGACCTGGCCTACACCACGGTGGTGACGATCTTGTCGCGGCTGCACGCCAAGGGGGTGCTCGACCGGCACAAGGCGGGCCGTGCCTTCCGGTACGTGCCGGTCGCCGACGAGCCGGGGCTCGCGGCGCGCCGGATGGCCCGGATGCTCGACGCGGAGCCTGACCGGGAGGCGGTGCTGGCCCGGTTCGTGTCCGGCCTGTCGGATACCGACGAGGAGCTGCTGCGCCGCATGCTCGGCGAGCAGTCCCGCTGGGGCAGCGAGTAGGTCGCCATGCACACGGCCGTATACCTGCCGCTGATCCTGCCGTTGCTGGCCGCGGCGGCGGCCCGGCCACTGGCCGAACGGCTTCCTCCGGTGGCCGCCACCTGGCTACTGGCGCTCAGCGCGGTGATGCTCGCGCTCGCCAGTAGCGCCGTACTCGGGCTGCTGGCGCTGACCGCCCTGCTTCGCATCCCGCTGGTCGACTCGCTGGGCGATCTGTCCAGGCCGATGATCAGCCAGGATGATCCGGCGTCGGTGCCGGTCGCGATCGTCGCGGGCGCGTTGCTCGCAGCGGCGGCTACCGCGGCATGCCGTGCGTTGTGGCACCGCACGACCGCGCTGATCGCCGCGGGCCGCCAGGCCCGCGGTCTGCCCGGTTCGGATCAGGTCGTGGTCACCGAAGACGAGGCAGCCGACGCCTACACCCTCCCCGGCCTGCCGTGCCGGATCGTGGTCACGGAGGGGATGCTGCGCGCCCTCAGCCACCCCGAGCGGCAGGTCCTGCTGGCCCACGAACGCGCGCACGCTTCCGGCCTGCACTACCTGTTCACCACCGCGGCCCGGCTGGCCGCCGCGGCGAACCCCATGCTGCGCCCGGTGGCCGCGGCGGTGAGCTACACGGTGGAACGGTGGGCCGACGAACGCGCGGCATACGTCACCGGAGACCGCCCGCTGGCGGCCCGCGCTCTCGCCCACGCGGCCCTGGCCGCGTCCGCGGCTCCGGCCCGCCGGACCGGGCCCGCGGCCATGTTCGGCGTCGTGACCAGCCGGATCGGCGGCCACACACGAGAGCCCCGCACACGAGAGCCGCGGCACGATCGCATGCGCGGCGCCGGGCCGGTGCCGCGCCGGATGGCCGCCTTGCTGCGGCCCCCGCCGCGCCCGCAGTTGGTACTGGTCGTCGTGGCGGTGCTGCTGGTCGTCATCGCGGGAGCCTCAACCCTCGAGGCGGCCCGTGATCTGCACAACCTGCTGGAGCAGGCCCAGGTTTCCTGATCACCCAGTTCTTTCCGGTCTATTACGGGGCCGGCCAACCTGAACCACGCCACTGCCCGGGCACGTCAATCTGAGTGTGGCCATCTAGCGGCCGCCATTGAAATGGTCATGAAGGTCCCATGACCAGCTGGCGTCCCTGCTTGTCAATGGCGGCCGCGGCTGGCCACGAAGCGTCTGCGGGCGCAGCAGAGCGGGAGAGGGGAGCCAGCGAGATGACAGCAGGCGAACTGGTCAGCAGCTACCCCTATCCGGATCCGCCGGCCACCGAGCCGCCGGATGCGGCCGGCGACCTGGACGAGCGGCGCAAGCGCTACGCGTGGCTCTACGACGACGAAGACATCTGGATGTCTGTCTAGACGATAGACTTGAGTAACAAGGCGAAGATCCGGCTATCACCGGGGAGCCCCCGGAAGAACGGGCCGCAGGCCTTACTAGAACCGGGCGGGTACGGCCCGTCACAGCCGATCGATGAGCGGCCGTTCCGGACCTCGGCGCGGCAAGCGAGGTGGTACCGCGGTGTGCCCGCGCGGGAGCGGGCGTGTCGTCCTCGTAGCCTGCCGAACGACCGAACGACCGCGAGAGATCACCACGATGTCTGTCTATCCCCGCATCGGGCCCACTGACGCTACTGACGAGACCGGTGGCGTGCCCGCCCAGCCCGGCTTCCCGGCGCTCGAACGGGACGTGCTCGCCTACTGGACGGCGAACGGCACATTCCGCGAATCCGTCGCACGGCGGCCGCTGGACCGCGAGTTCGTCTTCTACGATGGGCCGCCGTTCGCCAACGGGCTGCCGCACTACGGGCACCTGATCACCGGATACGTCAAGGACGTGGTGCCGCGCTATCGCACCATGCGCGGCGACCGGGTGGAGCGCCGGTTCGGCTGGGACTGCCACGGCCTGCCCGCCGAGGTCGAGGCGGAACGGCTGCTCGGCATCTCCGGCAAGGCCGACATCGTGGCCATGGGCATCGAGAAGTTCAACGAAGCCTGCCGCGAGTCCGTGCTGCGGTACACCAGCGAGTGGCAGGACTACGTGGAGCGCCAGGCGCGCTGGGTGGACTTCGGCAACGACTACAAGACGCTCGACCTCTCCTACATGGAAAGCGTCATGTGGGCGTTCAAGCAGCTTTACGACAAGGGCCTGATCTACCAGGGCTTCAAGGTGCTGCCGTACTGCTGGCGGTGTGAGACCCCGCTGTCCAACCACGAACTGCGGATGGACGACGACACCTACAAACAGCGGCAGGATCCCTCGGTCACGGTACGGTTCAAGCTTGACTCCGGGGAGTTTCTTCTAGCGTGGACCACCACGCCGTGGACGCTGCCGTCCAACCTCGCCGTCGCGGTCGGCGCCGGCATCCGGTACGCGGTGGTCGAGAAAGACTACGAACGGTACATCCTGGCCGAGGACCGGCTGGCCGCCTACGCCGCTGAGTTCGCGGACGCCACCAGGGTGGACACGCTGACCGGCGCGGAACTGGCCGGGCGGAGCTATGAGCCGCTTTTCCCCTACCTGGCCGGCACCGAGAACGCCTTCCGAGTGATCCTCTCCCCCGACGTCACCACCGAGGACGGTACCGGCGTCGTGCACATGGCCCCCGCTTACGGCGAGGCCGACGCCAACGCATGCGCCGAGGCCGGGATCCCGGTCGTGCTGACCGTGGACGACCACGGCCGCTTCACCCAGCAGATCCCGGATTTCGCCGGACAGCACGTCTTCGACGCCAACAAGCCGATCATCGAGCGGCTGAAGCAGCAGCGCAGCCTGGTACGGCAGGAAACGTACGCGCACTCCTACCCGCACTGCTGGCGCTGCCGCAACCCGCTGATCTACAAGGCGGTGTCGAGCTGGTTCGTGGAGGTGACCAAGTTCCGTGACCGGATGGTCGAGCTCAACGAGGGGATCACCTGGGTTCCCGAGCATGTCAAGCACGGTCAGTTCGGCAAGTGGCTGAGCAATGCCAGGGACTGGTCGATCAGCCGGAACAGGTTCTGGGGCTCGCCCATCCCGGTCTGGCGCAGCGACGACCCGAGGTACCCGCGCACGGATGTGTACGGATCGCTGGACGAACTGGAACGGGACTTCGGAATCCGCCCGCAGGACCTGCACCGGCCGGGCATCGACGAGCTGACCCGGCCCAATCCGGACGACCCGACCGGCCAGTCGACCATGCGCCGCGTGCCGGAGGTGCTTGACTGCTGGTTCGAGTCGGGCTCGATGCCGTTTGCCCAGGTGCACTACCCGTTCGAGAATCGCGAGTGGTTCGACAGCCACTACCCGGGCGACTTCATCGTCGAGTACATGCCGCAGACCCGAGGCTGGTTCTACACGCTGCATGTGCTCGCCACCGCGCTGTTCGACCGGCCCGCGTTCCGTACCTGCGTGTGCCACGGCATCATCCTGGGCGACGACGGCCAGAAGATGTCCAAGAGCCTGCGCAACTATCCGGACGTGAACCACGTGTTCGACACCTACGGCTCGGACGCCATGCGCTGGCTCCTGATGTCCAGCCCCGTGCTGCGCGGCGGTGACGCCGCGGTCAGCGAGCAGGGCGTCAGGGACGCCGTACGCCAGGCCATCCTGCCGCTGTGGAACAGCTACTACTTCTTCGCGCTGTACGCCAACGCGGAGAGCTACCAAGCCAAGGTGAGGACCACGGGCGAAAACGTCCTGGACCGGTACATCCTGGCCAAGACACGGACGGCCGTGACCGAGATGGCGGCCGAGCTCGACGTCTACCAGATCGCGGCCGCGAGCCACGTGCTCAGGGACCACCTCGAGCTGCTGACCAACTGGTACATCCGCAGGTCGCGCAGCCGGTTCTGGCAGGGCGACACCGACGCGCTGGACACGCTCTACACCGTCCTGGAGACGACCTGCCGAGCGGCCGCGCCGCTACTGCCGCTGACGGTGGAGGCGATCTGGCGCGGCCTCACCGGTGAGCCAAGCGTGCACCTGGCTGACTGGCCGGACACAAGCAGTTTCCCAGAAGACGACACGCTCGCGGACGCCATGGACCTGGTCCGTGCCACGTGCAGCGCCGCGCTCGGCCTGCGCAAGGCGCGCCAGCTCAGGGTCCGGCTGCCGCTGCGCACGCTGACCGTGGCCCACCCGGACGCCGGCAGCCTGCGCCCGTTCGCCGAACTGATCAGGGACGAGGTGAACGTCAAGGATCTACGCCTCGACGCCGATCCGGCCAGCCTCGGCACGTTCGAGCTGACCGTCAACCCCCGTGTGCTCGGCCCCCGGCTCGGCGGCAAAGTACAGGAGGTCATCCGCGCCGTCAAGGCCGGCGACTGGCGCCGGGACGGCGACACAATCATCGCTGCCGGTGTGACGCTCGGCCCGGACGAGTACCAACTCAAGCTGACCGCAGCCGCCGGCGGAACCGCTGCCACCGCGGCGCTACCGGGCAACACCGGCCTGATCGCGCTCGACGTCAACGTGACCCCGGACCTGGAAGCCGAAGGCACCGCGCGCGACGTGGTCCGGCTGGTGCAGCAGGCCCGGCGAGACGCTGGCCTGGACGTATCGGACCGGATACGGCTCACCATCGGCGCGGACGAAGCCACCCGCCACGCGATCCGGGCTCACGCGGACTTCCTGAAGGGCGAGACGCTCGCCGTGGAACTCGACCTCAATCCCGCGCCAAAGCTCACGATCACGCTACTTTCTGTAAGTTCCTGAAACCCTTTATGTAAGTTTCTGAACCGCTGTCAGCTCCGGTACGTGCCCTTAGGTGGAGAGGACTTTACCGAAGGGAGCCGGAGACCAATGAAACGCATGCGACGCTGCGCGGCCACCGTGGCGGTGGGAGCACTAGCTCTTGCTGGGCTAGCAGTAGGCGCGGGGACCGCGGACGCCAGGGGCTTTCCGGCGTTCGTAGGTCCCCTTCATCATGTCAAGACGCTGGCATCTACTGTCCCGGGCAACGGCGACGTCAACCCGTACGGGGTCGCGGTCGTACGACGCAGTACCGGCGACCTGTTCGCCGGCAACGTGCTGGTGAGCAACTTCAACAATTCGAAGAACGTCCAGGGCACCGGCACCACGATCGTCGAGGTCACTCCGTCCGGACACCACTGGCTGTTCGCTCAGATCAACCCGAACCTGCGCGGCTGCCCCGGCGGCGTCGGGCTGACCACCGCGCTGTCCGTGCTGCGCAGCGGATGGGTGATCGTCGGCTCGCTGCCCACCAAGGGCGGCAAGGTCAGCGGAGCCGGCTGCCTGATCGTCCTGGACAGCCACGGCCACGTCCGAGAGACTTTCGCCCACCATGGCATCAACGGTCCATGGGACATGACGGCCGCTGACTACGGCAACGTCGCGTTCCTGTTCGTGACCAACGTGCTGAACGGCACCGTGGCGGGAGGCGGCAAGACCGTCCATGGGGGCACGGTCTTGCGTCTCCGCGTTTTCGTGCCACGCCATGGCCTGCCGTTTGTCACGTCGATCACCATGATCGGGTCTGGCTTCGGTGAGAAGACCGACCCCAACGCGCTGGTCATTGGTCCGACCGGCGTGGGCCTGAGCCCCCACGGCACGCTGTATGTCGCGGACACGCTGGCCAGCCGGGTCGCCGCGATCCCCGGCGCGCTGTTCCGGTTCGCCACCGCGGGCACCGGCTTCACCGTAAGCCAGGGCCACCACCTGAACGGTGAGCTGGGCCTGGCTGTCGCACCGGGCGGTGACATCCTCACCGTCAACGGAGGCGACGGCAACATCGTGGAGGTCACTCCCGGCGGCGTTCAGGTCGCGGTCAAGACCATCACCGGCGGCGGCGCTGGCGCCCTGTTCGGCCTGGCGGTCAAGCCTGGCCATCGGGCCGTCTACTTCGTCGACGACTCCAACAACACCCTGAAGCTGCTCTTCTAGCTACAGCTCAACGCCAACCAGGACCGGTTCGGGGCGCAACTCCACCCCGAACCTGTCGCGGACACCGTCCCTGATCTCGCGAGCCAGCGAGATCAGGGACGCGGTCGTCGCCCCGGCCCCGGTGACCAGCGCGAGCGTGTGCTTTGACGAGATACGCACCCCATCCGGCCCGGCGTAACCCTTGCCGAATCCGGCCTGCTCGATCAGCCACGCGGCCGGCACCTTCACCCGTCCCTCGCCCGCGGCGAACCGCGGCGCGCCCTCGGGTACCACCTCAGCCGCAACGATCGGGTTGGTGAAGAACGAGCCCGCGCTTCTTGTGTCCGGATCGGCGGGATCGATCACCATGCCTTTGCGCCTTCGCAAATTCAGTACCGACGAACGGACGGCGGTTCCAGCGGCACATTCCCCCACTTCCACCCCGAGGCTGGCGGCCAGCTCGGCGTAACGGACCGGTCCCGGCCTGGTGGCGAGGTCGAAGACAACCTCGAGCACCACGTAGCGGTCATTCCCCCACTGTGCTGGCCCGGGGGGGCGACCCCCCGGAACCCCCCGAAAGATGCTCGTTCTGTAGGAGAAGTCACACATGTCGTTCGTTAGAAAGAGGGTTTCATCTTTTTCGCGGTCGAACACCCGAACCCCGGCGATGGTGTCGGAAACCTCCTGACCGTAGGCGCCGACATTCTGGATCGGGGTCGCGCCGGCCAGGCCGGGGATGCCGGACAGGCACTCCAGGCCGGCCAGGCCCGCCGCGACCGTGCGCTCGACCACGCTGTCCCAGCCCTCGCCGGCCGCCACCGTCACCCGGTTGCCATCGACGGTGAATCCCCTGGTCGCGACGTGTATGACGAGGCCGGGGAATCCCTGGTCGGCGACGACCACGTTGCTACCCCCGCCGAGGATGAGCAGGGGCTCGTCGCCGCCGGTGCGGACGGCTTCGACCAGCTCTTCGCTGGTGGTCGCGGTGACGAAGGAGCGGGCGGGTCCGCCCAGGCCCAGTGTGGTGTAGTCGGCCAGCTTCACGTGGTGTTACGACGGCAGCTTTATCACGGCCCGGGTGCGCTGCAGCACCTTGTTGCCATCACTGCGGGCCGTGAGATCGATTGCGACCCGGTTGCCGTCGAGCTGCTCGGCGACGGTGCCGGCCACCTCTATCGTCGCGCCCTGGTCGTCGTCCGGGACCACGACCATGGCGGAAAAGCGCACGCTGAACTCCATGACCGCGCCGGGGTCGCCGCCGGCCAGCTCGGTCAGGTAGCGGCCGGCCTGCGCCATCGTGTACATGCCGTGCGCGATCACATTGGGCAGGCCGACGGACTTGGCCACCCGCTCGTTCCAGTGGATTATGTTGAAGTCGCCGGAGGCGCCGGCGTACTTGATCAGGTCCACTCGCGTGGCGCGGTACGTCCTGGGCTCCAGCTCGGTGCCGGGCTTGAGGTCGTCATAGCTGAGCATCGGCTACTCCCCGCGTTCGACCAGCGTGTTTCGGGCGGTGCAGATGTGCTCCCCGTCAACGGTCACGAGGTCGGTGCGCATCGTCATGCTGGTGTGCCGCTTGAGCGGCTTGATCTGCTCGATCGTGGTCGTGGCCAGAACCCGGTCGCCGGCGTGTACCGGCCGGGAGTGCTCGAAGGCCTGCTCGCCGTGCACGACCCGCGAGTAGTTGAGGCCCAGACCGGGATCGGTGACCACATGCGCGGTGTTCGCCGTGGAGATGACGATGGCGAACGTGGGAGGCGCGATCACGTCCGGGTATCCGGCCTGCCTGGCGGCGTCCTCATCGAAGCAGTAAGAACTCTGCTCGCCGATCGCGGCGGCGAACTCGGCGATCTTGACCCTGCTGACCTCGTACGGCCGGGCGGACTCGTAGGTCCTCCCGACGTAGTCCGGATTCAGTGGCATCCGCGGAGCCAGCTACCTGGTCTCGCGGTGCGGGCGGTGGCAGCGGCACCACGGGCAGTACTTCTTCAGCTCCATGCGATCCGGGTCGTTACGCCGGTTCTTCTTGGTGATGTAGTTCCTGCGCTTGCACTCCTGGCAAGCCAGCGTGATCTTGGGCCGGACATCGGTGGCAGCCACGATGGAGTGCCTTTCTTTCCTGATTCGGTATACGACAATCGTAGCGGAGGCCGGACTTGAACCGGCGACACAGCGATTATGAGCCGCTTGCTCTGCCTGACTGAGCTACTCCGCCGTCGGCGACATCAAAGGTTACCCGATCCTCGGCTGCCTGGCACACTCGCGACCTGTCATCGCGCCCCGGCTACGATGAACTCCGGGAGGAGCTGATGGAATCGTGAGCATTCTGGGCACTCGTGTGCTGCGGACCGAAGACCCCCGCTTCCTGACCACCGGCGGCGTGTACACCGCCGATGTCGCGGACGAGCGGCTGGCCGGGGCCTGCCACGTGCACTTCGTCCGGTCAACGGTGGCTCACGCGCGGCTGCGGTCGGTTGACGTCAGCGCGGCGCTGGAGTTGCCCGGCGTCGTCGCCGCGTTCACCGGACAGGACCTGGCTTCGGCCGGGATGCGGCCGGTTTCCCCGCCGATGCCGAACATGAACGGGGAGATGACCTGGCCGCTGCTGGCCCGCGATGTGGTCCGGTTCGTCGGCGAGGCGGTGGCGGTGGTCGTCACCGAGCACCCCCACCAGGGCGAGGACGCCGCCGAGCTGGTCGACGTGGACTACGAGATGTTGCCGGCGGTCGTCGACATGGACGAGGCGGCCACGGACGAGGTGCTCTTGTTCCCGGCGGCCGGGACGAATGTCGTCGTTGCCTTCGGCGACCGGGACGAACTCGATCCCGGCCTGTTCGAGGGCTGCGACGTGGTGGTCTCCCACACGGTCGCCAACCAGCGGGTCGCTCCGGCGCCCATGGAGACGCGGGCCGCCGCCGCCGCCTGGGACGGCCAAGGGCGGCTGACCGCGTGGATCCCCAACCAGGGCGCGGTCGGCACGCGCGACGCCCTGGCTGACATGCTCGGTATCGACGGTTCCGCGATCCGGGTCATCACACCCGACGTGGGCGGCGCCTTCGGCGCGAAATTCGGCGCCGACCCGGAGCACGCGGTGGTCTGCTGGGTGGCCCGGCAGATCGGCCGTCCCACCCGCTGGACGGAGACCCGGAACGAGAACCTGCTGGCGATGACGCACGGCCGGGCGCAGCGGCAGGTGCTGACGATCGGCGGAAACCGTGACGGGGCGGTTCTCGCGTACCGGCTGGAGATCTTGCAGGATTCCGGCGCATACCCCCGGTTCGGCGCGTTCCTGCCGTTCCTGACCATCTTGATGGCGCCCGGCCCGTACGCGATTCCGCGTGCCGAAGCCGTTGCCCGGTCGGTTGCCACCAACACCACGCCGGTCGGCGCGTACCGCGGCGCGGGCCGGCCTGAGGCCACCGCGGCGGTGGAGCGGGCCATCGACCTGTTCGCCGCGGAGATCGGGATGGATCCCGCCGAGGTCCGCCGCCGCAACCTGTTGCCGCCGTTCACAGAGCCGCACAGAACCGCGTTCGGCGCGGTATATGACACCGGAGACTACGTCGCGGCGCTGGAACTCGCGCTCGACCAGGCCGGATACGCCGAGCTGCGGAAGGAGCAGGCGGACCGCCGGGCGGCCGGTGATGTGGTCCAGCTCGGCATCGGGCTGTCGTCGTACGTGGAGATCACCGGTCCGGGCGCCGAGGAGGGCGGTCCCAACGAGAACGCGACCGTCGAGGTGCATCCCGACGGCAGCGCCACCATCCTGACCGGGACATCACCGCACGGCCAGGGGCACGAGACCGTGTGGGCCACGCTGGCCAGCGAGGAACTCGGCATTCCGCTCGACAAGATCACCGTGAAGTGGGGCGACACCGACCTGATCCCGGTCGGCGGCGGCACCGGCGGATCCCGCAGCCTCCAGCTCGGCGGCGCCGCGGTCCAGCAGGCGTCGCGGGAACTCATCGACGTGGCGCGGGATCGAGCGGCGAACGAGCTGGAGGTGAGCGCCGCCGACCTGGTGTTCGACGTTGAGCGGTCGGCGTTCTCGGTGGCCGGCGACCCGGACATCGCGGTATCGCTGGCCGGTCTGGCCGAATCGGAGCGGCTGTTCGTCCGCGCGGTGTTCCGGTCGCCGGGACCGACGTTCCCGTTCGGTGCGCACGTGGCCGTCGTCGAGGTGGACACCGAGACGGGGAAGGTGTGGCTGCGGCGCATGGTGACGGTGGACGACGCCGGCACGGTGATCAACCCGCTGCTGGCCGAGGGCCAGCGGCACGGCGGCATCGCCCAGGGTGCGGCGCAGGCGCTCTTGGAGGAGGTCGTCTACGACGCCGACGGCAATCCGCTGACCGCGACGTTCGCCGACTACGCGTTCGTGTCCGCCACGGAGATGCCGAGCTTCGAGCTGGCCGGGATGGCCACCCCGACTTCGTACAACCCGCTGGGTGCGAAGGGTATCGGCGAGGCCGGCACGATCGGCTCCACCCCGGCGGTGCAGAACGCGATCGTCGACGCACTCGCCCACCTGGGCGTCCGCCATATCGACATGCCAGCCTCCCCGCAGCGAATCTGGGAGACCCTCCAGTCAGTCCGCCGGTAGCCCGCGTGCCGCTCGCCTTGGGGTGGCGCCCGCCTGCGGTGACCGTTGGCCTGTGTGCTGGCGCGTTAGTGCCGTAGCCAAGCGCGGCCTTCCGGACATTTGGCGATTTTTCGTCCTTTAGTGCATATCGGTGGCGGGTGGTTACCGTGACCTTCCATCATGTGACGGGTGGATACGGCGCTACCAGCGGGATCTGTGCTCGCGGAGCCCGACGCGGCGCTGCGTGCCGCGCTGCGGGGGAACTCCGACGCGTTCCGCGTGCTGTACCGCGACATGCAGCCGCGCCTGCTGCGCTACCTGCGCGCGCTGGCCGGCGATGACGCCGAGGACGTGGCCTCGGAGACCTGGCTGCAGGTAACCAGGGATCTGGGCAGCTTCACCGGCGATTACGACGCCTTCCGCGGCTGGATCACCACGATCGCCCGCCATCGCGCGCTTGACCATCTGCGCAGCCAGAAACGCCGTCCGCCGTCTATCCCGGTACCGGCCGATGACCTGGCCAGCCGGTCGGCGGCCGATGACACCGCGGCGAGCGCGATCGAAGCCGTCGGCACCGACGCCGCCATCCGCCTGATCGCCGAACTGCCGACGGATCAGGCCGAGGCCGTGCTGCTTCGCGCAGTGGTCGGCCTGGATGCCAAGACGGCCGGCAAGGTGCTCGGCAAGCGCGCGGGAGCGATACGTAGCGCGGCGCACCGCGGGCTGCGCACCCTGGCCAAGCGGCTGGAACCAGCCGCCGTCGACGACGAACGCCACGTCGCGAGCGAAGGAGTGACACGAGCAGAGGGCTTGACGCTGAAGGACATGAGATGAGTACACGCCATTCCTGGAAAATCAGCCGGAACGCCGCCAAGCGACTGCTCGACGGCCATACCGGGCCGGACTCAGACCCGCTGACCCGCGTGCTTACCGCGGCGGCGGCACCGGCCCGGGACCGAGAGCTGGCCGGAGAACAAATGGTGGTGGCCGCTTTCGAGGCGAATCATCTCGGTCCCGTTGTCACTCCCCAGAAAGAGCACAAATCAATGCTCGCGAAGCTTCTCACGGTAAAGGTCCTGTTCACGTCGCTGGCCGCGTGCGCCACCGGAGGCGTGGCACTTGCCGCAAGCACCGGCGCCCTGACCGGTTCCACCTCCCCCCACGCTATGGCGAGCCCCAGCCAGCCTGCCGCCTCATGGACCCAGCCCGCTCCCAGCGGTTCACCCAGCAGCGCTGCGCCCAGCGCGTCGGCGAGCAACCCGCTGCGCGTGCCCGGCGGAAGCACCGGAACGCAGGCGACCTCTACCGCCTCGGCGTCCGCGTCGGCTTCGCCTACCGCTCAGTCGCTGCCGCAGGGTGCGACGGCGCTGTGCAAGGCGCTGATCGGTGATGTAGCCACCTCGACCGGCGTCACCTCCAGCCAGTCCGGCGAACTCCAGGCGCTCAGCAGCTCCAGGCTGCCCGGTCTGCTGAAGCGGCCGGAGTTCTCCTCGCTGATCTCGATCACGCGGTCGGCCACCACCGTGCCGGACTACTGCGCGCTCCTGCTCGACCTGCCGCAGCTTCCGCAGCCCAGCGATCTGGCCCAGTTGCCGAGCACGGTGCTGGGACAGCTGCTGACCGCGCTGCCGGCATCCACCCTGTCCCAGGTTCTGACCTCACTGCCCAGCTCGACCCTGTCCCAGGTCATGACCGCGCTGCCGGCCTCGGCCCTGTCCCAGGTGCTGACTTCGCTGCCGACCGCGACCGTGACGCAGCTGCTGAACGAGCTGCCGACTTCAACGCTGACTCAGCTGCCCTCCTCGGTGCTCTCGCAGCTTCCGCAGTCGGTGCTCTCTCAGCTCCCCACCTCGGCCCTCTCTCAGCTGGGCCTCTGACTAGGAAACACCGAAGCAAGCGAAGCAGCTTCGCGCGGATCGCCCGCTGACCACACTGGCACCCGCGGCGAGCAAAGCGAGCTTCGCGGTCGCCCGGCCACGGAGGGCCTCAAAGGCCCTCCTGGCCGGGCGAAACTAACGGCGACAAGCGCAGGAAGGCCGGGGGGTCTGGGGGGTTGGTGTGTACCCCCCAGAAAAGACAGCGACAAAAAACGCGTCTCTGGCGCTGAGCAAGATATGACGACATGCCGGATCTCTGAACGTGGCGGCGTTTCTGGCCCGCCGGACCGCGCGACGGTCGCGCCCAGGAGCCTGCCCTGGCGTCCTCGCACGTCCGCGCCCCAGCGCATCGGGCCGCCGCTTACGTTCGGCCAGATCCGGCCCCCGCGCACGTTCGGGCGAGCCACGCCAACCCTGAGCATCGAGGTCCTACAGCGAGTCCTCGACGGCCTGCAGAGGCTGTTAGCGGATGGGCCGGTCGGTCGATGCGCCCGCTGGTTCTCCCGTTCAGCCGGAGGTCTCGGACCTCTCCGGCGCCGTGCGCGAGGCACAGGGAGGCAGCTCGGACGCCTTCCGTATGCTGTACCGCGACACCCAGCCAAGGCTGGTGCGGTATCTCTACACGTTGGTGGGTGACGACGCGGAAGACATCGCTTCGGAGACCTGGCTGCAAGTCGCCAGGGACCTGGCCCGCTTCAGCGGCGACTACGACGGTTTCCGCGGCTGGGTCACCACGATCGGTCGCCATCGCGCGCTGGATCACCTGCGCAGCCGGGGCCGCCGCCCGCCCTCCGTGCCGGTGCCCGCCGAGGATCTGGCCGGCCTGGCCGCGGCCGACGACACCGCGGCGAGAGCGATGGAAGCGGTGTCCACCGACGCGGCTATCCGGTTGATCGCCACGCTGCCGCCCGACCAGGCCGAGGCCGTGCTGCTGCGCGCCGTGGTCGGCCTGGACGCGGACAGCGCCGGCCGGGTGCTCGGCAAGCGCGCCGGGGCCGTGCGCACCGCCGCCTACCGGGGCCTGCGCACGCTGGCCAAGCGCCTGGAAAGCCAGACATCAGCCGTACCGGAAACATAAGCCGTACCGGAACATAAGCCGTACCGGAAACATAAGCCGTGCCGGAAACACAGGCTGCCCCAGTGGAAGCCGGCGCCGATAGCGGACAGCACGTAAGTGTCCCCCGACCGCAACCGGCCCTGATGCCAGGTCTGGTGCAGCGCGGTGAGCATGCCGGCCGCGCCGGTGTTGCCGAGCTTGTCCACGGTGACAGGCGCCTTCTCCGGCCGCACGCCGAGTTGCACGAGCGTCTGCCGGATGATGTTCAGGTTCGCCTGGTGCAGGAAGAAGTGGTCGATCTGCCCGATCCCGAGGCCCGCCCGGCCGACCGCGCTGGCGATGCTCTCCGGAAGCCGGGCGGTGGCGACCTGCCGCACCTCCCGGCCGTCCATGCGCAGGTAGTGCTGTCCGGCGGTGACGGTGTGCGAGCTGGATGGCAGACGAGAGCCGCCCGCCGGGATGCGCACCGCGTAGGACAGCTCCGAGCCGATGTGATGGGCGAGCAGGCCAGCGCCGTCCGCCGAGGTGCCGGTCAGCACCACCGCGGCGGCCGCGTCGCCGAAGAACACGGCGGTCGCCCGGTCCGCGGGATCGGTGACCCGGGACGCGCAGTCGGCCGCGATGACCAGCACCGAGCCGATCCCGGGATCCTGGAGCAGGTGGGCGCCGATCAGCAGCGCGTGGATTCCGGCGGCGCAGGCCGCCTGGGTCACGTCCATGGCTATCGCCCGGTGGGCGCCCAGCGCGTGCTTGACGATCAGCGCGGTAGACGGCAGCGGCTGGTCGTAGGTGTAGGAGGCGACGATGATCGCGTCGAGGTCCGCCGCGGCCAGCCCGGCCGCCGCCAGTGCCGGATGGGCGGCCGCCACGCACATGTCCGAGGTGGCTAGCTGGGACGGCAGGCGGCGACGTTCGGTTATCCCGGTGTGGGCGACGATCCATTCCTCGGTGGTGTCCAGCGTCTCGGTGAGCTCGGCATTCGTGATCACGGTGTCCGGCAGGTGCATCCCGGTGCCCGCGACCGCGACCGGCAGCCGGTAGGCGCCGCGGCCGGAGGCCCAGGCAAATTCGACGCCGTTCATCGGACGGTACTCCGCTCCGGCGCGAGGGTGACAGCGAAGTCGGTGTAGAAGCGTCCCGAGCCGCATGGCAGGCCCAGGAGGATACGGCGCGCGGCCTCGGCGCACAGCGCCCCGCCGAGAGCGACCCCGGACGCGAGCTGAGGCCAGCTGCTCAACGTACGGCCGATCTGCGGGACGGAGGCGGCGAGCTGCGGGCTGATCCGGTCCGCGTCCACCATGGCCAGGATGAGCGCCACCTTGTCCGGCACGGACAAGACGGTCAGGTCCCGCGACCCGATGTCGCCGAGCAGTCCGTGCAGCAGCGGCCGGTGCGGCTCCGTGTCGAATCGCTCGATGTCGAGCAGGCCACGGTCGTTGGCTTCCATCACCACCGGGATGCGCCGCAGCCGCGCCTGCTCCCGGGCGGCGATCTTCACCCACGGGGTGTCGCACTCCTCGACGACCAGGTCGATATCGCTGAAGAACTCGTCCATGGTGTCGCTCGTCAGGCCGTCCGGGTAGATCTCGATGTCCAGGTAGGGATCGATCTCGTACATCTGGCGGGCCGCGATCACCGTCTTGTTGAGGCCGAGATGGTGCACGCCGGCCCGCAGCCGGTTGAGGTTGGACAGGCTCAGCGTGTCGAAGTCGGCGAGCTTGAACGCGCCGCCGATGCCCTCCAGGCACAGGGTCAGCGCGGCGCTGTTGCCTACCGACAGCCCGATGACCCCGATCCGCCCGCCGAACAGCCGCCGCTGATCCGGCCGGTCGATCTTGCCGCGGTTGCGGTCGGTGCGGACCAGCCGGAACTCCTCTCGCGGGAGCACGTGCACCAGCCGGGCAGACCAGGGATACCAGGCCCACGCGCCGTACTCCCGCAGGCTCGTGCCGGCTAGCTGGTCCGCCTTGGCCTGGCTCAGTTCATTTTCCACGAACGGCGTCTGCGGCTCCCGTCCGCGAATCAGCTCCTCCAGCTGGCTTTCGACCGTGTCGCAGACCTCGCGCACCTGACCGGATTCCAGCAGCCGGGTCAGCGCCCGGCCCTGGGCGGCGTCACCGGCAGGCTCGTACAGCACCGGCTGCCATTCCCCCACTCGCCGCCGGGGCGCCTTGAGGCACCGCCTTCCCTCCTCGCTCGTCCCTCGCTCGTCAGTCCAGGCGGCGCCGCGGCCCTTTGGCTCTCGGTTTTCCGGCGGAATGAGACCCGCGGCGGCGACGGCTGGGAACAGGGCGCGGAGGCGGGCGACCAGGTCGGCGTACTCCCCAGCGCCTTCGGCGAGTTTGTGGAGCATGATCACCACGTCTTCGGCGTAACGCGGCACGAACTCCCGCGTGCCGGCGACCGGCCGGAACCCGAACCGCTGGTGGAAGCCGTGCTGGCCGTCCGCTGTGCCCGACGTGCCGATCATCGCCTCGGCGCCCAGGCAGTGCGCGGCCGCGATGGCCATCGCGTTCAGGTAGATGCCGAGCCCGAGCTTGCGCGCCCGGCGCTCCACCACCAGACGGCTGTGCTCGAAGGTGCGGGCCGGGCTCAGGCCCTCGGCTCTCAGCACCTCGCCGTAACGACGCTCGCCCAGGTACGCACGGGACTGGAACAGCTTGCCGATCTCCGAGGTGGCCAGCCGGACATATCCCAGTGGCGGGCCATCGATATCCCGTCTGGCAATGAAGTGCCAGGCACCGTAGTCCAGTTCCTGGACATCGACGTAACCGCCGCCGGCGTCGACGAAGCTTGGCCGCCGTCCGTTGTCGAACAAGATCCGGGCCCGCAAGTGGCGGACCTGCCGCATCAGCTCCACCTGGCCGACGGGTGCGTCCCGCGGCACCAGGGCCGCGGCGACATGCCACTGCACACCATAACTAGACAACATCTGTCCCCCCCGAGCGCGCGATCTATGAACCGATCGGCGTTCGCGCGTGAAAACAAGAGGGGACGCGACCAACACCGTGCGTAACTACGCTAGCAGATACTGTTACGCCGGCGTGCAATTCACTGCTCACAATGATCTCCGCCCCGGACAACGCGGAAGAAAGGAGCCTTCCGGAAGAAATAGCGCCGCTTTCCAGCACCTTTCCTTCCACATGACCCCTAACTTCCACGCGATGTCCCCACATATGCCCGCTATGCCGCGATATGCGCAGCTCAACAGTCCGGGACGCTATTCTAGCGAAGACGGCATAGCCGACATATCGGGCCCGCCGGGCTGGGATATCCGAGGTAAGCCGCATCAGATGCCTCATTCCGGAATGTTCCCCCAGCTCCACCGCCCCGCTGCAACCGTGCCACCGGTATCCCAACATGTCGGATTTGTTCAGCGATGCTTGGCATACTGACCTCGACAGGCCGGGACCTGTCACCCGCAGGAGGCCGCCTGGTCAGTTCGCGGATCGCAGTCGCGGCTTGCCGCCGTTGCCAGACGGCCCTAAATGTCCGGCAAGTCTCGAACGGGATGCAGATTAAGACGGAACATCTGTGCTACATGGAAATTAAATGTACGAATACGGCCGCCAAATTTCCGCACAGCACGTAATTCCCGCGTTGTTTCGCTATGAAGGCAAAGACTTGGGCTGGCCTGCTCCCTAGCCGATGGCACCACTGGCATCGCTCTGGCAGCCTCGATGGTGCCATCGGCACGCCGCGAACTCCAGATCTTCAAACTCCGCATGTCGGATATGTCAGGCACAGTGCGGACCGAGAAGGCGGCGCGGCCCGGCCGGAACGGGCGGGCACCGGGCACAGACGGCGGGGGCGCAAGAAGGGACGCATCGCTTCGCCGCCCAAAGACAGAACCCGCGCAAAACGCGCACCGCGCAAAAACGGGCACCGGACACACACGGGCGGCGGCGCAAGAAAGAGTGCATCGCTTCGCCGCCCAAAACAGAACCCGCGCAAAACGCGCACCGGGCACAGACGGGCGCGAGCGCAAGAAGGGACGCATCGCTTCGCCGCCCAAAGACAGAACCCGCGCAAAACGCGCACCGCGCAAAAACGGGCACCGGACACAGACGGGCGGCGGCGCAAGAAGGGATGCATCGCTTCGCTGCCCAAAGGCGGAACCGGCGCAAAGCGGGCATCGGGCGCGTCCCCGGCCCGAGCGAACCAGTGACCGGGAGTGCGGCAGAAACGCGGGGAGGAGGGTTAGCGGGGGTGGGCTAGGCGCAATGCCGGGGAGTTAGGGCTGGGCTTCGCGGGTCAAGTTCCGGTTCCGGCGTGTCGTGGCCGTGTATGGCAACGGAGGTCCGGTAAGACGGGAAATCGACCAAGACCACCCGTTGCCGAGGACCTCCGTTGCGCCCCCAGTCTGTCATTAGTGCTGCTGTCACGACTATCACCACGGTGATTACGGTCGCTGCGGGGGTGTTTGCCCCTGGCCATGTGGGCGAGCTGACCCGGATCGTGCCATTCGAGCTGGTGGAGGCGGTGCTGGAGGAGACCGGCGGGCAGGGGAAGCGGCTGCGGCTGCTGCCTTCGCGGGTGGGGGTGTACTTCGTGCTGGCGATGTGCCTGTTTCCGCGGCCTGGTTACCTGGGCGTGTGGGCGAAGCTGACGGCGGCGCTGGGCGGGCTGGGGCTGGCGAGCCCGTCGGCGAAGGGGCTGCGGGAGCTGCGCCGCCGGGTCGGGGTCGCGCCGCTGAAAGCGCTGTTCGAGACGCTGGCCGGGCCGCTGGGCCAGCCGCCTACGCCGGGAGTGCGCTTCGGCCGGTACCGCACTGTCGCCTTCGACGGCTGCAAGTCGCTGAAGGTCCCCGATACTGCCCGGAACCGGGCCTGGCTGGGCAAGATGAAGGCGTCCCTGGGCCAGACCGGGTACCCGGTCATCCAGCTGATGACCCTGGTGGAGACCGGCACCCGGGCGCTGCTCGGCGCGGGGTTCGGCACCACCGGCACCGGCGAGCTGGACTGGGCGCGCAAGCTGCTGCACCTGCTGGATGCCACGATGCTGGTGCTGATGGACCGCGGCTTTGACGCCGCGGAGTTCCTGGCCGAGGTCGCCGCCACCAAAGCGCAGTTCCTGGTCCGGCTGACCGCGGCCCGCCGCCCGCCGGTCCTTGCCCGGCTGCCCGACGGGTCATTCATCTCGCTGATCGGCGGGGTCAAGGTCCGCATCATCGCCGCTGAGGTGACGGTCACCTGCCATGACGGCACCAGATACGGCGGCACCTACCGGCTGGCCACCACCTTGCTTGATCACCGCCGTTACCCGGCCCAGGCGCTGATGACGCTGTATCACGAACGGTGGGTGCGACACGAAGTCGCTTGGAGCGAGTGGAACTCGCAGAAGGAGGACCGGCTCATGTCGGTGACGTAGTTCCCGGTCCAGTGTGCAAGGACCGTCCCTGCCCTGGCGTGCGCTGCGGGTAACCGCGGGGTGCGAAGCCCAGGGAAAGGCCCAAGGGCCCCTGTTCCGTCCGGGGGCCACAGGCTGGGGAAGGCCGGACGGGTGAACGCGAGTGAATCGCCGATGACGCCTCGTTACGTGGACTCCCGCAGGCGGAATGCCCGGGCGGGAGAAAAGGGACCGCCGCTGGAAGGCGGCAGGTGCTGGCCGGTGTCCAACGACCGGCCGGGAGCGCACCACCGTCCCCGGGGTTCAGGCGGCACCCATCCCGGCCGCATCTCGACCATGCGGAACGTGACAACCCCGATGGGGTCCGGCAGGCCGTGCCTGCCGGTAGGCCGGACGTGAGGAAGGCACAACTCCCCAGCGGGCGCAGGATGACCCGGGAAGCGAATGCCGGCGGCCGAAAGGCGGCGGGAAACCGGGAACCGGATGCTGGCCCCTCCGTCAGCGGTTCCCGCATAACCGGCCGGATAGGGGCTCTGCCCCGGCCTGAAAGGGCGCTGACGCGGGTCTGGTGGGCCTGCGGAGGAAAGCAAGCTGCGACGCCGGAACCGAAGGGCAAGTTGGACACCATGAGCGGCATGACTGGCGCGATAGTGCCAGCGCCGGTCCCGGTGAACGGACCGGAGGACGGCTTCCCGGAATGGGACCAGGTGGACTGGGGCCAGGCCGAGGAGAACGTACGGCGGCTGCGGCAGCGGATCTTTGCGGCATCGCGGGCCGGGGACCTGAAGAAGGTCCGCAGCCTGCAGAAACTGATGCTCCGGTCCCGCAGCAACGCGCTGGTGAGCGTGCGGCGGGTCACGGAGGTCAACGCTGGCCGCAAGACGGCCGGGGTCGACGGGCGCATCGTGCTTGCGGGCTGGGAGAAGGCCGACATGGCCGCCTGGCTCCAGCGCGGCGCGGCCGCGTGGAGGCCCTTGCCGGTCAAGCGGGTGTATGTGCCAAAGAGCAATGGGAAGCGCCGCGGCCTCGGTATCCCCGTGATCGCCGACCGGGCGCTTCAGGCCCTGGCGGTGAGCGCGCTGGAACCTGAGTGGGAGGCCCGCTTCGAGCCGAAGTCCTACGGGTTCCGGCCCGGCCGGGGATGCCACGACGCGATCGTGGCCATCCACGGCATCGCGAGCGGCAAGTCCGCGAAGCGGCTGTGGGCGCTGGACGCCGACCTCCAATCGGCGTTCGACCGGCTCAGCCACGATCACATCCTCACGTCGCTGGGCGCCTTCCCCGCACGGGGCCTGGTGCGCCAGTGGCTGAAGGCGGGCGTGATCGAGGACGGGGCCTTCGCCCCGACCGGCGAGGGCGCCCCACAGGGCGGTGTGGCCAGCCCGTTGCTCATGAACGTGGCATTGCACGGCATGGAGCAGGCGGCCGGGGTTCGCTATTACCGCAACGGCGACGCCGTGCCCGGATGCCCGCTCCTGGTCCGCTATGCCGACGACCTGATCGCCCTGTGCCATTCCAGGCAGCAGGCCGAGCAGGTCCAGGCACGGCTCGCCGGATGGCTGGAGCCCCGTGGCCTGGCCTTCAACCAGGACAAGACGAGGATCACCCACCTGGACCAGGGGGTGGACTTCCTGGGGTTCGAGATCCGCCGGTTCGGCGGCAAGCTGCTGACCAAGCCGAGCAGGGGCGCGATGCGGAAGATCCGGAACAGGCTGTCCGCTGAGGCCATAGCCCTGCGAGGGGCGAACGCCGACGCGGTCATCGCCCGGCTCAACCCGGTCATCACCGGGTGGGCCGCCTACTACCGGATCGGGGTGTCCAGCCGCGCCTACGGCAAGCTGGATGCCCACATGTGGCGGCTGGCCTGGAAATGGGCCAGGCACGCTCACCCGAACAAGTCACGGCACTGGGTCACCGCCCGGTACTTCGGCATGTTCAACCCGTCCAGGAACGACAAGTGGCTGTTCGGCAGCCGGGACACCGGCCGCTACCTCCGCAGGTTCTCCTGGACGAAAATCGTCCGGCATGTCATGGTCGCCGGAAGGGCATCACCCGATGATCCCGACCTGGCCGGCTACTGGGCCAAGCGCCGCGAGCGCATCCGGCTCCCGGTCAGCCCCGCGACCTGGCACCTGCTGCGCCGCCAGCGCGGCCGGTGCCCCCTCTGCCGAGGGCTGCTGCTCTACGCCAGCCACGAACCGCACGACGAGCGCGAGTGGGAGCAGTGGCACACCATCATCCGGAAAGCGATCCGCAAGGAAGCGATCACCGCCGTGACGGACCTCGGCACCCCGGGCGAGCAAGTCGCATACCGCCTCATCCACGCACACTGCCGCCGACGATTCGGCGGCAGCACGCCCAGCACCCTGCCATAGGGCCTGCCTGAGCCGAGCTGCCCGGAAACGGGCACGGCCGGTTCTTAGGGGGCGGCGGCGCGGCAACGCGCCGCCGCTACCCGACGAACACGAGATCACCTACCTCGCGCTGCGGCACACCCTGCTCCAGGGCCGGGTGCTGCGCTCAGGTGACCCAGCCGGGCTGGAACAAGAGATGTGGGCGCTGCTGACGCTCTACCAGGCACTGCGGACCGCCATCACCGACGCGGTCCAGACCGTACCTGGCACCGACCCCGACCGGGCCAGCTACCAGATCGCCGTCGAGACCGCGCAGACCCTGGTCACCAGCGCCCGCAACGTAACCGGCGAAACCAGCGACCTGGCCGGCGACATCGGCCGCGCGGTCCTGGCGAACCTGCACGGCCCACGCCGTCCCCGCGTGTGCGCCCGCCGGGTCAAATCCCCGCTCAGCCGCTGGAACAAGCACCCCGAAGGCAAACCCCGCACCTGCCACCAGATCACCAAGATCACCACAAAGGTCCGCGCCGGGCACCCGCAGACAGCGACACACCAACCGAAATGCGTGACAACTACCAGCGGCCCCTAACTCCCCGGCATTGGGGCTAGGCGGAGGGCGGTGGTTACCAGGGTTTCGGCGCGGGTGGCGGCTTGGGGTTCTTCGCGGACGGTCTGGGTGAGGAGGTCGTCGGGGTTGACGCCGATGCGGATGGCCTCGGCGTCGCCGCCGTTGTCCAGCCAGCGCTTGAGCTGAGGGCCGTCGACTTCGGGGTGGAACTGGACGGCGAGGTGCCGGCCGATCGTGAACGCCTGGACGCATACGTCGTTGGTGGCCAGGACCCGGGCGGCCGGCGGGATCAGGCAACGGTCGCCGTGGAATTCCAGCCACGGGCCGGGCGCGATCAGATCCGGATCGACCGAGTCGACCGTGACCCAGCCGATCTCCTTGCGCGGTGCTCGCTCGACCGCGCCGCCGAAGGCGGCGCTCAGCGCCTGAGCGCCGAAGCAGATGCCGAGGATCGGCACGCCGGCCTGGTCGGCTTCCCGCAACCAGGCCAGTTCATCGGCGATCCACTCCAGGTCGTCGTTGACCGAGAAGACGGCGCCGAGGACCAGGATGTGATCGAACCCGGACGGGCCGGGCAACGGACCGTCGTCGGGGAACAGGCGGACGTCGAGTTCGGCGCCCTTCGCCTCGAATGCCGCGCCGATGAACCCGGCCGAATCCACGTCGTGATGACGCACCACGACCACCCGCATATAGCCCATCTATCGAGGTTACCGGGAAAAAGCTGCTAGATTTCGATGAAAACGCATGTGCATATGCATGTGCACGCTAGGGTGAGTGTTATGAGCGGCAAACCAGCGAAGCGGTTGCTGGAGCACGGTTGGCTGTATGTGCCCGCTGTCTCCAGTCCCATCGGCGGCGGGTTAATCAAGCTCGGACGGGGCAGCACATGGGCGGCCGTCGCGGTGGGCGTGGCGCCCTACACGGTCTGCGTGCTGCTCTACCTGGTCTTCGTCGTCGGCTATCTGGCCGCGATCCTGCGCTACCTGTGCGCCGGGCCGGACGGACAGGAGGCGATGGAGCGGCTGATCACGGTGTCGGCGAACGCGGTCGTCTCGATCCTCACCCTGCGCATGTTCACTGGGCGCCTGTCCGCTGGCGGGATGCCTCGTACAGCGCCACCGTCCCGGCACTTGCCGCATTGAGCGAGCTGGCCGAGCCCGCGATGGGAATACGGAGGACGACGTCGCAGGCTTCGCGCCATGCCGAGCTGAGCCCGGTGGTCTCGTTACCGATCACGATCAGGACAGGCTGAGTGAGGTCATAGCCGGCGATGTCCACCGCGCCGTTCTCGTGGGTGCCGGCGACCACCACCGGGAGGCCGTCCTCCCGCAGCGATCGCACCCAGGCCATGACGCCCTGCGGGGACGCCTCCCGCACCACCGGGATAGAGAACAAGGAGCCGGTGCTGGCCCGGACGGACTTCGGGTCATAGGGGTCGGCGGCGTGCCCGGTCACGATCACGCCCGCGGCGCCGAAGGCGTCGGCCGAGCGGACCAGCGTGCCGATATTGCCGGGGGTTGAGGGCCGGTCGAAGGCCATGCCGAGGAATCCGGGCTGTACGGGGATACGGGTGTAGTGGTCGGGAGGTATCTCGGCCACCGCGACCAGTTCCGGTGGTTCGTCGAGCTTCTCCCCCAGTTCCCGCAGCAGGTCCGGAGCGATGGCCACGCGCTGCACACTGGACGACCCCAGGATGCCTTCCGCCCATCGTGACAACGACTTGCGGTCGTCGTAGATGAGCGCACGCAACGGCCAGCCATGCCGGACGGCCACACTGATCGGCCGGACTCCCTGCACCAGGAACTCGCCGGCCCGCTGGCGCTTCTGCCGGCTGGTCAGCAGCGCCTGCCACTGCTGGAAGCGCGCGTTGCGTGACGATACCCGGATGCTCGCCGGCAAAGGCTCCTACCCTCGATGGTGACGGATCAGGACAGGACCCTACCTGACACAATTACCAGTTGTGCCGGGTAGCTGGCGTAATCCGTTCGGGGATCTGCCGCGTGAGGCCATGATCCTGTCCGCTGTCTCGTTCACGGTGGCGCTCGGCTACGGCATCGTCGCCCCGGCCATTCCCTCGTTCGCGCGGCAGTTCGGCGTCAGCGTGGCCGCCGCGGCCAGCGTGATCAGCGCCTTCGCGCTGATGCGGGTGGTGGGCGCGCTGCCCGCGGGACGGCTCGTCGAACGATTCGGTGAACCTCCGGTCATGGCCACCGGCATCGCGGTGGTGGCGGTGAGCAGCGTGCTGGCCGGCTTCTCGCGGTCGTTCACGCAGCTACTCGTGCTGCGCGGGGTCGGCGGGCTGGGATCGGCCATGTTTTCGGTCAGCGGCCAATCGCTCCTGCTGGCCAGCGTGCCGAGCGGTCTGCGCGGCCGGGCCAGCGGCCTGTACAGCGGCGGTTTCCTGCTGGGCGGCATCAGCGGCCCGGCGGTAGGCGGGCTGGTCGCCGCGTGGTCCCTGCGAGCACCATTCTTCCTGTACGGCGGCCTGCTCGTGGTACCAGCGCTGATCGCCGGGATCGCATTGCGGAAAGCACCGCGCGGGACGGCGTTGAATCGGCCTGGGCCTACGGCCGACGGGTTCCGCGCGCTGATCCGGGCCCTGAACAACCGCGCCTATCGCGCCGCGGCCGCGGCGAATCTCGCCGACGGTTTCGCTCTGCTCGGCGTGCGCGCCGCCATCATTCCGCTGTTCGTGCGGGACGCCTTGCACCGATCGCCGTTCTGGACCGGCATCGGGTTCCTGCTGTTCGCCGCGCTCAACGGCGCCGCCCTGCTGCCCGCCGGCCGCATGGCCGACATGCTCGGCCGACGGCCGGTCATCATCGCGGGGTGCGCGATCGCGGCATGCGGGATGGCGATGCTGGCCGTTCTCCCCGGCCTGTGGGCCTTCCTGGGCGCATTGGCCGTGACCGGCCTCGGGTCCGGCCTGCTCGACGTCGCCCCGTCCGCCATTGTCGGCGACCTGCTGGAGGGCCGGGGCGGGATACTGGTCGCGTTCTACCAGATGGCCGGGGACCTGGGTGCGGTCACCGGGCCGGTCGCGGTGGGGTTTCTCGTCGACACGGAGTCATTCGCCGCGGCCTTCGCCATGTCGGGGGCGGTACTCGGGCTGGCCGCGGCGCTGGCGTTCCTCGCTCCCGAGACCCGGGTGCCCGATTGAGGGTGCTCAGAGGTGGACGGCAAGATGGAGGCATGGTACGTGCCGCGCCCCGCCATGACCGCGACGCCGGCGGTCCCGCCGACCTGCTCGCGGCCAAAGCCGCGCTCCGGGAAGAGATATGGTCGGCGATGCGCGACGCCAAGGTGGCCCGCTTCCCGGGTGCGGCCGGGCGCATCCCGAACTTCACCGGGGCCGAGGCGGCCGCCGGGCGGCTGCGGGGATTGCCGGTGTGGCAGGCCGCGCGAACGCTGAAGGCCAACCCCGACTCGGCCCAGTTGCCGGTTCGCCAGCGGGCGCTCGAGGACGGCAAGACGGTGTACATGGCGGTCCCCCGGCTGGCCGAGGAAGAGCCGTTCTTCGCCCTCGATCCAGATCACCTGAGCGAGCCGCCGCGCAAGGCGGCCTCGATCAAGGGCGCGAGCCGGTCGGCGCGGCGAGTCACGCTGGCCGAGTTGTCGCCGGTCGACCTGGTGGTCATGGGCAGCGTCGCGGCCGGCGAGGACGGGGCGCGGCTGGGTAAGGGCGGCGGGTTCGCCGACCTGGAGTTCGCACTGGCGTCGTCGGCGGGCCTGATCGGGGCGGAAACGGTATGCGTCACGACCGTGCACGAACTTCAGATCCGGCCGGCCGGAGCCATTCCGGTTACCGATCACGATGTGCTGGTGGATTTCGTCGTCACGCCGGAGCGGGTCATCGACTGCAGAGGTGCTAGCGGGCGACGGGTTTCCGCCGGCATCCGGTGGGAGGACCTGACCGAGGAAAAGATCGCCGCCATACCCTTGCTTTCCGCTCTGCGGCGCGACGGTATCGGGTAGTTTGCCAACCGAAGTCGCGGCTTCCCGCCGCAGCCGGCTTCCCGCCGTTTGCCGGATCGCCCTGAATATCCGGTAAGTCTTAAACCGGATTTGGATTAAGGCGGAATATCTATCCTGCACGGAAATTTAATGTACAAATAGAGACTGTCGCGTGACTGCTCTGCGGCTCTCGGGGGGCATCGTATCTGGATTGGTATGACGACAGTGCTTTGTGATGATGGCGGGCTGCGAGGTGTCCAGGGATAGTCGCGGCCGCGGCTGGCACGGCGGGTGCGCTCCGGAAACGGGCCTCTCCGGGCAGTTACTGTATCGCGGTTGATTCGGGCCTTGTGGTTACTTTGGTGTACCCCGGTGCACAAAACTAACCACGAAGCCCGAATCAACCACGCGAGGACGCCGCCACCGCCCGGGAATACCGGACAAACCGGCTCTCCGGCAGCATGACCGCCCCGCGTCATCACGTGCGGCTGCAGCACTTGACACTCTACGGCTACGAGTCACGCGACAGCCTACAAATACGGCGGGTAAATTTCCGCGTAGCACATAATTTCCCGCGCTATATGGAGGTGAAGGGCAAAGGTCCTGGCTGGACTGGATCGAGCCGATGGCGTCAGAGTCACGCACTGGCACGCGAGGTCCCTCCCAGCGAAGTGAGCTGGGTGTTTTCGCGTTGTTACGCAGCGACACGGCGACATGGGGTAGTTTTGCCGGAGTGCAGGGGGGATCTCGGGAGATTCGGCGCTCATGATGAGATCCAGGACGTTGGCGGCGGCGGTCTCGGCCGTGCTGACCTGCGCGGCCGCAACAACGGCCATCTCGGCGACGACCATCTCAGCGACCGCGGCACCACGGGCCGCGCTTCAGTGGGGCGACTGCCCGGCGTCGGTGGCGACGGCGCCGTTCCAGTGCGCTACCGCCCGGATTCCGCTGGACTACGAGGCGCCCGGCGGTCAGCAGATCGAGCTGTCGCTGATCCGGCTGCCCGCGGCGGTGCCGAGCGAGCGGATCGGATCGCTGTTCGTCAACTTCGGCGGCCCGGGCGGAGCCGGCGTGAGCATCCTGCCGACCCGTGCGACCACGGTGTTCAGCGCCGCCATCCGGGACCACTTCGACCTGGTCTCGTGGGACGCGCGGGGAACCGGCCTGTCGACCGCCGTGCGCTGCTTCGCGACGCAGCAGGACGACAGCAGCTACTTCGCCTCGGTGCCGTACTTCCCGTATCCGGCGTCGAACGACGCGAGCTTCTGGTCGCTGAACGCGCAGCTCGGGCAGAACTGCGAGCAGCGAGCCGGGACCCTGCTGCCCCACATGTCCAGCCAGGACACCGCCCGCGACCTCGACCTGCTCCGCCAGGACGTGGGCGACGCGAAGCTCAACTACCTGGGCTTCTCGTACGGCACGGTGATCGGCGCCATTTACGCCAACCTGTTCCCGGGCCGGGTGCGGGCCATGGTGCTCGACGGCTCGCTGGACTTCGCCGGGAACGCCACCGGCGACTTCCCGGGCGACGCGCGGAAGTACCCCGTCGACGTCCGCAACGGCGTCGACGTGGCCGGGCAGGACGTGCTCGGCCGGTTCCTCACGCTATGCGCGAAGGCAGGCAGCGCCAACTGCGCATTCGCCGCGGGCGGGGACCTGCCGGCCAAGTGGCAGACGCTGCTGACCCGGTCCCAGGCGAGCCCGGTCCACTACGCGGGCGGGACCTACTTCTATTCGACCATCGCCGCGATCACGTACTACAACCTGTACAAACCGATCGCGGACTGGCCCGCCCTCGGCACGCTGCTGCAGGGGCTGTACGCGGCGAGTTCCGGGACGGCGCCGGCGGTGACCCCCGCCATACGGCATCAGATCGCGCAGGCCGTGGCCGACGCCCAGGAGCAGTACCCGGTGAACAACACCAACGAGGGGTACTACATCTCCCAGTGCGCCGACATCGAGGCGCCCACCCAGGAGGCGGTCTACGACAACCTGGCGCAGACCGAGGACGCCAAGGTGCCGGGCTTCGGACGGCTCGCGACCTACGACATGACGCCGTGCGGCACCTGGCCCGCGCTGCACACCGACGCCTACGACGGCCCGTGGAACCGGTCCTGGTCCACGATCCTGGTGGTCAACTCGCTGCACGACCCGGCCACGCCGTACCCCGGAGCGGTCATCGGCGCCCACGAGCTGGGCAACGCCCGGCTGCTCACCGTCAACGGCGACGGCCACACCAGCGAGTACTCCGAGCCGAGCGCCTGCCGGGACGCAGCCAAGGACGCGTACCTGGTCTCCCTGCGACTGCCGCGCCAAGGCGCGGTCTGCCAGGTCGACCAGCTTCCCTGGGGCCTGCCGCCGGGGAGCTAGCCAATGGGTGGTTACCGGGCTCCGTCGACCGGCAGGACAGTGCGAGCGGTCCTGTTCGACACGTTCGGCACCGTGGTCGACTGGCGGTCAGGCATCGCGGCAGCGGTCCGCGATTTCGTCGGCAGGCACGCGCTCACCATGGAAGCGGAGGAATTCGCGGACGCCTGGAGGTCGCGTTATCAGCCGTCCATGGAGCGCGTACGCTCCGGCCACCGGCCCTTCGTCACCCTGGACGTGCTGCACCGGGAGAACCTGGACGTCGTGCTGGCGTCGCACCACATCGATCCCAGCGCTTTCCCGCCCGGCGAACTCGACTCGCTGGCCAAGGCCTGGCACTTCCTCCCGCCGTGGCCGGACAGCGTGGCGGGCATCGGCGACATCAGGCGGAAGTTCATCGTCGGGCCGCTGTCCAACGGGAACACCGCTCTCCTGGTGGACATGGCGAAGGCAGCCGGGCTGGGCTGGGACCTGGTCCTAGGCTCGGACATAACCCGGGCCTACAAGCCGGACCCGGACGCCTACCGGAAACCGGCCGCCATACTCGGGCTCGAACCAGGCGAGGTCATGCTGGTCGCGGCGCACAACAACGACCTGGACGCGGCGCGGCGGGCGGGGCTCGCCACCGCCTTCGTCGCGCGGCCGACGGAGCACGGCCCCGGCCAGACGGCGGATCTCACCCCGTCAGCGGACTGGGACCTGGTCGCGGCGTCTGATTTGCCTGGGCCTCCGGCCGCGGCCTCGATCACCGGCCTCGCCGGCCAGCTGACCTAGAGCAGCTGGCGGGCGGCGGCGACGATGTGGTCGGTGTCGATGCCCGCCCAGGCGAGGAGTTCCTCGCCGGTACCGGAACCGGGCATCTCCCGGACGGCCAGGTGCGCGAGGGACAGTTCCCGGCGACCGCCGGCGAGCAGGGCGCCGGCGACCGCCGAGCCGAGCCCGCCTTCGGGGTGATGGTCCTCGGCGACCACGACACGCCCGGCGGTGGCGTCGGCCGCCGCGGCCAAGGTGGCGGCGTCGATCGGCTTGACCGAATAGCAGTCGATGACGCGGGCGCTGATGCCGTCTTCGCCGAGGACCTCGGCGGCGCGCAGGCAGGCGTGCAGGGTGATGCCGGCGCCGATCAGCGTCACGTCGTCGGTTCCGCTGGAGCGGAGCACCTTGCTGCCGCCGACCGGGAACGCCTCGCCGGACGGGTACAGCACCGGGTAACTGCCCCGGGTGGTGCGCAGGTAGCTGATGCCCGGGGTGTCCGCCATCGCCTCGACCAGCGCGACGGCACTGGTCGCGTCGGATGGATAAAGCACCATCGACCCGTGCACAGCGCGCATCATCGCCAGGTCTTCCAGCGCCATCTGTGACGGGCCGTCGGCGCCGATCTCCACCCCGGCGTGGGAGCCGGACAGCCGCAGGGCGACGCCGGAGATGGCACCCATCCGGATGAAGTCGTAGGCTCGGGTGAAGAACGCGGCGAAGGTCGAGGCGAACGGCTTGTAGCCGCGCACGGCCAGGCCGGTGGCCGAGGCCACCATCTGCTGTTCGGCGATGTACATCTCGAAATACCGGTCCGGGTGGGCACTGGCGAACTCCATCGCGTAGGTGGAGTTCTTGACCTCTCCGTCCAGCGCCACGACCTTCGGATCCCGGGCGCCCAGAGCGGCCAGCGCGTCGCCGTACGCCTTGCGCGTGGACACCTTCTCACCGATCTCGTACCGGGGCTGTGTCTGATTGGCCTGGGCCTCCGGCCGCGGCGCCGCGTCGGCTCGGGCGGGCGCCTGCTGCGGGGGCTCGGTCTGGACCTCCGGCCCTGGACCGCGCATCACCAGGTTGCGGACGCCACCAAGCTCGGCGATCGCCCGCTCCGCCATGTCCTCCGGGAACGGCTTGCCGTGCCACCCTTCTTTGTTTTCAACCTCGGAGAAGCCACGGCCCTTGATGGTCCTGGCCACGATGACTGTGGGCCGGTCGCCGGAGCCCGCCGCCTCCGCCGCGGCGGTCAGCGCGCCGTCGATCGCGGCCAGGTCGTGGCCGTCGATCTCCAGCACCCGGGCGCCGAACGCCTCGGCCCGGCGCGTGTAGGCGTCGAGGTCCCAGCCGAGCTCCGTCGGGCCGCTCTGGCCCAGCCGGTTGACGTCGAAGATGGCGATCAGGTTGGAGAGCTGGTAGTGGGAGGCCTTGTCCAGCGCCTCCCAGATCGAGCCCTCGGCCAGCTCACTGTCCCCGCACAGCACCCATACCCGGTAGGGCAGCCGATCCAGGTACTTCCCGGCCAGCGCCACCCCCACGCCGTCCGGCAGCCCCTGCCCCAGCGACCCGGTGGCCACATCCACCCACGGCAGCACCGGCGTGGGATGCCCCTCGAGCCGCTGCCCGAACCGCCGGTACCCGTTCAGCAGCTCGTCCTCCGACACCACCCCGACCGCCTTGAACACCGAGTACAGCAGCGGGGACGCGTGGCCCTTGGAGAAGATCAGGTGATCGTTGGCCGGTGCGCGCGGGTCGTCCCAGTCGTATCTCAGATGCCGGGTAATCAGCATGGCCAGCAGATCCGCGGCCGACATGCTCGAGGTCGGATGCCCCGACCCGGCGCTGGTAGAGGAGCGGACGGAATCCACCCGCAGCTGCGCGGCCAGCTCCGCTATGGTGTCGAGCCCGGTCTGCTCGGTAGGCGTGGTGGCGGTCATCGTGTCTCCTGCCGTACGCGACTCTTTCAACGAACGTACTCGACACGTCTGCCCCGCAAGCGGCCGGGCACACTAGCAGCGGTGACTTAACCCCGCTGCGAGGTGCCCGGCCGTAATGCCCCCGCGTTCACCACCAAGCCTGCCCCGGGCCGATTGAGTCGGTGTTGAGTCCGGGTTACCAGCGGGGGCAACCACCGCCGTTCATTTTAAAAAGACTTTTAAACGAACGGACGGTGGTTTCACGCGCTCCCAGCCGACGATCTCGCCTGCCGGGTGCCGGGCGAAGTCAGGCAGCGCGGTCAGCGCCTGCTCCTCCCCGCCCGGGGTGTAGGTGACGATCAGCCGGAGCGTCCGCCATCCCGTGTTCATGGTGGAGTGCAGCGTCGCCATGGGGATGTAGACCACGTCGCCTTCGGCGATCGGGAACTCGTCGTCTCCGACTGTCTGCGTGCCCGTACCGGAGATGACGTAGATCAGCTCGTCAGCGTGCTCATGCAGGTGCCGGACGTGGCCCTGGCCGGGATTGATGATGACTTCGCCCTGGGAGTTGGCCGCGCCCGGGATCGTCACCGGGGACACGAACCATTTCATCTTCCCCCACTCGAAGCTGAACGTCTCGGTCTGAGAAGGCTTGATGAGTGCCACGGTCATGTCTTGATCCTTAGTTCGGTGAACGCCCGTACCTGGGCGGTGAGCGCTCGCTCGACGGGCAGCCGTTCCATCGACGAGGCGCCGAAGAAGCCGCAGACCCCGGTGGTGTTGTTCAGGACATAGCCCGCGTCTTCGGGCTCGGCGATCGGGCCGCCGTGGCACAGCACCAGGATGCCGGGGTTGACGGCCACCGCCGCGTCCCGCATGGCCTGCACCCGCCGCACGGCCTCGTCCAGGGTGAGCGCGGTCTGCGCGCCGATCGTGCCCGAGGTGGTCAGGCCCATGTGCGGGACCAGCACGTCGGCGCCGGCCCGGGCCATCTGCTCGGCCTGCTCCGGGTCGAACACGTACGGGCAGGTGAGATGGCCTCGTTCGGCGGCGAGCCGGATCATCTCCACCTCGGCCTGGTAGCTCATACCGGTTTCTTCCAGGTTCTGCCGGAATACGCCGTCGATGAGCCCGACCGTGGGGAAATTCTGCACCCCGGCGAAGCCGATCGCGGCCAGCTCGTCAAGGAACCGGGGCATCAGCCGGAACGGGTCGGTGCCGCACACGCCGGCCAGCACCGGCACGTCGCGCACAACCGGGAGGACCTCACCGGCCATCTCCACCACGATGGCGTTCGCGTCCCCGTAGGGCATGAGCCCCGCGAGCGAGCCGCGCCCGGCCATCCGGTACCGGCCGGAATTGTAGATGATGATCAGGTCCGCGCCGCCGGCCTCGGCGCATTTGGCGGACAACCCGGTCCCGGCGCCCGCGCCGACAATTGGTTTTCGTTCTCTCGCCTTGGCTCGCAGCCGGGCCATCAGCTCTTCGCGTCCCATTAGTCAGCCCCTGGGTGATCATTCGTGCTCGTGATCATTTCGTGTAGGCGGTCCGCCATCGCGGTGGCGAACGCCGGATCGTTGATGTGCGCGTCCATCCGTCGCAGTGCCTGCCCGGCGACGGCCAGCTCACGCTCCAGCGCCTCGCGGCAGGCCTCATCGGCGTTTTGGTCGCGGAATGGCTGGCCGTCCGCGTCCAGTGCGCTGACTCCGCGGTCCGGCCAGAACACCTGCGTTGGCCCTTTGGCGTTTGCCGCCTTACGGCCGATGCGGGCACCCAGCTCGGCCATCTCCTCGGTTGTCGTGCGCATCAGCGTGACGGTCGGGTTGTGCTCGAAGAACAGTCTTTGCTGGAACTTTTCCGGCACGGTGGCGGGCGGGCCGAAGTTGACCATGTCCAGCGCGCCGGGAGCGATCACCTGCGGCAGCCCGGCGGCGCCGGCCGCGGTGAGCCGGCCGGGGCCGGCGGACAGCACGCCGCCGACCAGGTCGTCGGCCAGTTCGGTGGTGGTCAGGTCCAGTACGCCGCTGACCAGCCGCGCCTGGGCCAGCGCCTCCAGCGCCCGGCCGCCAGCCCCGGTGGCGTGGAAGATCAGGACCTCGTAGCCCAGCTCGGTGAGGTGGGCGCGGGCGGCCTCCACCGCCGGTGTGGTGACGCCGAACATGCTGGCCGCGATCAGCGGCTTCTGGTCTATGTCGTGGTCTGTGTCGGGCGCGGCCTGTTCCCGCGCCTGCTGCTCTTGCGCTCGGACCATGCCGGCCATGGCCGCCGCCGCGTTGCCCAGCACGAGCCTGGAGATGCGGTTGATGCCGGCCACGTCCACCACCGAGTACATGATGCAGACGTCCTTGGCCCCCACGTACGGCGATACGTCGCCGGAGGCCATGGTGGACACCAGGAGTTTGGGCAGTCCCACCGGCAGGGCCGCCATGACCTGCGCCGCGATCGACGAACCCCCCGAACCGCCGGCTCCGAGCACACCTTTCGCCTGGCCGCGCGCCACCAGGTCCGCGACCAGGATGGCCGCGCCCCGGCCCATCTCGGTCACGGCCCGGCCGCGGTCGTTGGCCGCGGTTAGCTCGGCCCGGGTGGTCCCGGCCGCGGCGGCGACTTGGTCACCGGCGATATCAGGGGTGAGTCCGTCCGGCTCGCCGGTGCCGGCGTCGACCACGATCACCTGGGCGCCGGCCGCGCGCAGCCGGCCGGCCAGGAACGCGAATTCCGGGCCCTTGGTGTCCAGGGTCCCGACCAGTGCGACAGCCACCATGGTGTCAGTCCACCTCCGGGATCGGGGGATCGTTTTGTGACACGTCCACGCCGCACTCTTCCAGCGTGTCGCGCAGCACCGCCATCGCGTTGATCGCACGCGGGAACCCGACGAACTGCACGCAGTGGATGACCAGCTCGGCCAGGCGGGCCGGCCGCACGCCCAGCCGCAGGGCGGCGCGCGTGTGCCCGGCCAGTTGCGGGTCAGCGCCGCCCAGCCCGATCAGCGTGGCCAGCGTGAGCAGTTCCCTGGTGGCCAGGTCGATCCCGGGACGCGCGTTGACGTCACCGAAGTTGAACTCCAGGCCGAACCGGGCCAGATCTTCGCCGAGCCCGGCTCGTCGTTCCAGGAACCGGTCCGCCGCCCCGTCGCCGTACACCTGGTCGAACGCTTCCTTGCCGCGGTCAAGTCTCCCCATCCGGAGGTGCTCCCTTCAGACCTCAGATCGAGTGCCCGCCGTCCTGGGCCAGCGTGATTCCTGTTATGTACTGTGCCGCGTCCTGGCACAAGAAAACCACCGTCGCGGCCAGGTCCTCGGGCCGGCCCAGGGTCCGGGTCGGGATCTGGGCCAGCAGCGCCTCCCGCCGCTCCGGTGTGTCCCGGTCCCGGCCCGGGGTCTGCTGGGCGCCCGGTGCGATCGCGTTGACGGTGATGCCTGTCTCGGCCAGCTCGATGGCCAGCGCCTTGGTCAGCCCAATCAACCCGGACTTGGCCGACGCGTACGCGGTCGCATGCCGGACCAGCCGCCCGCCGCGCACCGCGGCGATGGAGGACAACGTGACGATCCGGCCCCATTGTTGTTCTAGCATGTGCGGGACGACCAGCCTGGTGGCGGTGAACACGCTGGTCAGGTTGCGCGCCAGCTGCGAGTTCCACTCCTCGAGCGTCAGCTCGGCGAACGGACGTACCAGCCCGCCGCCCGCCGTGTTGACCAGGATGTCGATGCCGCCCCAGTCATCGGCGACGGCGTCGATTTCGGCCGCTACCGCGGCGAAGTCCAGCAGGTCGACCACGCCGTGGCGGGCCGTCGCGCCGGTCCCGGTCAGCCGGTCCGTGGTGGCCGCCGCCGCCGCGGGTGACACGTCCAGCCCCGCGACCCGGGCGCCGCTGGCCGCCAGCGCCAGGCAGATCCGCGACCCGAGCGCTCCGCCCGATCCGGTCACCACCGCCCGTCGGTCAGCCAGGCTCATGCGATCGCCCCTTCCGGTCCGCCAGCAGCCTCTGATTAAATCGTTTCATTACTTTTACTGTCAAGGAGCAGGTGATGGAACCGCTTGTGGGCATCCAGGTCGGAGCGATCTCGTTCGCCGACGAAGGCGGCGCCATCGGCACGCCGCGAACCCTGGACCTTCAAACTTCAAACTCAGTATGTGGACGGCGATCGCGCTGGACGATGCGGAATAAAAGGGCCCCGCGGAAGATTGGGCGCCGGTTTCCGGCTCTGTCGCATATTTCTGGATGACGACGGGCGGGTCACGGTTGTGTGTCTGTGGTGGCTGGTGAGGCGGTAGCGGCTGTTTTTCGCGGGGTTCGCGGTGTGTCGCCTTGGTGGCGGGCGGGGCTCCTGGTAAGCCGGCGGTGTCGAGTCGTCGGACCCCGGGAGCCCCGTCGTGTCAGTGTCGCAGGTCAGCGTGTCGTTGTCAGCGGAAGAAGCCGGGCTGCTGGGAGTGCTGCTGCCGCATCTGGCCGCGGTGGTGGTGGAGAAAGCCGTGATTAGCGGGGATCTGGTGCGGGTCTGGGTGCGGGCGCGGGCGGGCGGGGCGTCATGCTGGCGGTGCCGGGCGTGGTGCGCTGAACGCCGCGGCGGGTATGTGCGGACGCTGGCTGATGCCGGGACGGGCGGGCGGCGGGTGCTGATCCACCTGGCGGTGCGGGTGCTCCGCTGCCCTGATGAGGACTGCCCGGTGGTCACGTTCGCTGAGCAGCCCGCAGGGCTGGCCGTGCCGTACGCGCGGCGTACCCCCCAGCTGGAGGAGCAGCTGACCGAGGTGGCGCGGGCGCTGGCCGGGCGGGCCGGGGCCCGGCTGGCCGCCGCGGTGCTGGCGGTCCAGGTGAGCCGGGACACGCTGATCCGGCTGATGATGGCCCTGCCGGACCCGTATGCCGGGCTGGTGCGGGTGCTGGGGGTCGATGATTTCTCGCTGCGCAAAGGCGGCAGCTACGCGACGGTGCTGGTGGACATGGAGACCGGCCGGCCGGTGGATGTGCTGCCGGACCGGGAGGCCGCCACGCTGCAGGCCTGGCTGGAAGCCCGCCCCGGAACAGAGGTGATCTGCCGGGACCGGGGCACCGCCTATGCCCAGGCCGCCCGGGACGGCGCGCCCGCCGCGATCCAGGTCGCTGACCGCTGGCACCTGTGGGACGACCTGGGCGAGCACGTCGCCGCAGCCGTCGCCCGCCACAAGGACTGCCTGGCCGGGACCGCCTGCCAGCACCACGACCCGGGCCCGGAACACGACCCGGGCCCGGAACAGGAGCCGGAACAGGAACAGGAACAGGAACGGGAGCCGGGACAGGGCCCGGAGCCGGAGCCGGAGCAGGGGCAGGGGCAGGGGCAGGGGCAGGGGCAGGGGCAGGAACCGGAGGTGATGACGGCCGCTGAGCTGGAGGCAGTCATCCGGGACCGGCACCAGCAGGTCCACCAGCTGCGCGGCGCCGGCCAGGATCTGGACCAGGCCGCCGCCGCGCTCGGCCTGACCAGGCAGGTCACCGGCCGGTACTGGCGCGCCGCTGACCCCGCCGCGCTGCTGCCGGCCCGCGCCGCCTCCGCCCTGGATCCCTGGAAACCCTACCTGCACCAGCGCGCCGCCGCCGGCCTGACCAGCCCCGCGGCCCTGCACCAGGAGATCACCGCGGCCGGCTTTCCCGGCAGCTACACCACCGTCTATGACTACGCCGCCATGTTCGCCCTCGCCGCCCCGCCCAGGCCGCCCGCCCCGCCGGGTCACCGCCAGGCCGCCCAGTGGATCCTGGCCAAGCCCGCCCGCCTCAGCCCCGGCGAGACGGACCAGCTCACCGCCGTCCTCGGCCGCTGCCCCCAGCTCGGCGCCCTGGCCCGGCACGTCAGCGAGTTCGCCAAGATCCTCACCCGCCGGCTAGGCGCCGCCCGGCTCGACGCCTGGATCACCGCCGCCGACGCCGACGACCAGCCTGACCTGCACTCCTTCACCGCCGGCATCCGCATGGATTACGACGCCGTCGCCAACGCCCTCACCTTGACCTGGAACAACGGCCGCACCGAAGGCTTCAACACCCGCAGCAAACTCCTCGAACGCCAGGCCTACGGCCGCGCCAGCTTCAGCTTCCTCCGCAAACGCATCCTGACCTGCTGAAACACCAACCCCGTGACCAACCAGAAATATGCGACAGAGCCGGTTTCCGGCGCCCTATGTTCCAGCGGGCTCTTATCCTCCATGAAATGGTGGCCTGTGTGCCCGCTATGCGGTGATACGCGCAAGTTTCACTAGGCGGCCGCGGCATTTCAGCGAAGGGCGGCATGGCGGACCGCTGGCCT
>Ga0213881_10000265_pt1 | contig 39184 bp, 37 predicted proteins | sample BarmaccoBMER_R08_FD_160104 | JGI IMG/M metagenome (GOLD analysis project Ga0213881, IMG submission 160104) | Barbacenia macrantha exposed rock microbial communities from rupestrian grasslands, the National Park of Serra do Cipo, Brazil - ER_R08 ...
TGGGTGGTGGCGGCGCGGGGGTGGCGGCGCGGGGGGGTGGCGGCGCGGGGGGGTGGCGGCGCGGAGGGGTGGCGGTCCGGGGTGCGCGTGGGGGTGGATGTGCCATAGCACCCCTTCCAAGGGGGACGATGGCACATTCACCCCTGGATGCGGGGCGGTATGGCGTGGGCGCGGGCTAGCCGGGGCTGATGTGAGAGGCGTCCGAACGACGGCGCAGGCCCATCATGCGCGGCACGTCGGGACCATACAGGTCGGCGTCCACCAGGCCGGCCGGACGTCCCAGCCCGGACAGCGCGAGGGCAAGGTTTACCGCGACTGTGGTCTTTCCCACACCGCCCTTCCCGCTTGCCACCACGATTACCGGCACGTCAACGGGCCCACCGGGCATCCGCGCTCCTTTCTAACTGGGGGAAGCCATCCCCCAGGCCCCTGGCTCAGCTGGCGAAGTCATCCCCAGGTCCCCTGGCAGAGACAGGTCCGGCCCCCCAACCTCCCACCGACTCGGGGTTCTGCTCGCTCGGGACAGGCTATATCGTTCTGTAATTGTGGGGCTTGTCCTCCCGCGAGGGGTTGGGTTGGTAGCGGCTGCTGCCGTCACCGTGCTGGGTGCGGCGGTAGCCGTAGCTGCCGTTCAGCCGTGGAGCTCACGGGCCGGTGCTGTGTCAGATTTGCCTGGGCCTTCGGCCGCGGCGCCTGGCACCAGCGGCCTGGCCGCGGCCAGCAGCCCCCTTTCCTTCCCCGGCACGGGCGGATCAGCGGACGGGCACACCCTCGCGACGGGGGTGGCGGAGCTCTCGGCGGAACTGACCGGCTTCGCCGTCCCGGCCAGCCCCGGCATCCGGGAACCGCTGCCGGATGCGCCCGGCACCCCGGCGACGGCGGCGACTCCGGTCACCGCGGCTGCGGCGGCCGCCGGCCGCACCCCCCCACCAGGCACGCCGCCGCGGCAGATCATCGTGCCCGACCTGATCGCGGCGGTGCCGACCGGGATCACCGCGGCGCAGCTCACCAGGATCAGCAAGCTGCCCGGCGTCCGCGCGACGCTGGCGGTGGACGGCGGCCAGGTAATGGTCAACGGCAAGTCGGCCAACGTGATCGGCGTGGCGCCGCAGGCATTCCGGTCCTGGACGCCGCCGCAGACGGCGACCTCGGTGCCGGCCTGGACCGGCCTGACCCGTGGTGACCTCCTGGCCAGCAGCAGCGCTACCGGCAAGCTCGGCATCAAGGCGGGTAGCTCCTACCAGGTCGCGGGGGCGACCGAGGTGACCGCGCCGCTCGGTGCGTCGGCCGCGCTCAGCGTCCCCGGTGTCGACGTGGTCGTGAACATGCAGCGGGCGGCGCAGCTCGGCTTGATCAAGAACCTGGCCGTGCTGATCAACGCGCCCGCCGCCAACCTGAGCGACCTGATGAGCCAGGTCCGGTCGGTCGTCAACGCTGGCGGGAAGACCGGTCAGGTGGTCAACCTGGTGCCGCTGGTGTCGGTCAGCAGCCTGCCGGTCGCGCCGGTCAGCGTCTCCGCGGGCCAGGTGCCGTCGAACTGGCTCACCCTGTACAAGGACTCGGCCGCCCTGTACTGCAAGGGCCTGTCGTGGACCGTCCTGGCCGCGATCGGGGAGATCGAGAGCGGCAACGGCGCCAACGAAGGGCCGTCCAGCGCCGGCGCGGAGGGGCCCATGCAGTTCCTGCCGTCGACGTGGGCGGAGTGGGGAATCGACGGCTTCGGCCGGACCGGATCGCCGAACATCATGGACCCGATGGACGCCGTCCCGTCGGCGGCCCGCATGCTGTGCGCCGACGGCGCCGCCAGCGGGACGTCCGGCCTGCGCCAGGCCATCTTCGACTACAACCACGCCACCTGGTACGTCGACGAAGTCCTCCAGCTGGCCACCGAATACGCCCAGTCCTACGGCTGAGGTTCCGTGAGCGGGACGGCTGAGCGCAGGCGACGGCGGCCGAGCACGCACATGGCCGCGCTGACCACGCCGCAGCCGGCCGCGAACAGGTAGCCGTAGCGGGCGCCATGGGCGTCCAGGACGAAGCCGACCACCGATGCGCCGACGGCCACGCCCACCCCGATCCCGCTGGACAGCCAGGACATGGCCTCGGTCCGCCGGGACGGCGGCGCCTGCGACTCCAGGAGGCTGAACCCGGCGATCAGGGTCGGGGCGATCGCCATCCCGCACAGGTAGATCAGGCACGTCAGCGCGATCAGGTCCGGCATGGCCCAGAACGTGGCCACCCCGGCCACGGTCAGGCACAACGTGATCGTGAACCGGCGTTCCAGCGGCGAGCGCCAGTGCCGTGACCCGTACCACAGGCCGCCGGTGGCGCTGCCGAACGCGTACGCGCCCAGGATGAACCCGGCCAGCGGCTTGTGCCCGAAGTGCTGGGCGAACGCCACTGTGCTCAGGTCGATGGACACGAACATCGCGCCCAGGAAGAAGTACACCGGCACGAGGACGACCAGGCCTGGCGTCGCGGCCCCCTTCACCCGAGGATGCGGCCCAGCCAGCAGCGTGACCTGAGGCTCGGTCCGCCGCTCGGCGACGAACCACAGCGTTCCAGCCAGACCCAGGGCCGCCGCCACGCCCACTCCGGAGGCCGGGTGCACCTGGGTGGCCAGCAGCGTAACCGCGGCGGGCCCGACGATGAAGCAGAGCTCGTCGGCGACCGACTCGAATGAGAACGCGGCGTGCAGCCGCGGCGTGCCGCGCAGCAGCACGCTCCACCGGGCTCGCACCATCGAGCCGAGAGAGGGCATCGCCGAGCCGGCCAGCGCACCCGGCACGAACCATGCCCAGGTCGGCGCACGCAACTGGACGGCGAGGATCAGCGCGCCCGTGGCCAGCACGAACACGGTCACCAGCGGCAGCAGCACCCGCCGCTGGCCGTGGGTGTCCACCAGGCGTGCCATCCAGGGCACGGAAAACGCGTAGCCCAGCGAGCCGGCCGCGGAGACCGCGCCCGCGGTCCCGTACTTGCCGGTCACCGAGGAGATCAGCAGGACGGTGCCCAGACCGAACATCGACATCGGCATCCGGCCGATCAGCCCCGCCACGGAGAACCGCCACGCGCCGGGCACCCTGAAAATTTCCGCGTACGGGCGCAGCGGGCGGGCCCACGCCGCCTCATCGATCCCGGTCATAAGCCCCGTAGCCCCATGATCTCGACCATATCGAGGAGGCCTGGGGGTTCGACAACCCCCAGTCAAGAAGAGACCCGCCAGTGAATTTTCTGGAGGGATCGCCTGGTTGTATAGGACCTATGCCGGCCTACGACGCGTTCCTGCTCGTCTCCTTCGGCGGCCCCGAAGGCCCCGATGACGTCATGCCGTTCCTGGAGAATGTCACCCGTGGCCGCAACGTTCCCAGGGCGAGGCTGCTCGAGGTGGCTGAGCACTACCAGGCGTTCGGTGGGATAAGTCCTATCAACGAGCAGTGCCGTCAGCTGATCGCGGACCTCAGCCTGCCGCTGCCGGTTTACTGGGGAAACCGCAACTGGACCCCCTACCTGACTGACGCGGTCCGTGCCATGGCGCAGGCCGGGGTGCGCCGCGCGCTCGCGTTCGTCACCTCCGCGTACCGGTCGTATTCGAGCTGCCGGCAGTACCTGGAAGACATCGAGCGGGCCCGCGCCGCGGCCGGTCCGGACGCGCCGGTGATCGACAAGATCGGGCGGTTCTACGACAATCCTGGCTTCATCGGGGCATTCGCCGAGAACGTGGTGGCCGCGCTGGCCACGCTGCCCGCGGACCTGCGGGACGGCGCGCACCTGGTCTTCACCGCACACAGCATCCCGGTCGCGATGGCAGAGGTCGCCGGTCCAGGGGGGCACAGGTATGTGACCGAGCTCACCAATGCTTCCCGCCTTATTAACGAACGTACTGGGGCTCAGCACCCATGGTCGCTCGCCTACTCCAGTCGCAGCGGACCACCGTCGCAGCCCTGGCTGGAACCAGATATCGGCGACCATCTGGCCGACCTCGCGAAGTCAGGTGTCAGGGCGGTCGTGGTGGTGCCGGCCGGGTTCGTCTCCGACCACATGGAGGTCAGGCACGACCTGGACGTTGAGGCGGCCGCGGTGGCGGACTCGCTCGGGCTGGCGTTCGCCCGGGCCGCCACGCCCGGCGTCAGGCTCGCGCCGATGATCGCCGAGCTGGTCCGCGCGCATCTGGACGGGGCGGCGCCGGAGCCGTGCCCGGCGGGCTGCTGCCTTGCTGAATCAGCCTGGGCCTCCGGCCGCGGCGGGGAGACGCCGTGAGCGAGCTACTTGACCTGGCCGTCGATACCGCCGTGGAGGCCGGCAAGCTGCTGGCTTCCTGGCGCGCCGGGGGCAGGCCGGCGGTGGCGGACACCAAGTCGAGCCCCACCGACGTGGTGACCGAGATGGACCGGCAGGCGGAGGCGCTGATCAAGGAGCGTATCCGGGCCGTCCGCCCGGACGACTTGATCCTCGCCGAAGAGGGCGGTCAGGATCGAGCCGAGAGCAGTACCGGCGTGCGCTGGGTGATCGATCCGCTCGACGGGACCGTCAACTACCTGTACGGGCTGGCCGACTGGGCAGTGTCGATCGGCGTCGAGGTGGATGGGGCCATCGTGGCGGGAGTGGTCGAGGTGCCGCGGCTGGGCGAACGGTTCACCGCCGAGGCGGGTGGCGGGGCCTGGCTGCACCGCAACGGCGCCAGGGAGCGGCTGCGCTGCAACACGGGGGTGCCGCTCGACCGAGCCCTGGTCGCCACCGGGTTCGGGTATGACGCGGGACGCCGGAAGGCGCAGGGCGAGGTGCTGGCCGGGCTGCTGCCGCGGGTCCGGGACATCCGCCGCTGCGGTTCCGCGTCCGTGGACCTGTGCATGGTCGCCGCGGGGCGGGTAGACGCGAGCTATGAACGTGGCCTGAACTACTGGGATTACGCGGCCGGCGGGTGCATCGCAAGGGAGGCCGGCGCTGTCGTGGGCGGACTGTCTGGACGCCCGGAGGGCCCCTCGATGGTGGTGGCGGCCGGCCCGGACCTGTACCCTCGGCTGGCGGAAATCCTTGCTGGAGCGAACGCTGAGCGAGACCGTTAGGGATTATTCGGCGTGCCGCGTGTACGCCGCCCGTGAACGTGACAGAATTCCCCGCCGGAATCGGGCACAACTTGAGCCTGTAAAGCGTTACAACCGCGCAGCGACTGCGTACCTGGATGAAGGGGGACGGAGACTTCACATGGCTACCGACTACGACAGCCCACGCAAGACGGACGACGACCTTACTGAGGACAGCCTGCAGGAGCTTCAGGCGCGACGGATGGACAAGTCATCGAGCACGATCGACCTTGATCCTGATGATGTCGCCGAGTCCCTGGAGCTGCCCGGGGCCGACTTGTCGAACGAGGAACTCTCGTTCCGGGTGATACCGCGGCAGGCGGATGAGTTCACTTGCTCGCGGTGCTTCCTTGTGCACCACCGGAGCCAGCTTGCCGAAGAGCGCAATGGCCAGCTTGTGTGCCGGGAGTGCGCGGCGTAGGGCGATGGACCGCGTAGATGGCCCGTTGACGCCGTTAGCCCAGGCCGAGGGATCCCTCCCCCCGGACCTCCTGGGAGGCGCCAATGGGCCGGATATGCCAGTCGCAGCCCTTAACCTCGCGGTTACGCCTCGCGGTGTGTCCGCCGCGCGGCCGCCCGGGTCGCGAGCAGCCGGGCGGCTTCGACGCCGACGCCGGTGATGACGGCCCAGCCGAGTGCCTCGCCGAGGGCCACCTGCGGATCCTCCGGGTGCGCCGGTGGCTCCTTGCCGGTGGCCTTTGTCCATATGGCAGTGATCGCTTTACGCACGACGAAGGCCGCGGCCATAGCCGCCACTCCGCTGATAACCCGGGTGCCGAGGTCGGCCCGCTGCTTGTCCGATCCCATCCCTGCGTCTCTCTCCTTAGTGCCGGGGAAAACCATCATGCTACGGGCTCTTCCCTCGCCAGGAGTCTTTCCACCACCGCGGCGAGTTCCGCGGGATGCCGCGTGCCGATCAGCCAGTACGGGACACCCCCATCGTCAAGCGCCAGGTACACCGATCGCTTGAGGTAAGGCCTCGAATACAGATAGGCGGTAGGGTCCGCGCTCGGCCCGCGCAGCCGCGCGGTCTGCCGCTCGTCCAGGGCGACCACGTTGTTGACAGTGGCCAGCCGCAACGTCTTGCCGCCCGCCTTGAGGGTTCCGTCGCGGACATCGACTTCGATCTCCGCACGGCCGAGAAGGATGAGCAGGACGGCGCAGGCGGCGGCGAAGCCGGCGATGATGACCGGCGGCCAGGGCGAGCTGAGCACCTCGTAGAACTCGGCGCCCAGGACGAGGACTACCGGCAGGGCCAGCAGCCACCATGCCACCGGCACCCGGAGCCGCTCGCGGTAATGTGCTGGCCCGGGGGGGCGACCCCCCGGAACCCCCCGGACAGTGTTCATGCAGTCGAGCGTAGTTGCTGGGTCTGAGTGATGAGCGATTCGGCCCCTGGCAGTCGGTAGTGTGGTGGCGCCGGACACCGACAACACCCAGGATGGAGCCAGTGGACGAACCCGACGTGCTGATCAGGCGGCTGGACCCGGAGATGCCGCTGCCTGCGTATGCTCATTCCGGCGACGCTGGCGCGGACCTGTCGGCCGCCGAGGACGTCGACCTCGGGCCGGGGGAGCGGGCGCTGGTGCGGACCGGGCTGGCGATCGCGCTGCCCCCCGGGTACGCGGCGTTCGTGCATCCCCGCTCGGGCCTGGGAACCCGGCACGGGGTGACGATCGTCAATGCGCCGGGCACCGTGGACGCGGGGTACCGTGGCGAGATCAAGGTGACACTGCTCAACACCGACCGGGAGCACCCGGTCAGCTTCAAGCGCGGCGACAGGATCGCCCAGCTGGTCATCCAGCGGGTGGCGCGGGCGGCCTTTCGCGAGGTAACGGAACTGCCCGAGTCGGCCAGGGGAGAGGGTGGCTTCGGCTCGACAGGTGGTCATGAAGCGCACACTGTAAGTGCGCTGATCGAGAAGTAAAAGGAGCGTGCGGAGATGTTCCGTCGACGCCGTGGGGAGCCCGAGTACGTCGAAGACGACGCGGCTGACTGGGATGACGAGGAGACCGAGGAAGCGGAGCTGGAACCGGAGCCGGTGCGAGCCGGCGGCGGGCCCTGGGATGCCGGGGAGCCGTATCCCGAGCGGGACCGGGTTGACCTGGGCAGCCTGCGAGTGCCGGTCGGCCCCGGACATGAGATCCAGCTCGTCATGGCCGAGCAGCACGGCGCCTGGGTGACCGCGCGCTACGGCGAGAGCGAGATCCAGGTGCAGGCGTTCGCCGCCGCGCGGAACGACGCACTGTGGGACGACGTCCGGGAGGAGATTGTCGCGGAGGTCCAGGCCGCGGGCGGACGCAGCTGGGAATCCGAGGGGCTGTTCGGCACCGAGCTGGAGGCCGAGGTGCCGGTGGAGCCAGGCGATGCGGCATCCGGGCTGCGGACGGTCCGGTTCGTCGGCGTGGACGGGCCGCGCTGGTTCCTTCGCGGGCTGGTCAGCGGTCCGGCCGCGGCCGGCGGCGGTGACGCCGGCGTCCTGGAGGACGTGTTCCGCGACATCGTGGTGGTCCGTGGTGAGCACCCCGTGCCCCCCCGGGACCTGCTCGAGCTCCGGCTCCCGCCGGAAGCCGCGCAGGCGATCGCCGAGCAGCAGGCCGAGCAGGCGGGGCAGGCGGGGCAGGAAGGCCGCGACTGGGGCGACATCAACCCCTTCGACCGCGGCCCCGAGTTCACCGAAACGAGGTTATCGGGGGTCCGGGGGGGTTGGTCTATACCCCCCGGAGCAGGACGGCTAGATCTTCCTCGACGTCTTCGCTGGTCACGAAGAACAGCTCGTCGCCCGCCTGGAGCGGGTCGTCGTGCTGGGGGACGATGACCCGGCCCTCTCGCAGGATGGCGACCAGCGCGGTCTCCGTCGGCCACTCGATCGTGCCAACCCGCTGGCTCACCAGCGGGGCGCCGCTGGGCAGGGTCAGCTCGACCAGGCTCGCCTCGCTGCGGCCGAACTGCATCAGCCGCACCAGGTCCCCGACGCTCACCGCCTCCTCGACCAGAGCCGACAGCAGCCGCGGGGTGGAGACCGCCACGTCGATGCCCCATGACTCGTTGTACAGCCATTCGTTGCCCGGATGGTTGACCCGGGCAACAACCCGTGGCACGCCGTATTCGGTCTTCGCCAGCAGCGAGACGACCAGGTTCACCTTGTCATCGCCGGTCGCCGCGACGACCACATTGCACCTGTGCAATGCCGCGTCGTCCAGTGAGCTGATCTCGCAAGCGTCGGCGAGCAGCCATTCCGCCCGCGGCACGCTGTCCACCTTGATCGCACGCGGCGAATGGTCGATCAGCAGGACCTCGTGCCCGTTCTCCAGCAGCTCGCTGGCGATGGACCGGCCGACCGCTCCCGCGCCCGCAATCGCTATACGCATCAGCGCCCGCCTCCCGCCAGTGCCGCGGTGATCCGTTCGAGGTCGTTTTCCCTGGTGATGACGTGCAGCACGTCGCCATCCTGCAAGACCGTTCCGCCGTCCGGCACGAGCGCCTGGCCGAACCGGTCGATGAACGCGATCCGCGACTGCGTGCTGGCCTCGATTGCCTTCACCGGCTCACCGATCCAGCGCGGGGAGAAGGCCACCTCGGCCATCACCACGTTGCCGGTCGGGTCTCGCCAGTGCAACGCGGCGCCCTCGGGAAGTATCTTGCGCAGCATCTGCTCGGCCGTCCAGCGCACCGTGGCCACGGTCGGGATACCAAGCCGCTCGTAGACCTCGGCTCGCCGCGGATCATAGATACGGGCGACGACCCGCTGGACCCCGAAGGTCTCGCGGACCACCCGGGCCGAGATAATATTTGAGTTGTCGCCGCTGCTGACGGCGGCGAAGGCATCGGTTTGCTCGATCCCGGCCTGGACCAGCACGTCCCGGTCGAACCCGATTCCGGTGATCCGGTCGCCTTTGAAAGACGACCGCAGGCGGCGGAAGGCATCAGGATCACGGTCGATGATCGCGACCGAATTGCCCTGGTCTTCCAGGATATGGGCGAGTGTGGACCCTACCCGTCCGCAGCCCATGATGACGATGTGCACGTTGGTTCCTCTCCAGTGCGCCCCGCCAAAGGTACGTCGTCGCATGTGAGAATGCGAGCTTGGGGGTCAGGAAGGAGCTAGGCGTGGTGAGCGGCCCAGGCGAACAGTCTCCGCGGTCCCCGTCCAGCTACACGGAAGGGCAGCTGGTCGAGGTGACGGCGGGGGACGTCGCCAACGGCGGCTGGTGCGTGGCGCGTCCCGGGCAAGGGCCGGTGATCTTCATCCGGCATGCCCTCCCCGGCGAACTGGTCCGGGCCCGGATCACCGAGGTCACGAAGCGGTTCGCGCGCGCTGACGCGGTGGAGATCCTGACCCCGTCACCGGACCGGGTGCCGGCGCCGTGCCCGCATGCCCGCCCGGGCGGCTGCGGTGGCTGCGACTGGCAGCATGCGAGCCTTCCCGCTCAGCGGGCGCTGAAGGCCGCCGTGGTCGGAGAACAGCTTCGGCGGCTGGCGGGCATCGAGCGCGAGGTTACGGTGGAGCCGGTTCCCGCCGGCCCGGGACGGGACGGGGAGCCTTCCGGCCCGGGCCTGGGATGGCGGACCCGGGTGCGCTTCGCGGTACGCGACGATGGCGTGGCGGGTCTGCGTGTGCACCGCTCCCACGAGGTCATCGACGTGGGAGTGTGCCTGATCGCGCATCCGGCGATCAACGACCTCGCTGTTACCGGGCGACGCTGGGCCGGCGCGACCTCGGTGACGGCGATCGCCGGAACCGAGCGGACCCTGATCGTCGAGGAAGGACGCGGTCACCGCCGGGCCGGCCAGGGGGCCTGGATAAGCCAGCCTGCGGCCGGGCGGGACTGGCGGGTGAGCGCCGGCGCGTTCTGGCAGGTGCATCCGGGAGCGGCCGGCACGCTGGCCGAGGCCGTAGCGGCAGCGCTCGAGCCGCGGCCCGGTGACTCGATACTCGATCTGTATTGCGGCGCGGGACTGTTCACCGGCGTGCTGGCGCCGATGGCCGGGCCGGACGGGTCGGTGACCGGCGTGGAAAGCGACGCCGCGGCGGTCCGGGATGCCCGCCACAACCTGAGGGAATGGCCGTGGGCGCGGGTGCGCCGCGGTGACGTGGCGGCGCTCTTGCGACGCGGCGGGCTGCCGCACGTCCGGCTGGTGGTAGCGGACCCGCCTCGTTCGGGCCTGGCCCGTGAGGTTGTCTCGTACCTGGGCGACACGAGGAACGGGGTGGAGCGCTTCGCCTACGTGTCGTGCGATCCGGCGACGCTCGCCCGCGACGTCGGGCTGCTGCTCGCTCAGGGCTGGACGCTGGACGGGCTGCGCGCGTTTGACGCGTTCCCCATGACCCACCACGTCGAGTGCGTCGCGACCCTGGTCCGCCTGGTGTTACGGGGCGGACCTGCCGGTTGGCTCAGGCCGGGGGAGCCGTCCCCCTCACGCCTGCGGTCTCTTCTCGAACGGCTCGGTTCCCGGCGTTCCGGTGACGTAATAGCCGAGTCCCGGTATACGGGTCAGCAGGCCCTCGTCCTCCAGGACGCGGAGCGCCTTGGCGCAGGTCTGCCGCGCGTGGCCGTACTCCTGGCTGAGCGTGGTGATTGACGGCGTGGGCATGCCGGGCGCCAGCGTCCCGTCGGAGATTTCCTTGCGGAGCCGCGCGGCAAGCCGAACGTACGCTCGGGGATCCGATTCGTCGGTTATCGACACCCTTGTACCATACTCGATTGGCAATATTGCCAATCGCAACGCTTCGACACTAGTCGACTATCTCCGTGCAGCCTAAAAGTGCGCTATCGTCGGGTCTTGGCAGGGCCGGGACGGCCACCCCGAGCCAATCCTGAGGCAGGTCGTGATCCTCTACTCTTGGACGGCGCTGAGCGGCAGCACATCCGACGCGGTGGTGGGTATGGGCATCACCAGTAACCGCGAGAAGGCCCGGCGGGACGCGGAAGAGCCGGTGATGTCCGGTAAAGCGTTCATGGCGGTCATCGAGGTCGTGCGGCCGGTGATGGCCGCGCATGGCCTGTCGCCTTGCTACCTGCCCACCGGCGCGGCGTGGATCGGCAGGCGGGACATCTCCGGCACCATAACGTGGCGGCGGTTCTTCGTCGGTGAGGAAGGTGCTGACAGGATTGACCTATGAAACTCCGGATCTTCACCGAACCGCAGCAAGGCGCCGACTACGCCACCCTGCGAAGGGTGGCGCAGGCCGCCGAGGACCTCGGGTTCGACGCGTTCTTCCGCTCCGACCACTATCTGAAGATGGGAGACGTCTCCGGGCTGCCTGGTCCGACTGACGCCTGGGTGACGCTCGCCGGGCTGGCCGTGGAGACCAGGCACATACGGCTGGGTGCGCTGATGACCGCGGCCACCTTCCGCTGGCCCGGTCCGCTCGCGATCGCGGTAGCCCAGGTTGACCAGATGAGCGGCGGGCGGATCGAGTTCGGCGTCGGCACGGGCTGGTACGAGGCCGAGCATGTGGCGTACGGCATCCCGTTCCCGCCGCTGAACGAGCGTTTTGAGCGGCTATCAGAGCAGCTCGAGGTCATAACGGGGTTGTGGGGGACTCCCGAGGGTTCGACGTATTCGTTCGAGGGGACGCATTACCGGCTATCCGATTCGCCGGCGCTGCCCAAGCCGGCTCAGCGGCCGCGTCCGCCGGTGCTGCTCGGCGGGGCCGGCCCGCGCCGGACCCCGCGGCTCGCGGCGAAGTACGCCGACGAGTTCAACATGCCGTTCGCGTCGGTGGAGGACTCGGCGGCGGGGTTCACCCGGGTGCGCGAGGCGTGCGAGAGCGCCGGGCGTTATCCGTCCTCCATGACCTTCTCGGTGGCGCAGGTCGTGTGCTGCGGCAAGGACGACGCTTCGTTCCGCCGCCGGGCCGCGGCGATCGGCCGCGAGCCCGGCGAACTCCGTGAGCATGGGCTGGCCGGATCGCCCGCCGAGGTCGCCGCCAGGATCGCGGAGTATGCCGAGGTCGGTGCCGAGCGCGTCTACCTTCAGATACTCGACCTCGGCGACCTCGATCACCTGGAACTGATCGCGGCGGAGGTCGCGCCGCAGTGTTTATCTGGGGGGTGGAAACCAACCCCCAGACCCCCCGCCTTCCTGCGGTGCTCGCCGTTGGTATCGCCCGGCCGGGAGGCCCTCCGGGCCCCCGCGGCCGGGCGATCCGCGAAGCTCGCTGGCGCTCGCCGCGGGGGCCACCGTTGGCTGCCGTGGTGGCCGTTAAAGAAGAGCCGCCGTGGTGGCCGTTAAAGAAGAGCCGCCGTGGTGGCCGTTAAAGAAGAGCCGCTGCTGTGGTGGCCGTTAAGAAGAGCCGGGGTGGTCTTACTGAAAAGCTTTTTGGGTGGCTTCCCGGCCGATGGCGGTGCCGGTCCGGAAGCCGTAGGTGCCCTGGTCACGCAGTTCGGTGGCGGCGCTGACCAGGGCACCCAGCGCGGTGAACGCGAAGGCGCCGCCCACCGAGACCCGGGCGACTCCCGCCTCCGCCAGTTCGCCTACGGTCGGCGCGCCCGGCATGGCCAGCACGTTGACCGGCCGGTCGACCTCCCGCAGCACCTGGCCGATGTCTTCCGAACGTGTCAGGCCCGGCGCATACAGCACGTCGGCGCCCGCCTCCTGATAAGCCTGCAGCCTGGCGATGGTGTCGGCCAGATCAGGACGCCCATGCAGGTAGTTCTCCGCCCGCGCGGTGAGGACGAAGCTGACGGGTCCGGCGTGGGCCGCCTCGGCCGCCGCGGCGACCCGCTCGGCGGCCAGTCCAATGTCGAAGACCGGGTCGTCGCCGTGCCGGGTGTAGTCCTCGACCGAGCAGCCCGCCAGGCCGGAGGCGATCGCGAGCCGCACCGTCTCCGCCACGCCCGCCGGTTCCACGGCGAAGCAGTCTTCCAGGTCGGCGGAAACCGGCAGGTCCGTCGCCGCGACGATGTCCGCGGCATGGGCGAGCGCTTCGTCCCTGGTAACCGAGCCGTCGGCGCGCCCGAGGGTCGCGGCGAAACCCGAACTCGTCGTGGCGAGTGCCTTGAAGCCCAGCGAAGCGAGCACCTTCGCCGACCCGGCATCCCAGGGATTCGGCAGCAGGAGCGGCTCGCCTGGCTTGTGCAGGGCCCGGAAGTGTCGCGCGGAATCGCTCTGGGATGTCATGTACTTAGCGTAGTCACGAGCCTGGAGCAGAGACGGCCACCTACCTATATTGCGACAGTCGCACCACTGCTGCTCGGGTGCACGGTTAGTCCCAATTGGGACGGTACATGACATTCTTCACGCACGGACCTGTTCATATGGCTTGCGGGTACGTTGGCGCGATGCGATCGTGGAGCAGTGCGCTCCGAAACGGCCGCCACCAGACGTGTGCGGATAGTCATCGCCTTGGCGGTCGTCGGCGCCCTCGCACTCATGTCCGGTCTGCTGCTCATGGTAGCGGGAGTTGCCCTGCAGACCGTTGGCAAGCATCCGGACGAGCGCATTATCGCCATGGGCGGCGAGGTGGCCGTCGCGGGCTTCTCGTTCGGCATGATCGTGCTCGCCGTGCTCGTCCTGCTGCGGGGTGGCATCACCGCGCCGAGAGATCGGGACAGGCAGTACCGGGCGGCTGAAGCCGGCGGACGTTCCGGGGGCGTGGGGCCTTCGGCCGCGGTCGGCTCCGCATACGATTTCGCTGGCCCGGGCGGACAGCGGGCAGGCAGCGCTGCTCCTCGGCCGCAGTACGCCAGCGGACCGATACCAACCGCCCGGCAGAACGGCGGACCGCGCGCCGCGGGGCCGGCGCAGGCGCCCCGCGGTGGCCGGCTCCAGCAGCCGCGCCGGGAACCGGTGCTCAATCCGACGGGTGTGTACAGTCCCGGCGGTCTGCTGGATGCGCCCGGCAGCACGTCGCCTGGAGCGTTCGCTCAGGATCAGCCCGCGCAGGGCCGGACCGGCAGCTCGGACGGCTACCGTCCAGCGGCCAGCCCTGGTCCGCCGCGCGGTGCCGGTACCGCTCGCCCCGCGCCCATGGCGCCGGTGGCCCCGACGATTCCGGCCGGCTCGGACGCGCCGCCGCCCGCCAGGCCGAACCGGACGTCGCCGGGCCCGGTCTGGCGTCCGGCGCACCCGCAGCCGCCAGCGCCCGGCGGGCCCGGCCTGCGGGCGACCACTCCGCATGCGGCGTACCCTCAAGCCGGCCCGCCCGCGCAGGCTGGTCCGCCTCCGCAGGCTGGCCCGCCTCCGCAGGCTGCCCCGCCTCCGCAGGCTGCCCCGCCTCCGCAGGCTGCCCCGCCTCCGCAGGCTGCGGGCCGCCCCCCGGGCGGGATGCGGGAGGCGCCGCATTCCGGCTTTGGTTACCAGGAACCAGCGAGCCCGGCCGCTTTCGACGTATTCGCCGTAGGCCCGCAGCCGGACGTGTACGTCTACCGGGACACCGGCGAGCCGGAAGATCCACCGGCGCCGTCGGTGTCGGCCGCCGCCGAGGCTGATGAGCGCGAGGCCGCCTACTGGTACGGCATCGCCGAGCCGGAGCAGCCGCGGCCGGAACCGGAAGCCCGGGGCCCGTTCGAGCCGCTGGTCTCCTCCAGTCCGGACGGGTCGCCGGAGGCGCCGGCCGCCGAGGCGCCGGCCGCGGACGAACCGGAGGAGGTGGTGGACCCGCACGTCGCGAAGAGCGAGAAGCTCGAACGAATCAAGGACCTCTACCTGACCGCCGAAGCTATCGGCGAGGAGAACGTCGACAAGCACTTCGACCTGCTGCTGGCGCAGCAGCGGGAGCTGATCAGCCAGTACTTCAAGCAGCCGGGGATCAAGGCCGTGATGCCGGATGCGGCGGCCCAGGACGCGGCCGTGGCCGACGCGCCGGCCACCGGCCATGATCATGGGTCAAAGGCGGTAACTATTCCCGCAAACGACCCATGATCATGAAACCGCCCCGGGGGACGGGCTAGCTGAGCCCGGTCAGCGCTTCGGCCAGCGGAGCCAGCGAGTCCGGTTTGGCGTGGTGCGGGAGATTAATGATGGCCAGGTCGACGCCGGCCTCCCGGTAGGCGACGACCTGGGCCAGCGTGTCCTCCAGCCCGGCATCTGGCTCGATCCGCACGTTGACCGAGCAGGTGATCTCGCTGACGTCCCGGCCCAGCGCGTCGCAATGGCCGGCCAGCACCTGCTTCAGCTCGGCCCAGTCCTGGGGAGACTGGGCGATGGCGTTCCACTGCTGCGCCCAGCGGGCAGCGGTACGCAGTGTCCGGGTCTTGCCGCGGCCGCCGATAGTGATCGGGGGGTGGGGCTGCTGAACCGGCTTCGGTTCGCAGTAAGCCGACGTGAGCCGCACGTACTTACCCGCGAAGCTGGTGACCGGCTGGCTGAGCAGGCCGACGATCGCCTCGACACCCTCGTCGAACCGGTCGAAGCGCTCGCTCAGCGGTGGCAGGGGAATGCCGTAGGCGTCGCATTCCTGCTGGTTCCAGCCCGCGCCAACGCCGAGTTCGAGCCGTCCGCCGGAGATTATGTCGACGGTCGCCGCCATGTTGGCGAGCACGGCGGGATGCCGGTACACCATGCCGGTCACCTGACAGCCGAGCCTGATCCGCGACGTCGCCTCCGCCATCGCCGCCAGCATCGTCCAGGCCTCGAAGTTCGGCCCGGCCGGGTCGCCGGACAGCGGGTAGAAGTGATCCCAGTTCCACGCGGATTCGAACAGCGGGATCTCGTCCGCCGCGATCCAGATATCGCGGAGCTCGTCCCACCGCTGGTGCTCAGGCCGGGTCTTGATCGCGAAGCGCATAAAGCTGTGATACCCGGCACCCGTGCAGATCCACCCGGAATCCACCCGGAATCCACCCGGGAGCCGATGACGGCGATCAGCACCCGGCATATGGTGATCGGCATCCGCCCAGCAGCTCCGGTTGGAGAAGTCGTATGCAACCGCTCAAACTCGCCATCGGTTATGCCTGGCTCCTCTTCTGGATCTACTGGCTCGTGTCAGCCTCTACCAGCAAGGAGAGCGCCAGGAGCGGGTGGCGGACCCGGCTGAGCGGCGTCAGCGTGGTCGGCGTCTTCCTGATCGCTGGCATCCTCCGCGGCGGCAGCCTGACGGTGCACAGCTGGATCCCGGCGGCGATAGGGGCGCTGCTGTTCGCCTGCGGGATCGCGCTGGCGGTCTGGGCCCGCCTGCATCTCGGCCGCGACTGGGGGATGCCGATGAGTCAGCGGGCGGAGCCGGAACTCGTCACCTCAGGCCCCTACCGGTTCGTCCGCCACCCGATCTACTCGGGACTCCTCACGGCGATGCTGGGAACCGCGCTGGTCAACAGCCTGGTCGGCCTGATCGTCGTCGCGGTGCTGGTCGCGTACTTCTATTACTGCGGGATCGTCGAGGAGCGGAACCTGGCGACCACCTTCCCCCAGGCGTACCCGGAGTACAAAGGCAGGACGAAAATGCTCATCCCGTTCCTGCTATAGCACAGCGGTCACGCCAGCGAGCCGTCAGCCCCTAATGGCGCCGACTACGCCGCCTACCAGCTTGCGCTGGGCGAACACGAAGATGGCCAGTGCCGGGACCATCGACAGCGCGGTGAAGGCGAACACGCGGGCGGTGTCCTGGGTGTAGGTGGACTGGAACGTGGCCACCGCCAGCGGCAGGGTGAAGTGCGACTGGCTGGTGAAGACGACCAGCGGCAGCAGGTACGCGTTCCAGCTGGTGACGAAGGCCAGTATCCCGACAGTGATCAGGGCCGGCCGGGACAGCGGCAGCAGGATCCGCAGGAAGAACCGGATCCGGGTGGCGCCGTCCACCACCGCGGCGTCCTCCAGTTCGCCCGGGATGGCGCGCATGAACGGGCGCAGGATGAGGATCGTGATCGGCAGCGAGAACGCCGCCTCCGGCAGCGCCACGCCGAACAGGTTGTCGGTCAGGCCGAGGCGCTGTAGCAGCAGGAACAGCGGGAGCGCCGCGGTGTTGGCCGGGAACAGCAGCCCCGCGATGAACAGCAGGTACACCCCTTCGCGGCCACGGAACGAATACCGGGACAGGGCGAAGGCGGCGGTCGAGCCGAGCGTCACGGCGAGCCCGGTGGCCACCACGGCGATTATGGCGCTGTTCTCGATCGCTTGCCAGAACACCGACGAGCTGAGGATTGACCCGTAGTTGCTCCATACCCACTGGTGCGGCAGGCTGTTGGGGTTGCTGTTGAGCTGGGGCGTGGTACTGAAGCCGCCCACGATCAGGTACAGCATCGGTACCAGCGTGATGGCCAGCACGATCAGGATCACCAGATAGCTGGCGGGAATCGTCAGCCAGGTGCGGCGCCCGCGGACCACGTCCCGGCGACCCGGGCTCCGCCGTCCCGGCATCACACCGGATACCGCTGACATCTCAGATCACCCCACAGCCCTGGTTACCGCGCCCGCGGTGTCGCGGCGCAAGGCGAACCGCTGGTAGGCCAGCGCGAACACGAAGGAGACCGCGAACAGGACTACGGACACGGTGGCGCCGTACCCGAACTGGGTGCGCTGGACGCCGTTGAAGAACAGGTAGGTCAGCATCGTCTGCGACGAGTCCGCCGGGCCGCCCGTGGTCATGATCCAGACAATGTCGAACAGCTGAAGCGAACCGATGACCGCCAGGAAGATCCAGATCCTGATCGTCGGCCCGAGCAGCGGGAGAACAACGCGGCGCGTCACCTCCCACGGGGTGGCCCCGTCGATGGCCGCCGCCTCGCGCAGCTCGGGCGGGATGCCCTGGAGCCCGGCCAGCAGCAGGACGATGCCGAAGCCGATGAACTTCCAGGTGATCACCGCGAACAGCGTGTACAGCACCAGCGAGGTGCTGGCCAGCCACGCGTGGACCAGGCCGCCGAGGCCGACCCCCTTCAGCAGCGCGTCGACGAACCCGCCGGGCTGGAGCAGGAGCAGCCACATGACCGCGGCCGTCGCCTCGGACAGCACGTACGGCGCGAACACGACCAGCCGCAGGACCGTCCGGCCGCGCATCCGGCGGTTCAGCAGCAGGGCCAGCGCGATGCTGATCGGGAGCTGAATGACCACCGACAGCACGGCGATGATGACGTTGTGCAGCAGGGATTCCCGGAAGACCGGCCCGGAGAACACGCCCTGGTAGTTCTGCACGCCGACGAAGTCGTTCAGCGGGCCGAAGCCGTTCCAGTTGTAGAAGCTGTACCAGGCAGCGAAGATCATCGGGACGATCACGAACCCGACGAACAGCACCAGCGGCGGGCCGAGCAACACGGTCAGCTCGATCCGCTTGCGCAGCCGGCGCCGCTGGGCCGGTGGCCGGGCGGAGGTGGCGGCCGGGCCGGAGATTGTCTCCGGCCCGGCCGCCACCGCGCTGTTGGTGCGCGCCATCAGTGTCCCGAGCTACTGCTCACGGAGTTCACGATGGTCGAGTTCGACCCCTTGCCCGCGAAGAAGTTCGCGAGCGCGGCGTCCAGCGCCAGCCCGGGGGCCTGCGGGAAGGCGATGTCGAAGTACTCGGCCACGTAGCCGCCGTCATGCGCCTGCACAGCCGCCTTCAGCGCCGGGTTGGTGAGCACCGACTCCGCCTGGGTGTTCGCGGGCAGCCCGATGTTCGCCTGGGTCACCAGCTTCTCCTGGACCGGGGTGCTGTCGACGTACTGCAGGAAGTCGGCGCAGGCCGGCTCAGGCGCGGCGGTGGTGCAGGAGAAGCCGTCGCCGCCGCCGAGCACCGTGCTCGGAGTGCCCGCGCCGCCCGGCACGGACGGGAACGGGAACCAGCCGAGCTCGGAGATGATGTTCTTGTCCGTGGTCAGGGAGGGGACCACGGCGGTCTCCCAGTCACCCTGTAGCTCCATGGCCGCCTTTCCGTTGGCCACCAGGCCAGCGGAACTGCCCGCGCCCTGCTGAGCCTGGGTGCCGTTGAACGCCGGCTGGAACGGATTCGTGGCCATGAACGCGCTGAGATCCTTGGTGGCCTGGGAGAAGCACGGCGCGGTCATGTTGATCGCCTTGATCGACTGCTGAAGCACCGAGGTGGAGCATTCCCGGACCGCGAAGTACTCCCAGAAGAACGCGTCCGGCCACTGGCTCCCGCCGCCCAGCGCCATCGGCACGATGCCGTGGGACTTGAGCTTGGTGTCATCGGATTCCAGGTCCGCCAGCGTCGTTGGCGTGGAAGTGATGCCAGCCTTGGCGAACAGGTCCTTGCGGTACCAGAAGCCCACCACGTGCTGATCATACGGTAGCCCGTACTGCTGCCCGTTGACCTGCCAGCCGGCCGCCGCCGAGCCCAGCTCACTGACCCAGCTGGAGACGAGAGGAGTGAGGTTGAACAGCTTGCCCGTCTTGAAGTGGTCGACCTCCTGCCCGCCGCCCCACTGCTGGTAGATGTCCGGCGGGTTGTTGGACTTCAGCGCGATCGGCATCTTGGTCTTGAACAGGTCGCTCTGGATGGGGTCGATGCTGAATGACACGTTGGGATGAGCCGCGTGATACGCGTTGGCGACACTCTGCCAGACGCCCTCGAGCGGCTGGGTGTTGCCGTTGTGCCACCAGGTGAGGGTGACCTTGGCGCCGGAGCTGGAGCTCGCCGAGGAGCCCCCACCGGTGTTACCGCTGCTGCTGCTGCCACTACTGCTGCATGCGGCGATCGTTACTGCTGCCGCGACCGCCATGGCTATGACGACGGGCTTCGGCGAACCTCGCATGGGCTCTCATCTCCTGATGATGCCGGGTCTCCTGATTACCGGATCTGCTGATGAATGCCGCTCTCCGGCGGTAGTTAGCGAAACTTTAGATAAATTTTCGGAAGTTCCGTAATCATAGGAACCTGGTGGTCAGCAGGTCAACCCTTCGTTTCCAAGGTGTTACGTTTGCGGCCGCGGCAAAGGTTTCACCAGCCTGCCGCGTGTTTCTCCAGGTGACTCTGGCCGTCTTCGCTGGTGGCCATAGACAGCGGAGCGGTAGGCCAGATAGTGTCGGCACCGGTAATGGGTTACGATACTGTGATCGAAAGATTTTCGATCGGGGCGCTCGACGCCGGGCCAGGCTTGTTCTGCCGGACCAGGTGACGGGTCGATGGGGTGCTTAGAAGGGTTGGTGCAGTGCGTCCAAGCAGTGAGGCGACAGCCGACGGACAGGCCACCCGGCGGGGTGTCTCTGGTGGCACTGTCCCTGGTAGCAGGGTCCCGTCCGGCGGGAGCGCCGGAAGGCAAGGGCGGCCCACGCTCGCGGCTATCGCGGCCGAGGCCGGGGTCTCCCTGCCGACCGTATCGAAAGTGGTTAACGGGCGCCCCGATGTGGCCCCGGCGACCAGGGCCAAGGTGGAACGACTGCTCGATGAGTGGCACTATTCCCGCTCCGGGCCGCGCAGACAGCGCCGGTCGGGCCTTATCGACCTGGTGTTCGGCGGGCTGGACAGCCCGTGGGCGGTGGAGATCATCCGAGGCGTGGAGGAGTGGGGCACCGCGTTCCAGACCGGCGTGGCGGTCTCCGCCGTCCGGCATGGCAACGCCCGGCCTGCCAGCTGGACCAGCGCGCTGGCCAGCCACGACACGGACGGTGTCATCCTGGTGACCTCCGCGCTGACCCAGACCCAGCTCGAGCAGCTGCGCAGCGGCGGGATCCCGCTGGTGGTCGTGGACCCGGTCAACCTGCCCGACCCTGAGCTGCCCAGCGTGGGAGCGACCAACTGGGCGGGCGGCCTGGCCGCCACCGAGCACCTGATCAACCTCGGTCACCGCCGCATCGGGGCGGTCGCCGGGCCGCCCGACTACCTGTGCAGCCGGGCTCGCGTAGACGGTTACCGGTCGGCGCTTGACAAGGCGGGAATCAGGTTCGATCCGGCGCTGGTGCGCAATGGCGACTTCTACCACGAGGGCGGTTTCTCGCGCGGCATCGAACTGCTCAGCATGTCCGACCCGCCCACCGCGATCTTCGCCGGCAGCGATCAGCAGGCGTTCGGCGTGTACGAGGCGGCGCGGCAGCGCGGGCTCCGGGTGCCGGAGGACCTGAGCGTGGTTGGCTTCGACGACCTGCCGGTGGCCCGCTGGGTGTCCCCGCCGCTCACTACCGTGCGCCAGCCGCTCACCGAGATGGGCCGTGCCGCGGCGCAGATCCTCAGCGACCTGATCGAGGGGGTGCCGCCACGCAGCAGGAGAGTGGAGCTGTCCACCGAGCTGATCGTGCGTGAGTCGACCGCGCCGCTCGCCGGGACCGCGACGCCGGATCTGGCCGGGCCTCTCGCCGGGACGGCGCGATGACCGCGCCGACCGCTCGCCAGACGGCGCCGGCCTGGCAGGAACCCGTCTGGCGGGATCCGGCGCGTCCCGTCGACGAGCGCATCGCGGCGCTGCTGGGCGAGATGACGCTGGAGGAGAAGCTCGCTCAGCTGGCCAGCATCTGGATGGGGGCCGCCGGCGAGGACGGCGGGGTGGCGCCCATCCAGGACGAAATGATCACCGACCTGCCGCCGCTAGATGATCTCATCCAGCACGGCATGGGCCAGCTGACCAGGGTCTTCGGCACCAGGCCGGTGGCGGTAGGCGCCGGGATCCGTGCGCTGGACGGGCTCCAGGCGCGGATCATGGCGGCCAGCAGGTTCGGCCTGCCCGCGATCGCGCACGAGGAGTGCCTGACCGGCTTCGCCGCGTGGAAGGCCACCATCTTTCCCACCCCGCTGGCGTGGGGCGCCTCGTTCGACCCCGGCCTCGTCCAGGACATGGCGACCGCGATCGGCGCCAGCATGCGCGCCGTGGGCGTGCATCAAGGTCTCGCTCCCGTGCTCGATGTGACGCGCGACGCCCGGTGGGGCCGGACCGAGGAAACCATCGGCGAGGACCCGTACCTGGTGGGAACGATCGGCACCGCCTACGTCGTCGGCCTCCAGTCGACCGGAGTGCATGCCACCCTGAAACATTTCGCTGGCTATTCGGCGTCGCGGGCGGGGCGGAACATGGCGCCCGTGTCGATGGGCAGGCGAGAGTTCCGGGACGTGATCCTGCCGCCGTTCGAGATGGCCCTGCGGTTCGGCGCTCCCCGCGCCGTCATGCCGACCTACATCGACACGGATGGCATACCAGCCACCGGCGACCACGAACTGCTCGACGGGATACTGCGGGACGAACTCGGGTTCGACGGCGTGGTGGTCTCGGATTACTTCGCCGTGTCGTTCCTCGAGCTCATGCACGCCGTGGCCGGGACCCAGGCGGACGCCGCGGCGCTCGCCCTGGCGGCCGGCGTGGACGTCGAACTGCCCAGCGTCCGTTGCTACGGCGCGCCGCTGGCAGCGGCGGTACGCGACGAACGGCTGCCGCCGGCGGCCGTGGACCGGGCGGTCAGCCGGGTGCTGCGGCAGAAGTGCGAGCTTGGCATGCTCGATCCGGGCTGGTCTCCCATCCCCGCGACGCCCGGCGACGGGCAAGTGGGCGACGGGCAGGCGGCGATCGACCTCGATCCAGCGCCGCACCGGAAGCTGGCTCGCCGGCTGGCCGAGGAGTCGGTGATCCTGCTGGCCAACCCGGCAGGTGTGCTGCCGCTCAGCCGCGCCGCGAACACCGATACCGTGAACATCGCGGTCACCGGCCCGCTCGCCGACGACCGGCTGGCGTTCTTCGGGTGCTACAGCATGCCGCGCCATCTGAGCGGCAAACACCCCGAGGCGGCGGACGGTCTCGACGTCACCACGGTCCTCGGCGCGCTGCGCGACGAGCTGCCGCAGGCAAAGATCTCATACTCGCCCGGCTGCGATGTCCGCTCGGCCGACCGGTCCGGATTCGCCGCGGCGGTCGAGCAGGCCCGTATCGCGGACGTTGTGGTGGCCGTCATCGGAGATGAGGCGGGCATGTTCGGCCGGGGCACGTCGGGGGAGGGCTGCGACGTCACCTCCCTCCGGCTGCCCGGCGTGCAGCAGGACCTGCTGGCTGAGCTGATCGGCACCGGGACCCCGGTCGTCGCCGCGCTCGTCACCGGCCGGCCCTACGCGATCGGCGAAGTGGCCGGCGATCTCGCCGCCGTGGTGCAGGCGTTCTTCCCGGGCGAGGAAGGCGGCTGCGCGATCGCGGGCGTGCTGACCGGCCGGGTCGTGCCGAGCGGCAAACTCCCGGTCGAGGTGCCCAGTTCCCCGGCGGGACAGCCTTCGCCATACCTGCGGTCGCCGCTCGCCGCGCAGCACAGCGGCAGCGCCGCGGATCCGACGCCGCTGTACGCCTTCGGTCATGGCTTGTCGTACACCAGCTTCGAGTACTCCGATCTCGGCCTTCCCAGCGAGATCACCACCGACGGCATGGCCGAGATCGCCTGCACGGTGCGCAACACCGGCGACCGGGCCGGCAGCGAGGTCGTCCAGCTGTACCTGAGCGACCCGGTAGCGCAGGTCGTGCGGCCGGTACGCTGGCTGGCCGGCTTCGCCCGGGTGCCGCTGTCACCGGGAGAGTCGAGACGGGTCACCTTCCGGCTGCACGCCGACCGGACCGCGTTCCACGGCCTGGCCGGCCGCCGCATCGTCGAACCCGGGGAGATCCTCCTCGGCGTGGGCGGCGCGTCGGATCACCTGCCGCTGCGCGGGTCGTTCACGCTGACCGGCCCCGAGCGCGCCGTCGGCCCGGACCGGGTGCTCGACACCCCAGTGCTGATCAGCGACCCCACCGCCTGACCCCGCCGCGAGTATGCCGATGGCACCATCGGTGCCGCTCGCGACAGCGAATTGCCCGATTCCAGCGTGCCCGATGGCGCCATCGGGCACGCTTAGCCGCTCGTCCCCCCTGGTGGACGGTCTGTGGGTGAAGCACCACAGCCGTTCGGGATAATGGGTCCTAAAGTATTTTGATATCGAGATACTGTAGGGTGTACGCACGGGCTAGCAAGGAGAATCAGGGACGATGACTGCGAACACCTTCGGGAGCCGGGCGACACTGAACGTCGGCGGCCGGGAGTACGAGATCTGCCGGCTCGACGCCGTGAAGGGGTCGCAGACCCTGCCGTTCAGCCTGAAGATCCTGCTGGAGAACCTGCTCCGCAACGAAGACGGGGTGAACATCACCCCCGGGCAGATCACCGCGCTGGGGGAATGGGACCCGCGCGGTGAGCCGGACACCGAGATCCAGTTCACCCCGGCCCGGGTGATCCTCCAGGACCTCACCGGCGTGCCGGCCGTGGTTGACCTGGCCGCGATGCGCGAGGCCATGGAAAGCCTCGGCGGCGACGCGAAGAAGATCAACCCGCTGATCCCGGCCGAGCTGGTCATCGACCACTCGGTGGTGGCCGACGTGTTCGGCAGCCCCGATGCCTTCACGAGGAATGTGGAGATCGAGTTCGGCCGCAATAAAGAGAGGTTCCAGTTCCTGCGCTGGGGCCAGGAGGCGTTCAGCCAGTTCCGGGTCGTGCCGCCGGGCACCGGCATCGTGCACCAGGTGAACATCGAGCACCTCGCCCGAGTTGTCATGACAAATCGGGACAACGGAAGCGCTTACCCCGATACGTGCGTCGGGACCGACTCGCACACCACCATGCAGAACGGGCTGGGCGTCCTCGGCTGGGGAGTCGGGGGTATCGAGGCGGAGGCGGCCATGCTCGGCCAGCCGATCTCGATGCTGATTCCCAGGGTCGTCGGCTTCCGGCTCACCGGCGAGCTCACCGAGGGGGCCACCGCCACCGACCTGGTGCTGACGATCACCGAGCTGCTGCGCAAGCACGGCGTGGTCGGCAAGTTCGTGGAGTTCCACGGAGACGGCGTGGCCGCGGTGCCGGTGGCGAACCGGGCGACGATCGGGAACATGTCGCCCGAGTTCGGCTCCACCTGCGCCATCTTCCCCATCGACGCGGCCACGCTGGACTACCTGCGGCTGACCGGCCGTCCGGCGGAGCAGGTAGACCTGGTCGAGGCGTACGCCAAGGAGCAGGGACTCTGGCATGACGCCGGAGCGGCGACGCCACGGTACTCCGAGGAGCTGACCCTCGACCTGTCGACGGTCGTCCCGTCCATCGCCGGGCCGAAGCGCCCGCAGGACCGGATCGCGCTGGCCGACGCCAAGAACGCGTTCCGGAGCGTCCTGCCGGACTATGTGCCCAGTGCAAGCCTGGACAATGGCGTGGCCGGCACGTTCCCGGCCTCGGATCCGGTCGCCATCGACTCAACATCCCGGCCGTCGGACCCGGTCCAGGTCACCCTCGAAGACGGCACGACGACCAGCGTCGACCACGGGAGCGTGGTGATCGCGGCGATCACCTCGTGCACGAACACCTCCAACCCGTCGGTGATGGTCGGCGCCGCGCTGCTGGCCAGGAAGGCGGTAGAACGCGGGCTGGCGCGCAAGCCATGGGTGAAGACCACGCTGGCGCCCGGGTCCAAGGTCGTCATGGACTACTACGAGCGGGCGGGCCTGGTGCCGTACCTGGACAAGCTCGGCTTCAACCTGGTGGGCTATGGCTGCACCACCTGCATCGGCAACTCCGGGCCGCTGCCGCCCGCGATCAGCGAGGCGGTCAGCGAGAACGACCTCGCGGTGGTGTCGGTCCTGTCCGGCAACCGGAACTTCGAGGGCCGGATCAACCCGGACGTGAAGATGAACTACCTGGCTTCGCCGCCGCTGGTGGTCGCCTACGCGCTGGCCGGGACGATGGACATCGACCTGGTCAACGAGCCGCTGGGCAGCGACGCCAACGGCAACGCGGTGTACCTGGCCGACATCTGGCCGTCGCCGGCCGAAGTGGCGTCCGTGGTCGCCGATGCGGTGGCCGCCGAGATGTTCACCCGCGACTACGCCGACGTGTTCAAGGGCGACGACCAGTGGCGGGCGCTGCGGATCCCGTCCGGCGACACGTTCGAATGGGACCCGGCGTCCACCTACGTGCGCCGGCCGCCGTACTTCGACGGGATGTCACGGGACCCGTCGCCGGTCAGTGACATCGATGGCGCGCGGGTGCTGGCCAAGCTGGGCGACTCGGTGACCACCGACCACATCTCGCCGGCCGGCGCGATCAAGACCTCGTCACCAGCGGGGTCGTACCTGGTCGAGCACGGTGTCGAACGGCGGGACTTCAACTCCTATGGGTCGCGCCGGGGGAATCACGAGGTGATGATCCGCGGCACGTTCGCCAACATCCGGCTGCGGAACCAGCTCGCGCCGGGCACCGAGGGCGGCGTCACGGTCAAGGACGGCAAGCAGATGTCGATTTACGACGCGTCCCGCGAGTACCTCGCTTCGGGGACTCCGCTGATCGTGCTGGGCGGCAAGGAGTACGGGTCCGGATCGTCGCGCGACTGGGCGGCCAAGGGAACGCTGCTGCTCGGCGTCCGGGCCGTGCTGGTCGAGTCGTTCGAGCGCATCCACCGGTCGAACCTCATCGGCATGGGGGTACTGCCGCTGCAGTTCCGGCCGGGGGAGTCGGCGGCCTCACTGGGCCTGACCGGCCAGGAGACCTTCTCGATTACCGGCATCGAAGCGATGAACTCTGGTTCCGTTCCCCGCGAGGTGACGGTAACCGCGGACGACAAGGAGTTCCGCGCCGTGGTCCGCATCGACACCCCCGGTGAGGCGGAGTACTACCGGCACGGCGGCATCATGCAGTATGTGCTCCGGTCGCTGCTGTAAGCCGTTGATCGCGGACACGATGCTGAAGCCGGCCAGTATCAGCATCGCCAGGGCGGCGGCGCGGGTGAGCCAGATGACGGGAAGGAACCGTATGATGGTCCGCCCGGCGCCGACCGCCATGACGGCAACGGCGAGCAGCGCGACCAGCGCGCCCACGCCGACGGCCAGCGGATCCCGGTAGCGCGCGGCCAGGTTGGCGGTGACGATCTGGGTGATATCGCCGAACTCGGCGACCAGGATGACCGCGAAGCTGGTCGCGGCGACCCGCCAGAACACCGGCGACGTGTCGGCGGCCGCCGGCTCCTCGAAGTGCCTGCCGCGCAGCAGGACGATCGCACCCAGCGCGAACAGGCCCGCGACGATGCCCTCGAGCAGACGGTGCGGCAGCAACCCGAGCAGGCTGCCCGCGGTCACGGCCAGCGCCGCGTGCACCGCGAACGCCGCCGCCACCCCGGCGAACACCCAGGACGGCGGGTACCGGGTGCCGAGGATGAGGCTGGCGATGGCCGTCTTATCCGGCAGTTCGGCCGGGAACACCAGCGCGAACGTGGTCACGGCCACGATGACGAAGTGCAGTTCCGTCCCCCCTCAGTCAGGTCCCTCGGATGGGTTCGTCAGCAGTGTAGTGTTGAGGGCCCATGACCCCCTCGCTCACGCTCATCGTCAGCAGGCTGCGGGCGGCGGGCTGTGTCTTCGCCGAGGATGAGGCGCGGTTGCTGGCCGAGGCCGCCCGTACCCCCGGCGAACTCGACGCGATGGTTGACCGCCGGGTGGCCGGCCTGCCGCTCGAGCAGGTTGTCGGGTGGGCCGAGTTCTGCGGGCTGCGGATAGCCCTCGAGCCGGGGGTCTTCGTGCCCCGCCGCCGCACCGAGTTCCTGGTCCAGCAGGCGCTGTCTCTGGCGGCGCCTGGTGACGTGATCGTGGACCTGTGCTGCGGCGCTGGCGCGATCGCCGCCGCGCTGGCCGCCTCGCTGGCCGCCTGGGGGCGGCCGGCCGAGGTGCACGCCGCCGACATCGACCCGGCCGCCGTGCGCTGCGCCCGGCGTAACGTGCCCGGCCACGTGTACCAGGGCGATCTGTTCGAGCCGCTGCCCGCCGGGCTACGCGGGAGGGTCACCATCCTGACCGCCAACGTGCCGTACGTCCCGGCCGGCGAGATCGCCTTCCTTCCGCCGGAAGCGCGCGCACACGAACCCGGGGTGGCACTGGACGGCGGCGCGGACGGGCTCGACGTCCTGCGCCGGGTGGCCGTCGAAGCGCCGGGCTGGCTCGCCCCCGGCGGTCACCTGCTGACCGAGACCAGCGAGCGGCAGGCTCCGCATGCCGTGGGGGTCCTCGCCGCGGCCGGCCTCACCCCGCGCCTGGCCGTCTCGGCGGACCTGCAGGCGACCGTGGTGATAGGCAGATCCTTATATCACGAACGGCGTTGGTGTCTCGGCCCGAACCTGCATGAACCGGACGTCCGTCGGATGCAATAGAGATGCGATGGACGACGACACGCTGGTCGCCCGGGTAGCGGCCGGGGACGACGCGGCATGACCATGCAGGAGACCGATCTGACGGACTTCACGCCGTTCATCGTAGGCGCGGCTGCATGGATGGGCACACGCGAAGGCCGCCGGAAGATCGCGGACCTGGTGGCGGGCACCGCGTGGTCGGGATGGGCGAGACAGCTCGCCGCCTGGGCCGGCGCCGCCTGCTGGGCGATGGCCGCCTACGTGGGGTGCGTGGCCGTCGTGTACCTGGTCACCGCCCGGCAGGGCGCCTGGGGCGGCCCGCTGTGGTGGCCCGCCGTGGTCGGAGCGCCCGGCAACGGGGTGCCAGGCCCGGCACCGGGCTCACCGGTGTACGAGGCGGCCGTGCGGTTCGCCGCCCTGCCGGGTGCCGTCCGGCACGCCTGGCTGGCCGCCCACCTGACCGCGCTGCGGGCCGGTCACATCACCCTGGAGCAGATCCCATGACGACTGCCTCGATTTCGCTACGAGCTCGTGTTCCGCGGGTCCGGGCCCGCCCGTTGGCGGCGGCTGGACGGCTGCTGCGCCTGGAGTTGCGGCGCAACCCGATGGTGTGGCTGCTGCTGCCGCTCGGGGCGTTGATGGGGTTCAGCCCTTACCAGGTGAGCATGGAGTACGCCCCGGTGTGGAACCTGCGCGCGTCAGTCATGCTCGATCATTTCCTGCCCCTGGTGGCGTTCGGGGCCGGGGCCGCGGCCTGGATGGGGTCGCGGGAGGCCCGGCGGCGCACCACAGACATGGTGACGACCACACCGCGGCCGGGCTGGGCACGCAAGCTGGCCACTTGCGCGGCCACTACCTGCTGGATGCTTGTCGCATACGCGTGCCTGGTCGCGCTTCTGTATGGGGTTACCGCACGGCAGGCCACGTGGGGCGGCCCGGTCTGGTGGCCGGTGGCGGTCGGCGGTGCGAGCCTGGCCGTCAGCTGTGCCCTCGGGTTCGCCGCCGGGATGTTCATCCCGAGCCGGTTCACGGTGCCACTGGCTGCGCTGGCCGTGGGAATGGCCGCCCTGATGGGGGTCTCGCACAGCACGAACCCCTATGCGCTGCTCTCCGGGGCCGACGGCATCCCTCCTTCTGACATCGGCGTCTTCTACCGCAACCCGCCTGATCTCGCGGTCATCCAGCTGATGTTCCTGATCGGGCTCGGCATCGCGGCGGCTGGCGCGCTTGGCCTGCCGGCCTCTTCGGGCGGGCCGTGGCTGCGCCGGTCAGCCGCCGCCGTCACCGTGGTCGGCCTCGCGGCCGCGGGCACCGCAGTCGGCTTGACCGGGACCGCCAGCGTCCGGCCGACCGGAGTGGTCATACCGGCGCTGCACGACGCGGCCGGCGATGGGCCGATCGGATATACGCCGGCCTGTTCTGGCGTCGTATGCATACACCCGGCGTTCCGGGCCTATCTGGCCGATCTGGTGACCGCTTTTGACCCCGTGCTCAGCGAGGTCGCGGGCCTGCCGGGCGCACCAGCCCGCGCCGATCAGATCGCCAGCAGCGACGCGGGTGACGTCGGCGCGCTGATCAGCGGCAGCCCGGCGGTATTCCGGTTCGCGTTGCCCGCGACGTCACATTCGTTCATCGGTGACCTGGACACCACGCTTGTGACTCTCTTCATCGGCGGGCAGCCCGCCGCCAAAGGAAATGGTGGCACCCCCGCCCAGCAGGCCGTCGAATCGGGCCTGCTGACGGCGGCTGGCGTCCAAGGGGCTGATTCCGCGGCCCTCAGCCAGGCATCACCAGCGATTTCCCATGCGGCTGCGCGGTTCGCCGCGCTTTCACGCGTTGCCCGCCGCACCTGGCTCGCCACTTACCTGCCCGCGTTGCGGGCCGGGCACATCACCCTGGTGGAGGTGCCATGACCATCGCCACCGGCGCACCGGCACTGCCCAGGGCCGGGCTGACCCGGCAGGCCGCGGGTTTGCGGCTGGTGTGGCTGCATCTGCTCAGCCGCCGGGTTCCGGTGGCCCTGATCGCGCTGGCCGTGTGCGGCGCGGTGCTACGTGCCGCGCTCGTGTGGCACTGGGGGCCGGGGAGCGGCAACGCCGCGCTGCAACTCCCGGCTCTATTCGAGATCGGAACGGCGGCGGTCATCGCGGTGACCACCTACAGTCCGTTCGGCGAGCCGGAACGAGCCACCGGCCGGTGGCTGCCCTGGCTGCGGTTGGGCACCGCGCTCGGGCTCACCGCGGCGGCCATCGGCCTGCTCGGTGCCGGAGCGGCGGGGGAGAGCCTGCCCGGTGGAATCCTCGCCATCGTGCGCAACGTGGCCGGTGCGGCGGGCATCGGCCTGCTGCTGGCCGCCGTGATCGGCGGCGCGCTGGCCTGGATCGGGCCGATGGCGTATCTGGTGATCGCCGAGGTCGCACTGCTCCAGGCATGGACCTCCCCGTGGACCTGGCCTGCCCGCCCGCCGCACGACCGGGGCGCGGCGATCTGTGCCGCGCTGGTGTTCGCGGCCGGGATCACGATCACCGCGGTACGCGGTGCCCGCGACTCGGCAGGCGACTGACGCCACCCGTTCCTGGCCCTCACCTCTGGGCCGGTCACACCAGGTGACCGTTTTGCCGCACCGAGTCCGGCCGATTGCCGTGGGGCCGGTCTCCGCGCGGCCGGGCCGGTGAGGGGCTGCGGGAACGGGGGAACGGGCATTCCGGGCAATTCTCGTGGTGCTTTTGGGCTTCGCGGTGCTTTTTGGGTAGCGGGGTACACAAAAAGCACCACGAGGCCCGAAACAACCGCGCGAGCACGGTGGCGTACACCGGCAAACGGAATGAAACGGGCGTTCGGCAAGGCAAGGGCGGAAGCGGCCGGTGAATCCCGAAGCCATTAGGGTGGTGGGCCATGGCGAAGGACGTGTTCGACGCGCCAATGGCACCGTACGGCGACGACTACGGCGAGTACGCCGAGTACGACGGCCTTGGCGACCTGATTGACCTCAAGGCCGCGTTCGATCTGCCGGACGAGATGCCGCCGCTACGGCTGCCTCCGATGGCCGACCTGGCTGGCCTGGCGCGCACCGCTCCGATGATCGAGCGGCTCCGCGCGCTCGCCGAATGGCTGGGCACCGGGCGCGCAGTTGACGAGAACGCCGAGCTCACCGGCGCGGATGCGGCGGAAGCCGCCACCGTGACGGGCATGTCCGCGGGGCGGCTGGCGTACCTGTGGCGGCTGGCTCTTGACGCCGGGTTCGTCGACCTGGACGACGGAGAAACCCATGCGATTCCCGGCGAGCTCGCCGAGACGTTTGCCGACGGCGACGACGAAGCGGTGCTCGAGGTCTGGGACAGGCTGTTCGGCCTGGTCATCGGCACCACGCTGGAGGTCGCGGCGTCTATGGACCCGCGCCGGGCCAAGGAACTGTACTTCGACGGGCACGGTGCCGGCTTGGCGGTGATGCTCTTCCTCGAGCGTGGCCACGGCGTCCCGGTGGCCGAGGCCATCGAGGTGATGAAGAACGCGGCGACAGAGGAGCTTCCGCCGGTCCAGGCGGAGAAGGCATGGCAGTCATGGGTGCGCGCGCACGGCGATCCGGCCCGCCTGCTGCTGGAGCAGATGGGCGATCTCGGGGCCGTCCGGGTACTGGAGAGCGAGGACGGTGAGGTGGCGCGGCTGACACCGCTGGGCCTGGCCGCGCTCCGGGACCAGTTCGTCGACAGCGGCGTGGACATTCCGCTCCTGCCGCCCGCCGAGGAAATGACGGCCGAGGATCTGATCGCGATGGCCCCAGCCGTGTCCGGGGAGGAGTTCGAGGCCGAGATCGCGGCATGGCTCGCGCACCGCACACTCGAGTCCGCGGCGAGAGACCTGCTGTCCGTAGCCGCCGACGCCGATACGGACTCTCGGATGGTAGCGATAACCGTCGCCACCGGACTGGGTGCGGATGCCGAGCCCGCGTGGCGTGACGCCCTGGACAAAATCCAGCTGCGCGCCTACGCCAAGGCCAGCCTGTCTGAACTGGCCGGCGATGAACTTCCCGACCTCGACCCCGAAGACGTCGCTTGGATGATCATCGATACGCTCGTCATCGACGGCTGGGATGACCCGGACGACTCGGCCCTTGATGCCGTGGCGCTGGCGAACCGGCTCCGTCAGGCCATCCCGTCCGGGCAGGAAACCTTTGCCTTCGAGATGATGGCGCGGGTGCCGCACCCGCAGGCGAGGGACGTGCTGACCGTGATCGGCCGCCATCACCCGGACAAGAAGATCGCCAAGATGGCTCGCACGGCGGCTTACAAGGCCTCGACTCGCCATCGGAGCCTCTAATCGGGAATCAGGTCGATTTCCAGCAGCTGGTTGCGACGCGGGTTCACCAGGGCCCGCACTTCGGTGCCGGGGGTGAACCTCGCGTACTGCTCGCGGGACACGGTGAATACCCACGCGCGGTCGCGCAGTCCGTCGTCGATCGCGATGCGGGGAATGTAGCTCGTGCTGTTCTCGCCCGATTCCTCGTCGATCCACGCCTCGATCACCCGTCCGTTGAATTCCGCCGACCGCGGCAGGGTGGCGCCCTTGGTGAACATCCGGACAACAATCACCGCGTCGCAAGCCATGGCGAGGAAGGCGACCGCCCGCAGCGTCCCGCTGGTGAGCACGGCCATGGCGATCGTCGCCGGGAGCAGGGCGAGCATGATCAAGGCCAGGATCCCGATCATCGCGCCGCCGGCTTGCCGCCATCCCGCTGGTTCACCGATGGTGATTTCCCGCCAGGCTCCGGTGTAGCTGGACCAGACCGTCCGGCCTTCTGGCCTGCCGCGCTGGCCGCGAGGCCCGGCGAACAGCCTGACCATGGCCGGCGCCGTGCCCAGCGCGGCGGCGTAGGCTGTCAGCCGGTCGTTCGCGGTTCGCGCCACCGCTGTTCCGGATCTGGCGCATTCGGCCTGCCAGCGCCGTAGCGCGGCCCGCCCTGCCGGGGTCAGCTTCTCGCCCTTGACCGCGATGCCAGCCACCGTGCACAGCGCGAAGAAACCGGCCACCGGGATCCAGTACGCGCGGACGTGCGCCGCATGCAGGGCGAAGCCGCCGGTGACCGCGGGGACGGCCGCCGCCAGCCACAGCAGGCAGCCCGCCGCCTCGCTGAGCCGCTGGCGCGAAAGGCCGCGCCGGCGCGAATCGGCGATGACTTCCTTCCGGAACGCGGCCATGAAGCTGTCGGTCGCGGATTTCATGTCCGTCTCGGCCCTGCCTCCCTGGACGCTGCCCGTATGAACCCTGCCCGCCGCTACTGGACCCGCGAAGCCGTCCGACAGCGCGGCGGCCGGTACGTCGCTGCGGTTACCGGCCCGCGACAGGACCTGGGCGTAAACCTGCTGCTCATAGCCGGTCAGCTGCTGTTGCGGCCGCTGCGGTGGGATCACGCACATCGCCGATCCGTCCGGCCGCGGCTCCAGCCGCAGCCACCCGCGCGCGGCCAGATCCAGCAGAGTGGCCGGGTATCCGTAGGCGTCGAGCTTGCCGGCCAGCAGGCTCACCACGGCCGGCGATTCGACGGTCCTTGGTTTGTCGTCGCCCGCTGGCGTCCGCACCGTCCGCGAGGCGGCCGTCAGCATGACAAAGATGACAAGCCACCCGCCGATGGTGGCTGAGGTGAGGATCAGCAGCATGGCCCGCTCGCCCCCGCTAAAGGACAACCCCTTGACCACGAACGTACTGGCGTGCTCCGGGCCTGGCAACCGACTACGGCACCTCAGGTGTCGCTGGGCGATAGGGTTTCAGCGACGAGAGGGAATCGATGGCCAACGGGAACAGCCTCGCTTCAGTGAACCACGTCGTGGTCCTGATGCTGGAGAACCGGTCATTCGACCACATGCTGGGGTTTCTCTATCCCGGTAAGCAGACACCGGCAGGCCAGCCCTTTGAGGGGCTGACCGGCACGGAGTCCAATCCGGACTCCACTGGCCAGCCGGTGACGGTGTTCAAGATCGAGCCCACCACGCCGAACGCCTACCTGATGCCGGGCGCCGATCCCGGCGAAGGGTACATGGCGACGAATGACCAGCTCTACGGCAGCGACAACGCGCCGGCCTCCGGCACCGTGGCTCCCTGTCAGGGGTATGTCGCGAACTTCGCTTACACGCTGGGCTGGCAGAGCAAATCGACCGGCTGGCCGATCGTGCCGGGCACGATCGCCGGTGACATCATGGGCTGCTTCACGCCCGAGGCGCTTCCCGTCTTGTCCTCGCTGGCCAGAGGCTATGCGGTGTGCGACCAGTGGTTCTGCTCGGCGCCCACCGAAACCCTGCCGAACCGGGCCTTCGTGTGTGCGGCGACCAGCCAGGGGCATATGGACGACAAGACGCATACGTTCACCTCGCCTACCATCTTCGGCCTGCTGGATGCCGCGGGTCAGGGCTGGGCGGTGTATGGCTATGACAAGGAAGCGCTGACCAAGAACACATTCACGCAGATCAGCACCGCCGCGGCGACCCACTTCGGGCTGTTCACCGACTTCCAGGCGGCGGCCGCGGCCGGCAATCTGCCCGCGTACACGTTCCTTGAGCCGAGCTGGGGGACAGCCGGCAACAGCGAGCACCCCAACTACAACGTGGCCGCGGGTGAACGGCTTATCCATGACGTGTACGAGGCGCTCCGCGGCGGCCCTGGCTGGCCGCAGACCCTGCTGGTCATCACCTACGACGAACACGGCGGCTGTTACGACCACGTTCCGCCGCCGTGGGGTGCGACGCCGCCGGACTCCACCGCCGGTGAGTTCGGCTTCGGCTTCGACCGCTTCGGTGTCCGTGTGCCGACCGTGCTGGTGTCACCGCTGATCGCGCCGGGCACCGTGTTCCGGGTTCCGGCTGGAGGCACGCCGCTGGACCACACCTCGATCCTGAAGACCGTCGAGCAGCGCTGGAACCTGCCGTCGCTCACCGCACGGGACCAGGCGGCGCCCGGTTTCGGCGATGTGCTCACGCTGACCACGCCGCGCACCGACGACGTGCTCGCCGGTGTCACATTGCCGCTCTCGTCGGCTGTAAGCCCGGCCATCGGCATGAAGTCGCATCTGGAAGAAGTCCGTGACGAGCTGATCGCCCGGCGCTACCCGGCAGGCGCCTCGGCTTGACTGAGTACCCCGTGGGCTCGGACCAGCCGCCCGTTCTCGACCGCCGCTGGGTGACCGCGGCCTACGGCGTATTCACCGCGTACGCTGCTGTCTCCGCCGGTCTGTCCGGCGGGGAGGACCGGGTGTGGGCCATCTGGGCGGTGTGCGGCTACGGGATCGCGACGCTCCTGATGTGGCGCACGCGCGACTGGACCGCGCCCCTGGTGGTGTCTATCGCGCTGGCGCTGGTCGCGCCGCTGCTGTGGAACTCCGTCGCCTTCCCGCTCGAAGACGGCATGAAGGTCATCGACCGGTCGGCTGAGCTGCTGGTCCATCACGGCTCGCCCTATCTCCCCGTGCACGAGGTCCGGTCCTGGTTCTCCTACAACCCGTACCTGCCGGTGATGGCGCTGTCGGGCATGCCGGCCGCCGCGGGCTGGCCCGGGCTGCTCGGCAATGCGGGCGTCTGGCTGGCGGTGGCGACGGTGGTGGTGCTCGGCGTAGCCTTCTGGATCGCGATCCCCACGGCAGGACACCCCTCGCGCTCTCCCCGGATGGTCCTGATCGTTACGACGATCGCGGTGGCGTCGCCGGTTATCGCGCTCAACCTGGCGGTGATCACCACTGACCCGCCGGTGCTGGCGTTCATCCTGCTGTCCCTGGCCCTCGCCGCCCGCCCGTCCGGGCCTTGGTCTCCGCTCAGACCGGACAACGCGGTCTGGGCCGGCGTGGCGCTCGCGGTGGCGTGCGTCCTCAAGGACACGGCCTGGCTGGCCATTCCGGTCATGCTGGCGATGTTCTGGTGCCGCGACGGCTTGCGCACCGCGATCCGGTTCATCGTGGCGCTCCTGGTGGCCGCCCTGGTGCTCATCGCGGTGCTGGCGCCGGCCACGCTCATCCACCCGGCCGCGATGAAGGCGATGATCCGCGACACCGTCCTGTTCCCGCTCGGCCTCACCACGTACACGACTCCGGCGCAGAGCCTGCTTCCCGGGCACCTGCTGACGCAGATGGGTACGGCCGGTCACGTCCTGTCGGTCGGCCTGCTGCTCGCCGCTGGCCTGGGCGTCGCGGTATCGCTGGTGGTCAGGCCGCCGCGTGGCGTCCGGGCCGCCGCGTGGCGGATGGCCATCGGCCTGACGCTGATGTTCGCGCTGGGGCCCGATGTGCGCTTCGGGTACTTCCTGTATCCGCTCGGCCTGCTCGGCTGGCTCGCCCTGACTCCGCGCCCTGCCGATCTAAGCCGAGCCGATCTAAGCCCAGCTGACCTACGCGCGGACGTCGTCGACGACGGCGAGAAGCTGACGGATGAGGGAGCGCAGCAGGGGGAGCCTGGACAGCCGGATGAGGCGCTCCGCTAGCGGCGCCGTCGAATCGATGAGCCGGTAGGTCTTGGCGCAGCCCGGCGAGGTGTCGTGCACCCAGTAGAGGACGATGCCCATCGAGTACAGCCAGAGCAGCTCGGGTAGCCTCTCCCGCACGCTGGCCGGAATCTTGACCCGCGCGCCGTCGATCACCTCCGCGTAGAGCGTGATCGCGGCGTCCCGGGTGGGAGATGACTCCTTACTGAACGGGCTGAGCGGACTCGAGGGCTCCGAGGCATGCTTGTAGAGCTTGGCCGCGAACGAATGGTACGGCGCCTGGGTTTCGATCAGCGCTCGGAGCACGCCCTGGATCCGCGGCCCGAGCCTGGTCTGTGAGTCGAGCACCGGACGGCACGCCGCCGCGTGCTCAGCCTGGTTACGCGCGTAGAACTCCTGGATCAGCTCTTCCTTCGAGCCGAAGTAGTAGTAGGCGTTCCCCGTGGCGACCCCGGCTTCCTTGGCGATCGCCCGCATCGTGGTGGCCTCGTAACCGTTCTCACGGAACAGGCGCAGCGCCGCATCCACGATTGCTGCGCGGGTCTGTTCCCCCTTGGCCCTGCGCGGCTGCTCAGTCCCGTCGTCCAGCCCCATGAGAGTCACTGTACGGCCGTCGGTGCTGGCCGCGCGCGCCGCTTCGTCAGCGGTTTGGGTCGTCATGCCCGGGGCCTTGCTCAGCCGTCATGCCCGCGGCTTGGCCGGCGGGAGGGAAGGCGGCACCGACCCGGCTCCCGGCCGGCCCGGACGCCACAGATCCGGCGGCCCACCGGTACGACGCCGCACGCTCGTCAGCACCAGGACGTTGATCAGATGCAGCAGCCCGGTGATCAACAGCACCTCGCCGAGCTTCACCGAGAGCAGTTCGACCGCCTGGCGGGTGTCTTGCACGCTCGCGGACGTGCGCATGGCCAGCACCACGAAGCCCAGGTTGAGCAGGCAGGAGCCGACGACGAACAGCGTCGCGACGGCCCGGCCCAGTGCCGCGTCACCGCCGAACACATGGGTCAGGAACGTCTTGCCGCTGCGAGCCAGGACCACCGCGGTAAGGACGGTCAGCAGCGCGCTGATGAGTAGATAGATCACATAGACCGCGACGATCCCCATGGCCATGCCTCCTGGCCAGAGTTCCAGTTATTTGAACACGTTCAATTCTAGGCTCGCTCGCCTGGTTGCTGTCAAATCACAAATTTGAACACGTTCAAATTTTGCCAGATGGCCAGGTGGGCCGGGGTAGGCGGGGGGTGCGGGGGTCCCGGGGGGACGGTTCCCCCCGGCCTCGATAGCCTCCTCTTTGAGGAAGGGAGTCAGCATGCGCGCGGTGGTGGTGCGGCGACTGGGCGGCCCGGAGGTGCTCGGCCTGGAGGAGCGCCCCGCGTCACGGCCGGGGCCCGGACAGGTGCTGGTCCAGGTGGTCGCGGCCGGGATCAATTTCATGGACATCTACCAGCGGGAAGGCCGTGCCGGCTACCGTGCGGATCCGCCGTTCGTGCTCGGCTCCGAGGGCGCCGGGCCGGTTATCGCCGTCGGCGAGGGCGTCGCTGGTCTTGCCGCGGGCGACGTGGTTGCCTGGTCCGGAGTGCCGGGCAGCTACGCGGAGCAGGTGGTAGTGCCCGCGGACCGCGCCGTCCCGGTGCCGGCGGGGATCGATCCGCGCGTCGCCGCGGCCGTCATGCTGCAAGGGATGACCGCCCACTACCTGTGCAACAGCACCTATCCGGTCCGCGAGGGCGACGTGGCGGTTGTCCACGCGGCCGCGGGCGGCGTTGGCCTGCTCCTCACCCAGATGATCAAGCGACGCGGCGGCACGGTCGTCGCCACCACTTCCGGCGGTGACAAGGCTGAACTCGCCCGCCGCGCCGGCGCCGATCACCTCGCCGGCTATGCGGGATTCCGCGATGTGGTGGCGCGGGTCACCGACGGCCAGGGCGCGCACGTCGTGTATGACGGCGTCGGTCAGGCGACCTTCGACGACAGCCTCGCGGCCTTGCGGCGGCGCGGCATGATGGTGCTCTACGGCGCGGCGAGCGGGCCCGTGCCGCCGCTGGACCCGCAGCGGCTGAACAGCGGCGGATCGCTGTTCCTCACCCGCCCGACGCTGGTGCACTACATCGCCGGCCGGCCGGAACTGGAGTGGCGAGCCGGCGACCTGTTCGCCTGGATCGCGAAAGGCGAACTCGACATCCGGATCGGCGCCACCTACCCGCTCGCCGACGCCGGCCGCGCCCAGGAAGACCTAGCCGCCCGCCGCACCACCGGCAAGCTCCTCCTAGTCCCATAACCCACCCCCCCACCCCACCCACCCCATCCACAACCGCCGCCCCACAGCCACACGAATCCCCCTCACCCACGCAGCCCCACGAAACCGCGGCCCGCTGCCGCCGCCAGCCGCCTGCAATCACAAAAGTGGATATTTCCCATACGTCCCACTCCCTCTAGCGATCCCGTGGAGGAAAAGGGTCACATGGAAGGAAAGGCGCCGGAAACCGGCGCCCAAACTTCCGCAAGGCCCCAAACCTCCATGACCCGCCGGAGACGAAAAGGCCAAATGGTGAAATGTCGGGCGACGGATGTTGCGGAGGGAGGGTTGCGGTGTTGACGGTGGGGTCCGATGGGCTGGGGTTTCTGGTGAGGCGGTGCTGACGGGGGGTGTCGGTACGGCGGCCTGGGGCTT
>Ga0213881_10000266_pt1 | contig 39152 bp, 36 predicted proteins | sample BarmaccoBMER_R08_FD_160104 | JGI IMG/M metagenome (GOLD analysis project Ga0213881, IMG submission 160104) | Barbacenia macrantha exposed rock microbial communities from rupestrian grasslands, the National Park of Serra do Cipo, Brazil - ER_R08 ...
TGGGTGACGCCGATGCTCCAGTTCGTCTCCCGCGGCTTGCGGAAGGCGCCGGTGAAGAAGATGCGCATCATGTGGGTGACGATGGACGCGACGAACAGCAGAGCCGCCCAATGGTGCACCTGGCGGATGAAGAGCCCACCGCGGACGTCGAAGGACAGCTGGAGGGTGGACTCGAAGGCGCGGGACATTTCGATCCCGCGAAGGTTCTGGTAGATCCCGTTGTACCTGACGTCTTCCATGGAAGGGTCGAAGAACAGCGTCAGGTACGTTCCGGACAGCACCAGAACGATAAAGCTGTACAGTGCGATCTCACCGAGCATGAACGACCAGTGCGTCGGGAAGACCTTGTTGATCTGCCGGCGTACGCCGGCGGCCAGGTGAAGCCGCTGATCCAGTTCGTCGGCGGCTTTGCCCATCTTGGCTGGCAAGCCGTTGGAGGTGCTCGGCGTCGTCATAGCTATCCTGACTTCCGCTCCCAGAACGCTGGTCCTACGGGCTCGATGAAGTCGCCCTTGGCATAGAAGTAACCTTCATCATTCACGGCGATATGCAGCTGAGGCAAGGGCCGGGTAGCCGGACCGAAGATCGGCTTGGCGTATTCCAACATGTCGAACTGCGACTGATGGCAGGGGCACAGCAGCCGAGCGTCCTGGGACTCGTACAGCGACGCAGGGCAGCCCAGGTGGGTGCAGATCTTCGAGTATGCGTAGAAATCGCCGTAGTGAAAGCTGGCCTGGCCCTTGCGCTGGACCACCTGCGCCGCCTGGTCGGGGCGCAACCGGATGAGCATCACCGGGCTGTTGGAGGCGTGCATCGCATCGTAGGCCTCTTTTTCCGACCAGGAGCGCTTGTAGGGGAAGACCGTGGCGATGCTGCCGGCGTCCATGTCCTCGGGGCGGGCAAGTCTGAGCTGCTCGGCGTCATAGCGCAGGAACACCGGCTCACCGTTATAGGAGGCCCAAGGCGTCACCCACAGCGCGGCGTGGCTTCCCCCCTTCCACGGGTTGCGTATCAGGCCGCCCAGGGCGAGGACCCCCACTCCGGTACCGAGGACGGCACCCCCGATCCCGGCCGTTCGCTTGATCAGGGACCGCCGCCCGATGCCACTGCTGACCCCGGAGTCGACCAGGATCGCGGTCGTGGTGACCCGGTCCAGCTCGGAGGAGGCGCCCGTGTGGCGCTCTTGCACCGCGGTCTCGTGCGGTAGCAGGTCCTTGGCGTAGGCGATCATCCCGCTGCCGGTGGCGAAGAGGGACAACCCGAGCAGCGCCCCGATGATCGGCGTGTAGAGCTGGTAAAGGAAGTGCCGGTCGCCCGGAGTGCTGGGCGGGGCGTACTGGTAGGGCCAGAACAGGTAGGCGGCCAGGAAGCCCAGGCCGGCTAGCGCCGCGATGATGAACCACCGCGCGACCTTGCGCTCGGTGCGTTTCTCCGCCCGGGTACCAGGGACGGGGAACGGATCTGCCCGATGGACGATGGTCACCTGGTCCAGCGCTGATCCCAACCGGACCAGCTCTTCGCGGCTCGATGTCGAGAGGTCAGTATCGTCCGGGTATTCTGACGGCCCCCTCGCCTTCCCCGCCCTCCCCGGTGGCTCCTGGTGGGTAGTCATTCCTTCGCCCCGATCCACAGCGTCACGGCGACCAGCGCCGACATACCGATGAGCCACGCGACCAAACCCTCCGGCACTGGTCCGAAGCCACCGAGGAAATAGCCACCTGGATTGTTGGGCTTGTTCATGAACGACTCCACGTAGGCGATGACGTCGCGCTTGTCCTGCAGGGTCAGCTGCTGGTTGGAGAACCTGGGCATGTTCTGCGGTCCACTGATCATCGCGGAGTAAATTTGCCGGCGGTTCACGTCGTGGATCCTGGGCGCGTACTTGCCGGAGGACAGCGCGATCCCGCGTCCCGTGAAATTGTGGCAGGACGCGCAGTTGAGCCGGAACAGCTCGCCTCCCCACGCCGGGTTACCGCCGGCGAGGCTGCCGGCCTTCGGTACCGTCGGTCCGCCACCGTTGGCCTGCACGAAGGCGCCCAGCGCGTCGATCTGCTCGGGGGTGAACGTCACGGGCTTCTGCTCAACTTGCGCCTCCTGACGCGACGCGGGCATCCGCCCGGTGGAAACTTGGAAGTACACCGCAGCCTCGCCGACACCGACCAGACTTGGCCCTCGGTCCTTGACTCCCTGCAGGTTTGCGCCGTGGCAGGTGATGCAGGCGGTGTCGTAGAGCTGCTCGCCCTGGCGTACCAGCGCTGGATTCACCTGTGTCGGATCCCCTTGGGTCGGATTCCCTTGGGTCGGATTCCCTTGGGTCGGATTCCCTTGGGTTGGATCCCCCCGGGTCGGGTTCCCTGGGGCTGGGCTCCCTTGGGCGTTCCCTTGGGCGCGGGCAACCTGCGGCTGCGGGGCGAAGAGCGTATACAGCCCGCCAACGGCCAGCAATGCTACGCCCAGTGCGAGCATCCTCGACAGTCGACGACGCAGGCGGCGACGACGCAGGCGCCCATGTCCCCCAGGCCGCTTCGCCGCCTGGGCGGGGCCCGACTGGGCGCCCGGTGTGTCGCTAGTCATCGGTCTCGGCTACCCCCGCTGTCTTGTTCTGCTTAGCGCAAGAAGTAAATAGTGGCGAACAGGCCAATCCACACCACGTCGACGAAGTGCCAGTAGTAAGAAACGACGATCGCGGCGGTAGCTTGGGCTGGTGTGAACTTGCTCAGCTTGGTCCGGACGATGAGGAAGATGAACGCGATCAGGCCACCGGTCACGTGCATGGCGTGGAACCCGGTGGTGAGGTAGAACACGGTGCCGTAAGCGCTCGACGGGATAGTGAGGCCCTGTTCCGTGATGAGGTCGTGGTATTCGTTCAACGCTCCCAGCACGAACAGCAAACCCATGACGAACGTGATCGAGTACCATAGTCGGAGCCCAAAAACATCGCCCTGCTCGGCCTTGAACACGCCCCACTGGCAGGTGAACGAAGAGGACACCAGGATGATCGTAATCACCAGCGCGTACGGAACGTCAAGGTGGATCGGCTTCCCGGTGGCGGCGAGGACAGGTGGCCACGGCCCATCGTGCTCCGCTTTCACCGTGAAGAACATGGCGAACAGGCCAGCGAAGAACATCAGCTCGCTGGACAGCCACACGATAGTTCCGACGCTGACCATGTTGGGCCGGTTCAGCGAGTGCACCCGTTGGCTGATAGCGGGCCCTGCCAGGGTGGACGAGGTCACGCCGAGCATTATGACGAAAGGTGCCGGTGACGGCTGTACTGGGGCCGACAAGATGCCGTAAGAGTGACGAGGCCCACCCGGCGACTACACCGACGGTGGTCGTCAACGCTAGATGCAGGCACGCAGAGTGACGTCACACCGCCCCGCGTCGTCGGGATGATTGCCCGTATACGATCAGTACGCCCTCGCCAGAAGTCCACAATGTCCGACATACGTCCAGCCTCCGCCCGGCCGCGTGGCCACTCTGCCGGGCACCGGGGACACCGAATACTGAGGACCTCGAACGCAGATGAACGCCTCGAGCGACGCCACCACCGTGCTGGTCTTCAGCCACCGGCCAGAAGTGCGCGAGGCCATCATCAGCGCTGTCGGGCGGCGTCCCGCGGCCGATGTCGGCCGCGTGCGCTACGTCGAGGCCGGAGCGATCGCCGAGGTGCTCGCCCAGGTCGACGCGGGTGGGGTGAACCTGGTGATCCTGGACGGTGAGGCACAGCCCACCGGAGGAATGGGGCTGTGCCGCCAGCTCAAAAACGAAATCGCGCGGTGCCCGCCAGTGATCGTTGCGGTGCAACGCCGGGACGACCGCTGGTTGGCGGTCTGGTCGCAGGCCGACGCGGTGATCGTGCACCCGCTGGATCCGTTGGCCGCCGCCGAGACCGTGGCTGAGGTGCTTCGCTCGCAGCGTCGGCAGGCAGCGAACGGTTGAGGTCACAGAGCTATGGCGACGCCGATCCGCTCCCGCAGCTGGCCAGCGCTGCTAGGTCAACTGATCATTGGCGCCGACCTGGATGCCCCGGATACGACGTGGGCGATGAACCAGGTGATGTCTGGTGCGGCCACGCAAGCCCAGATAGCCGCGTTCGTGGTGGCGCTTCGGGCCAAGGGCGAGACTTCGGCGGAGATCGCCGGTCTCGCCGAGGGCATGCTCTTACACGCCTGCCGGGTACACATCCCCCAGCGCACTGTCGATGTGGTCGGCACCGGAGGTGACCAAGCGCATACCGTCAACGTCTCCACGATGGCGGCGCTGGTGACTGCCGCTGCTGGCGTGCCGGTGGTCAAGCACGGTAACCGCGCGGCGTCTTCACAGTGCGGTGCCGCAGATGTCCTTGAGGCACTCGGCGTGGTGATCGATCTCGGCCCGGAGCAGGTAGTCCGGTGCGTCGCCGAGGCGGGCATCGGATTTTGTTTCGCACCCCGGTTTCATCCGGCGATGCGGCACGCGGCCGCGGTACGCAGCGAGATCGGGATCCCCACCGCCTTCAACTTCCTCGGGCCACTGACCAACCCGGCGCAGCCGGATGCTGGGCTGGTGGGCTGCGCGGATCTACGGATGGCGCCGGTGATGGCCCAGGTGCTCGCCGACCGTGGCGTCAGTGCGCTGGTGGTACGGGGCGACGACGGGCTCGACGAGATCACCACCACGACCACCACGTCGGTCTGGGTGGTCGATCACGCCACGGTGCGCCGTGATCAATTGGACCCGGCTGCGCTGGGCGTGCCGGTAGCCCGCCGGGAGGACCTGCGTGGTGGAGATGTTGCGAGCAATGCCCATGCCGTGCGGTGCCTGCTTGCCGGTGATCTCGGTCCGGTGCGCGACGCCGTGCTCCTTAACGCCGGCGCGGCGCTTGCCGCGCATCGTGGCTCGACCGGTGATCTCGTGAGCAATCTTCGAGAAATGACACAGCGTGCCGCTCAGGCTGTTGACTCTGGCGCTGCGGGTGCGCTGCTGGAGCGCTGGAGGAGGCTGACCGTCGAACTGTCCGCGACTGCGCGCTGAGCCCAAGGTGGCTTCTGGGCTGAGGGCTCATCTCACAGTGTAAACGGAAAGTAATCGCCAATCTGTGAAACCGCTCTACCGGATGGCGCGACGATGCCATCCGAGTGAAGATCCGCGCCCCGTGTACCGGAAGAGGCGTTAGGCCACATAGGCGGGGTGATCTCCCGCTACTAGCCGAGCATCTCGACTTGTGGTGTCCAAGAATAGGAGATAGTCGCGGGTGGTCTCCCATCGTCAGAACCGCATCCTCCAGAGCGTGGCGGCTGGTGTGGTCTTCGCTGCCATGCTGAGCATGCCACCAGCCCCCGCCCTTGCCGATCCCGGTCCCGCTCCGGCACCCCATCCTCTGGGCCCCAATCCTTCGGGGCACGACGCGGCAGGGGCCGTTGCGCAGGTTCGTGCCTTGAGCCGTCAGGCTGAGGTGATCACCGAGCAGTGGAAGCTGGCCACAGACCGGCTGCTGGCCCGCCAGGCCGATGCGGACCGGGCGCACCGTGAGGCAGCGGCCGCGACGGCCATCGCTGATCAAGCCCGCGCGGCGCAGAATACGTTCCGCACTCAGGTGGATCGGCTGACCAGCGCCACCTTTGAGGGTGTACGGATCAGCAGCCTGACCGCGATACTGATCAGCGACTCGCCACAACAGTTCATGGATCAGATGTCTGCGCTAGACGTGTTGGCGGTGGGCAACAGGGCGGCGCTGGACAAGCTCGCAGCGGCGGTCTCCCGTACCGAGCAGGCGCAACTGGCTGCCACCGACGCCGAGACGCGCGCAGCCGTCGCTGAGCTCGACGCCGCTCGGATCGCTAACGATGTGGCCCAGTCCCGGCTCGAGATGAGTCGTCAGATCACTCTCGTCCAGGAACGCCTCGGCAAGCTCACCGCTGGGGAGTTCGCCCATTACGCTTCCGAAGGGTTCATCGACTACCCCCTCGACGTGGTCGGTGACACCCTCGGGATCAGAGCGCTGCGGGCCGCGCTGACCCGGCAAGGAGCACCGTATATCTGGGGCGCTGAGGGACCGAGCAGCTTCGACTGCTCAGGTCTGGTGATGTGGGCTTACCGCCAGGCCGGGGTGAGTCTGCCCAGGGTGGCCTTTGACCAGGCCAGAGTGGGCACTGCGGTGGTCTCGGGGCTGCTGCCAGGAGACCTCATTGCGCTGTACTGGCCAGTAAGCCACATCGGCATCTACGTGGGACACGGACTCTACATCAACGCGCCGCAAAGCGGCGATGTCGTCAAAGTCGCCAGAGTGCCGTGGGCTGACGTCACGGCGGTCCGCCGGATCGGGTGACGGCGGGCGCGTCCCTCCGGGGCAAGCTCAGCCCGCGTTGTTGTGAATCAGCTGGTTGAGAATTTTTTGGCATTCGATGAGGTTGGCTGCGGTGTGTGGTGCGTCGGCGTCTCGCCGATCAGGACTGTGGCGCCGTTGCGGAACATCGCGCCGGTTCGCCTCCCCCTTGATGCTCTCGCGTCCCTCAGCGTGACGTGGTCGATACAGTACGACGACTCGCTCGCCACCTCTGTCGAGGAAGAACCGTCACCAGCCCTCGCAATGTACGACGTTTAGGAAGACTCCGTGACCGACACGACAACGCCACCAGAGACAAACGGCGACACCACGAGTCCTGATCGCGCAGCGCAGTTGCGCAAGCAGGTGGTCGATGACCTCATCGCTGAAGGCGCGATCGTCTCGGTGCCGGTCGAGGCGGCAATGCGCAAGGTCCGCCGGGAGCTGTTCGCTCCGGGCGCGGACCTGGAGGAGGTCTACCACTGCTACAACGGCTTCGTCACCAAGCGAGATGCGGACGGCAACTCGATCAGCTCGATCTCCGCACCACAGGTCCAGGCTCATATGCTGGAACAAGCAGAAATTGTCGCCGGAATGAAGATCTTGGAGATCGGCTCCGGTGGGTACAACGCCGCGTTGCTGGCCGAGCTTGTCGGCCCGTCCGGCCACGTCACCACGGTCGACATCGAGAGCGGAACAAAGTGTGGGAGGCAGGTCGTCGGCAGCGCCGAGCTGGGAGTCAGTATTGGGCGAGCGGGGTCGCCCACGGCGCATTGGAGCACGCTGAGGATCACTAGCCACACGTCCCAGCGAACACGTTCCCCCTGGTGAGCGCTGCCTCCCACACTTTGTCCCGCTCTCGCTGGTAGCGGCATCTGGGTCAACTCTGAGGGGGAGATCTCCGGCGCGCCGGCCAGCTCCATGATCAGCTTCAGGCCGTTCAGGGGTGTTCCCCCTTTCTAGCATCGGCTCCTGAGCCCTGGGCAACGGGTGAGTCGGCGAGTGCCCGAAATTGTCGGTGTCGCGGTCTACCGTCCGTCGTGACCAGATCACGAGCGAGACTGGAGCCGGACATGATCGTGGATTGTGACCGTTGTGAGGTGCGTGGCAGCGCCTGCCAGGACTGCGTCATCACCGTGCTGCTCGGCGCCCCGCCGGGTGGTGTCGAACTGGATGGCGCTGAACGACGGGCGCTGGACACCTTGGCCAACGCTGGCATGGTGCCACGTCTGCAACTGATAGATCGCCGCGAAGGGCGTCGAGTAGCGCGAGCGGCCGATGCTGATGCTCAGCTGCGCAGGGGCGCTGAGCGGTATGCGGACGGTGGTGAGCGGTCTAGACGACAGGTGAGCTGATCGGTGGGGGCGATGCTGCTCCGGCTTGCGGTGACGTCCACCGTGCGCGGTGGTCGATTCGTCCCATCGTCGGCGCATAAGGGGTGACAGCGTCGGTCACCTTTCGTACTCTTCCCCCGGCCTGGCGGGAGGTGCCTCCCCGAGTGGGGCAGCAACACAGGCCGCTGCCGAATCGGCTGCGTCGGGCAGCCGGGCCGGGGACGCTTCTTCGTGGGTGAATCTGGGTGGCACTCGTGCTCATCCGGTAGGGCTGGTCCGCTTGTGGCCCGAACCCGCCAGCTCAACCCGGTGAGGCGGTCTAAGGGAAGAGGAGACAGCCACGACGTGTCGTCGCACTATCTGAAGCCCAGCATCCTGAAGCCCAACATCCTGAAGCTCAGTGTCTCAGCAGCCGTGACCGCCGCAACCGTGGTCGTTCTGGTGACTCTGATACCCGCTACGGCGACCGCCGACCCCGTGCTGCCCGGAGACACCTCCACCGCCGCCCAGCAGCTTGCCGATCTGAACCGACAGGCTGAGGTTCTCACCGAAAGGTGGCACTACGCCCACGACCAGTTGAACGCCCGCCGTGCCGACCTGGAGCGCGCCAGGGTAGAGGTGAACGCTGCCGCTGCAGCCGTGGAGCGCGCCAAGGTTGTCCAGAGTCAGTACCGCGGTCAGGTCGACAGGCTGACCAACGCCTCATTCCAAGGTGCGCGCCTGTCTCGACTGTCCGCTCTGCTGGTCAGTGACTCCCCCCAGGACTTCCTGGACCAGTTGTCGGCGCTGGACATGCTTGCGGCGGACAGCAAGCAGGCCTTGGATCGTCTCACCGGTGCTGTCGCTCAGGCCCAGCAGGCAGAGCGGTCGGCCAGCGACGCCGCGGCGCGGGTGGACCAAGCTGAGCGCGACGCGGCGCGACTCGAAGACGACTTGGCCCAGGCCCGCGGGGAGATGGATCGTCAGATTCAGGTGGTCACCAAGCGCTTCGCGGAGCTGACCCGCCAGGAGCGGGCCGCCTACCTGTCCGGTGGAAACACCCACTTCCCGATCAACCTGGTCGGCGCTGGTACCGCGATCAACGCGGCGCGCGCCGCGCTGAGTAAGCAGGGCTCGGCGTACGTCTGGGGTGGCGAGGGCCCGATCACGTTTGACTGCTCGGGATTGGTGAAGTGGGCCTTTGAGCAGGCCGGGATGCCTGGTCTGCCGCACTCAGCCGAGCAGCAAGCGCGGATGGGTCGCAGTGTCAGCCGCTCCGAGCTGCAACCTGGCGACCTCATCGCGTTGTACTCTCCGATTAGCCACATCGGCATCTACGTCGGTGACGGCGTCTACGTGAACGCGCCCCAGAGCGGCGACGTGGTGAAGGTTGTCGGGGTGCCCTGGAGCCAAGTCTCCGCCCTGAGCCGGATCGGCTGAGCGCCGGATCGGCTGAGCGGCACCAGCCGCGAACTCCTGGTGACCTCACGGCTACCCTCCGACGGGTGCCGCGGATCCTGCTAGTCAGTAACGACTTCCCGCCCCGGCCCGGTGGCATCCAGACTTACTTGCACCACTTGGCTCTGACGCTGCCTGCGGGCGAGATCGCCGTCTACGCACCGGACTGGCCGAAAGCGGCGAGTTTCGATGCACGATTGCCGTTCCCGGTCTTCCGCCATCCCGGACCCCTTCTGCTTCCCACGCCGGGAGTACTTCGGCGGGCCATCGGGCTACTACGGGAACTGCACTGCGACACCGTGTGGTTCGGCGCAGCCGCCCCGCTGGCCCTGCTCGGCCCGGCATTGCGCCGCGCTGGGGTACGACGGGTGGTGGCCAGCAGCCACGGACATGAGGTGGGCTGGTCGATGCTGCCCCCTGGCCGCCTGGCGCTTCGCCGGATCGGCGCGGATGCCGATGTGGTCACTGCCGTGAGCCAGTACACCCGCCGCCGGATCGCTTCGGCATTCGGTCCCCGGGCTGCCCTGGAACTCCTTCCCCCCGGCGTGGACTGCGCGGCGTTCCGACCAGATCCCGGCGCGCGCGCGGAGATCCGACGCCGCCACCGGCTGGGAGACGCCCCGGTCGTGCTGTGCGTGTCCCGGCTAGTGGCTCGCAAGGGGCAGGACATGCTGGTGCGAGCGTTACCCGCGATCCAGCGCCAGGTGCCAGGGGCCACGCTGCTGCTCGTCGGCGACGGACCCCAGCGAGCAGCGGTGCACCGGCTGGCGCAGTCGTGTGGTGTCGCGGGTGCCGTGATGTGCGCGGGAGCAGTGCCGTGGTCGGAGTTGTCGGCATATTACGCCGCCGGCGACGTCTTCGCGATGCCCTGCCGAACTCGTGGTCACGGGCTGGACGTCGAGGGGCTCGGCCTGGTGTTCCTCGAGGCTTCGGCGACCGGCTTGCCGCTGGTGGTGGGGGACGCTGGGGGGGCGCGGGAGACGGTCCGCGCCGGCCAGACCGGTGAGCTGGTCAACGGTCGTGACGTGGCGGCGGTATCCAGTGCCCTCGCGACGCTGCTTGCCGATCCGGAGCGCGCCGCGGCGATGGGCCGGCGCGGGAGGCGCTGGATGCAGCGGGACTGGGACTGGTCCCGTCGCCAGCAGCAGATCAACGAGTTGCTGCTGCGCAGCCCGTGAGTGGCGATACGAGTCATGACTCGTATCGCCACTCACGGGGCGTACAGTGCCTCAATCTCAGCGGCGAACTCCTTGGACACCACGGCACGCCTGAGTTTGAGCGTTGGGGTGAGCTGGCCACCCTGCTCGGTAAAGTCGACCGGCAGGATCCGGAACTTGCGGATCCTCTCGGCCCTGGAGACGGCCTTGTTGGCGTCGTCCACGGCGCGCTGCACTTCGGCGCGCAGGTCCTCATCGTGGGTCAGCTCAGGGGCGGAGCGCTCCGCTGGCTTGCTGCGCTCGGCACTCCATGCCACCAGAGCCTCGGCGTCGAGGGTGATCAGGGCGGCGATGAAGGGCCGCTCGTCGCCCACCACCATGCACTGGCTGATCAGTCGGTGAGCCCGGATCCGGTCCTCTAACGCGGCTGGGCTGACGTTCTTGCCGGCCGCCGTAACGATGATTTCCTTCTTGCGACCGGTGATCCGCAGGAAGCCGTCCTGATCCAGTTCTCCCACGTCGCCAGTGCGCAACCAGCCATCGACGATGGCTTCCTCAGTGGCCTGCTCGTTGTGCCAGTACCGGCGCATCACCCCAGCGCTTTTGACCAGCACCTCACCGTCCTCGTCAATCCTGATCGTCATACCGGGCAACGGCTGACCCACGGTACCGATCTTGGCTTGTTTCTCGGTGTTCACCGTGGCGGGAGCGCTCGTCTCGGTGAGCCCGTAGCCCTCCAGCACCGGCACCCCGACACCCCGGAAGAAATGTCCGAGCCGCTCGCCCAGCGGGGCGCCACCGGAGATCGCTGCCAGACACCGACCGCCGAGCACCGCCCGGAGCTTGGCGTAGACCAATCGGTCAAACACCGCATGCTTGGTCCGCAAGGCCAGCCCGGCACCGCCGGCGTCGTGGGCGCGGCTCCACTCGACGGCGGTGGCGGCGGCGAGGTCGAAGACACGCCCCTTGCCTTGGGCGTGGGCCTTCTGCCTGGCCGCGTTGTACACCTTTTCGAAGACCCGAGGTACCGACACCAGGAGCGTGGGCCGGAAATCGGCCAACTCGGTGACCAAATTCTTCGTGTCCGGGGTGTGCCCGAGGGTGATCCGCGCGTACACACAGCAACACTGGATGACCCGGGCGAACACGTGTGCCAGCGGCAGGAACAGCAGCGTCGAGTTCCCCGGTTGCATCAGGCTGGGGAACACCGCCACGGTCGAGCGAGTCACGCTGAGCAGGTTGCGGTGGGTGATTTCGCAGCCTTTGGGCTCGCCTGTGGTCCCGGATGTGTAGATCAGCGTTGCCAGATCGTCGGCGCCCACCGCGGTAGCGCGCTCCCGCACGACCTCGTCACCGATCTTGGCACCCAGCGCGGTGAGCTCGTCGATCGCCGCAGCCCGGCCCGTCACCGGATCGATCTGCCAGACCAGAGTCAGCTCGCCCAGCCGATCACCTAACCCCTGGACCATGTCGCGGTGCGCGGTGGTTTCGACCACGATCGCCTTGGCGCCCGAATCTGCCAGGATCCACTCCATCTGCTCGGGGGACGATGTCTCATAAATCGGCACCGTCGATCCGCCAGCAGTCCAGATCGCGTAGTCCAACAGGGTCCACTCGTAGCGGGTCCGGGACAGCAGCGCGACCCGGTCCCCGGGCTCGATACCCGCCGCGATCAGGCCTTTGGCCACAGCACCCACCTGATCTGCGAACTCGCTGGCGCTGACCTCTATCCAGCTCCCGTCGACCCGGTGGCGGAAGCTGAGGCTACCGGCACAGCGCTCGGCGTTGGCCCACACCGCATCGGTAAGGTTCTCCCGGTCATCCACCGTGGTGGTAGCGGGAACCGTGAACTCCCGCACGGCTACCTCCGTAGCTCGCCCTTTCTCCGGTACTGCCTGGCAACCTATCGCGGCCCGCGTTCCCTCCAACACCCCCGCCGCCCAGGATGACCACAGGGATGACCACTGGGGCGGAAGGGTAGCCTGCCTGCTCGTGCGGGTCCATGTGGTGGCCGACGTGCACGGTAACGTGGATGCGCTGGCCAGGGCAGGAGTGGGTGCCGACGCACTGCTGGTGCTCGGGGACCTCATCGACTTTGTGAACTACTACGACCACTCTGCGGGCATCCTGGGCTCGGTGTTCGGGTCCGCGGCGGTCCACCGGTTTGCGCAACTGCGCTGCGATGGAGCACCCGGCGAGGCGTCCGCGTTCGTGCGGGAGCTGTGGACCCGGTTGCCAGACCCCCGTGAAGTGGTCCGCAGGGCCGTCATGGAGCAGTACGAGCGGCTGTTCGCGGTGCTGCCTAGCCCGACCTACGCCACCCCCGGCAACGTGGACCTGCCCGAGCTGTGGCCCCAGTTCGTGCGCGCCGGTGTCCACGTCCTGGACGGTCAGACCGTCGAGATCGGCGGCCTTCGCTGCGGTTTCGTCGGCGGAGGCCTGCTACCCGATCGGGTCGTCCCGCGGCACGACCCGGTGTTTCGTTCTTACCTGCGCACTCCAGCGCAGTACGCGGTGGCCCTCTCAGCGCTCGGGCGGGTGGACATGTTATGCAGCCACATCCCACCCGCGGTCCCCGAGCTGCTCTACGACGTGCGAGCCCGGAGGCCCGAGATCGGCTCTGAGCAGTTGCTGGTGGTGATCCGGAAGGACCAGCCGCGGGTGGCGCTGTTCGGGCACGTGCATCAGCCGCTGGCCCAGCGGGTCCGGGTGGGGCGAACCGAATGCGTCAATGTCGGGCATTTCCAGCGGACCGGGGCCCCGCACGTGCTGCGATGGTGACGGCTTCAAGCGCAGCCCTGGACTACCAAGGTCGTACCGGTCGTTGTGCCCCGGATACCGTGCTCCGTAGGCTGGCTGACATTGCGGCCCGCAAGGGCAAGGGAGGGAGCGGTAGGCGGTGTTCTACTGGCTGCTCAAACACCTGCTGCTTGGCCCGTTGATGCGGCTGGCGTGCCACCCGCAGGTCTACGGCGCCGAGCATATCCCCCGGCGCGGTGGCGCCATTCTGGCCAGCAACCACCTCGCAGTCTCCGACTCGTTCTTCCTGCCGCTGGTGATCCGCCGCCGGGTGACGTTCCTGGCCAAGCGGGAGTATTTCGCCACCCCCGGACTGCGGGGATGGCTCAAACGGCAGTTCTTCTGCGCCGTCGGCCAGCTCCCCATCGACCGGTCCAACGCATCCGCCGCACAGGGCGCCCTGAACACTGGAGTGCGGCTGTTGACGGCAGGCAAGTTGCTGGGCATCTATCCGGAAGGCACGCGCTCTCCAGACGGCCGGTTGTACAAGGGCAAGACCGGCGTTGCCCGGATGGCCCTGGATGCGGGCGTCCCGGTGATCCCGGTCGTGATGGTGGGCACCGACAAGGTGAGCCCCCTCGGCACCAAAATGTGGCGACCACATCCGGTAGAGGTGCGCTTTGGTGCGCCGCTGGACTTCTCCCGGTACGCGGATCTGGCCGGTGATCGGTTCGTCGAACGATCCATGGTCGACGAGATCATGTATTCCTTGATGGACCTCTCCGGTCAGGAGTACGTCGACCTGTACGCGACCTCGGTCAAGGAGCGCGAGGCCGCACCGCCACGGCTAGCCCTCAAGGCGTCCTGACCCGCCCGGGCGCCGCGCTCGGCGTGTCCCTGCTGGAGCACGCTGGACCGATGCGGGCACCAGACCGAGACCGGCGAACGTTGAGGCAGGCCAGATAGGCCAGGCAGGTCAGACAGGTACCAGAAAGGTAAAGGACATCGCATATGCGGTTCTTCTACGACTGCGAGTTCATCGAGGACGGCGTCACCATCGAGCTGATCTCCATCGGAGTGGTGGACGAGCAGGGTCGGGAGTACTACGCGGTATCCACCGAGTTCGATCCGCAGCGGGCCGGCGACTGGGTCCGATCACGCGTACTGCCCCAGCTGCCGCCGCCGGCCGACCGGGCATGGCGCAGCCGGGCGGCTATCCGCGACACGTTGCTGGAGTTTCTCACCGCCTCGGGGGAGCGGGTGGAGCTGTGGGCCTGGTTCGCTGCCTACGACCACGTCGCCCTCGCCCAGCTGTGGGGACCGATGCCCGCGTTGCCCCGGGCGCTCCCTCGGTTTACCCGGGACCTGCGGCAGCGCTGGGAGGACGCTGGCAAGCCGGCATTGCCCCCGCCGCCCAGTGACGCCCACGACGCCGTGGCCGATGCTCGGTACAACCTAACTCGGTGGCGGGCGATCGAGCAGCACCGCATGATGCAGCAAAGCCGTCCCCGTTGACCTGTCGCTGACCTGTCGCTTTGCCGCATCTGTCTCGTTCGTGTAACGCTTTGACCTGATTAGTCCGGTACGGAGCAAGGAAGGCGATGTGACATGCGCATCGGTGTACTCACGGGGGGCGGAGACTGCCCGGGGCTCAATGCGGTGATCCGGGCGGTGGTCCGCAAGGGCATTGAGGTCTACGGGCACGAGATCATCGGGTTCCGGGACGGTTGGCGGGGTCCGATGGAAGGGCTGATCCAGCCGCTCACTCTGGCTGATGTCGAGCACATCCTCCCGCTCGGCGGCACCATCCTGCGTACCTCGCGCACCAACCCGTATCGCAACGGCGGCGCCGAGCAGGTCAAGCAGACCCTCGCCGAGCAGGAGGTGGACGCGCTGATCGCGATCGGCGGTGAAGACACCCTCGGGGTAGCTGGCCGGCTGGCTGAGGACGGGCTGTTCGTGGTGGGCGTGCCCAAGACCATCGACAATGACCTGAGCTCCACCGACTACACCTTCGGCTTCGACACTGCGGTGCACATCGCGACCGAGGCGATCGACCGGCTGCGGACCACCGCCGAATCGCACCGCCGGGTGGCGGTCGTCGAGGTGATGGGTCGCCACGCGGGCTGGATCGCGCTGCACTCTGGGATGGCCGGCGGGGCGAACGTCATCCTGATGCCAGAACGGCCGTTCGCCGTGGAGCGGGTGTGCCAGTGGGTGCTGCAGTGCCTCAAGCGCGAATCCGCCGCAATCGTCGTGGTCGCTGAGGGCGCAGTGCCAGAGGGCGGCGCGGAACTGCTCGCCACCGCTGAGGTCGATGCTTTCGGCCACCAGCGTCTTGGGGGGGTCGGCAACTGGCTGGCCGAGGAGATCGCCCGCCGTACCGGTGCCGAGTCCCGCGCCGTGGTGTTGGGGCACATCCAGCGCGGCGGCACGCCCACCGCCTACGACCGGGTGCTGGCCACCCGCTTCGGCGTGCACGCGGTCGACGCGGTGCATGAGGGAGACGGCGGAGTGATGGTCGCCCTACGAGGCACTGACATCATCCGGGTGAAGCTGGCCGAGGCCACCGCAACGGTCAAGACGGTGCCGCAGGACCGCCAGGCCGAAGCCGAGGTCTTCTTCGGTTGACGGCCCCCCTGAACCGGCCCGGCACATCACCCCATACGCTCAGGCACCGTGAACTGGACTGTGGATGTTCCGGTCGACGCGCTGCCGGAGCTGCCGCCGCTGCCCGCCGATCTCCGAGCCAAGCTTGACGCCGCGCTAGCCCGACCCGCTGCGCAGCAACCAAGCTGGCCCGACCCGGAGGCGGTGCGCAGTATCCGCACCGTGCTGGAGAGCGTGCCACCGATCACCGTGCCGCCTGAGGTGGACCGGCTGCGCGAGCAGCTCGGGGCCGTTGCCCGCGGGGAGGCGTTCCTGCTGCAGGGCGGGGACTGCGCCGAGACCTTCGCCGACAACACCGAGCCGCACCTGCGGACCACCATCCGCACGCTGCTGCAGATGGCGGTGGTGCTCACCTACGGGTCGAGCATGCCCGTGGTGAAGGTGGGTCGGGTAGCCGGGCAGTACGCCAAGCCGCGCTCGGCGGCGACCGATGCGTTCGGTCTGATGTCCTACCGCGGTGATATGATCAACTCTTTGCGCCCCGTGCCCGAGGCCCGGGTGCACGACCCGTCGCGGATGATCCGGGCCTACGCCAACGCCGCCGCGGCCATGAACCTGGTGCGTTCGCTGGCCCTAGCTGGCATGGCGGACCTGCACCGGGTGCACGAGTGGAACAAGGACTTCGTGCGCCGGTCTCCGGCTGGGGCCCGCTACGAGGCGTTGGCCGGCGAGATCGACCGGGGCCTACGCTTCATGTCGGCGTGTGGTGTGCAGGACTCATCGCTGCTGTCCACCGAGATCTACGCCAGTCACGAGGCGTTGGTCCTCGACTATGAGCGGGCCATGCTCCGCCTGGATAACACCAGCCAGACACCCCGGCTCTACGACTTGTCCGCGCACTTCCTCTGGGTGGGGGAGCGGACCCGGGCGCTGGACGGGGCGCACATCGCCTTCGCCGAACTGCTGGCCAACCCGATCGGGCTCAAACTAGGTCCGGGAACCACCCCCGACCAGGCCGTGGAATACGTCGAACGGCTTGATCCACACGGTACGCCAGGCCGGCTCACGCTGATCTCCCGGATGGGGGCGCAACGGGTCCGCGATGTGCTGCCGGCGATCGTGCAGAAGGTCACCGCCACGGGGCACCAGGTGATCTGGCAATGCGATCCGATGCACGGCAACACCATCGAATCCTCCACCGGGTACAAGACCAGGCACTTCGACTGGGTGGTCGACGAGGTGCAGGGCTTCTTTGAGGTGCACCATGCGTTGGGCACCCATCCCGGGGGGATCCACGTGGAACTCACCGGGGAGGACGTCACCGAGTGCCTCGGGGGCGCTCAGGACATCTCCGACGCAGACCTGTCCGGGCGCTACGACACCGCGTGCGATCCGCGGCTGAACACCCAGCAGGCGCTGGAGTTGGCGTTCCTGGTCGCCGAAATGCTGCGCTCGTGAGTTAGGGGCGCCCAGGGCGCTCAGAGCGTCGTCAGCGTGATGGTGGCGCCGGGGCGAACGGGCTGGCCGGCCGCGGGTGACTGCGAGATCACCCGGTCCGAGAAGCCCTCGAGGAATCCAAACCCGGTGAATCCGCCGACGGACCGGTTGACCGTGCCGTTCAGCCCCGCCTCGGTGAGCATCTGGAGGGCCTGCCCGACTGGTAGCCCGACCACCTGGGGAACGACCGATGCCGTGCTCACCAGCAGGGTGACGCTGGTGCCGCGGGCAACGCCGGTGCCAGCCCGAGGGGTGGTACCAATCGCGCGCCCACCGGCTATCTGCTCGTCGAACTGGTTCCGCACCTGCACGGTCAAGCCAGCACGCCGCAGCGCGGAGACCGCCTCGGCCTGCCGCAAGCCCCGCACGTCCGGCACTGTGCTGGGGGCTGGCCCCTTGCTGATCAGCACGGTCACCGGGGCGCCGACGGTAAGCATGGTGCCGGACGCCGGCCGCAACCCGATCACGGAGCCGGCCGGCACGGTGTCATCGAACTGCGCGGCGCCCGGGTCCACCCGCGGGCTTAGGTCCGCCTGCTGGATCGCTCGCTCGGCCTCCTCGGTGGTGCTGCCTGCCGGCAGGATGGGTACCACCGGGTGACCCAGTGAGACCACCACGGTGACGTCCGAGCCAAGCACCGCCCGCTGGCCCGGCGCGGGGTCGGTGCGGATCACTGTGTTGCTGGGGACGGTGTCGCTGTGGTCCTCAGTAAGGTCGGCTTTGAGGCCAGCGGAGGCCAACGCGCCCTGCACTGCCCCCCGTTGCAGACCCGTCAGGTTGGGCACCACGGTCCATCGGCCGCTGCCCAGCCACCACGCACCCAGCCCGACAGCGCTGGCGAGCATCAACACGATCATTATCCAGGCGATGAAGGCGCGCCGGTTGCGGATCCGCTCGCGTCGGTAGAGATCGTCGGGGAGCGCTGGCCTGCTGGGCTGAACGCCGATGGTGGCTGCCTCGGGGAATCCAGCGCCCTCCGCCGCATCGTCCCTCGTCAGAGCCCGAGTTCCCCACGGTCCGTGGCTGGGCGGGGCGATGGACGTGGTGCCGGCCAAGCTAGGTGCGACGGGGGGCATGGGTACGGGTACCGGCACTCGAGCGATATCCAGCTCGGTGCGCACCGCGTGCAGGGTGCAGAGGAAGGCCGCCGCACTCGACGGGCGGGCCGCCGGGTCCCGACGGGTGGCCTGCACGATCAGGTTGTCCAACGGTGCTGGTACCGCGGCGCCGGCGCTGCTTGGGGCCGGCATGTCGTCGTTGACGTGGCGGTAGGCCACAGACAGCGCGGTCTCCCCGGTGTAGGGCGGTGCCCCGGTGAGCATCTCGAACAGCATCACTCCCGTGGCGTAGACATCGCTGCGGGCGTCGGCCGACCCGGTGGCGACCTGCTCGGGGGACAGGTAGGCCACCGTTCCGAGGATGACGTCTCCGGTGCTGCTGCTGGCCTCGGCAACGGCGCGGACCAACCCGAAATCGGCGACCTTCACGACGCCGCCAGGCCCGATGAGGACGTTCTCCGGCTTGATATCGCGATGGACCAGCCCCTCCCGGTGCGCTGCGGCCAGCGCCGAAAGCACCCTGTCGGCCACTGAGAGCGCCAGCGGCACCGACAGCTTGCCGTGCTGGTGCAGCAAATCCCGTAACGTTCCGCCCTCCACGAGTTCCATCACCAGGAACACATAGTCACCAGCGGGGGAGGAGTCGACGCCTTGATCATGGACCCCGACCACCCCCGGGTGGTGCAGCCGCGCTGCGGCGCGGGCTTCGCGCTCGAAGCGCTGCAGGAAGACCGGGTCGGCGACGAACCGAGGGGCCATCACCTTGATGGCGACGGGACGCTCCAAGCGGGTATCCGTGCCGCGGTAGACGGTGGACATGCCGCCGCGGGCCAGCACCGGGCCAACCTGGTAGCGCCCGTCCAGCAGGGTGCCGACCAGGTTCCCGCCATGATCGGGTTCCTGCCGTTCCACAGTCTGAGGATCGTACGGACTCCTGCTCCCCGAACGGTGGAAGGGCGCCGGTTGGCGAGTATGGCATGGTGACCACTGTGAGCGATATTTCCATCGCCCCGGACGTGCTCGACCCGGAGGTGGTGGTGCTGCCGCTACCTGACGTGGCGCGGCGGTTGGGGCTGCCGGTAACCCGAGTGCACCAGATGCTGCGCGACTGGCAACTGCTGGGAGTACGCCGTGACGGCGTGGCGGTGGTGCCCGCTGAGTTCCTCAACGGCAGTGCCCTCGTCAAGGGGCTGACCGGCACGATCACCCTGCTGCGCGACGCCGGTTACTCTGCCGAGGAGATCCTGCGCTGGCTGTTCACTGCGGAAGACTCGCTGCCCGGCACCCCGATCGGCGCACTGCGGACTGACCGAGGCCGCGAGGTGAAGCGCCGGGCCCAGGCCATGGGTTTCTGATTCGGGCGCGGTATCCTCGCCACTTCGCGGTGATCTAGTGGGGACTGCGGTCGGTCAGCCAAAGGAGGAAACACGATGCTGGGGAAGCTGGGGACGCTTATTGTCCTGGTGGGCGCCGTTGAGGTCGCCCGCCGGTACGCCATGGCCAACCCCGCCGCGGTCGGCAAGCTGGCAGGCCAAGCCGGCCAACTCGTCGACCAGTGCACCAAAGGCAAGTTCAGCGACCAGATCCACGGCGCGGTGCGTAAGGTCCAGGACGCCACCGGGGAAGGCTCTGCCTAGCCGGCGTCTGAGCGGAGTGTGAAGCTAGGCCCGTCGAACCGGTCCACCGTGGTGAACTGCTCGACGGGCCAGCGGCGGAGCTTGCGGACCGTCCGCACGGGGCGTCCCAGCGCGATCAGGCCAGCAACCGCGTGGCTCTCCGGGATGCCGATCAGTTCTCGCACGGCTGGCTCCTGCCGGACCACGACTGATGTCAGCACGCCGCCCAGGCCCTCGTTACGGGCCGCCAGGAGAATGTTGTGCCCAAACGGGTAGATCGACCCACCACCCACGATGCTCTGTCGCCCCAGCCCGTTGTCCATGCACGCCAGCGAACCGAGATGGGCGAGCAGGAGCAGCAGCACCGGGACGGTGTCCAAGGTGTCAGCGAAGTTGTTGGGTCTCGGCACCTCGCGGGCCGCACCGAGATCGACCGCGGGAGCACTCCAGCGACCGCACTCCTGCGGCGCGAAGGGCACCAGACCAGCCTCGACATGTGCCATGTACTCGCGCCAACCGAGCTGGTAGCACTCCCGTATCCGGCGTCGAATCTCGGGATCGCGCAGCACGACGACATGCCACCCCTGCCGGTTGCCCCCGCTGGGCGCGAACCGAGCGTGGTCGAGGATGCGGTGCAATACCACGTCGGGCACCGCCTCGCCGGTGAACTCCCGGGTCGCTGGCGTCGTGCGCATCACCTCGTAAAGCTCCACGGCGTCAACTTACCGAGTGATGAGAGACTGGTGACCATGGCAGTCAGTTCGTTCATGGTCCCGCTCGGCACGCCAGCACCACCGTTTGCCCTGCCGGCGCTCGACGGCCAGATCGTGACCTCAGAGGGTCTTGCCCTTGATCGACCGTTACTGGTGATGTTCCTGTCCAATCACTGTCCCTACGTGCGGCATATCGAGCGAGGGCTCGGCTCACTGGTGGCCGAGTACGAACCGAAGGTGGCCGCGGTGGCGATCTGCAGCAACGACACCACGAACTACCCCGAGGACGGCCTGAGCGGGCTGACCGAACAAGTGCAGCGTGCCGGGTTCACCTTCCACTACCTCCTTGACGACACCCAGCAGGTCGCGCTGGCCTACCAGGCCGCGTGCACGCCGGACTTCTTTCTCTATGACGCCCAGCACCGCCTTGCCTACCGAGGCGAGTTCGACGAGTCCCGCCCGCGCAGCGGCGTTCCGGTGACCGGCAAGACGTTGCGCGCGGCACTAGATCTGGTCCTGGCCGGCGCGCCGGTACCCGAACCACAGATGCCCAGCATGGGCTGCAGCATCAAGTGGAAGCCGGGCAACGAGCCGTCCTGACCGCCGACGTAGCTCATCCTCCTGCGGAGGAACATTGTTGATCGAGGAGCGGAACTTTTGGGGGAGGCAGACCGGCTGGTGGCGTTGAGCCGGGAGGATCCGTGTCGGCGTGCGGACCGCCCACCGCGAAGAGGACGCTGATGGCCAATCAGCTACTCACCACCGCGAACACACTTCCCTCGGTGAGCGCGCTGCCTCCCTCTGTTCCGCTCTCCTTCACAAGGCGCCCGGTCCCCACCCAGACTGAGTGGTCGGCGTGGTAAGTCCGTCGGGGGTTTGTCGGGATTGCCGGGCACGCGGCTGAGCGGGGAGAGCGCCGTCAGTGTTGTGCTGTCGCCGAGTTCGACGCCAGTGATGTCCTCGTGGTCACCCGCACCGCTCTGGTGTCGACCTCGGCGACAAGAGGGTGAGGCGTACCCAGGATCAGCGTGGTGGCGGCCGTGATTCACCTCGATGCCGCTGACGGGGGTGAGCGCTTAGCAGCGCAGGGGGTTGCGCAGTGGTCTACAATCCGGATCCAGAACTGCTGGGGGGATGAACTCGGCGTAGCCCGGGCGGATGAAGATTTCCCAGCCGGTGCAGTGCACGTGTCGGTGGTGGGTCTCGCACAACAGGACACAGTTCTCCACGCTGGTCTCACCACCCTCAGCCCAGGGCCGGCAATGGTGAGCCTGGCACAGCCCCGGTGGTCGGTCGCAGCCGGGGAAGGCGCATCCCCGGTCCCGGGCGACGAGCGCGCGGCGTAGGGACAGTGGGACGGTGCGCATCGCCCGTCCCACGTCCAACGGTTCAGAGCCCCCACCCAGCACGACGGGGATGATTTTCGCGTCACAAGCCCACCGTCGAGCCTCAGAGGCGCTGAGGTGGGTCCCGTAGTCCAGGGTCGCGGTGCCCAGACTGGTGCGCAGGGCCTCCCAGCCAATGGTGACGGTCAAGTGCGGGGGTTCTCCGGCGGTGGTGGGGCAGTCGTGGGCGGCGCGGGCCAGCCCACAGATCTCCAGCAGGGCATCAGCTTGCGCTGGGGGGTGGTGCGCGGATCAGAGATGCCCTCGGTGGCGGGGCGGGGTGCGGCGAACTGCTCGATCAAAGACCGGAACGCAGCACCCGGCTCAGCCTCCAGGAAGCCTTCGAACCCTAGTCGCCCATCCCGGCGTTCCCGCCACCGCAGCTCCCCCGCCGCCGGGGCGACTTCGGGCTCTTCTCGGGGTGGGGGACCGTCCTGGTCCAGGTGCGCCAGGAGGTACCGCCCGATCTTGTGCAGTGACGCCGGGGTAAACGAGCGGGCATACCGGGCCAGATCGGCCTCGGCGGCCTGGCGCTGCTCACCACTCACCGAGGCGGGGATCGCGTTCATCGTTTCGGTGATCACCCGAACCTGCCCCACCCCGATCTGCCCGGCAGCTAGTGCTGCGGCGGTGTTCGGCAGTATTGGGGGGAGCACTTCACCGCTGAGGGTGCGGCGCGCGGTGAGCTGGGTAGCGTGGGTGACCCGAGTACCGGCTTCGGTGGCCGACAGCTGCAGCATCCCCGCCAGCAGCCGCTTCGTGCTGCCAAACCCGCTGGCCGCCGCGATATTGCGGGAGTCCAGCTCCGCGACGGTCTCCAGCATCACCGCATGCAGCATCCGTGAGACGGCTTCGATGTCCCGGATCTGACCTTGCAACCCGGTGTCGTCGCACCCGAGCATCGCCGCGCGCCACTGCTGCAGGCAGGTGGTGATCGCCTGCCGGGGGTCAAGCCGGGTGTCGAGCACGTCCCCATCATCGACCCCACCCCTGACAATTTCCGGCCGTTCCCCAGATCAGACAGCAAGATCTTTAGTGGTCAGTGGCGTCGGGGGGTCGTGGTCGCCACGGCGCTGATCGTGGGTGTGCCTCGCTATTGTGTTGCCGAGTTCGACCACAGAGTGGTGTGCCCCGTGTTTTCTCAGGGTGAACAGCTACACCTCGCGGCGTCGGGCAGCATGGAACTCGCTATACAGTATGTTGCTACATCGTGCACAAGGTTCAATGGATCGAGTTGCTTAGCGTTGAGCGTTCCGAGCTTAATTTAACAGGTTGGTTGTTTTTGATCCCCATGTCACGGGCGCCTGTCTGGTCGTCCTCGAGGAGGATGCCACGACGCTGCGTGACATTTTGACGGAGTGGCTAGGGTGAGGTGTATCCTGTCAAGCTGCGATGGACTTGTCGATAGAAGTCCGGTCGGGGTAGCGGCTAGGCGGCCCTGTAGCTGGTGGCCGGTGGAAGAGGAGAGCCGACTGTCGAAGAGCCATGACAAAGCCGCCGTGGGCGGCGGGTCGTCGTGGCGAACCATCGGTCTGAGGCGGGAGCCTCGCGTAAAGCTTCGCGCAGGCGTTGTTGGCTTGGGTGAGCAGGCGCTGAAAGACCATACTCCGGGGTCGCACGCCTCGGATAGCGCCGAGTTCGCCGCTGTCTGTGACGAGAACGCGGAGATTGCTCGTGAGCAGCAGTACCAGCACCGCGTTCATCAACTCGTCGTCGGTGCGGTAGTCCAGCGCGATGGTAAAGTGCTGCTCTTGCGGCGGCGAACCGCTCGATGCGGCGCTTGGCCGAGAGGTCAAGGAAGAAACTAACCTCGAGGTAGCGAGTATCCGAGAATACCTCGGACACTTCGACTACCCATCAGGCAGCGGCAAGAAGAGTGGACAGTTCAACCTTGCCGTGGACGTAGCTGCGCCCGAGCCGGTCGAACTGCATGAGCACGATGCTTATGTATGGTCGTCGCTGGCTGACAAACCTCCGGTGACCGACGCGGTGACCGACGTGCTCGCCACATACCAGAAGCTGCGCACTTGTTGATCACTGTCAGAGCTGGCCGACTCCGGTTACCTGCAGCACGGCGATCCCGGACTCGTCGGAGGCGGGTAGGTCCACCTCCACAGTGATGGCCCAGTCGTGGTGCCCGGCCGGGTCATCCAGGATCTGCCGCACGACCCACCGACCGGGTTGCTGATCGATGATCAGCAAGTGCGGGCCGCGAGCGTCCGCACCGGTGCCGATCTCGCGATGCTCGTCGAAGTAGGGTTCCACGGCCTGCCGCCAGGCCTCCGCGTCCCACCCGGCGTCCGCGTCGAGCTCACCCAGCTCGTCCCATCGCCGGTGGGCAGCCAGCTGCACCCGGCGGAACAGCGCATTACGCACCAGGATCCGGAAGGCCCGCGGGTTAGCCGTCACCGGTGCTGGCCGCTGGTCCAGCGGCGCTGCTTCCACCTCCGGTGCTCGCCCGTCGCGCAGTCTCTCCCACTCGTCCAGCAGGCTGGAGTCGACCTGGCGAACCAGCTCGCCGAGCCACTCCTGCAGGTCACGCAGCGCGTCGGTCTTGGCGTCCTCGGGCACCGTGCGGCGTAGCGCCTGGTAGGCGTCGGCCAGATAACGCAGCACCAGCCCCTCGCAGCGGGCCAGCCCGTAGCACCCGACGTACTCGGTGAAGGTCATCGCCCGCTCGGCGAGGTCCCGGGCCACCGACTTGGGGGACAGCTGGTGGTCGGCCACCCACGGGTGCCCCTGCCGGTAGGTCTCGAACGCGGCGGTGAGCAGCTCAGCCAGCGGCATCGGGTAACTGACCTCCTCGAGCAGCCGCATCCGCTCCTCGTACTCGATACCCTCGGCTTTCATCGCTGCCACGGCTTCGGTTTTTGCCTTAGACGCTTGCGCGCTGAGGACCTGCCGCGGATCGTCCAGGGTTGCCTCCAGCACCGACAGCACGTCCAGCGGGTAATCCACCGAGTCCGGGTCGAGTAGCTCGATCGCGGCCAGCGCAAACGGGGACAGTGCCTGGTTGAGCGCGAAGTCCAGCTGCAGGTCGCCGGTGAGCCGCACGGTGCGGCCCTCCGCATCCGGCACCGTCAAGGGCTCGACGACACCGGCGGCCAGCAACGCACGGTACATCGCGATGGCCGCTCGGATGTGCCGGCGCTGCGCGGGGCGGTCCTCATGGTTGTCGGTGAGCAGGTGGCGCATGGCCGCGAAGGCGTCGCCGGGCCGGTTGGCGACGTTGAGCAGCATCGCATGGCTGACCGCAAAGCTGGATGTCAGCGGTTCCGGCTCGGCCGCGACCAGCCGGTCGAAGGTGCGCTCGCTCCAGGAGACCGATCCTGGCGGTGGTTTGTGAAGCACAACCTTGCGGCGCTTGCGAGCGTCGTCACCGGCCTTGGCCAGCGCCTTGGCGTTGTTCACCACGTGCTCAGGTGCCTGGACGACGACGGTGCCAGCCGTGTCGTAGCCCGCCCGGCCCGCCCGGCCAGCGATCTGGTGAAACTCCCGTGCGGTGAGATGGCGGGTGCGTCTTCCGTCGTACTTGCCCAGCGCGGTGAGCAGCACCGTGCGGATCGGCACGTTAATGCCTACGCCGAGGGTGTCGGTACCACAGATAATCTTCAGCAGGCCGGCCTGAGCGAGCCGCTCGACGAGCCGGCGATACCGCGGCAGCATCCCGGCGTGGTGCACTCCGATCCCGTGACGCACCAGGCGGGACAGTGTCCGTCCGAAACCGGGGAGGAACCGGAAGGCCCCGACCATCTCGGCGATGGCGTCCTTCTCTGCGCGGCTGCAGACGTTAATGCTGGTCAGCGCCTGGGCTTGAGCCAGCGCCGCGGCCTGGGTGAAGTGCACCACATAGACCGGCGCCGCTTGGGTGGCCAGTAGTTCCTCCAGGGTTTCGTGTAGCGGTGTGCTCGCGTACCGGAAATGCAGCGGAACTGGTCGCTGCGCGGAGCGGACCACCGCGGTAGGGCGGCCGGTGCGCCGGGTCAAGTCCTGCTCGAAGCGGGTGACATCGCCCAGCGTCGCGGACATCAGCAGGAACTGAGCCCGTGGGAGTTCCAGCAGTGGCACTTGCCAGGCCCAGCCGCGGTCGGGATCGGCGTAGAAGTGGAACTCATCCATCACGACCAGACCGACGTCGGTAGCCGGCCCGCTGCGCAGCGCCATGTTGGCCAGCACCTCCGCGGTGCAGCAGAGAATCGGCGCCCCGGCGTTGACACTGGAGTCACCGGTGGCCATCCCGACCTGGTCGGCGCCGAAGACCTCGCAGGCGGCAAAGAACTTCTCCGAGACCAGAGCCTTGATCGGAGCGGTGTAGACGCTGCGTCTGGCCTGCGCCAACGCGGTAGCGTGCGCGCCGGTGGCGACCAGGCTCTTACCGGATCCGGTCGGAGTGGCCAGAATCACATTCGAGCCTGAGACGATCTCGATGAGCGCCTCTTCCTGGGCTGGGTACAGGACCAGACCCTGGCTCGACACCCAGGTCGCAAAGGCGTCGAACAGCTCGTCGGGCCCGGAACCGACAGGTAGCCTTTCAGTGAGTGTCATGGTGACCACGATCGTGCCTGCGGCGCGGCCTCTGCGGCAAAGCGGGGCCGGGCGCCGACCCCGCCGCGCCGCGATAACCTGGTCTCTGGTCGGGGATGACGCGTTCCCGTGCGCCACGCACAGCAGAGGGGGTGAGCGCATATGGAGACGGGTCACCTGATCGCCGGGCACTACCGGGTGCTCGACCGGATTGGTGTCGGCGGCATGGGCGTCGTCTGGCAGGCCATGGACGAGCGGCTGGAGCGGCTGGTCGCGGTGAAACAGCTGCTGATGCAGCCGCAGCGCAGCCCCGGGGCGGCCGATGAAGCCCGGGCTCGGGCGATGCGTGAGGCGCGCATCGCCGCCCGCTTGCAGCACCCGAATGCCATCGTCATCTACGACGTGGCCGAGCACGACGGTGAACCCTGCCTGGTGATGGAGTACCTACCCTCGCGCAGCCTCGCTGCGGTGCTGGGTGAGCGGGGCTGCCTGCCGGTGTCCGAGGTCGCCTCGATCGGCAAGCAGATCGCCTCAGCGCTGGCCGCCGCCCATGCCGCGCAGATCGTTCACCGAGACGTCAAACCCGGGAACATCCTGATCACCGACGACGGCACCGCCAAGATCACCGACTTTGGCGTCTCGCGGGCCGCCGGTGACGTCACGGTCACCCAGACCGGGATCATGGCCGGTACCCCGGCCTACCTCGCTCCCGAGGTGGCGCGCGGGCAGGTCCCGACCCCGGCGTCGGATGTCTTCTCCCTCGGCGCCACGCTCTACGCCGCGATCGAGGGGCAGGGTCCCTTCGGCGAGAGCGAGAACTCGCTCGCCCTGCTGCATGCGGTGGCTGGTGGGCGCCTCAACCCCCCGCAGCACGCGGGCGCCCTGTCAGCGGTGCTGATGAGGCTGCTGGCCACCGACCCAGCGGCGCGCCCCGCCATGCACCACGCCAGCCTGGAGCTGGCCGTGGTAGCGGCCACCCGGCCGGTGCGCACAACAGCCGCGGTGCCCAGAACAGCCAGGAAGCCCAAATCAGCCAAGGAACGCAGACCGACCGCCGCGGTAGTGCCGCCCCAGGTGTCCCGGCTCCCAGAAACCGGACCTGCGGAAGGGGAAGCTCTCCCAGCGGGACACACCGACCCGCTGCCGAGCACCCCGCCAGAGGTGCCTAGCATCTCACCTGACTGGCCCGCTGAGGGCTTTCCAGCACGCCCGAAGCAACGGCGGCGAGGCGCGCTGGTCGGGGCACTCCTCGTGCTACTCGCCGCCTTCGCGGGTACGGGGATGCTGCTCTCGGAAGGTTCGTCCTGGGAACGGGGCGCGCACCCCAGCGGCCAAGCGGCCCCCTCGGTGCCTGCGGCGAAGCCGGCACCAGCACCGGCACCGATATCCTCCCCGCCGCAAGTGGCGCGGGTGGGTCATACCCAGCCGATCGGGTGGAGCGACGCCGGTCAGCTCGTGATCGACTACTACAACGGCCTGGAAAACCCATCGTTGGCCTGGCAGCTGTTGTCACCCACCGCGCAGGCGGTCTTCGGCAACGAGTCGGACTTCCAGTCGCATTGGAGCCAGTACTCCTGGGTCAGCGCACGCAACGCCTTCGGGGTCACCGACAACCCCGACGGCTCGGTGCGAGTGCCTGTCGATGTCACCTACCACACTGCCGGCGGCGACCAGGTGGTCAAGCGGGTGCTACGGGTGACCCGGCTGGATGGCCACCTGCTCATCGACTCGGATCCGCGTTGATGTCCTCACCGGCCACTTTCGGGTGGCGGCAGACGTAAGTCATCGCTGGCGGCAGGTGTCGCCACAGGGTGCGGGTGGGCAGCACCTCGCTGAAGACCCGCCCCAGCTCGTGGCGGAAGCGGCGGGCTGCGGGTGTCCAGTAGGCCCAGCTGTAGGAGGCAGCGGTGAACACCCCGTCGCTCGCCAGCGCGGCGGCAAAGATCGTCAGGAACTCGCGCTGTTGCTGCGCGCCGAACAGGGTCCACGGCAGTACGGAGACGATCACGTCGGCGCGGTCGACGCCGTGGTCGGCGAGGATGGCCGGAAGCGTGGCGGCGTCCGCGGTGACCACCCGGACCCCCAGCGCCCGGGAGCGCAACCGCTGGGCGAGTTCGGGATCTTTCTCGATCGCGATCACCACCGCGTCCTGGGCTGCCGCCCGGACGATGGCTCCGGTGACCGCTCCAGCGCCGGCACCGAGCTCCACCACGACCGGGGGCCGCCCATTCCGGCCGGCTCCGGACACCACGGCGGCCAACCGGGCGGCCAGCTCGGGCCCGGAGGGCAGCAGCGTCCCGACATCGCGGGGGGACCGTATCGCCGCAGCGAAGAAGACTCCCCGTCCTCCCCTGAGCGTACGTTGCATGGGATCTGGTGAATGGGAGGCGGAATGCGAGGCCATAGGTCACAGTGCACACCACCCGGTGCGGTGGCGCACCACCGAGTTCGCACTTGCTTAGGCTGTGGGTCTCTGACGTCGAGAGGGACGACCACGGAGGGGCATGTGATGGCTACCCTGCGCTTTGGACGCTACCTCGATGCGCTAAGTGCCCAGTCCGCGCTGTTCGCCGAGGCACTGATCGGTGCCGAGCTGCACCAGCGGGTGCCGACCTGCACGGAGTGGACGTTGCGGCAGCTCGTCGAGCACGTCGGTCGGGCTCATCGGCGGGCCACCACGATCGTCACCCGGCGCCTCACCGCCCCGCCCGATCCGGGCGAGCTGGAGGTGGCGGCAGCGCCCGAGGACCCCGACAGTCTCGGTGCCTGGTTGTGCGCTGGCGCCAGTGAGCTGGTGGGCGTGATGCGGGCAGCCGGGCCGCAGACTCCCGTATGGAGCGGGACTGAGGACCACAGCGTCAGGTCCTGGGCTCGCGGAATGGTGCATGAGACTGCGGTGCACCGGGCTGATGCCGAGTTCACGCTGGGCCGCCAGTTCACGCTAGAACCCGATCTCGCCGCCGACGGGATCTCCGCGTGGCTGGGCCTGCTCAGCTTGCCCCAGGCACTCGACAGACGACCCGGACTGCGCGGCAAGGGCCAGATCCTGCACCTGCACTCCACCGACCCGGGGCTGGGCGAGGCGGGGGAGTGGATCGTGCGCCGGACCCCGTCGGGCCCGGTCTGGGACCACGGCCACGCCAAGGGTGACGTCGCGGTCCGGGGCGCCGTGGTGGACCTGCTCCTGGTCCTGATGCGTCGCGTCCCGCCGGCCGAGGCACCGATCAGCGTGCTCGGCGATGCCAGCATCCTGGATCACTGGCTAGAGCACACCCGGTTTTGAGCAGGGTTAGCCAGGCACGGGGGAATCGGAGCCCGGTGTGGGACGCTGGGTTCCCCGGACTTCCACCCTGCGCGGGATCCGGGTTGATCAGGAGGGCCACAGTGCTGCCGAGTCGACCCTGGTGCCAGGCGCTGGATCCGGCCGACCGGCTGCTTACCGTGCCCAACGTGCTCAGCCTGCTCCGGCTGGCGGGTATCCCGCTGTCCCTGTGGCTGCTCCTTGGCCCACACCACGACCTGCTCGCCCTGCTCGTGCTGGCCCTGTTGGGTGTCACCGACTGGCTGGACGGCAAGCTCGCCCGACTGCTCAACCAGTCCAGCAGGCTGGGTGCGTTGCTCGACCCGGCGGTCGATCGGCTGTACACGCTGAGCACCCTGCTCGCCTTCGGCGTGCGGGATATCCTGCCGTGGTGGGTGGTGGCCGTGCTGATTACCCGGGATCTCGTGCTGTTGTCAACCCTGCCCATGCTGCGCCGCCATGGCTACGGTCCATTGCCGGTGCACTATGTGGGCAAGGCGGCCACTCTCTGCCTGCTCTATGCTTTTCCCTTCCTGCTCCTCGCCCACGACGTGCATGGGTGGGTGGGACCGGTGGCCCAGGCGTTCGCGGTGGCCTTCACCGGATGGGGCGGTGCGTTGTACCTCTGGGGGGCGATTTTGTACCTCTTTCAGGTTCGGCTGACGCTGCGTGCCGCGCGGCACGCTGATCGTGGATGATGTGGAGGCACGCGCGGTGGTCCCCGAAGAGCTGCGGTACACCCCGGACCATGAGTGGGTGCTGACCAGCGCGGAAGGCACTGGGGAGGCCGGTACCACCGTGCGCGTCGGTATCACCGATTACGCGCAGGCACAGCTCGGAGACATTGTTCACGTAGAGTTACCCCGGGTGGGGGACTCGGTGGTGCCGGGAGAGTCATTTGGGGAGGTCGAGTCTACCAAAAGCGTCTCGGACGTGTTCGCGCCGGTGGCAGGCGAGGTGGTGGCCCGCAACGATGCCCTGGAGAGCAGCCCAGAACTGGTCAACTCCGACCCCTACGGCGAAGGCTGGATGATCGAGATCAAGCTGGCAGACGCCTCCGCGATGGACTCGTTGATCAGCGCGGAGGACTACCGCGCCCGCATCGAGGAGGACGGCCGCCGCGGGCCTTGACCGTCACCTACCGTCACCGATCGACGCTGACCTCTGTCTGCAATGTCTGTCGATGCGCGGTAGGTTGTGGTCCGATCAAAAAGCCACCCCCCTGGTGAAGGAGAGCCCAGCGTGAGCATGAAGGACGGGCCCGGTGTACCACCCGAGCGGGGCCCGGAGCAGACCTCGACGTTCCGGGCCGACTTCCTCTCCGAGCCCGAGAGCATCGAGTTACCGGCGCCGCCCATCGCCGGCATCGACGCACTGCCTGCGGGCTCCGCTCTGCTGGTAGTCAAGCGCGGCCCTAACGCCGGTTCCCGGTTTCTCCTCGACCGGCCCACCACGAGCGCGGGTCGACACCCGGAAAGCGACATCTTCCTCGACGACGTGACCGTGTCTCGCCGACACGCCGAGTTCCGTCGGGAAGGCGGCGAGTTCGTGGTGGTGGACGTCGGCAGCTTGAACGGCACCTACGTCAACCGCGAGCCGGTGGATACCGCAGTGCTGGCCAATGGCGACGAGGTGCAGATCGGCAAGTTCCGGCTAGTGTTCCTGACCGGTCCGCGCGCCGGGGACCGAGGGGCTGACCAGGGGTCGCGGTGACGGCACCGGGCCGTTCCGGGCATCGCTCCGGGATGAGCATCGGTTCGGTGCTCGCCCAGTTGCGGGCGGATTTCCCCGACGTCACTATCTCCAAGATCAGGTTTCTGGAGTCTGAGGGGCTGGTCCAGCCAGAACGCACTGCTGCCGGCTACCGACAGTTCTCCTCAGCGGATGTGGAAAGGCTGCGCTATGTGCTCGCCGCTCAGCGCGACCACTACCTTCCGCTGAGGGTCATTAAGGAGCACTTGGACGCGCTGGACCGGGGTGAGTCCGAAGGACCTGCGGAAAGACGCTCCGACCTGCGCTGGTCCCGGGCGGGCCGTCCGCGGCTGAGCGTTCGTCCGGGCGCTCGTACCGGCGCGGCGACCGAGCCAGCCGACCCCGTTGAGGACCTCGCCGCCGATCCGGTGCGGATGACCCAGGAGGAGCTGCTCGCCGCTAGCGGCATCGGCAAGGCGGTCCTGGCCGAGCTCGAGCAGTTCGGCTTGGTTCGGCCGGGCCCAGCCGGTTTCTACGACAACGATGCGGTGCTCGTGGCACGGACCGCGCAGGCGATGACCGATTTTGGGCTGGAGCCCCGACACCTCCGTTCCTTCCGGGCATCGGCCGACCGGGAGGTAGGCCTGCTGGCGCAGATCGTCACCCCGGTGAGCCGGCAGCGAGATCCCGATGCGCGGGCCCGCGCCGATGAGGTGGTCCGGGAACTGGCGGTGTTGTCGTTGCGGCTGCATGCGCTGCTCGTGAAGATCGGGCTGCGGGGCGTCATCGGGAACTGAGCCCAGACAAAAGGCCGCAGAAAGGGTCACAGTGGCAATTTGAACCCTCGAGGGACTCGGCATAGGGACGGTGCCGCGTGTAGCGTCTGAAGATAGTGATGGTGGAGACGCGACTGGGCTGGCAGTTACTCCGGCCGGTGCCCAATCCACCGCCGAGCACGACGATCCTCGAGGCACCCGGAGCGCAGGGTGCAGTGGGAGGGAGGCGCAACGCGATGAGCGAGATGCGTGTCGTCGGGGTCCGGGTGGAGTTGCCGGCGAACCAGCCGATCCTGCTGCTGCGGGAGGCTGAGGGCGATCGCTACCTGCCGATCTGGATCGGCTCCGGGGAGGCGACCGCCATCGCCCTGGAGCAGCAGGGTGTGCAACCGGTCCGGCCGATGACCCACGACCTGCTCCGAGACGTGATCAGTGCGCTGGGTGGGGAACTGAAGCAGGTCCGGATCACCGAGCTGCAAGAGGGAACTTTCTTCGCTGAGCTCGTCTTCGGCGGTAATGTTCGCGTCTCCGCCCGACCGAGTGACTCGGTTGCGCTCGCCCTGCGGGTGGGGGTACCGATCCACGCCGAGGAGTCGGTACTCTCCGAGGCTGGCTTGGTCATCCCGGACGACCAGGAGAACGAGGTCGAGAGGTTCCGCGAGTTCCTCGACTCGGTCTCTCCGGAGGACTTCCGCGGAGCCGGTACCTGATAGGTACCTGAGCTGATGTTGAGGACGCGATTCCGCGCGTCGGATTGACCGGCTACCCAGTGGCGCCTACCGTCGGTGCTGACAGCGAGTCGGGCCGGTGTGATTCCTCTGGGGCCGCGGGGCTCATGGGCTACCGGTGCAAGGCGTGGGAGGCATGGGTGGTCGACGGACCGCACAGCGGAGCGGGCACCCCGGAGTATGGTGTTGCCCCGCCTGACGCTGGCGACCCGGCTGAACAAGGCACTCTGTTCCCGGATTCCGCGCTGGCCGACCCGCACGGAGTGAGCGACCATCTGCTGGGCTATCGCGGCCCGGCAGCCTGCCAGATCGCCGGGATCACCTACCGTCAGCTGGACTATTGGGCCCGGACCAACCTGGTGGTGCCCTCGATCCGCGGTGCCTCCGGTTCCGGCAGCCAGCGGCTGTACTCGTTCAAGGACATTCTGGTCCTCAAAGTGGTGAAGCGGCTGCTGGACACCGGTGTCTCGCTGCAGAACATCCGCGTGGCCGTCGAGCACCTGCGCCGCCGGGGAGTGCACGACTTGGCGCGTATCACGCTGTTCAGCGATGGCACCACGGTCTATGAGTGCACCTCCCCCGAGGACGTGGTGGACCTGCTGCAGGGTGGGCAGGGCGTGTTTGGCATCGCCGTCGGTGGCGCGGTCAAGGAGATCGCCGGATCGATCAGCCAGTTTCCCCCGGAGCGCGCCGATGGCGGCCACGTCGCGACAGCTCCGGAAGACGAGTTGACCAAGCGTCGACGGGCCCGCCGGATCAGCTGACCCGTCCCCATGTGTAGCTGATCACAGTCGTGGATGGGGAGCGCAAAAGAACTCGCCTCAGCGAGTAGGTTGGTGATGTAGTCGCTCCATCTCGCGCGGGGAAGCGGCCGGTCAGTGCGGTCCGGGTGGCCAAGGAGCAACCCTCCCCGGTGCATCTCAGGCAGAGAGAACCGCGCGGGGTAAACACCTCTGCACCGCGGTGACGCAAGCCACCGGCTCGTTGTCGGCAAGACCCGATGCGGGCAGAGACAGAGGGGGAGGACCGATCGGGCACGGTGCCCGGCGGTTCGGTCTCGACGCCCGGAGGTCAACCACGATGAACACTCCCGACCGGCGCCCACTGTCCGAACTGGAGCACGGCACGCCCTTCGTCGACCGGCATATCGGGCCACGCCCGGCCGAGTTGGCTCGGATGCTGGAGGTCATCGGCGTGCCGTCGTTGGAGCAGCTCGCTGCGTTGGCGCTGCCCGCGACCCTGACCGACCCCGACGCCGCTGCGGACCTGCCGGCCCCGGCCAGCGAGGTGCAGGCGCTGGCTGAGCTGCGCGCGCGGGCAGCCCGCTGCCACCCCCGGGTGCCGATGATCGGGATGGGGTATCACGGCACGGTGACCCCGCCGGTGATCCGTCGTTCGGTGCTGGAGAACCCGGCCTGGTACACCGCCTACACGCCGTACCAGCCGGAGATCTCCCAGGGCCGGCTGGAGGCGCTGCTCAACTTCCAGACGATGATTTGCGATCTCACCGGTCTGCCGATAGCCAACGCCTCCTTGCTCGATGAGGCCACCGCGGCCGCCGAAGCGATGACCCTGCTGCGCCGGGCGGGCCGGGCCAGCTCGTCCCGGTTCCTGGTGGACGCTGACACGTTGCCGCAGACGCTGGCCGTGCTGGCGACCCGCGCCGAGCCGCTGGGCATCGACCTGGATGTCGCCGATCTGCGGGCCGATCTCCCGGATGCCGCCCTGCCGGAGGGCGAGTTCTTCGGTGTGCTGCTGTCCTACCCCGGTGCCGGCGGCGCGGTGCGGGACCACACGAGGCTGATCGAGCAGGCGCACCGGCGCGGTGCCGCGGTGGCCGTCGCGGCCGATCCGCTGGCACTGACCCTGCTGACCCCGCCGGGGGAGATCGGCGCCGATGTCGCGATCGGATCGACGCAGCGCTTCGGCGTGCCGCTGGGCTTTGGCGGGCCGCACGCGGCCTACCTGGCGGTGCGCCGCGGGCTGGAACGCCAGCTGCCTGGTCGGCTGGTCGGCATGTCCCGCGACGCCGATGGCTCGCCAGCGTTGCGCCTGGCGCTGCAGACCCGTGAGCAGCACATCCGCCGGGAGAAGGCCACCAGCAATATCTGCACCGCGCAGGTGCTGCTGGCCGTGATGGCCTCGATGTACGCGGTGTACCACGGACCCGAGGGGCTGGCCGACATCGCGCTGCGGGCACACCGGATGGCCGCGGTGCTGGCCGCCGGGTTACGCCGCGGCGGGGTCGAGGTGGTGAGCGAGGAGTTCTTCGACACGGTGCTGGCCAGGGTGCCCGGGCAGGCCGCCGCGGTGGTGAGCGCCGCGCGCGCGGCCGGCGTGGACCTGCGGCAGGCCGATGCCGACCACGTGGGGATCAGTTGCGCCGAGACCACGACCCGCGAGCATCTGCGGCTGGTCTGGGAAGCCTTCAGCATTCCGGCCACTGACACGGATGCCCTCGACCGCCAAACTCCGGACGCGCTGCCCGCCGCGTTGCGGCGCAGAACGCCATTCCTCACCCACCCGGTGTTCTCCGCCTACCACAGCGAGACAGCGCTGTTGCGTTACCTGCGCACGCTGGCCGACAAGGACGTGGCGCTGGACCGCAGCGTGATCCCGCTCGGTTCGTGCACGATGAAGCTCAACGCCACCGCAGAGATGGAGCCGATCAGCTGGCCGGAGTTCACCGAGCTGCACCCGTTCGCACCCCAGGAAGACGCCCAGGGCTTGCTCGAGGTGGTCAGCGACCTGCAGCGCTGGCTGGCCGCGCTCACCGGGTACGACGCGATCAGCCTGCAGCCCAACGCGGGCAGCCAGGGCGAGTTCGCGGGCCTGCTGGCGATCCGCGCCTACCACCGCAGTCGGGGCGAGACTGGTCGCGACGTCTGCCTTATCCCCTCTAGCGCGCACGGCACCAACGCGGCTTCGGCGGTGATGGCCGGGATGCGCGTCGTGGTGGTGGGATGTGACCGCAACGGCGACGTGGATCTCGACGACCTCCGGGCAAAGCTCGCCATGCACAGCACCGAGCTGGCCGCCATCATGATCACCTACCCGTCCACGCACGGGGTCTACGAGCCTGGGGTAGCCCAGGTGTGCGCGCTGGTGCACGAGGCCGGGGGGCAGGTCTACATCGATGGGGCCAACCTCAACGCGCTGCTCGGACTGGCCTGCCCGGGCCACTTCGGCGCCGACGTCGGCCACCTCAATTTGCACAAGACGTTCTGCATCCCGCACGGTGGTGGCGGGCCGGGGGTGGGGCCGATCGGCGTGCGGTCCCACCTGGCGCCGTTCCTGCCTGGGCACCCGCAGACGGACCCGGAGGCCGTGGTGGGCCCGGTGGCTGCGGCCCCATGGGGCAGCGCGTTGATCCTGCCGATCTGCTGGGCCTACATCCGGATGATGGGTGCTGTGGGACTGCGTCGCGCCACCCTCACCGCGGTGGCCGCCGCGAACTACATCGCCCGGCGCCTCGGGGAGTGCTTCCCGGTGCTCTACGTCGGCAACAACAAGCTGGTGGCCCACGAATGTATCCTGGATCTGCGGCCGATCACCAAGGCCACCGGTGTCACCGTCGAGGACGTCGCCAAGCGGCTGGCCGACTACGGACTGCACGCTCCGACCATGTCGTTCCCGGTAGCGGGCACTCTGATGGTCGAGCCCACCGAAAGTGAGAGCCTGGCCGAACTAGACCGCTTCTGCGACGCCATGATCGCGATCCGGGACGAGATCGACCGGGTTGCCGAGGGGGAGTGGCCGCTCGGGGACAACCCGCTGCGCTGCGCACCGCACACCGCGAGTTGCCTGGCTGACAAGTGGAGTCACCCCTACAGCCGGGAACTCGCCGCCTACCCGATGGGCCGGCGCGTCGCCAAGGTGTGGCCACCGGTGCGGCGGGTCGACCAGGCCCACGGGGACCGCAACCTGATGTGCTCCTGCCCCCCGATCGAGGCCTTTCGCTCCTGAGACGTCAGTTGATCAGATGTCGCCCCAACGTCCCGTCAACTCGTCGAGATTGCGATCGGCCCAGGCTTCAGTGAACGCGACGGCCTCCGGGTGAGCCAACATTCAGTGACCGGATGGAGAGGCTGTTGCGCTGAGCTGAGGGCGAGGTGGTGGCGAATCCGGCCCGGTCGGAGGCGCAGAAGGTGGTCGGTGCCGCCCACTCACCGGGGCCATGTGGCGGACGGCACATCGCACGGGCTGGTTGTAGACGACCACTGCACAGTCCCTCCGGGTGCGTGTGGGGTGGTCCGTAACCGGGAGGGGTGTGGCGGAGTTATTAGGGGTTGTGACGGTGCCGATGCTGGGTCTTGATTATGCGGGTGGGTTGCCTGGTGGTGCTGCGATCGCTGCTGGGGGGTATGGGTTTGTGTGCCGGTATCTCTCTGATGGTGGTTCGGTGTTGCCGGGTAAGTTGCTGACGGTGGGGGAGTATGCTGATCTGCAAGCACACCACGTTGCGGTCGTGGCGACGTGGGAGACCACGTCGGATCGGATGCTGGATGGGTATACCGCGGGCAGTGATGATGCCGGTCTTGCTGAGGAGACCGCCCGTGCGGTAGGTCATCCTGCTGATCGGCCTATCTATTTTTCGTGTGATTTCGATGCGGCCCCGTCGGATCAGGCCGCGATCGATGCATATCTTGCGGGTGCTGCTGATGTGATCGGTCGTGAGCGGACCGGTGTGTATGGCTCCTACTACGTGGTGCAACGGTGTCTTGATAACGAAAGCGCTCGATGGGCATGGCAGACCGCGGCATGGTCGGGTGGCTTAACCGAGTCACGCGCCCATCTCTACCAACGCATCGACACGGTCACTGTCGGTGGCGTGGACTGCGATGTTAATGAGGCGTTGCAGATCGACTTCGGTCAATATCCCAGCCCAGGGATCACCCCCTATCACAGAAAGTGTCATGATATGGACCAGTTACCCGCTACCGAGCCCCCCGCCGACCCTAATAGCGATCCTAAAACCTGGCCGCAACGTAACTACGACGTTGGTTTCGATGTGGCGGGTGGGTGGGAAGGAGAATGCGCGGGCGAGTTCGGGGTCCAGGAGTGGGGTGGGCGCACCACGGATGGTATCCGGGGGTATCTGGGCCTCGCGTCCTGGATCACCCCGAGTGGTCTGGTCCCCGTCGCACCCGTGTTCACCGCCGCTGGCGGTGGGGCGGCGATCTGGGATCACAAGCCCACCGTGTCCCTCGGCGCACCCGAGGGAGCGACCGGGATCAGCCTCAACTATGCCGCACCCGGTGGCGCTTACCTCGCCACGGGCCGCTCCACCTAAGACCGCGGGCCCGCGATGGTGGCGTCGGCTGCAGCGGCCTCACCACACGCACCGCCGACACCACATTGCAGCCCAGCGACCCCCTACCTCGTCAAGATCAAGAGATTTGTGGGCGCGGCGGTGCTCGGCGGTATGAGTTATGAGTGGAGTGTCCGTAAGGATTTCTCCTGGGACCAGACGGGATCTTCCGTGAGGCCGGTCGGGGCAGACTGCTCTTGCTGTGCGCGCTTAATGTGATCGCTTTTGTGGTGGGGTTCATGGTGTGCTGAAGGAGGTAACGTGACTGTTGCGAGCAAGATTAAAGACTTGACCGGGCCTGGTCATACTGACCGTTTTGGGATTGGTGGTACTGACCTGGGTGTGACCGTCGCGGCCCCCGATGGGCGACTCGTGTCGGTGTTCGGCGACACCTTCGACAAGGCAGGCGTCGGCGGCCCTGGCTGGCGCTCACCAGTGGTGCTCTTCGCTGACCCCGCGAGCGTCCGCACCGGCATCGTGTGGACCGGCGCGGCCGGCTCCACCGACTACGCTCAGCAGGTGTTGGCCTACCAGCATGACTGCCTCATCAACGGAGTCATGGTCACGACCATTCTGCCCACCGAGATCACCACGATCGGCGAGGAGATGTACCTGCACGTCGTGGTGTGCCAGGGCCAGAACACCGTCCAGTGGAGCGAGCTGCACCGCTCGAGTGACAACGGCCAGACCTGGACGTATACCGGCGCCAGGTGGCCGGGCGACTACCACGGTGGCCTGTTCCAGATGCTGACCTGCGCACGCGGCGACGATGGCTATGTGTATGCGTTTTCCACCGGATTCCAACGCGATAAGGGCCTGGTACTCCAGCGCGTCCCAGCCGACCGGTTCGCCCAGCCGCCCGCCTGGCAAACCTGGGGATATCAGGACGGTCAGTGGGCGTGGGGCAATCCCCCCAGCGTTGTCCTCCCCGGCCAGTTCGGTGAACTATGTCTGCGCCGCGTCCAAG
>Ga0213881_10000268_pt1 | contig 38869 bp, 36 predicted proteins | sample BarmaccoBMER_R08_FD_160104 | JGI IMG/M metagenome (GOLD analysis project Ga0213881, IMG submission 160104) | Barbacenia macrantha exposed rock microbial communities from rupestrian grasslands, the National Park of Serra do Cipo, Brazil - ER_R08 ...
CAGCGCAAGCAGCGTTTGCCGGGATCCGGCCGGCGGCGGGTGATCCAGATCGATCAACGGCAGCTTGCTCACCGGGTCGAGGAGATCGGGGGGATCGCCGTAGGGCCGGTTCACCGTCACGTCCCCGAGGTAGCTCAGTAACCGGGTGCCCCGGTCGGCGGAGCGCCGCGCGGTGAGCAGGTGCGGTCGCTCTTCGATAAACGACGTGGTGATCCGGCCCGCCACGAAGTCCGGCTCGTCGAGCAGGGCGAGCAGGAACGGGATGTTGGTCGCCAGCCCGCGGATCCGGAACTCGCCGAGCGCCCGGCGGGCCCGGCGTACCGCGGTGGGAAAGTCACGTCCCCGGCAGGTGACCTTGACCAGCAGGGAGTCGAAGTGCGCGCTGATCCGGGCCCCCGTTTGCATGGTGACGCCGTCCAGCCGGACCCCGGCGCCGCTGGCCGAGCGGTAGGCGGTGATCGTGCCGATGTCCGGGCGGAAGTCGTTGGCCGGGTCCTCGGTAGTGATCCGGCATTGCAGGGCGGCACCGTGCGGCTGGATCGCGTCCTGGGACAGCCCGAGGTCGGCCAGCGTCTCTCCCGCCGCGATCCGTAGCTGGGCGCTGACCAGATCAACGTCGGTGATCTCCTCGGTCACCGTGTGCTCGACCTGGATGCGCGGGTTCATCTCGATGAACACGTGGTGACCGTCGCGGTCGACGAGGAACTCCACGGTGCCCGCGTTAACGTAGCCGAGTGCGCGGGCGAAGGTCACCGCGTCGGCGCAGATCCGCTCCCGCAGACCGGGGTCCAGGTGCGGGGCGGGGGCCAGCTCCACCACCTTTTGGTGCCGCCGCTGCACCGAGCAGTCCCGCTCATAGAGATGGATGATGTTGCCCGTTGAGTCGGCGAGGAGCTGCACCTCGATATGCCGGGGGTCGATGACCGCTTGCTCCAGAAACACCACCGGGTCACCGAACGCCGACTCGGCCTCCCGGCGGGCAGCCTCCAGCGCGGTGCGCAGGCCGGTGGGATCGGTGACCTTGCGCAGGCCGCGCCCACCGCCCCCGGCGACGGCCTTGACGAACAGCGGGAACCCGATCTCCTCGGCGGCGTCCATCAGCGCCTCGACGTCGGCGGATGGGGCGCAGGACGCCAGCACCGGTACTCCGGCCTCCCGCGCCACGGCCACCGCCCGCGACTTGTTACCCGCCAGCGCCAGCACGGCGGGAGGCGGCCCGATGAAGGTGATACCAGCCTGCTGGCAGGCCGTGGCCAGTTCCGGGTTCTCCGCCAGGAAGCCGTAACCCGGGTAGATCGCGTCGGCCCCGGCGCGCTGAGCGGCCCGGATAATTTCCGGCACCGACAGGTAAGCCCGGACTGGATGACCTTTCACACCGATCTGGTAAGCCTCGTAGGCCTTGAGCCGGTGTTCGGAGTTGCGGTCCTCGTAAGGGAACACCGCGACCGTCTGGCAGCCTAGTTCGTAGGCGGCCCGAAACGCCCGGATTGCGATCTCCCCGCGGTTGGCGACCAGCACCTTGCGGAACATGTGCCAGCTCCCTTCCCCCGGCCGCTTGGGCTGGGATCTCCTAGCGGCTGCTCGAGCGCATCATCGCAGGTGATGACGCCTACCGGGGGAGCTTCGACCCGTCAGGTGCCCGAGGGAGCCCCGCGCGAGCACCGGGAGGGGTATCAAGGATGTGGCAGGAAAGGACGCGGCCATGCGCAGACTGCGGTACCACCGTTACCACTGCTCTTACCCCCGCTCGCGCCCCCATTGGCGCCCACAGCGGAGGCCCGTCGGTCCGCTGCTGGTGCTGCTGGGCGCAGCGCTCCTGACCGGCGCTGGCGTGCTTACCGTGACTTTGGTCACCATACTGGCGCTTCTCGGACCGTTCCTGCTGTTTGGAGCCGGCAGCGTGGTCGTGATGCGGCACCTGCACCGCCGCCACCGGCGGGCTGGCGCCCTGTCGCAGCCCGCTAGCCCGCCGGTCCCGGACTGGCACACCACCCGCGCTCGGTTCGCCCAGCTGCGCAGTGAGTACGGCCAGTTCGAATGCGACCCGCTCGCGGTGCTGCACCTCCCCGCGCTGACCGACGTCACCGTGCCCTCCACCGCCCGGTTCGTGGACGCCTTTGCCCAGGCCCAAGCGCTGGACACCGACACCGAACCCCCACCGGCACACTGTGCTCAGTTCGCCACCGCAGTGGACCAGGCGTGGCGGGCGTGGCAGGCCGCCCGGGACGCGGCCGAACGCATCCGCCTCGCCAGAGTTCCCGCACCCGAGCGGGCCACCGTGCAACGGGCGATCAAGCTGCTCACCGTCGCCCGAGACTCCGACCACGACGCCGAGCGCATCGCCGCATACGCCAAGGCCCGCGCCGAACTAGCCAAACTGGACCGCAGCGGCACCCTGCGGCTACCCCCCGCCGCAGCCGCCGCCCTAGACACCGCCGCCCGCGGCCAACTGCCCCCCAGCAAAGCCACAGGCTAAACCCGCCTAGCGGTAGTACTGGCCGAGGCTGGGGTGGCCTCGCTGCGGTTCGATCTACGGAGTCATGGCGAGAGCAAAGGCCGCCAGGAGGATCTGACGCTCGCGGGTGTGCTCGGTGATATCCGTGCCGCCGTTAGCTGGGTTCGTAGTGAGACTGGTATGCAGCGGGTAGCGCTGCTGGGGGCGAGCTTCAGCGGCGGCATCTGCGCCTATTACGCTGCAGCACATCCGACTGAACTGGCGAGCCTGGTGATGTTCAACCCGCTGCTCAACTACAAAAAGCGGTTTATCGACGACAAGGACTACTGGCACGACGATCACATCAGCGCGGAGGCTGGGAGCGCCTTGCGGGAACAGGGCTTCATCGCCCACTCACCGAGCTTCAAGCTAGGCCGACCGTTGCTCAACGAGGTGTTCTACTTGTGCCCCCACACCGTGCTGGATCGTATCCAGACGCCCACGCTCATCGTGCACGGCACCAGGGACACCTTCATCTGTCCACGGTGATCCGACCTACGCTGAGCCACAGACGCAACGGTGGCAGGCGCGCGTTATAGAGTCAGCAACGGCCTGGGTAACCGAACATTAAGCCGCGGGCAGTCTGGTTGACCAGGGGCCGGTTTGAGCTGTTTGGGCGAGCGTCAGCATCCGCAACCCGTCGTGCTCACCCCACGCGGCTTGACCAGGTAGTCGGCTCGCTACTCTGTCTCTGGCCGCCTCACGATCTTCAGGGGGCGCAACTCGTCTTCGAGTTCTCGTACGGACACCTGGGTGGGCCAGGTGGCCCGCATCCGGGTGCAGGCGCGGCCTAATGCGTGGGCGAGCCGCGTTGATCTGGTCGCGCGGCACACGGCCAACGCCTGGTGAGCTTGGGCGAGGGCGGGCTCGGCCTGCCCAGCGGTGGTGAACGCCTCAGCGGCACGCACATGGTAGATCGCGGCCCACTCGGAGGCACGCTCAACCTCCGGCATCTCGCGCAGTCCGTTGATCAGTTCGGTGGCTGCCTGCTGAGCGAAACGGGGGTCTGCTAGGGCGTGCCAGGCGGAGCCGCGTTCCAGGGTGAAATATCCAGAGCCACACCAGTACAGGTACGGCGGCGCGTCAGCCTGCCGGGCAACGGCACGCTCCGCGAACTCGTCAGCCCGTCGCAGAGCACGGTGGACTTCGGCGGGCTCGCCGACCATCGCCCACCCGCGGGCCTCGTAGTAGGCGTTCTCAGCGTGCTGGGCGAGGAACACCCGCTGATCACGGCTGGCAGCGCGGGACAGCGCGATGACTCCTGGTGGATCGTCCAACATCCACGCCAAGTGGCTCTTGGTGCAGAGCGCATACGACGCCAGATCCGGGTCGTCGAACTCCATCCCCAGCGCCAGCGCCGCGTCCAGCTCACGCTGGGCCTGCTCGGGGTGCCCGGTCTGGATAAGCAGCCACCCGAGGTAGTGATGCAGCTCCCCAGCCAGTGCACCGACCCGATCCCGGACCAGGCCGCGGGCCTCGGACAGCAAGCGGCAGGCCAGCGCACGGTTGGCGCGGATACAGGGCAGCACGGCGCCCGACCCGAGCCGGTCCTCCAGGCGACGGGTGGCAGCAAGCACACCGGCGAGCGCGCCGACCGTCACCGAAGCATAAACGCCGATCACCTCTGCTCCGTGGCGGCCTTGGCGTCCAGGCGGGCACCGAGGCGCTCGAAGCAGGCTCGCGCAGCGGCGCGTTCATACCGGGCGGCCTCCCCTTGACCGGCGCGGTCCAACGCGGTGGCCAGCAGTAGTCGGGCCCGGGCGCTCTCATACGGCGACCAGGCCTCGTCCCACAGCGCGATGCCGCGGCGCAGCGGCCGCAGCGGATCCTCCTCCCCGCTCGCTAACGCCAGCTCGCCGCGGGCGCACTCGGCCGCAGCGAGCAACGCTTTGCTGCCATAGGTCTGCGCTGCGGCGGTCAGCTCAGTTGCGGCCGCGCGAGCCGTGCCGAGATCGTCAACGGCCAGCGCGATGGTCACTTGGTCGGGCAGGAGCCGGGCACGGCTCAAGCGATCCCAGCCCTCCCCCGCCAGCGCAGTGTTGATCAATGCGGCGGCCCGGGCCGGGTAGCCGCGTAGCAGCTCCAGCCGGGCCCGGCCGGGCAGCGGGCTGGCCCCCAGCTCCTCGGCCTTAGCAAAGGCCTCCGCTGCGGTGACCAGATCGCCCGTCCGCAGCCGGACCTCACCGATGCTAGCGAAGGCAAGACCAGCGTGGGCCAGGTCGAGGCATTGCGTCCTGGCGCAGGCCCGACGGGCCTGCTGCTCGGCGAGTACCCAGGCCCCGCGACTAATCATGATCGAGATTTGATGGGTCTCGCAGTCCCCGGGAAAGCTGGTCAACCCGGTGAGGGCGAAGCAGTCCTCGATGGCCTCCGTCCATTCCTGGGCGCGGCGGTAGTCACCCAGCTCATAGCAGGTGCGAACCACCTGGCAGAAGATCTGCACGGCGGCAAACTGCGAGAGATCCCCGCCGACGGCCATCGTCATTCCCTCGTCGTGCAGGGCTAGTCCCTCGGCGACCTGCCCGGCCCGGATGAGCACCGCGCCCTGGAACACCATGCCGACGGCCTGCAAATCAGCGATCCCGTGCCGTACCCCCAGCTCATAGGTGGACCGGGCGGCAGCCAGGCACTTCTCGTGGTCATCCGCAAACAGCGCGAGGATCATGGTGCCCCAGGCCAGGTAGCCGTGCTCGGCGCAATCGGGCTCGGACGCGAGCAGCCGCTGCGCGCGCTGGTACCAGCCGCTGGCCACCGCGGAGTGCCGCAAAGCTTGATGCTGCATGGTGAGGATGACCGCAGCCACGGCGGCTCGGTGGTACTCACCGGCCTGCAGGTAAGCGTGGTGGGCACGCTGTCGGGCGGACAGCGCCTCCCGGGAGCGCCCCAACCAGTAGGCCGCCTCCGCCAGGCCCTCCAGGTCCTCCGCGGTCAGCGGTGCCGCTCGCTCCGCCCGAGACAGCAGGTCGAAGGCACACCGCCAGTCGTGTGCGGCCAGGGCGGCCCGAGCTGCCGGCAGCAACTTCTCCGCGCTCTCCTCGGTCGGCAGCTCCTCTCCCAGCGCAGCGACTCCGCCCACCAGCCGCGGCGGGGTTGGTCGCCAATCCAGGTCGGGGCGCTGGGTGAGCACGGCCTCGTGCAGCCGGGCCAGCTCCGGGCTTGGGTCGATGCCAAGCTGCTCTCTGAGCTGTTTCCGAAGCCGCGCGTAGGCCGCCAGTGCCTCGCCTTGCCGCCCGCAGCGGTACAGCGCCCGGATGAGCTGGGACCACAACCGCTCCCGCAGCGGCTGCTCGGTCACCGCCCGGGTCAGTTCACCACACAGCGCCGCATGCCGGCCCAGCGCGAGATCGGCCTCCACGCGGTCTTCCACCACGGCGGCGCGCAGCTCGGTCAACCGGGCGATCTCGGCCTGAGCGAAGAGCTCGAAACCGAATTCGGCCAGCGGCTCACCACGCCACAACGCCAGCCCGGCAGCCAGGGTTTCGGCTGCCCGCTGCGGGTCGGTGAGCATCGCGTCGCGACCCTCGCGAGCCAACTGCTCAAACCGTATCGCGTCCACCGCCTCGGGTGGCCCGGTCAGCACATACCCGTGCCCGCGGGTGCAGAGCAGGCCATCCTTTGCTCGCGGTGCACGGTCGGGCTCGAGTGACCGGCGCAGGTGGGACACATAGGTCTGCAACGTGTTCGCGGCGGTGGCTGGCGGTCGCGCGCCCCAGAGCGCCTCGATAAGCCGGTCGACCGAGACCACCTCGCCCACATGCACCACGAGCACGGCTAGGAGCAGCCGTTCCTTGGCACTGGACACCTCGATCCGGCGGTTCCGGCTCAGCACTTCCAGCGGGCCAAGAATCCCGAACTCCACGGGCGGCTCCCCCCGACCCTGTTCCAGTAGCACTTCAGGTTCCAGTAGCACTTCAGTGGCGCTCCAGTCCTCTTGCCCACAGTCCCCACCACGAGTTTGCGAAGGCCCAGAAGCGGGCCCAGGAAGCGTGCCCAGAAGCGAGCACAGAAGCACACAGCGGGCGGGAGCGTAGACGCCAACGAGGAGCTAGCTGAACGCCCGTACGCCCTCCAACCATGAAAATCATTCGCCAGGGGGTGAGTCTCGGTGATACCTCACCCCACGTTGATGCGTCGCTGCGAGCGCCGTCCTTGGCGGGCGGGGCTCGGGGTAGCCGCGCTGCGACTGCCCCGCACAGGCGACGGGCACCCGCCGGCAAGGGGGCGGCGGGTGCCCGTCACACCTTCTGGAGGAACTGGGCACGCTGCTCGTCCAACAGCTCGGCAGCCAGCCGAGCCAGCCCGGGATGCTCGGTGAGCCCGGGATCAGCCCGCACCAACCGCTGGGCGACCTGCCGCGCCTGGCCGATCAGGTCCGCATCGCTGCGCAGCGAGAGCAGCTTGAGTCCGGAACGGCGGCCGGACTGCACCGCGCCGAGCACATCCCCCTCGCGGCGCAGCTCCAGGTCCCGCTGGGCTAACTCGAACCCGTCGGTGGTGGCGGCCACGGCGTCCAGCCGCTGCCGGGCAGCGCTGCCCGCCGGGGAGTCGGTCACCAGCAGGCACAGTCCGGGATGCGATCCGCGGCCGACCCGACCGCGCAGCTGGTGCAGCTGGCTGAGCCCGAACCGCTGCGCGTCCATGATCGCCATGACGGTGGCGTTGGGCACGTCCACCCCGACCTCGATCACGGTGGTAGCCACCAGCACGTCGATCTCCCCAGCGGTGAAGGACCGCATCACGGCGTCCTTCTCGTTGCCCGAGCTGCGGCCGTGCAGTATCCCCAGCCTCAGCCCGGCCAACGGACCCTCCTCCAGCTGTGGAGCCAGCTCGAGCACCGCCAGTGGCGGCCGCTCGCTGGCCGCGCCCGGCACGTCCTCACCGGGCGCGTCCTCACCGCCGATCCGGGGGCAGACCACATAGGCCTGCCGGCCGGCGGCGACCTCCTCGGTGATCCGCTGCCACACCCGGTCCAGCCAGCTGGGTTTCTCCCCGACTGGCACCACCGTGGTCGAGATCGGTGCGCGGCCGCGCGGCAGCTCGCGCAGCGCGCAGACTTCCAGGTCGCCATAGACGGTCATCGCGACCGTGCGCGGGATCGGCGTCGCGGTCATCACCAGCACGTGGGGACTGGTGCCCTCCGGTGCCCTGGTGCGCAGCGTGTCACGCTGCTCGACGCCGAAGCGGTGCTGCTCATCGACCACCACCAGGCCCAGGTCGGCGAACGACACCCGATCCTGGATCAGGGCGTGCGTGCCGACCACGATCCCGGCCGCACCGCTGGCCACATCCAGCAGCGCCTGCTTGCGGGCCCGAGCCGGCAAGGACCCGGTCAGCAGGACGATCTTGGTGGCCTGCTCGGCTGACCCCAGCTCGCCGGCCCGACCATGCGCACCCAACATGGCGTGCAAGGACCGGACGTGTTGCGCGGCCAGCACCTCGGTGGGCGCCAGCAGCGCCGCTTGCCGTCCCGCGTCCAGGACCTGCAGCATCGCGCGCAGCGCCACCACGGTCTTCCCGGATCCGACCTCGCCTTGCAGCAACCGGTTCATCGGGTGTGTGGCGGCCAGCTCAGCGGCCAGCAGCTCACCCACCTCCTGCTGCCCGGTGGTCAACGTGAAGGGCAGCGCGGCGTCGAAGGCGGCGGCCAGCGCGCCGTCCCGGCGCGGGCAGGCCGGCGCGGGCCGGCTCGCCGCCTCCAGGCGGCGCTGCGCGAGGGTGAGCTGCACCGCCATCGCCTCATCCCACTTCAGCCGGTGCTGCGCGCTGGTGATCTGTGCCCGGTCATCGGAGCGGTGCACCGCCCGCAACGCCGCCCCCAGCTCCGGCAGCCGGTGCGCTGCGCGCACACCGGCGGGCAGCGGGTCCTCCGGGTCATCCAGGACCTCGAAGACCTGCCGCACACAGAGCTGAATCGTCCAGGACGGCAGGTCCTTGGTGGCGGGATAGACCGGGATCAGGGGCCGGGCGAACTCGGCGAGCGCCTCGGCGTCCCCGTCGAGCAGCTGGTACCTCGGGTGGGTGAGCTGCAGGGTGCGGGCTTTGCCGTAGGTGCTCACCCGGCCCGCGAACAACGCCATTCGGCCGGCGGTGAGCACCCGAGGCAGATGTTTCTGGTTGAAGAACGTGAGGTCCAGCTCGCGGCTGCCGTCCCAGATCACCGCGTGCTGGATGGTGCCCTCCCTGCGCTGCATCCGCCGTGAGGTGCACGCCCGGACCTCGGCGACCACCGTGACGTCCTGCCCTGGGGTCAGATCCGCGATCGGGGTGGGCTGGCCCTGGTCGGCGTACCGGCGCGGGTAGTGTCGCAGCAGGTCACCGACGGTGTGCGCGGCTAGCTGCCCGGCCAGCAGGGCCGCCGGTTTCGCCCCGAGCACCTCCACCAGCGCATCGTCTATCCCGGCCACACCGTCGAAGGTTACCGATCCACCGCCCTCCCCAGTGCGCGGCGCCATGCGCCGTCGAGTTACCCTGGGTAGGCCGCCCGCCAGCGGGCGTGCCACCCTCGCGACGAACCCAGCGCGACGAACCCAGGGAGTGTGACGTGGCTGCCGTGTGCGATGTCTGCGGCAAGGGGCCGGGCTTCGGCATGTCGGTCTCGCACTCGCACCGGCGGACCCACCGCCGGTGGAACCCGAACATCCAGACCGTCCGGGCGAAGATCGGCGCCAGCCGGCGGCGCCGCCTGAACGTCTGCACCTCCTGCCTCAAAGCAGGCAAAGTCTCCCGAGCCTGACCGGCTCACCCCCTACGGTCACCTACGGCCCACCTACGGCAGAGTCCAGTCGACCGGGTCGGTTCCCAGGTCGGTGAGCATCTGGTTGGTGCGGCTGAAGGGGCGGGAGCCGAAGAAGCCGCGATCGGCTGACATCGGTGAGGGGTGCGCGGACTCGATGCACGGCACCCCAGGATTGACATCAGAGAGCATCGGACGCAGGGTGCGCGCGTCCCGGCCCCACAGGATCGCGACCAGGGGACGTCCTGAGCGTGCCGCCAGCGCGCGGATGGCCTGCTCGGTGACCTCCTCCCATCCCTTGCCGCGGTGCGAGCCCGGACGCCCCGGCGCCACCGTGAGCACCCTGTTGAGCAGCAGCACGCCGCGCGCGGCCCACGGGCTGAGATCCCCGGTGGACGGGGTAGGCAGCCCCAGGTCCTCGCGGTACTCCCGGAAGATATTGACCAGACTGCCCGGTAACCGTCGCACATCTGGGTCCACCGAGAAGGCCAGCCCCACCGCGTGACCAGGGGTCGGGTAGGGGTCCTGGCCGACGATGAGCACCCGGACCTGGTCGAACGGTTGGGCGAAGGCGCGCAGGATGTTGGCTCCCGAGGGCAGATAACGTCGCCCTGCGGCGATCTCGGCCCGGAGGAACGCACCGGCGGCAGCCACCTGATCGGCCACCGGGGCCAGCGCGGCGGCCCAGCCGGTTTCCACGATCTCGTCCACTGCTGGCACGGTGCGTGACCTTATCGAGCGCACTCAGCGGAAGTGCTCCCAGCCCGCCGGGTGCGCGTCATAGGCCTTGCCGTCAACAGTCACCCCGCTGCCCTGCTGCACTACGCCGAGCCCCCTCCACCCGGGAGGCAGCGCACCATCAGCGGGGAAACACGCCAGCAACGCGTGGTCTTCCCCTCCGGTGAGCACCCAGTGCCGCACCTGGGTCCCCGACGCTCCCAACGCTACGGCCACCTCGATCAGCCTGCCGGCTACCGGCAGCGCCGCCGAATCGATGTCGATGCCGACACCGGAGGCCTGCGCGAGATGCCCAGCGTCGGCGAGCAGACCATCCGAGACATCGATCATCGCCGTGGCGCCCGCTGCGGCGGCCTGCGGGCCGGCGCGGTAGGGAGGCCGCGGCACCCGGTGGGCCCCCACCACCGCCCGTGGAGATCTCAACCCGCGGCGAAGCAGAGCGAGACCCGCGGCGGACCAGCCCAGCCGGCCGCACACCCCGAACACGTCCCCGGGCCGGGCACCGGATCTGGTGACCGGCTGTCGTCCCTGCAAGCCACCCAAGGCGGTGATCGACACCACCAGCTGCGGTGAGCTCACCACGTCGCCGCCGACGATGCCGGCGCCGGCCCGCCCGGCCTCCCCCCGCATCCCGGCGGTCAGGCTATCCACCGTAGCCACCGGGGTATGCCCGGGCACGGCTAGCCCGACGAGCAGCGCGGTGGGCACCGCACCCATCGCCGCCACGTCGGCCAGGTTGGCGGCCACCGCCTTGCGCCCGATGTGGTGCGGCGTAGACCAATCCAGCCGGAAGTGCACCCCCTCGACGAGCACATCGGTGCTCACCACCACCCGGCCGTCTGCGGCCAGGAGCACCGCGGCGTCATCCCCCGGGCCCAGCACGGTGCCCGGTGGCAGTCCCCGGTCCGCGGTGATCCGGGCGATGAGCCCGAACTCGCCCAGCTCGGCTACTGTTCCCCGCCCGGTGGGCGGCGGGTCAGGCGGGACACCAGTGGCAGCACACACGCCTCACCCTCCCGATTCACCCGGTAGGTTTTTGTTCCTACCCGATGGCACCCGATGGCACCGACGAGACGGAGGGCCACGCCGTGGTTCAGGCATACATCCTCATCCAGACCGAGGTCGGCAGGGCCGCCGAGGTGGCCGCGGCGGTGTCGAGCCTGCCCGGCGTCGCGAGCGCGGAGGACGTTACCGGACCCTACGACGTGATCGTGCGGGCCCAAGCCGCCGATGTGGACCAGTTAGGCCAGCTCGTGGTGGCCAGAGTACAGACGGTGGAGGGCATCACCCGCACGCTGACCTGCCCCGTCGTACACCTGTCCTGACGGGATGGCCGGCATGTCCTGCGATCCCGCCACGCGCCCGCCCAGCGCACCGCGTTGGCCGCTCGGGATCGCACTGGCCCTGGTGGTGGCGCTGGTGGTGGGGGTGCTCATCGCCGCTGCCGTGGCGCGCAACCAGAGCCCGGATCCGTTGCGGCTGGTCGCCCTGCCTGCTCCCTCGGCTACCTCCACGGACTGCGCGCGGCTGCTGGGTGCCCTGCCCGCGACCCTGGACGGGGGCCAGATGGGCGGCTTGCCGCGTCGGCAGCTCGCCGCCCCGGCCCCGGCAGGCGCGGCCGGCTGGGGACAGCCGCCAGTGGTGCTCCGGTGTGGGCTGGCTCGTCCTGCCGAACTCACCCCCACCTCGCGACTGCTGGACGTCTCGGGGGTGCAGTTCCTGGAAATCCCCGCCCCAGAAACGGGCAGAGAAACAGGCAGAGAAACGAACAGCTGGGTCGCGGTGGACCGGCCGGTCTACGTCGCCGTGGCCCTGCCACCCGCGAGCGGAAGCGGGCCGCTGCAGCAGCTCGCCACCGTGATCGGGAACACCCTGCCGCAGCGGGACGTGGACGTCTCCAGCTGATCATGCTACAGCTGTTTCAACCCCACCAGCACCCGCTCCATCATCGACCGGCCTGGCGCGCTGCCCCATCCCATGAAGCTGGGGTGCACATGCACCAAGCCATTATCGATCATGTCAGCGAGCAGGACCCGGACCACTCCCAACGGCAGCGTGAGCAGGGCCGCGACCTCGGCGACCGACCGGACATCGGAACACAGCTGCGCGATCGCGGCGTACTCAGCGGAGCAGATCGCTGAGGTGTCCCGGCCCCGCTCGCTGGTGGACACCAGGGTCTCCAGGGCGAGGTCGCTCACCGGCCGGGTACGGCCTCGGGTCCAGGTGTAAGGACGGACGGCGAACCGGAAGTCCGCCGGCCCCTCTTCTGTGCCTTCTGTGCCCTTTTCTGGGCCCTCGGCGGCCCATTGGTCGCTTGCCCTCACAGCGCTCGCCCTCACAAGGACGGGGCGTAGTTGCGCGTGCCGAGCTCGATAATCATTCCGGCCGCGATCCCCTAGCACCGCGCTGGGCTCGTCAACCACAGTCGCGTCCTGGTCAACGGCGGGTCCACCGGCACGCCGGTGCTTCCCGATGAGAGGAGCAATCGCGATACCTCCACGCCGGATGTCAGAACCACGGGGCAGGCCTGCCCTCTCTAACTAGTCGTTCATGACGAAGTCGCTGAGGTTCACCCGATTGGCACAGCTCACCACTCCACCCCGGCCTGCTCCACCCCCACGTGACGCAGCTCACCAAGCTCCACCCGGTAACGGTTCATCACGCTCAGCGCCGGGGTGTACACGTGCACGCTTACCGCGGGGACCGTACCGGTATTGGTTACCTGGTGAACGTAGCGCGGGCCGAAGGCACGGCAGCGCCCGGCGGCCAGTTCGCGGGTGACCTCCACGAGAGGCCGTCCCGGCTTGCTGGCGAACACCCGTTCGGTCAGCGTACCCGCTGCGACGGCGAAGGCGCCTGAGGCCGGGCCGTGATCATGTAGATCGGTACCTTGGCCAGGCAGCCAGGACAGTAGCCACACTTCCTGCTGTTCGGTTCGTTCCAACAGCCGGTACCAGCGGGTGTCGGTGCGGTAGTCCACCAGCGAGCGCCACCGCTCGGGGTGCGCGGCCAGGGTCATAGCCAGGCTGGTCGGGCCACCGGGACGAGCCATATCGGGAGCCGGGACGGTGAGGTAGGGCACAGCATGCACGGGAGTTCCTCCGCGGGATCGGTGAACCAACCGCGCAGCGGCCAGCACCCAGGCAGGCGGGCCAGCACAGGAACGCGGTCAGCGGGACAGGCAGCTCACCGCGCGGGACAGAGCGCACTCGCCACCCGGCGCAGATCCACCGGGGACCGCCGGACAAGGGCGACAGTGCTGCTCACAGTGGGTGATCAAACCAGCCGGTACCCCTCCCGGTCAAGGGCCCCTCAGCACCTCAGGGGGCGTCGAGTGCCTGGCGCAGATCGGCGAGCAGCTCCTCGGGATCCTCCACACCGACGGACAGCCGCACCTGACCAGGCGCTATTCCCGCTGCCGCCAGAGCGGTGTCGTCGAGTTGGCGGTGGGTGGTCGATGCCGCATGGCTGACCTTGGAGTGCACGCTACCCAGCGAGGAGGCGATCCGTACGGTGCGCAGCGCGTCGCAGAACGCCATTCCGGCCTCCCGCCCACCGTGGACGTCCATAGTGATCAGACTGCCGAACAACCCGTCGCGGAACAGCCGAGCGGCAAGGCCGTGCTGCGGGTGCGAAGCCAGTCCCGGGTAGCGCACCCGCGCCACCGCGGGATGACCGGCGAGCTCTGCGGCCAGCACAGCCGCGGTCGCGCTCTGCCGGCGTACCCGCAGCGCCACCGTCGCCAGCCCCCGATGCAGCAGGAACGCCTCATCCGGGGCCAGGCACCCGCCCAGGTCGATCCGGGCTTCCCGGACCGGCTCCAGGTGCTCCCGCCGGCCCACCACGATGCCGCCGGTGGCATCGGCGTGCCCACCGAGAAACTTGGTCGCCGAGTGCAGCACCAGGTCGGCCCCGTGCTCCAGCGGCCGGCAGATGACGGGGGTAGCGAACGTGGAGTCCACCACGAGCCTGCTCTGCGCGCGGTGGGCAACGTCGGCGAGCGCGGGCAAGTCGGGCACCGACAGGGTGGGGTTGGCGATGGTCTCGGCGTAGATCACCCGGGTGCGCGGGGTGAGTGCGGCCCGGACGGCGGCGACGTCGGTGATGTCGATCAGCACCGGGTGTATCCCCCACCGGGGTAGCCACCGGGTGAACAGCGACCAGGTACCGCCGTAGCAGGACGCCGGGCCGATCACCTCCTGGCCCGCCGTGAGGTGTGCGAGCAACGTGGCGGAGATAGCGGCCATGCCCGACGCGAACGGCTCCGCGCCGACATCCTCAGCGCCGACCTCCGCGCCCGGCGCCTCCAGTGCCGCCACCGCCACGGCGAACGCGGCCGCGGTGGGATTGTCGATCCGCGAATAGGAATACCCGGCAATCCGACCGCCGAGTATCTCCGCGTAGTCGTGCGCGGTGTCAAAGGCGAAGCCTGAGGTGCGCACCACCGGTAGCCCAAGAGGACGCGACATACCCCGAACGTTACCCGGCTGTTACTTCACAGCGCGAGTATCGACGCAACAGGCTACGGCTGTTTCAAGATCTCTTAGGTTAGTCTGGGATCAGCGGCCAACTGCCGTGCCGGCACCGCCCCCATGTCCTCACCCGCAAGGTCACACCCGCAGCGGGCCGACTCTACCAAATGGAACCCTTTGCAGCTCCGAACCCTCCTGCCGACCCACGCGATCTTGAAACGACCATGGTCATTGATCTACCAGCCTTCGCGTTCGACGATGCTCAGCACTTCAAGGTATGAGTCAGTGACGCGTCTCCCGAGCGAGCTTGGCATTCTGCCGTGCGCTCCAGAAAGCCGGGGAGAATTCTGTCATCGCGCAAACCGGCTTGTACCGGGGCAGTTTCCGAACGCGGCTAGCGCGAGGCGACGGAGCTTGATGTTCTGGGGGGACTGAGAACCCTGGCGTTCGACAGCCCATCGCCGGTTCCTGTCCCGCAGCTCATGCTGCCTGCTGTCCCATATCACGTCGTCATCGCAAGCACGCAGTGGAATCGGCGCTTCCACACGCTGGATGAACCCTGCCCGGATCGATTCGTGCTCAGATCTCAGCGGAACAAACCTCGCCTTCCCCTTCACGCGGTTACACTGAGCGCATAGGCCCTGCAAGTTCGCTCCCTCGCAGCTCGAACCTGAAATGTGATCAACTTCGGTTGCCGGACGATTGCCGCATCCGACGCACATACCACCATTCGCCGAGAGCACTTCCGCACGTACCGATGCCGAAACCCGGCGTTCAGCGGCGGGGTAGCCACCTGCTACTAGGGATCCTTGGTCCTGAGAAGTTCGACACTGAAGCCGAACTCTGGACGCCTCTCCAGGGTGATGCCCTCGCTCCCGTTCCGGACCGCGCTCTGCCGATCATCTCCTGCACTGATCACGTCCTGCGTAGCCCGGTGCCGTGAGCTCGACATCACCGACATCCCAGCGCCAGAAAACGTCGGTGGTGTCGAGCTCACGACACGCAGCCGCAACGCATCTCGGCGATCCGAGGCGCAGCCTCACTAGGTGAGCAAGTCGCATTCGAAGCGCTGACTGCACATCCGGCTCCGAGATTCGCCCGGCGCGCGATCCTCCGAAAATATCTCACGTCTTTGGCGAATTGCCTGCACCGCTCCGAGCGATAGAGCGGTCGGCGGGACGCCCACGGGTCCAGGTCCGCTTCGCAGTTCGCGCAGCATCCCATCGTCCAACCATCCGCCACGGATACCAGCATGGCCCAGGTGTCCTCTTGCGCGGCATCTTGAGCGGTACGGGCTGGAGAGACTGGGGGCGCCCGAGCGGGACCCGCCGATGTCACCGGTTGGGTGGCGAGCGGTGGTAGCGCGGAGTGGCTGCGCACCCTGGTCGCGAGGGCATGCCTGGCCCGGGTCGAGATCGAGCGCTGGCCACCGATCACACTGCTCGCAGGACGGGCACCGAAAGCGTCTTGCCATCGGCTTCGATCATCTCCAGGTAGCGCACGGTGATACCGGCATGGGTGGCCAACGCGCAAGACGCGGAGCGCTCGGGCGCACTCAGAGCCGGCCAGATCAACCTAGCCCAGCGAAGAGGCTCCTCCTACGAGGAAATTGAGTGCCCTGGTCATTCTGGTCGGTGTGCGCGGCCGAGGAGGTCGGCGGCCATCTGCCGGGGTGACTGGCCGTCGTAACAGACTCGGCACACCCCGTCGGTGATGGGCATCTCAACGCCGCAGCGCGCGGCCAGGCCCCGGATCGACACGCAGGACTTGACGCCCTCGGCCACCTGGCCATGAGTGGCCTGCTGGGCCTGCTCGGCGGTGTCGCCCAGCCCGAGCCGGTAGCCGAAGGAGCGGTTGCGGGACAGCGGCGAGGCGCAGGTGGCCACCAGATCGCCGAGGCCGGCCAGGCCCGCGAAGGTCATCGGGTCGGCGCCCAGCGCCGCGCCCAGCCGTCCCATCTCAGCCAATCCTCGGGTGATCAACGCCGCCAGCGTATTGTCCCCGCATCCCAATCCGGCAGCCATCCCGCACGCCAACGCGATGACGTTCTTGCATGCGCCGCCGAGTTCGCAACCAATCACGTCGGTATTGGTGTACGGCCGGAAGTAACCGGTCCCGCAGGCATGCTGCACCGTAATAGCGCGGTCGTGGTCAATGCAGGCGACCACGCTCGCGGTGGGTTGCTCGGCGGCAATCTCGCGAGCCAGGTTGGGTCCGGTTATCACTACCACCCGGTCGGGCGGGACAGCAGTGACGTCGATCACGACCTCACTCATCCGCTTGAGGCTGTCCAGTTCCACCCCCTTGGCGAGGCTCACCAGGGTGGTCTCTGAGGGGATCGACGTGCGCCACTCACGCAGGTTGCCGCGCAGCGTCTGGCTGGGTACGGCGAAGACCACTGCGTCGGCTCCCTCCAGCGCCACCTCCGCGCGTGCGGTGGCCCGCAAGGACGCCGGAAGGCGCACCCCGGGCACGTAGTCCGGGTTGGTACGCCGATAGGTGAGGGCGTCGGCCACCTCGCTCCGGCGGGCCCAGAGCACGACGTCGCGGCCCGCGTCGGCGAGCACCTTGGCGAACGTGGTGCCCCAGGAACCCGCGCCCATCACCGCGATTCGCTGTAGCGCCAGGGTCATGGCGCCTGCTCGCGGCGCACCTCGGCAAGCAGGTCGCGGATCTGGCCCATCACCCGGTCGGTGACCTCCCGCAGCAGCGACCTGTCCACGTCTCGCCGCCGTGCATCGGCCCGGAAATCGGCTAAGTCGATCGGTGGTCCAGCTCGCACGGTGACGTTGGTCCGGGGCAGTGGGCGAAACCGCCTGCCGTAGTGGTCATAGATCCGCTGCGTGCCCCACTGCACCACCGGCACCACCGGAACGTCACTGCGCAATGCCAGCCGGGCGACCCCGGTGTGCGCCGCCATCGGCCAGTGGTCCGGGTCCCGGGTGACGGTGCCCTCGGGGTAGATCAGCACCGCCTTGCCCTGCTCGAGTGCCTGCTCGGCGTCGCGCAGGCTTTCGCCGGCCTCGATGCCGCCGCGGCGCACCGGGATCTGGCCAGTACCGGCCATCACCCGACCGAGCACCGGTACCCGCCACAGGTCCTGCTTGGCCAAAAACCGCGGGATCCGACCCCTGCGGTGCAGGAACACTGCGGTGTAGATCGGGTCCAGGTAGGAGATGTGGTTGCACGCCACCAGGACCGGCCCGGCCTCCGGGATGTGCTCAAGGCCCTCAAAACGTCGCCGTCCCAGCAGGTGGGTGAGCGGGTAACACACCACGGCGCACAACCCGATCAACGGGCCGCCCTTCTCCCGTGCCACGCCATCCTCCTCGTCGGTCAGCGGGGCGCCTCGTGAGGCGAAGTCTTCCCTGCCGCCGGATCGCCAGCTCCAGCGGCCGCCAGCGCGGGAGGATAAGCACGTGCAGGTGGATCTGCTCGTCCCGGTGAAACCGCTCGCCAGAGCCAAAACCCGGCTGCGGGGGGCGGCCGATGGCGGTGCGGGGGCTCCCGAGGCGCACGCCCGGTTGGTCCTCGCCCTAGCCCGGGACACCCTCGCCGCCGCGGCCGGGGCGGCCGCGGTCCGCCGGGCCGTGGCGATCTGCTCCGATGAGCAGGTGTGCACCGCGCTGACCAGCGAGGGGGTGCAGGTGATTCCCGACGAGCCGGCTGCCGGCCTCAACCCGGCCCTGCGGTACGGGGAGGCTGTGCTCCGCGCGGCGGACCCCACCACAGCGGTCGGGGTGCTGCAGGCCGACCTGCCGGCGCTGCGCCCGGAGGAGCTAGACCGCGCCGTTCGCCACGGACTGGCCACGGGCGGCCGGGCGTTCTGCCCTGATCGAGCGGGCACCGGGACAACCCTGTTGCTCGCCTCCCCGGGGCAGCCTTTGGAGCCCCGCTTCGGAGCCGGGTCGGCGGCGGCGCACCGGGCCAGCGGCGCTCGGGAGCTCTCCGGTTTCTGGCCGGGGCTGCGCTGCGACGTCGACACCGCGGCCGATCTGGCTGTCGCGCGCGGCCTGGGCCTGGGCCGGTTCACTCGCGCGGCGCTGCCCGGGCCTGGGTTCGGCGCGCTCCCGCCCGACTGAGCGCTGCAGGGGCTGATATCCTTACGGAACAATGGACCGGTGAGCCAGCACCTCGCCCCGGTAAATCCTGCCCCGGTAAATCCTGCCCCGGTAAATCCTGCCCCGGTAAATCCTGCCCCGGTGAACCTTGCCCCGCTGACCGACTGCGCCGTACCCAGTGCCGTCCCGACGGTGCCCCCGGCTCCTCCCGCGGCGACCCCGGTGCCCTCAGCCACTGATCTGCCTGCTGACCGCTACCTCAACCGGGAACTGTCCTGGCTGGACTTCAACGCCCGGGTGCTGGCACTCGCCGAGGACACCAGCCAGCCGCTGCTGGAGCGGGCCAAGTTCCTGGCGATCTCCGCGTCGAACCAGGACGAGTTCTACATGGTGCGAGTCGCCGGGCTCAAGCGCCGCGAAGAGGCCGGGTTGGCCGTGCGCAGCCCGGACGGTTTGTCCCTGCGGGAGCAGCTGGCCCAGATCGCGATGCGCAGCCGGGAGCTCGCTGAGCGCCAAACCCGGATCTACCTCGACTCGATCCGCCCGGAGCTGGCGGAACGCGGGATCACCTTCGTCACCTGGGCCGACCTCGATCATCGGCAGCGGCTGCGGCTGTCCGACTATTTCACCGCCCACATCTTCCCGGTGCTCACGCCTTTGGCGGTGGACCCCGCGCACCCGTTCCCCTCCATCTCCAGCTTGTCGTTGAACCTGGCCGTGATGGTGCGTGACCCGGACGCTCACATCGAGCGATTCGCCCGGGTCAAGGTGCCCAACAACGTGCCCCGTCTGGTCCGGGTGGACCGCGACGAGGACGGTCCCGGGTCGCCACCCGCCACGTTCCTGCCGTTGGAGGAGCTGATCGGGGCCCATCTCAGTGAGCTGTTCGTCGGCATGGAGGTTCTCGACTGGCATATCTTCCGGGTCACCCGCAACGCCGACTTCGAGGTCGAGGAGGACCGCGACGAGGACCTGCTGCAAGCCATGGAGCGGGAGCTGGCGCGGCGCCGCTTCGGCCCACCGGTGCGCCTGGAGGTGACCTGCCGGATGAGCGAGCGGGTGCTGCGGCTGCTGATGCGCGAGCTCGACGTTGATCCGCATGACGTGGTCCGGGTACCCAGCCTGCTGGACCTGTCCTGCCTGTGGCAGCTCTACGCGCTGCACGCCCCGGAGCTGAAGGACGAGCCGTTCGTCCCCGCCACCCACCCGGCTTTCGGTGAGGGGGAGAGCCCCAAGGACGTGTTCGCCACCCTGCGCGAGGGGGACGTGCTGGTGCACCACCCGTACGACTCGTTCTCCACCAGCGTGCAGCGTTTCATCGAACAGGCCGCCGGGGACCCGCAGGTACTGGCGATCAAGCAGACGCTCTACCGGACCTCCGGTGACTCCCCGATCGTCGACGCGCTGATCGACGCCGCCGAGGCCGGCAAGCAGGTCGTCGCGCTGGTGGAAGTCAAGGCACGATTCGACGAGCAGGCCAACATCAGATGGGCCAGGACGCTGGAACGCGCCGGGGTGCACGTGGTCTACGGGCTGATGGGGCTCAAGACGCACTGCAAGATCGCGCTGGTGGTGCGCCAGGAGAACTCCGTAATCCGCAGGTACTGCCATATCGGCACCGGCAACTACAACCCGAAGACCGCCCGGCTCTACGAGGACATCGGGCTGTTCACCGCCCGTCCCGCGATCGGCGCCGACCTCACCGATCTGTTCAACTCGCTGACCGGCTACGCGCGGCCGACATCCTACCGCAGCTTGCTGGTGGCCCCGCACGGGATCCGGCCCGGCATCATCAAACGGATCGAGGGGGAGATCGCCCACGTCCGGGCGGGCCGCCCGGCCGGGATCCGGCTCAAGCTCAACGCGTTAGTCGACGAGCAGGTGATCGATGCGCTGTACCGGGCGGCGCTGGCCGGGGTCGGTATCGACATCGTGGTCCGCGGCATCTGCGCACTTATCCCGGGACGCCCGGGACTGTCGGAGAACGTCCGGGTGCGTTCGATCCTGGGCCGCTTCCTCGAGCACTCCCGGGTCGTCCACTTCGTCGGTGCGGGTGAGCATTGGATCGGCAGTGCGGACCTGATGCACCGCAACCTGGACCGCCGGGTCGAGGTGCTGGTGCGGGTGGCCGACCCGGCCGTGACCGGCGAGCTGGACGCCGTGCTCGCCTCCGCCCTGGATCCGGCGACGCGATGCTGGGTCTTGGAGGCGGATGGCTCCTGGAGACCCTCTCCCGCAGCTGGATCCACCGTCCGTGACCATCAGGTGCAGGAGATCCTCCGGCACCACCGGGGGGAGTGAGCGGTGCCTGCCCTGATCACCGCCGCTGGGGCCGCCGTGTGGCGGCGGTCCTCCTCGGGCGAGCTCGAGGTGGCCGTGGTGTACCGGCCCGGCCGTGACGACTGGTCGCTGCCCAAGGGCAAGTCGCAGCCCGGGGAAGCGCTGCCGGTCACCGCAGTCCGTGAGGTGACCGAGGAAACCGGATACACCATCACGCTGGGCGCCCGGTTGGGCAGCGCCCGCTACCAGGTGACCGAAGGCCCGAAGGTGACGCACTACTGGGCGGCGCGCGTCACCGGCGGGTGCTTTCGCCCCAACCAGGAAGTGGGCGAACTGCGCTGGCTGCCCCTCCCGAAGGCCTGCGAGCTGCTGAGCTACCAGCGCGACCGGGTGCTGCTGGCCTGGCTGCGCAGCGCCAGCGCCGTCACCGCCACCGTGCTGCTCGTCCGGCATGCCGAGGCGGGCCAGCGCGAGACCTGGTCCGGCGATGACCAGCTGCGACCCCTGACCGCCGCGGGTCGGGCGCAGGCCGAGGCCCTACGCACGCTGCTGCCCCTGTTTGGCGCCGCACGGGTGTACTCCGCGCCACCCTGGCGATGCCGCCAGAGCGTCGAGGGCCTCGCCGCAGACCTCGGGGTGCCGATCATCACGGAACCGTGGTTGTCCGAGACCGGGTACCAGGCCAACCCGGCTGCTGGCCGGCAGCGGCTGATCGAGATCGCGGCCGAGCCAGGGGGTCCGGCCGTGGTGTGCAGCCAGGGCGGGGTGATTCCGGATCTGGTCCGCGCCCTCGCCGACTCCGCTGGGCTCACCCTACCCGACGTGCCGAGCCGCAAGGGCAGTTACTGGGGGCTGTTTTTCGGCAACAGCTCACCCGTCCTGCCCATCCAGCCCGTTCTACCCATCCAGCCCGTTCTACTCAGTGCCGACTACTACAGTGCCCACTACGACGACGCCCTGCTCGGAGTCACGTCGTCGTAGTCGGCAGCCAGGAGGGGCGCTGGGCCTCGAAGGCGTCGATCTGCCGAGCATGCCGCAGGCTCAGCGCGATGTCGTCCAGTCCCTCCAGCAGGCGCCAGCGGGTGTAGCCGTCGATCGTGAAGTCCACCGTGAGATCCTTGGCCCGCACGGTCTGCTCCACCAGATCGACGGTGACCTCACTGCCCGGCCCGGTCTCCAGCACATCCCAGAGCGCTTCGACGTCGGCCCGCTCGCACTGGGCCGCGAGCAGACCTTGCTTGCCGGCGTTGCCCCGGAAGATGTCACCGAACCGCGGCGAGATCACCGCCCGGAACCCGTAGTCCAGCAGTGCCCAGACCGCGTGCTCCCGCGACGAGCCGGTGCCGAAGTCCGGCCCGGCGACCAACACGCTGCCGTTGCGGTAAGCATCGTGGTTGAGCACGAAGTCCTCGCGGGCACGCCAGGCCGCGAACAGCCCGTCCTGGAAACCGGTGCGGCTGACCCCCTTGAGGTAGGCCGCCGGGATGATCTGGTCAGTGTCCACATCGGAGCAACGCAACGGGACGCCAACGCCGGTGTGCCGAGTGAACGCTTTCATCGTCGCTCCTCAGTTCAGGTCGGTCGGGGAGGAGAGGGTGCCGCGGATGGCGGTGGCGGCCGCGACCAGCGGGGAGACCAGGTGGGTGCGGCCGCCCGTGCCCTGGCGGCCCTCGAAGTTGCGGTTGGACGTCGAGGCGCAGCGCTCCCCGGCGGCGAGCTGATCGGAGTTCATCCCCAGGCACATCGAGCAGCCCGCCGAGCGCCACTGGGCGCCGGCGGCAGTGAACACCTCGTGCAGGCCCTCGGCTTCGGCTTGGGCGCGTACCCGCATCGAGCCGGGAACGACGAGCATCCGCACTCCCTCGCGTACCTGCCGGCCGGCGAGCACCGCCGCTGCCGCTCGCAGGTCCTCGATCCGCCCGTTGGTGCACGATCCGAGGAACACCGTGTCCACCGCGATCTCGCGCAGCGGCGTGCCGGGTTGCAGGCCCATGTAGGCCAGTGCCTTGCGCGCCGCGCACCGCTCCCCTTCGTCGCTCATCTGCTCGGGATCAGGCACTCGCTCGGACAGCGGCAGACCCTGGCCAGGGTTGGTGCCCCAGGTCACGAACGGCGTCAGGGCATCGGCGTCAACGTGCACCTGGACGTCGAAGGTGGCGTCCGCATCGGTGTGCAGGCCACTCCAGTACCGCATCGCCGCGTCCCACTGCGCACCCGCGGGGGCGTGCGGCCGGCCGGCCAGATAGGCGAAGGTGGTGGCGTCCGGTGCGATCATCCCTGCCCGGGCTCCCGCCTCGATCGACATGTTGCAAATCGTCATGCGGGCTTCCATGGACAGTTGCTCAATCACATTCCCGCGGTATTCCAGGATGTAGCCCGCCGCGCCGCCGGTGCCGATCCGGGCGATCACCGCCAGGATGATGTCCTTGCTGGTGACGCCGGTGGGCAGGGTCCCGTCGCGACTTTGCACGATCACCGCCATGGTCTTGAACGGGCGCAGCGGGAGAGTCTGGGTCGCCAGGACGTGTTCCACCTCTGAGGTGCCGATGCCGAAGGCCAACGCGCCGAAGGCACCGTGGGTGGAGGTGTGCGAATCACCGCAGACCACCGTCATCCCGGGTTGGGTGAGTCCCAGCTGAGGCCCCATGACGTGCACGATGCCCTGCTCCAGGTCGCCCATCGGGTGCAGTCGCACGCCGAACTCCGCACAGTTCCGGCGCAGCGTCTCCATCTGGGTGCGGGACACCGCATCGGCAATCGGCAGCTCGATGTCGGTGGTGGGGACGTTATGGTCCTCGGTAGCGATAGTGAGATCGGGTCGGCGCAGGCGGCGGGCGGCCAGCCGCAGGCCGTCGAAAGCCTGCGGGCTGGTGACCTCGTGCACCAGGTGCAAGTCGATGTAGAGCAGGTCCGGTGCCGCGCCGCGCAGGTCGTCATCGGGGTCGCTACCGCCCCGGTGGACCACGTGTGCGTCCCAGACCTTGGCTGCCAGCGTGCGTCCCATCAGCGGCGCTTCCCCCGTCCCGTGCTCCCACAATGCTGGACATCCCATATAATGGGAAGTTAGTATCGTTGTGTGAAACAGCATAGCGGCATCGGGGTGCTGGACAAAGCTGTCCGCGTGCTCCGCACGGTCGCTACCAGCCCCTGCGGGCTGGCCGAGCTGTGTGACCGTACCGGGCTGCCCCGGGCCACCGCCCACCGGCTGGCGGTGGGACTGGAAGCACACCGGCTGCTCACCCGTGGGGGTGACGGGCGGTGGCGTCCCGGGCCCGCCCTGCGCGAGTTGGGCGAGGGCGCGCTGGACCCCTTGCTCGACGCCGCCGCGATGGTGCTCCCCCGGCTGCGCGACGTCACCGGCGAGAGCGTCCAGCTCTACCGGCGGGACGGGATGGTCCGGGTTTGTGTGGCGGCTGCCGAACCCCCCAGCGGCCTGCGCGACACCGTCCCGGTGGGAGCCCGCCTGTCGATGTCGGCCGGGTCAGGCGCGAAAATCCTGGCCGCGTGGGCTGATCCGAGTATCCAACGCGCCATCCTGGGCGAGGCCATCTTCGGCGAGCGGACCCTCTTAGAGGTCCGCAAGCGAGGCTGGGCGCAGAGCGTGGCCGAGCGCGAGTCCGGGGTGGCCAGTGTCTCCGCCCCGGTGCGCGATGCGAGCGGCACCGTGATTGCCGCCGTATCGGTATCCGGCCCCGTGGACCGGATCGGCCGACGACCGGGTGTGCGCTGGGCTGCCGACCTGCTGGCCGCTGCCGAGGCGCTGCGTAATCGCCTGTGAGGGCAATCACGCTAGGATCACCTCATGAATGAGCTGGCCAAGCACAACGAAGCTCGCCGTCAGGAAATAATAAAGCTTCGCGACATCATCCGGAAGCGGCGCGCCGAATCGCCGGTCCCGAGTTTCGCAGATTATCCGCTGACGCGGCTGCAGGAACGGATCACCCATGTCCTGCGTGAGCATTCGGGGCAGGCGGACGTGACCTGGGAGATCGATGTCCTCGATCGCTCAAAATTCGGCGCCGACTTCGCCGTCCGGCTGACTGGTCTGCTCAAGGAGCACGGTTCCAAGGAATACATCGAATCAGATGTCCCGCGGATCGCCGAGGCCCTGGCGGGCCCAGAGCTCGCCGATGTGGTGGCCCAGGTCACCCACAAAGGCATCTACGTCAACGTCCGACTCGTCAACCACTGGTTCCTCGCGGGCGTCCAGGCAGTCATCGACCTGGCCGAGCGGTTCGGGCACAACGACACCCGATCCTCTCGGGCGCAGGTCGTGGACTACTCCTCACCCAACGTGGCCAAGGTCCTACACGCGGGTCATTTCCGCTCGACGATGATCGGTCACGTCCTGGCCAACCTCTACGAGGCGTGCGGAGCCGTCGTCTACCGGATCAACCACATCAACGACTTCGGTGGCTTCGGCTTCATGCTGGAAGGTTTCCGGCGGTTCGACCCGTACTTCCCCCCCACCCTGGGGAACAACGAACGGCTCCTGGAGATCTACGCCATCCGGCGAACCCTGGAACGAGCCGTGGCGGCGAGCGAGGGCCTGAGCGCCGCCGATGAACGGGAACACCAAATCCTCACGCGCTATTTCCCGGGGGCGAGCACGGCGGAAGAGTTGCGCGCGGCCTATGAGGGATTCGTCGCCGCCGCCGACGAGCGCTTCCAGAAGCTAGAGGAAGGCGATGCCGACGAGGTCGCCCTGTGGCGGCGCATGGTGGAGTGGAGTCTGGCGGGTTTCCAGCCCTTCTACACCGCGCTGGACATCGACATCGACTTCGTCATCGGGGAAAGCTTCTACCTCGAGGCGGGCAACTCCCTGGTGGACGAGGCGATCAGCAACGGCAGCGCCTTCGAGCTGACCAAACGGCGAGTCTGCGAAGAGGTCGCGGAGCTGGACCGCGCCGTAGCGGCCGAAGAGATCACCATACCGATGCGGGACCAGGCCGTCGCGCTGCTGGAAAAAGATATCGGGGCCATCGTGGTCCCCCTGCCCAGCGGTGAACGGCTCGTGGTTCGCCGGTCTGATGGCCGCAGCATCTACGCCACTCGCGACCTCGGGGCGATCAAACTCCGGCGGGAAATCTTTGATCCCACCGATATCAACTACGTGGTGGGGCAGGAACAGCGTGTCCACTTCAACCGGCTCTTCCAGGCCGCCCAGGTGCTCGGCATCGCCACCGCCACCAAACCCAAGTTTCAGCACACCTACTTTGGTTTCTACGTCGATGCCGCCACCGGCAAGAAGCTCTCCAGCCGGGAGAGCGTGGCCGGAGTCAACGAACTGCTGGCGGCCGCGGTCACGCACTTCCGGGCGCGCTCCGCCGAAGGCGGCACCATGACCGAGGAGGAACTCGACCAGGCCGCCCGGCAACTGGCGGTCGGTTCGATCGTCTTTAACGATCTCAAGCGCGACATGAAAGGCTCGGTCAGCATCGCCCGCGGTGACCTGACGCCTATCATCGCCGATTTTGAGAAGTCGGGCGGCCCCTACGTCGTCTACTCCGCCTGCCGGGCTCGGGCGATCCTGCGCAAGTACGGCAAGCCAGTGCCGCATCTGCGTGAGATCGGCGCTTTCGAGTTGAGCGACCAGGAGGCACTGCTGATCTTCAGGATCCTCGAGTTCCCGGACAAGGCGGCCAAGGCGGCTGACGAGGACAACCCGTCCATCCTGGTCCGCCATCTGCTGGAGATCGCCGGAATCTACAATTCCTACTACGCGAGCGCTCCGGTGTTGGAGGGGAACAAGGCGAACAAGTCCCGCCTGATGATCACTCGAGCCGCCCAGTTGGTGCTGACCACCGGGCTGAAACTCTGCCACGTGGAGTGCCCGCCGAAGATCTGAGACGGCCGCTGCCCCTGACGAGACCGGCTGAGCAGGCTATCGACAACGCTCTCCGCGCTGCTCTTGATCTCAGCCGACATCCGGACAGCCGCTGGCTAGCGGCGCTGTTGGCCACCGTTGGTCTCCTTGCAGGTCAAACGGTGTAGCCCCGACGGGATTTGAACCCGCGCTACCGCCTTGAGAGGGCGGCACGGTCGGCACATCCTCCGGCGTTAGGACCTGCGCAAACGGCGCCTCTGAGGTAGGAGGTCGGGGCTATTTGGGCACACATTCGGCACATAGCGGTACGGCCGGGCGGATACGGGGGGCACGAGGACCGCACCCTAGCTCGCAGCGATGCTGTTCAGGAGCCTTGATCTCGGGTACGCGGTGTCGGACGATCCGGGACCGTCGGGGGAAGCTCCGTATCTTGATCAGTATCCTCGCAGATCTCGGGTTCGCCGACCCGCAAGGCGGCGAAAAGTGGCGGAATCATCGAGCTGGCGGGCAAGGCGGTGGGCGCGTCCTTCGTCGGTGCCCCGTCGCCGCCTGCCTGGCCGTCGCCGAGGCGACACGAGAGCTGTACGGCGGCACCGGACTGGATGTCGTGACCTTCGACCTCGACACGACGGACCTCCAATCCGCCCTCTCCGACAACCCCCGACACGATCCCAGCCCCACTACGCAGCCCTGCCCATCTAGCCTCGGCCCCCCGCGTGCCCAGCAGGTTGGAGGTGACCATGTAGGTCGTCTGCGGTCGTCAGCTCGTCGTCGCTTGCTGACAGTACGCGACACGCTCACAGAACGCTAGTAGGGAGTTCGGGAAAGCCCTGGTCCTGAATTTGGCCCACCGGGGAATACAACTTGATAGCCATCATAGCTACCACCCTGACACTGGAAAACCCGTCCCATAAGAGCCGCGATAGTACCCCCGCTACCTGTGCATTGACCCGGAGTAATAGGATCAGCGAAGCCAAGGGCTAATCCAGCAGTTCCAAGGAAGAGGCCAATTATTAATCCAATAGTAGCCATTAGTATTGAGAATCGGTGTATTGTCTTTCTGTAGAGTGGCAGGGTGTTCATCTCGCTCCTTTTTTACTCGGGTGAACCCCTCGACACCTGACACATGTGCCCGCCGCCTCACCAAGCACCCGCCCCTATCGGTTACCTCGGTTACTTGCCCGGCCAGAGGGGCTTCTCTGGTCCGCCATCATCTGTTCCTTCTTCCATGGGATCATCCTCTGGCTGGCTTACGACCCGGTGCCCGTGGCCTACTCCCACCTCCACCGTCGCCAAGCTCTGCATCACTGTGGTCACCGATAGTCACATTACCGGGACATGTTCAATCTATACGCACGTGTAGGTTACCGCGAAGGGGTGATCGAATCAAGGCGGCAGAGACAGCGAGGACAGCCGGCCGTGGGCGATCCACGGCTCACCGGCATGACTGGCGGCAGGAAAGACCCGGTGGTCACCCCCGGTGGTACCGCTCAGGGTGGGCGCAGGTCGATTCCCAGTGAGTCACGATGACACCCCGCGATCGGATAAGGTGAGTAGTCCTTCGGCGGTGCCGAAGGAAGCCGGGTTCGCCATTGCTCGGCTGGTTCGGTACTCGGAAAACCACTCGGCGCGCGGCGTCTGGCTAAAGAACTCATAGAGACTAACGGCAGCACAGCGCCCTGTGAGGGCGGCGCGGTCATCACCTCCTCCACCATCCTGAGCTGCGAAAAGCGGACTCACGCCGCCCCGAGCACTCCCATTTAGGCACCCATTCGGCACAGCAGCCAAGTGCACGCGAACCACGCCGTGTCAGTCCACCCGATCAGCGGCACGGGGCAGTACAAGGCGGGCGGATGGCGGTAACGGTAGTCAGATGGCTTGGCCGACCTCAGTTGCGATTAGCTCGGCGGCTCTAGCTGGGTCCTCGGCAGCGGTGACGGCTCGGCCGATCACGAGCATGTCGGCACCGCCCTGGATTGCCTGGGCCGGTGTGGCGACCCGACCTTGATCGTAGGTGGGGACGCCGGTCGGCCGGATACCGGGAACTACGGTCATGATGTTGGGCGCCGTACCTTTGATTACGGGAAGATCGGTGGCGGCGCAAATGACACCGCCGCAACGGGCGGCTACGGCCGCTGCTAGGCGCTTGTTGAGCAGCTCAGGTGGGGCGGTGGGTTCGCTGGTCAGCACGGTTACGGCGAGCACCGTTGGTGCCGGTAAGCCGACTTCGTCGGCGCCTCCATTAAGGCCTTTGACGGCCGCTTGGAGCATGGTTATACCCCCGGCTGCGTGTACGGTCAGGTAACGGACTCCCAGCGATCCGAGGACGGTGCTGGATCCATATACGGTGCTAGGGATGTCATGTAGCTTGACGTCGAGGAAAACATTCATACCGATGTCCTGCATAGCTCGGACTGCCTGGTGGCCTTCAGCGCTGAAGAGTTCGAGGCCGACTTTGGCGACGCCGATGTGTGGTTGGACTGCCTTGGCGATAGATATGGCGGTGTCCAGATGCCGAGTATCGAGAGCGATAGCTAGGCGATTCCTGAAGTCGGTCTTGGGTGACGTGGCTGACATCTCGCCTCTTAGCCGTTGTCCATGAGTACTTCGCCCATAGGCGCTTCAAAAGTTTCGAATGTGATGACGTTGCCCTGGGCTGGGCGGACGTTGATGACGGCCTCCAGAGCTTCGTCTTCAGCGCCGTAGGTGCCATGGCTGTGCTCGATAACAATGCCGTTCGCGTCGAGTCCGAACAGTTCTTGTTCGGACGTGGTAGCATGCCGGGCACGAATTTCGTTTTTTGTTCGGGTCACGATATGGCCTGCGTCTTCAATGAATGTCACTACCTGAATGCGCTCTTCGCTTTCGAGTCGGGGGGCGGCCTCGACAATGGTGGCTGGGAAGAACATTGATGTATCTTCGGTGGGGATATCATCGACGTAGGTACGACTGCAACGTTGGAAGACGGGTGTTCCTGCCTTGCTGTTAAGGAAGCGCGCGATCATAAGCGGCGCCTCTACCCACCTGCGTTGGATCGTGTCTTTGCGGATCTTGCCGGTCACGTCACCGTCGAAGATCAAGCTGCGAGCGGCACGAGCCCGCGCGTAGCGACCGGTCATCGGCCACTTGGTGGTCCGCAGCTCCGGGGGCGCTGGGATCGCCCGCATGCCAGGGCGAGCGATCACGATTCCGTCAGCGACGAGGTGCTGGATGGCTCGTCCGGCCGTCTTCATGTTGACGTCGAAGCGGCTCGCCAGGGCGGCGGTGCCGGGTAGCGGCTCATCGTCGTAGTGGCCAGCTAGCACTTCTGCTTTGAGCGTCTCGGCGATCAAGACGTACTCGGGCTTCTTAGGCATGAGCCAATGGTACGCGGTCGCTGGTGGCCATCGGAGAGCCGCCTACCACGTGGTTGACAACCACCTGGTGGATAGGTACCGTGTGCCGCACATGGGCGGGGCCGGTGGAGGCGACCCACTCGGCCCCGCGTCACCCCATCCGATCTAGGCGGAGGAGCGACATGGATGACGTTACAGAGCAGGTCAGGGTACCTGCAATCACGGAACTACAGGCCAGTCTCGACGAGACCGTGCGTCCCCCGGTGGGTGCTGCTGTGGTGGCGCATCCGGGGTGGTGTGATCCGCGTCGGTGTGTTGAGGCCGATGGTGATGTTGAGCATCGCTCGGAGCCGGTGTCGCTGCGGGCCTGGGATGCCTCCTTAGAGCTGGTGTGGGTTCGTCGGGATGATGCGGACGCTGAGGATCCTGAGGGTGCTGCGGTCCCGGGTGACCCTGAGTTGCGGATCGACATCACCTACTGCGACCCGAGTGCCCACACGCAGTTGTTCTTGACCCCGCAGGAGGCCCGCCAGCTGGGCTACGAGCTGTTTCGGTGTTGCTGGCGGGAGCGCTGCGGTCGCACCCCGATCGCTCACGAGGCCCCGGCGGTGGCGTCGTGAGCGCCACCGCGACCGTTGTTGCCCCTCCTGAGGAGGGGTTGTTCAGTGCCGCCGACGTGCCCGTTGCCCGTAGCCGGAGAGCACGGGTGGTCGGGTGTACGCAGTCGGTGGTGGTGTTGCCGGCGCTGGTCGAGCGCGCTGGTGGTCCCCCGCGGGGTGTGTCGCTGGAGCGGGCCTGTGACCTGGTGCGAGGTGTGGTGGGCTCCTGGGGTGGGCTGGCGGTGGATGTGGAGACCACCGGCTACCCGGTCGGGCACCGGTGGTGGGGGTTGCGCACGGTGCAACTGGGGGATGCGCAGGCTGCGGTGGTGTTCGACGCGACCGACGCCGAGCAAGCCCAGGCGGTGCGGGTCCTCCTGGCGGAGACCCCCCGGTTGTTCGCGCATTCCGCCGTGGCGGACCTGGTTCCCCTGGCCCACGCAGGCCTGATCGACTGGGCCCCGGCGTGGGAGCGCATGGTGGACACGGTCTTGCTGGCCCGGCTAGCGGACCCGAGCCGTTCGACCACCCAGTGCGGGTTGAAGCAGCTGGCCACGGCAGTCCTGGGCAGTGAGGCGGTCTCGCCGGCAGCGGACCGTGCCCGGGCGGAGGTGTTCGCCTCGGCGGGGTGGGTGAGCAACACCCACGTGGGCACACCGGTGACCACCTCGGGGTGGGCACAGGTGCACCCGGGTTGGGTGACGATGGTGCGCTACGCCGCGGCCGACGTGCTGGACACCGCCGCCCTCGCCGACCGCTTGCTGCCTGGGTGTGAGCCAGTGTTGCTGGCCCGGGAACACACCGTGCAAGCCCTGACCGCGCGCCTGACCCAGGTGGGGCTGCGACTGAATCCCCTCCACGTGCAGGCCTTGCTCGATGACCACACCACCGCCCGAGAGCAGGCCCGAGAGCACGTACGGGGCTTCGGGATCACCAACCCGGGTAGCGCCCCGCAAGTCGGGGCGGCACTCCTAGCCGCAGGAGCGGAGCTGCCCATGACCCCAACCGGGCGGGCCTCAGTGGCCGCCCCCGTGCTGGAACCACTCCGGGATACCCCCGGCGTGGTGGGGGAGCTGGTAGCTGCGGTGCTCGACTACCGGCACCACGACACAGCGATCACCACTTTCCTCACCCCCTACCAACACTTGATCACCTGCGGGGATGGTCGGGTCCGCCCCACGGTCTACACCCTGGGCACCGACACCGGCCGGATGAGCTGCGTGCGCCCCAACCTCCAGCAACTCTCCCGCCAAGGCGGCATCCGAGCCTGCCTGACCGCCGACCCCGGCCACCTGCTGGTCAGCGCGGACTTCACCGGCGTCGAACTCCGCGTCGCCGCAGCCCTGTCCGGGGACACCACCCTCCGTCGAATGATCACCGAAGGGGTGGACATTCACTGGCTGATTGCCCGCCAGGTCTTCGGACCCACCGCCACGAAGGCGGATCGGTATGCGGTCAAACGCGGGGTGTTCGGGCGCTTGTACGGGGGTGGGGTCCCCACCCTGGCCGCCCAGGTCGGCTGCACCCGAGCAGCGGCGGCGGCGATGGTGGCCACCCTGGATGAGATGACCCCCCAGCTCAGTTCCTGGGCGGCCGGGTTGCGCCACGCGGTGAGTGCGGGCCGCCGGGAGTTCCGCACCTACTCCGGGGCCATCGTGCACCTACCCGCCGCGTTTCCGCACAAGGCCCCCAACTACGCCATCCAACGCACCGCACGGGAACTCCTGGTGGATGCCCTGCTGCGCTGGAAGATGACCCCCTGGGGTGATGCGGTGCTCTTGCCGGTGCATGACGAGGTCCTGGTCATGGTCCCCGAAACCGACGCGGTAGCCGCGAGTGAGGCCCTGGTGGCGTGCATGGAAACGGAACTGAACGGGGTCCCGATCCTCGCCCAAGCCAGCGAACCCAGCTACGCCTGGGCCGACGCCGCATAACACACCCATCCTTTTTTCCACCGCCTAACTATCCCACGATCCATGCGCATCGATCAGTATTTCGGTGCTATCAGCAACACACACTAGTTTAAGCCCTGAGAGGAAAGGAGTATCAGGGATGCGTATGCCTTGTAACAGACCCCAGCGCGCACGGCGATACCATCCGGAATCAGATGATGGGAGCTGGCGGCAGCGAACCTGCGCGACGTTGGTGGCTGCACACGATCACAAACTGACGCACCCGGACTGCGAAGAGTACACCGTCCGCACGATCAAAGATAATCGAGTCAGCCCTCCGCGCATCACCCAGACCATCACGTGCGATACGTGTGGCGAGCAGTTGGAGTAAGGGACCGCACGCCCCGGTGTGGTGGCTCGAACCACCATGAACGACACCTATCACACCGGATCGATCCCTATCACCAGGACACCAAACCCGCGCCACCGCACGGGTTGGTTAGGCGGGAAAAGAAGAGAAGGACACCATCATGGGTCTTCGTCAGGTTTTCGCGCGTATTATCGAAGGAAATCCCCGTTGTGCCTACTGCAACAAAGACGGTCCCTGGAACGTCGGCGGGCAGCAAGTGTGCGACACGCATAAACGCGAGCTCCGGGCAATGGGTTTCACATCCCAACCACGCCGGTGTTAACCACCTCACCAAACCAACAAAGCTGGTGATGGAACGGGATCAAGAAATGAATCTCACGGGGCTTCGCCCAGCCGACGAGGCATGTCGTGGCTGGTTTGGGTGGGCGGGCTCCGGTATGGCGAGGGAGGAACACAGGTCATGGGTGATGCTGCATCAGAACTGGTCACGCTGGCGGAGTACTTCGAGCATACTGCTGATCAGTATACGGCCGAGGATCGGGAATCCCGGTATCTCGCGGGGGTCTGCTCGGGTTTACGAAGCTGCGCGCAGACCGCTCGTGATCGTGCTGCCGAACTGGGAAAGCAACCCGGCGAGGAGTTGCCGGTGTGGCACCACAAGCGCCTTCAGATGCTTCTGGCGGCGTTGGGAGGCATCCGTATGTCGGCAGCCGAGCACGCCACCGTGGAATGGTTGGCCAGCCAAGAACTGGCCAGGGTCATCACCCTCGGGGCACTGATCCAACGGGCCAGGAGCAGGGCTAGTGCCCAAGGCCAGCAACCGCGGCGACGTGGACCATGGTGAGCCCCGCGGTACGGGAGTTCCTTGACTCCTTGGTCGGCGATCCCAGTGCGGTGGACGACTACGTCGCAGCACGAACACCGTCACACCGGATGCCACCAGGAATACCCCAGCTCGGCGGCTCGAACCACCACGTTGCGCACCCACCGGGCCGGGCTCCCCTTGATCACCAGGATCAACCCCAGTAAGGAAGAGACATCATGACCCAGCATGCATCCGAGGTGAAAGCGTTTTACCCCGCCAAATACCGCTATTACACCGCCCGGTGCACCTGCGGCTGGCCAGGGGGAAGTTCCTACCCCACTCGTGAGGCAGCCGAGGCCGCGGTGAACCACCACATCAGCACCACCACCAACCATCCCGCGGTCGGCGCCTGACCGCGGGAGGACCCCCGGGGTTGAGGGCTCGAACCACCACTAATCGCACCCACCAACCCCAGAATGACCCTGATCACCAGAACCACACCAGGAAGGAGGGGGAGTCGCCATGACTCCCGAGGAGCGTCAAGCGGAGATCCGCCGCAACAAAGCAATCCAAGGGATAGCCCAGAGTGTCATTCACAACCCCGACATGAGGCCTGAGGTGCGACAGGCGGCACGGGATACCGCCGTCGAAGCGCACACCGCGCTCACCCACTTGGAAGGCGGGAGGGGATGAGCATGCTGACAGTGTGCCCGGAGGGCTGCTATAAGCACCGCATCAACGGAAAATGGGTGTGCTGCAAATGCGGTCACTAACCCCACCCCACACCAGGAATGACCACTGAGAACCCCGGGTGGTATCCCGGCCCGGTGGCTCGAACCACCACGTTGCGCACCCACCGGGCCGGGTTCCCCTTTTATCACCAGGATCACCAGCAAGGGAGAATCATCATGCTACAGACCTACGTGTGCGTGCGGCTACGCTGCGCCGACTGCGGCCGGCTCCTTCGCGAAGCCGCTGAGGGCCTGATACCCGCGCATTACCCCACCCACGACGCCGCCTTGGGCGCCCTGCGCAGTGTCGGGGGCTGGGTTGGTCGGCCTGGGTGCATCACCTGCCCCGACTGCGGCCCCACCCGAGTGCAAACCGGGCTGTGCGTGGGAGTGTGCTGCCACGGGTGCACCCAGGGCTTGGCCACCCCAGGGGGAGATCCCGCTCACTACCCCAGTGAGGCCACGGCCAGGGCCGCGGCCCAGCAAGCAGGGTGGCGGACGGGACAAGGGGGCCAGTTCTACTGCCCGGTGTGCACCCCGGTGCTGACCTGCCGGGCCCACGGGCATGCGTTCACCCCCTGGCGGCTGTTGCCCCTGACCACCACCGAGGACCCCCAAGACCAGATTGTGGTCAGGCGGGGTGTGCTCGTGGCCACTCCCCTGGTGCGGGCTTACCGCTCCTGCCAGCGCTGTGGTGCCCATGAATCCCACCACGACTACCTGACAAGCCCGCTGCTGGTCAGCGGGTGTCGTGGCCAGGGCAAAGAAGCTCCTGCGGAGTGGGTGGTTGGTGCTGGTGTGGGTGGGCGGGAGGTGGCCTGAGGTGAGCCCCTCCCCACTCGCGCTGCTCGCCCTGACCGGGCTGGCCGGTGTCGGGATCCTAGCGGCGTTCCGGAGCGGCGCCCGCAGCGCCTACAAACTCGCCCGCCAGACCCAGGAGGTCACCCGGATGGGCGGGGTCCTCCTGCGTGCACTGGCCGCGATGGGGGTGATCGTGGGGATGCAGTGGGCGGTGCTGCGCGCCACCACCGATCCCCGCGCCTGGGCCATCACCCTGTCCCTGCCCGCCCTGTTCGCCGGTGTCGCGATCGCCCGAATGTTCTCCATCACCGAGATCATCCACCCCCCTGAGCACCACCACCCACCCCGCAGAAGGGCACGCTCATGACCACCCCTCGCCCAGCTCTGGTGCCCCGGGATGCCCACCACGTGCCCCTGACCCAAGCCCAGCGCCTGGCCCAGGACGCCGCGGCCGCCGCGGAGTTGCGCGCCTATCAAACCCACCCTGACGTGGTGGCGCTGCGGGTGGACCGCATCCGGACCCAGGTTGAGGTGTTGATGTGGACGGGGATCGTGCTGGGGCTGTGTTTCACCATGACCACCGTCCAACACTTCGCCGCCACCGGCGCACCGGTGGGGTCGCTGGCGTGGTGGGCGGCCTGGTGGCTCGACCCCATGGTCTCCCTGGTCCTGCTCGCCGTGTTGCGCGCCGAACAACTCACCACCCGCCACCAGGTGAGCACCGGGGCCTGGCCCCACATCGCCAAATGGGTCCTGCTCACGGCCACCTATGTGATGAACACCTGGAGCTTCTGGGCTGCGGGTTCGGCCTCCGGGGTGGTGTTGCACTCCGTACCACCCCTGGTCGTAGTCATCGCCGCCGAGGCGCTGACCGACCTGCAATACGCCCTCAGCGACTGCGCCCAGGCCGCCGCTGGCCAGCACGGTGAACCCCCCGTGTCAGCTGCGGTCGTGAACCCCAGCGCCGATACTCCACCTGCTCTGGTGGGCACGGTTGGTGAACATCGGATCACCCTCCCTGAACACCCCCACCCCCTCGACGGCGAGCGGCCAGCGAATCGGCCCCGTCGGGGCGGGGCAGCCAGTGGTGAACACCGTTCACTCTCACCTGCTTCGGTTCCCCGGCGCGGGTCCAACCCGCGGAAGCCGAGCGCGGGGGGTCGCAAACTCCTGGCCGACTACCTCGCTGAGGCCCGCGCCGCCTACCAACCTGGGGTGGTCATCACTCCCGCCTGGGTGCGCCAGGTCACCGGCTGCTCCCGGGGATTGTCCCCCCGCCTCACCGCGGCACTCACTGCCGAGCTGACCACCACCCCGGGCACGACCCCGACCGAGGTGGTGGTCAGCTCGGGCACGACCCCGACAGACCGTGAGGGGAGGGCCTCATGACCACCGAGCACCCTGATCACCACACCCCTGGCGTGAACACCGACCCGCCACCCCCGGTGCACACCCCGATCACCGAGACACCCACCCCGTGCACCACTGAGGCAACGGCCGCGTTCACGAGTGAGAACGGGACCGGGAGCCAGGGTGAAGGTGTGCCGGCTCGGGTGATCGAGGCCCCGCACCGCAGTAGCCCATCACCCCCCGATGCGCTTGGCGGTGAGGAGATTGTCGAAGGAGAACTCGTCACCGATGACGGCAGCGATGGTCAGCTAGGCGCCGGGGGTGGACCAACGGGTGCCGCTGGGGTCCTCGCGCTGCGCACACCAGGGAGGACCCTGGCCGGGCTGCCTGTGTCGGTGACTCGACGCGTCACGGTCTCTGTGATCACCACGGTGCGCACGGTGAGCACCCATCCCCACACCCGGCACACCGCTAAGGCCCTTGCCCGGCACCTGTACTACCTCATCGCCGGGAGTGTGGTGGTGGCTAAGCGGTGGCGGGATGCGCACGGTGGGAACCGGTATGAGCGGGTGATGCGCCAGGCCGAGTTGGTCGGGGACCGGGAGATGCTCCTGGAGTGGGAGGCCCGCGACACCGCGGAGAAGCAGCGCCGGCATGAGCGGGTCATGGACTGGGTCCACTCTCCCTGGGAACTGCTGCGCGCTCTGCTGGTCACCATCCTCACCGGCACAGGGCTGTTGCTGGGACTGGGGTTGCTGCTCGCTATCGCGGACTCCGACCTGTCCCGGGTGCTGGGCCCGATCATTGGTGTGATCCACGCGATCGCTTTCACTGCCTGGTTCTGCTCCGTCTATGGCAGCACCCTGCTGCTGGCTACCACCGTGGGCGTCGTGGCGTTGCTCTGGCATACCGGGCGCGCTCACACCCAGGCCCCTACCTGGCTGGCCTCGGAGGAGGCGGGGGAGGCCGGTGTGCGGGAGGTGATTCCGGATGAGGGGGCGATCCTGGGTGCGTTGAGCAACCTGGGCATTGCTGAGTTCAATCGTAAACTCAAGGCGGGTTGGCGGCCCCGCTGGGTGCTGGCCACCTGCCGGGACGGCAGGGGCTACCGCACTCAGCTGGAACTGCCCTCTGGGGTCAACGTCGAAATGATTAACAAGAAGAAACCGCTGCTGGCCCATAACCTGGTGCGTCTGCCGGTGGAGGTCTGGCCCACCGAACCGAAAACCCAGCCCGGTGTGCTGGATTTGTGGGTGGCTGATCAAGGTGTGCTCAGTGGCCCGGTGGAGCCCTACCCCCTGCTGGAGGCCGGCACCACGGACTACTTCAGTGGGGTGCCGGCTGGGGTGGACCAGCGTGGGGAGCTGGTCCTCGGCAAGCTCATGGGCGCCAACTACGCCGTGGCCGGGATCATGGGCTCCGGGAAAACATCCTTGGTGGTCGAGTTGCTCGCTGGGGCGATGCTCGATCCCCTGGTCGATCTCCAGGTCTACGTGATGGCCTACAACGTCGATTACGATCCCCTGGCCCCCCGGCTCTCGGTGCTGGTCAAGGGGGATGAGGCCGCTCAGGTCCATGCGGCGATCACCGCGCTACAGAACCTCCGTGAAGAGGTTACGACCCGGGGCAAACTCCTGGCTGAGCTGGGTGGGGAGGAAACCAAACTCACTCGCACCCTCGCCGAACGTGATGCGCGGATGCGCCCCAAGGTCGTGGTTTTTGATGAGTGCCAAGAACTTTTTCGGGATGAGCACTATGGTGCGCAGGCTAAAGAGCTGGCGATTAAGGTGATGATGAAAGCCCGCAAGTGTGGGATCACCCTGATCTGGGTCACCCCCGCACCCTCGGCTGATAGCCTGCCCCGCGATCTGGCGAAAACCGTCTCGCACCGCGTGTGCTTCGCCATTGGTGATCACCAGGGCAACGACGCCATCCTCGGCACTGGCGCCCACAAACGCGGTATCACCGCCGTCGATCTCGTCGCCGGTGAGGATGCGGGTACCGCCATGGCCACCGGCTTTAGCCCCCGGCCCGGGCTGATTCGCACCCACCACATCCGCAAAGACGCCACCATCGATCAACTCACCCCGATCGTGGCGCGCGCCCTGGCCCCCTGGCAGCGCAAGGCACCCCGGGCGCTCGAAGCGGATCCGCAGCTCAAAGAGCGGGACCTGCTGAGCGACGTGGCGGCGGTGCTGGGCGGTGCACCCCGGGTACGGACCCAGATCGTTCTGCACCGGCTGGCCGAGCTCGACCCGAGCGCCTACGAGCACTGGAGCTTCCAAGACCTCACCGCCGCGCTGGCCGACTACGGGGTCGAGGTCGGCAAGTCCCAGGGAAACAAGGTCATCCGCGCCAGCGAGGTCACCCAGGCACTCACA
>Ga0213881_10000270_pt1 | contig 38847 bp, 28 predicted proteins | sample BarmaccoBMER_R08_FD_160104 | JGI IMG/M metagenome (GOLD analysis project Ga0213881, IMG submission 160104) | Barbacenia macrantha exposed rock microbial communities from rupestrian grasslands, the National Park of Serra do Cipo, Brazil - ER_R08 ...
TGAGCTATGGGGCGCTGCGCTACCTCACCCCCGACAGCCCGCTGCCGGCTGATCCTGCTGCCCAGATCAGCTTCAACTACCACGGCCAGTGGGACATAGCACCCGCCTCTGGCGGGCTCTACCGCGGCGCCCACGGTGGGCTGGTGCCCGATCAGGCACCGGACACCCTGCGGTCGTATCTGGTCGACGTCACCGGGGTGGTCACCAGCGGTGAGCTCGAGCTGGCCTGGACGTACTCGGACAACCTGCACGACGCGGCCACCATCGAGAGGCTGGCCGAACAGATGCTCCAAGCGCTGCGCGAGATCATCGAGCACTGCGCCCAGCCCGGGGCCGGGGGCTGCACTCCCAGTGATTTCCCGCTGGCTGGTCTCGACCAGGCCAGCGTGGACCGTCTGGCCGGGAACGGGCGGTCCGTGGAGGACATCTACCCGCTGACGCCGTTGCAGGCCGGGATGGTGTTCCACAGCCTGGTCGACACCGACTCCGCACCCTATGTCGATCAGTTCCAGCTGCGCCTGTCCGGGGTGACCGATCCCCAGGCGCTGGGCACGGCCTGCCAGCGGGTGGCCGATCGCACCCCGGTGCTACGCAGCGCGGTGGTCTGGGACGGGGTCGACAAGCCGGTGCAGGTGGTGCACCGCCAGGTCACGCTCCCGATCACCTACCACGACTGGTGTGGCCTTTCCGAGGTGGAACAACACCAGGAACTGGCCCGGATCAGTGTGGCCGAACGCGCCGCGACCAACCTTGGTGTGGCGCCGTTGCTGCGGTCCATGATCGCGCGCCTGCCCGGGGACGAGATCATCCTGGTGTGGACCTTCCACCACGTGATGCTGGATGGCTGGAGCCTCGGCGAGGTGTTCGCCGAGGTGCAGCAGGAGTACGCGGCGATCGTTCAAGGCCAGACGCGCAGCGTGCTTACCCGGCGTCCCTTCCGGGACTACCTGCACTGGCTGGCCGACCAAGACCAGAACCAGGCACAGCAGCACTGGCGAGGGCTGCTGTCCGGCTTTGCGGTGCCCACCGCACTGCCCTACGACCGTCAGCCTCTGGAGGCCCATCGCGCTGAGTCGGCCGAGTCGGTAGTTCGCGTGCTGCCGGCCGAGCAGTCCCAGCGGCTGCAGACGGTGGCGATGCGCGCGGGACTGACGCTGAACACGATGGTGCAAGGTGCCTGGGCGCTGCTGCTGTCGCGCTACAGCGGCGAGCGCGACGTCGTGTTCGGCACCATTGTCTCCGGACGCCCAGCCGAGCTGACCGGCGTGGAATCCATGGTCGGAATGTTCATCAACACCGTGCCCACCCGCGTGCAGGTCGATGGCGGGCAGGACGTGCTGTCCTGGCTGCGAGCGTTGCAGACCCAGCAGTCGGCCTCGCGGCAGTTCGACTTCGTGGCACTGACCCAGCTGCAGGCCTGGAGCGATCTGCCCGCCGGAACCAACCTGTTCAACAGCGTGGTCATGTTCCAGAATTACCCGTTCGAGGCCACACCAGAAGGCGAGGTGGGGCTGCGGATCCGCGCATTCCAGGGCCGGGACACCACAAACTTCCCGCTCAGCCTGCGTGCCTACGTGGGCGGACTATCCGAGCAGCTCAGTCTCGATCTGAACTACGACCCACGACTGTTCGATCAGAACACCATGACGGCCATGGTCGAGCGATTGCTGATGTTGCTTGCCGGCATAGCTACTGAGCCGGACCGGTCACTCGCGCAGCTGCCCTGGATGTCCGCTGCTGAGCGGGAGCAATTGCTCGTTGATTGGAATGAGACGGGTCGTGAGGTGCCGGGGGTGGTTTTGTCGGGGTTGTTTGAGGTTCAGGTGGGGCGTGGGCCGGATGTTGAGGCGGTTCGTTGTGGTTCGGTGGTGTTGTCTTATGGCGAGTTGAATGAGCGGGCGAATCGTTTGGCGCGGTTGTTGATTGGTTGGGGTGTGGGTCCGGAGCAGTTTGTTGGGGTGGCGTTGCCGCGGTCGGTGGAGATGGTGGTGGCGTTGTTGGCGGTGGCGAAGGCGGGGGCTGGGTATGTGCCGATTGATCCGGGTTATCCGGCGGCGCGGGTGGAGTTTATGTGTGCTGATGCTGGTCCGGTTGTGGTGTTGTGTGTGGGGGAGACGGTGGGGTGTGTGCCGGGGGATGTTGCTCGGTTGGTGATTGATGATCCGTTGGTGGTGGATCAGTTGGCGGCGCAGTCGTCGGGTGATGTTGTGGATGCTGATCGGGTGGCGCCGTTGTGTGGTGCGCATTGTGCGTATGTGATTTATACGTCGGGGTCGACGGGGCGGCCTAAGGGTGTGGTGGTGTCGCATGCTGCGTTGGTGAATTTCTTGGGTTCGATGGGTGAGTTGTTCCCGTTGGGTCCGGGGGATCGGTGGTTGGCGGTGACCACGATTGCTTTCGACATTGCGGCGTTGGAGTTGTATTTGCCGTTGGTGTCGGGGGCCGGGGTGGTGGTTGCTGGGGATGTGGTGTCGGATCCGGTGGCGCTGGGTCAGATGGTGACCGACAGCGGGGCCACGATCATGCAGGCGACGCCGTCGTTGTGGCAGACGGTGGTGTCGGGGCATCCCGAAAGGCTTCGTGGGTTGCGCATGCTGGTGGGAGGTGAGGCGCTGTCTGCGCCGTTGGCACAGGCGATGCGACAGGTGGCCGTGCAGGTGACCAACCTGTATGGGCCGACCGAGACCACGGTGTGGTCGACTGCGGCGCGGGTGGATGACTCGCCGGGTGTGCCGGGTATTGGTGCACCGATTGGGAATACCCGGGTTTATGTGCTGGATGCTGGGTTGGGTCTGGTGCCGGTCGGGGTGGCTGGGGAGTTGTATATCGCTGGGGCCGGGGTGGCTCGGGGGTATCTGCGTCGTCCTGGTTTGACTGCGTCACGGTTTGTGGCTGATCCGTTCGGGGGCCCGGGGCAGCGGATGTATCGCACCGGGGATGTGGTGCGGTGGAATGCCCAGGGTCGGCTGGAGTATCTGGGTCGTGCGGATTACCAGGTCAAGATCCGGGGATTCCGGATTGAGCTGGGTGAGATCGAGGCCGCGTTGCTGGGCCAAGCTGGGGTCGCTGAGGCCGTGGTGGTGGCCCGGGAGGTTACCGGGTCAGCGCATCAGCAGTTGGTGGCCTACCTGGTGGCTGCGGCGGGGGCGGTGGTGCCGGATGTGGCTGCGCTGCGCGCGCAGCTGAGCACGGTGTTGCCGGGTTACATGGTGCCGGCGGTGTTCGTGACGCTGGATGCGTTGCCGTTGACCGCGAATGGGAAAGTCGATCGCACCGCGTTGCCTGCGCCGGATCAACTTGCCGCGCCGGTGGCCGAGTATGTGGCCCCGCGCACCGAGACCGAGCGGGTGGTGGCCGAGATCTGGGCCCGCGTGCTCGGGGTGGCCCAGGTGGGCATCTATGACAATTTCTTCGAGCTGGGTGGGGACTCGATTCTGAGTATCCAGGTGATGTCGCGGGTGCGGGTGGCGTTGAAGGTGGAGCTGTCCCCGCGGGTGTTGTTCGTCGATCCCACCGTGGCCGGCTTGGCTGCTGCGGTGGCCGAATCGGCGGTCAGCGCGTTGCCGGCCATCCCGGTGGCCGATCGGGTCGGGGAGTTGCCGTTGTCGTTTGCTCAGCAACGGTTGTGGTTCCTTGACCAGTTCAGTCCTGGCGAGACCGGATATGTCATCGCTTTTGCCGCGCATCTGCGCGGTGAGCTTGACCTCGATGCCTTGTCCCGGGCCTTGACCGAACTGATCACCCGGCACGAATCACTGCGCACCACCTTCGACACCATCGACGGACGGGGTGTCCAGGTGGTGCACCCACCGCAGCCGATGCTGGTGCCGGTGCGCGATCTGTCAGACCTCAGTGCACCCGAACAAGACACCCACCTGCGCCAGCTGCTGACCGCAGAGACCAACCGGCCCTTCGATCTGGCCCGCGGCCCGCTGCTGCGGGTGGCACTGATCCGGCTCAACACCGGCGAACACGTGCTCACCGTCGCGATGCACCACATCATCACCGACGCCTGGTCCATGGGCATCTTCGCCGCTGAACTCGGCGCGCTCTACAGCGCCACCATCTGCGGACAACAACCACACCTACCCCCACTCGATATCCACTACGTCGACTACGCCCTGTGGCAACGACAACTGCTCAGCGAGGCGGTGCTCGACACCGCCATGCAGTATTGGCGCGCGCAGCTCGCCGGTGTGCCGGCGTTGGAACTGCCGACAGACCGGCCTCGTCCAGCGGTCATGACCTCGGCTGGTGCCACCCACCAGTTCGTGGTCCCCGCGTCGGTTGCTGCCGGGCTGGCCAGGTTGGGTCAGCGCCTGGATGGCACGCTGTTCATGACTCTGGTCGCCGCCTGCCAGATCCTGTTCAGCCGCTACTCCGGACAACACGACATCGCCGTCGGCACCGTCACCTCCGGTCGAGACCGAGCCGAACTAGAAGGCCTCATCGGATTCTTCGTCAACACCCTCGTCCTGCGATCCCAAATTGACAGCGGGCATAGCTTCAATCAATTCCTCGCCCAAGTCCGGGAAACCGTGCTGGACGCCTTTGCTCACCAACAAGTCCCCTTCGAACGGGTAGTCGATGAGCTCATACCAGTCCGCGACACCAGCCGAACCCCCCTATTCCAAGCCATGGTCGTGCTCCAAAACGCCCCCGGACATGCCCCAGAGCTGGCCGGATTGGATGTCTCCGGGGTGGAACTTCCCCTGACCACCGCCCAGTTCGATCTCACCATCCAATTCAACGAAACTGGCGATACGCTCGCCGGTGCATTCATCTACAACACCGACTTGTTCGACGGTGTCACCATGGAGCGGATGGCCCAGCATTTGTTGGTATTGCTGGGAGGGATTGTGGCTGGTCCGGATCGACCGGTGCGGGAGTTGCCTTTGTTGACTCAGGCTGAGGCAGCTCAGTTCGTTGATTGGAATGAGACGGGTCGTGAGGTGCCGGGGGTGGTTTTGTCGGGGTTGTTTGAGGTTCAGGTGGGGCGTGGGCCGGATGTTGAGGCGGTTCGTTGTGGTTCGGTGGTGTTGTCTTATGGCGAGTTGAATGAGCGGGCGAATCGTTTGGCGCGGTTGTTGATTGGTTGGGGTGTGGGTCCGGAGCAGTTTGTTGGGGTGGCGTTGCCGCGGTCGGTGGAGATGGTGGTGGCGTTGTTGGCGGTGGCGAAGGCGGGGGCTGGGTATGTGCCGATTGATCCGGGTTATCCGGCGGCGCGGGTGGAGTTTATGTGTGCTGATGCTGGTCCGGTTGTGGTGTTGTGTGTGGGGGAGACGGTGGGGTGTGTGCCGGGGGATGTTGCTCGGTTGGTGATTGATGATCCGTTGGTGGTGGATCAGTTGGCGGCGCAGTCGTCGGGTGATGTTGTGGATGCTGATCGGGTGGCGCCGTTGTGTGGTGCGCATTGTGCGTATGTGATTTATACGTCGGGGTCGACGGGGCGGCCTAAGGGTGTGGTGGTGTCGCATGCTGCGTTGGTGAATTTCTTGGGTTCGATGGGTGAGTTGTTCCCGTTGGGTCCGGGGGATCGGTGGTTGGCGGTGACCACGATTGCTTTCGACATTGCGGCGTTGGAGTTGTATTTGCCGTTGGTGTCGGGGGCCGGGGTGGTGGTTGCTGGGGATGTGGTGTCGGATCCGGTGGCGCTGGGTCAGATGGTGACCGACAGCGGGGCCACGATCATGCAGGCGACGCCGTCGTTGTGGCAGACGGTGGTGTCGGGGCATCCCGAAAGGCTTCGTGGGTTGCGCATGCTGGTGGGAGGTGAGGCGCTGTCTGCGCCGTTGGCACAGGCGATGCGACAGGTGGCCGTGCAGGTGACCAACCTGTATGGGCCGACCGAGACCACGGTGTGGTCGACTGCGGCGCGGGTGGATGACTCGCCGGGTGTGCCGGGTATTGGTGCACCGATTGGGAATACCCGGGTTTATGTGCTGGATGCTGGGTTGGGTCTGGTGCCGGTCGGGGTGGCTGGGGAGTTGTATATCGCTGGGGCCGGGGTGGCTCGGGGGTATCTGCGTCGTCCTGGTTTGACTGCGTCACGGTTTGTGGCTGATCCGTTCGGGGGCCCGGGGCAGCGGATGTATCGCACCGGGGATGTGGTGCGGTGGAATGCCCAGGGTCGGCTGGAGTATCTGGGTCGTGCGGATTACCAGGTCAAGATCCGGGGATTCCGGATTGAGCTGGGTGAGATCGAGGCCGCGTTGCTGGGCCAAGCTGGGGTCGCTGAGGCCGTGGTGGTGGCCCGGGAGGTTACCGGGTCAGCGCATCAGCAGTTGGTGGCCTACCTGGTGGCTGCGGCGGGGGCGGTGGTGCCGGATGTGGCTGCGCTGCGCGCGCAGCTGAGCACGGTGTTGCCGGGTTACATGGTGCCGGCGGTGTTCGTGACGCTGGATGCGTTGCCGTTGACCGCGAATGGGAAAGTCGATCGCACCGCGTTGCCTGCGCCGGATCAACTTGCCGCGCCGGTGGCCGAGTATGTGGCCCCGCGCACCGAGACCGAGCGGGTGGTGGCCGAGATCTGGGCCCGCGTGCTCGGGGTGGCCCAGGTGGGCATCTATGACAATTTCTTCGAGCTGGGTGGGGACTCGATTCTGAGTATCCAGGTGATGTCGCGGGTGCGGGTGGCGTTGAAGGTGGAGCTGTCCCCGCGGGTGTTGTTCGTCGATCCCACCGTGGCCGGCTTGGCTGCTGCGGTGGCCGAATCGGCGGTCAGCGCGTTGCCGGCCATCCCGGTGGCCGATCGGGTCGGGGAGTTGCCGTTGTCGTTTGCTCAGCAACGGTTGTGGTTCCTTGACCAGTTCAGTCCTGGCGAGACCGGATATGTCATCGCTTTTGCCGCGCATCTGCGCGGTGAGCTTGACCTCGATGCCTTGTCCCGGGCCTTGACCGAACTGATCACCCGGCACGAATCACTGCGCACCACCTTCGACACCATCGACGGACGGGGTGTCCAGGTGGTGCACCCACCGCAGCCGATGCTGGTGCCGGTGCGCGATCTGTCAGACCTCAGTGCACCCGAACAAGACACCCACCTGCGCCAGCTGCTGACCGCAGAGACCAACCGGCCCTTCGATCTGGCCCGCGGCCCGCTGCTGCGGGTGGCACTGATCCGGCTCAACACCGGCGAACACGTGCTCACCGTCGCGATGCACCACATCATCACCGACGCCTGGTCCATGGGCATCTTCGCCGCTGAACTCGGCGCGCTCTACAGCGCCACCATCTGCGGACAACAACCACACCTACCCCCACTCGATATCCACTACGTCGACTACGCCCTGTGGCAACGACAACTGCTCAGCGAGGCGGTGCTCGACACCGCCATGCAGTATTGGCGCGCGCAGCTCGCCGGTGTGCCGGCGTTGGAACTGCCGACAGACCGGCCTCGTCCAGCGGTCATGACCTCGGCTGGTGCCACCCACCAGTTCGTGGTCCCCGCGTCGGTTGCTGCCGGGCTGGCCAGGTTGGGTCAGCGCCTGGATGGCACGCTGTTCATGACTCTGGTCGCCGCCTGCCAGATCCTGTTCAGCCGCTACTCCGGACAACACGACATCGCCGTCGGCACCGTCACCTCCGGTCGAGACCGAGCCGAACTAGAAGGCCTCATCGGATTCTTCGTCAACACCCTCGTCCTGCGATCCCAAATTGACAGCGGGCATAGCTTCAATCAATTCCTCGCCCAAGTCCGGGAAACCGTGCTGGACGCCTTTGCTCACCAACAAGTCCCCTTCGAACGGGTAGTCGATGAGCTCATACCAGTCCGCGACACCAGCCGAACCCCCCTATTCCAAGCCATGGTCGTGCTCCAAAACGCCCCCGGGAAGTTCACCGAACTAGCGGGGCTGGACGTCTCGGCTCTTGAACTGCCGGTCACCACGACGAACTTCGATCTGACCGTGCAGTTCCAGCAAACCAGCGACGTGCTGGTGGGAATGTTGCAATACAACACCGATCTGTTCGACGCCACCACGATGCACCGGATGGCGCAGCACCTGGTCGTCCTTCTTGACGCCATCACGGCCAACCCAGATCAGCCCATACGACGTCTGCCATTGCTCACCCCAATCGAAACACACCAGCTGCTGGTGGAGTGGAATGACACCGATCGGCAGGTGCCGCAGGCGTGCCTTGCTGAACTGTTCGAAGCTCAGGTGGCGCGGGCGCCGGATGCGCAGGCAGTTCGCTGCGGTCCACTGGTTTTGTCTTACGCCGAGCTTGATGAGCAGGCCAATCGGCTGGCCTGGTTGCTGATCGAGTCCGGGGTCGGCCCCGAGCAACTGGTCGCGGTGGTGTTGCCGCATTCAGTGGAGCTGATCGTGGCGTTGCTTGCGGTGGCGAAGGCCGGGGCCGGTTATCTGCCAGTCGACCCGGAGTACCCGGAGCAGCGGATTGAATTCATGCTCACCGACGCCGACCCGGCCCTGGTGCTGAGCTGTGACCAGGCCGCGAGCCGGATCCCACAACAGCTCAGGACGGCCCGGCTGCTCATTGATGATCCGGAGGTGGCGGTTCGGGTCGAGGCCATGCCTCGGCACGCTCCCACTGACGCAGATCGGCTCGGCCTGCTGGCCTTGTCTCATCCGGCTTACGTGATTTACACGTCGGGATCCACCGGGCAGCCCAAAGCCGTGGTGGTCACTCATGCCGGGCTGAGTAGTTTTGCTTCGGCTGAAGCTGAGCACTATCAGGCCGGTTCTGGTGACCGGGTGCTGGCGATGTCCTCACCGAGTTTCGATGCTTCGATACTGGAGCTGGGAATGTCGCTGCTGGCTGGGGCGACGTGGGTGCTGCCGGCCACCAGCGAGCCGCTGGTTGGAGACCATCTACTGGCCATCCTGGAGCGGGAGGAAATTAGCCATGCGTTGATTCCTCCCGCGGCGTTGGCCACGATCTCGCCGGAGATGACCGAGACCGGATTGCCGGCGTGGCAGACCGTGATCGTCGGTGGGGATGCGTGCAGTGCAGAGTTGGTAAGCCGGTGGGCTCCGGGTCGCCGGATGATTAACTCGTATGGACCGACGGAGACCACCGTCGTGGCCAGCTGGAGTCAGCCGTTGGTGCCGGACTCAGACCGCCCGGCCATCGGATCTCCCCTTCCCAACACCCGTATTCATGTTCTCGATGCCTACTTGCGGCCGGTGCCGGTAGGTGTGGCCGGCGAGTTGTATATCGCCGGTATCGGGCTTGCGCGAGGCTACCTGAGGCGTCCGGGTTTGACCGCGGCCCGGTTTGTGGCCAATCCGTTCGGTGCGCCGGGTGAGCGGATGTACCGCAGTGGCGACGTGGTCAGGTGGACTCCTGACGGGGAGCTGGCGTATCTCGGCCGGGTCGACGAGCAGGTCAAGGTCCGGGGCTTCCGGATTGAGCTCGGTGAAGTCGAATCGGTGCTGGCCGCTCATCCGGAGCTGGCTCAGGCCGTCGTGGTGGCTCGAGAGGAAACGCCAGGGATCAAGCAGTTAGTGGGTTACGTGGTGCCGGCCACTGAGGTAATTCCGACTCCAGCGGAGCTGCGCGCGCATATGGCCCAGTTCCTGCCGGATTATATGGTCCCGGCGGCGTTCTCGGTGCTGGATTCGCTGCCGTTGAACGCGAATGGGAAGGTGGATCGGCAGGCTCTCCCGGCCCCGGACCGCCTCGCCGAACCGGTAGGAGAATATGTCGCGCCGCGGACGGCGACTGAGTACACCCTGGCCGATATCTGGGCTGAAGTGCTGGGAGTGGAGCAAGTCGGAGTCGAAGACAATTTCTTCGAGCTTGGCGGTGACTCCATCCTGAGCATCCAGCTCGTCTCGCGCATCCGGAAGGCCGGGTTCATGCTGGCTTCCAGAGACATATTCTTCAACCCGACCGTGGCGCAATTAGCAGCAGTGGTCACCGCGGCAGACGGTCAGCAAGTCAATCGGGAATCGGTCATCGGCGCGACCCCGCTCACGCCGATCCAGCACTGGTTCTTCCGCACGCATCCGGTCAGTCCGCACCATTTCAACCAGTCGATGCTGGTAGAGGTGGACGAGAATGTAGACCCGCAGCTTCTCGAAAGGGCACTCGATGCGTTACTGGTGCACCATGATGCGCTTCGCATGCGGTTCGAGCTGGTCGACGGGCACTGGCGAGCGAACAACGCTCCACCCGGGTCGGCGAATGCGCTACGTGTGATCGATCTATCGGATCGCGCCGGCGAGGACCAGGCAGCGGCCATGGAGACAGTGGAAAGAATCGCCGACGATATTCACGCGAGCTTCGATCTCCGGACCGGTCCGTTGCTGAAGGCGGCGCTGTTTGTATTCGGCGAGGGGCAGGGGTCTTATCTTTTCGTGACCGCGCATCACCTCGTGGTCGACGCGGTCTCCTGGCATATCCTGCTCGAGGACCTTGCCACGGCGTACCTGCAGCTGGTGCAGGGCGAAGAGGTCCAGCTGGAAGGCAAGACGACGTCCTTCCATGATTGGGCGAATCGCCTGAGTGAGTATGTCGCCGAAGGTAGCTTTGAGCACGAGCTCGACTACTGGGCAGATGCGTTGCAGGCGCACCCGCTACCGGTGGACCTGGCGAACCAGGAGCCAGGCCCGTTGTCGGGGGCGGTATCTGTGCTGCTGGATGTCGACGATACCGAGTCACTGTTGCGGTCGGCCCCCACCGCCTACCGCGCCCGGATCAACGACGTTTTGCTCGGCGCGCTCGCCTGGGCGCTGAGCAGGTGGACGGGAGGCAGCCGGGTGCTCATCGACTTGGAGGGCCACGGTCGCGAGGACATCCTCGACGGTGTCGACCTGTCCCGCACTGTCGGCTGGTTCACCACCATGTACCCGGTGGGGCTGACCTTGCCTGACGGAGCCGAACCCCGATGGCGGGATCTGATCAGATCGGTGCGCCGGCAGCTGCGGGCCATTCCCAGCAACGGTATCGGCTTCGGGGCACTGCGCTACCTGGGTTCCCTGGAGGCCCGCCGGCGCCTGGCCGAGGCCGGCCCGGGACCGCAGATCTCGTTCAACTACCTCGGCCAGTGGGACACTGCAGGCCAAGGCACTGAGCGCGGCCTCTACCGGGCCATGCACGGCTCGATCGGCCAGGTTGACAGCCCCGCTGATCCAGGCACGCACCTCCTCGAAGTCCTGGGTGGGGTGCAGCACGGGCGGCTTGGGTTCTCCTGGCGCTACCAGCCCGGTCACCACCATGAGGCGACCGTGCAAGCCGTCGCCGACGATTTCGCCACGGCCCTGCGAGCCATCGCGCGGGACTGCCGAGGCCTGCAATGAGCCCCGGGCAGAGCACCGTGTCCCAGAGCCTGCACGTTCCGCTGTCGCGTAACCGCAACTACCGGCTGCTCTGGATCAGCCAGGTGCTGTCCGGTTTGGGCCTCAGCGCCACGGTGCTCGCCTTCCCGCTGCTGGTACTCGCGCTCACCGGATCGGCGGCCGCGTCCGGACTCGTGCTCGGTGCGATCACCACCACGCAGCTGATCGCTGGATTGCCTGCCGGAGCGCTCGTGGATCGCTGGGATCGTAAGACGATCATGCTGAGCTGCGAGGCAATCCAGATGGTCTCGGCAGCCACCCTCGTGGCCGCCTTGTGGTGGTGGCACACGGTTCCGATCCCGTACCTGGTCGCCGTGGGTGCGATGATGGGTATCTGTGGTGCGCTGTTTCGACCGGCGGAGGATGCCTACCTGCCGCGGGTGGTGCCGCCAGACCAGTTGTCCGCAGCGATAGCGCTGAACGTGGCGCGCGGGTCAGTGGCGCAGCTGTCTGGTACCACGGCGGGTGGTTTCCTGTTCGCTGTTGGCCGCTTCGTGCCGTTCCTGGCGGATGCGGTGGCGCACGGGTTGGCCTGTGTCTTGCTGCTGTTCCTCCGGGTGCCGCCCCGCGAAGCGCTGCCGGCGCCGGCCCGTCACCTGGGCCGGGAGATCATGAGCGGTCTGCGGTGGGTGTGGGGACACCGGCGGATCCGGGTCACTGCGCTGTGCGCGATGGTGCTCAACCTGTTCATCACCGCCTTCTTCTTGATCGTCATCGTGCTGCTGCGGGCTCGGGGCATGCCCTCGGGTCACATCGGCATCATCGCGGCGATGCTGGGGGTAGGCGGGCTGCTGGGCGCCGTGGCCGCCTCGCGGCTGTCCCAGGTGTTGAGCCCCTATGCCTCGATCATCGTGGCGTTCTGGGGGTTGTCGGTGCTGACCCTGGCAGCAGCCTTCGTCGACAGCGGGTGGCTGCTCGGCGCGTTGTTCGCCGCCATGGCGCTGTTGCCGCCCACCGCCAACACGGCCATCGTCACCCGGCAACTGTTACTCACCCCCGACGAGCTGCGTGGCCGGCTGAGCAGCGTGCTCGCCATCATTACCGGTATCGCCGGCGCCGTGGGTCCGGTGCTAGGTGGGCTGCTGGCCTCGGCGCTGTCCGGCAGCCACGCGGTGCTGGTGTGCGCGGCCGGCGTCGCGGCGGTTGCGGTAGTCGCGACCCTGAGCCCCACCCTGCGCAGTTTCCCCCGGCAACCGGTGGCCGCCGGGCTGATTACAGAAACATCTTCGGCACCCATGACCGATCAACACGATGGTGTCAGGAAAGGAGATTGAGGATATGGACGACGACGCGAGGTACGAGGTACTGCGCAACGACGAGGACCAGTACTCGCTGTGGTTGGTCGGACTGGATGTACCGGCGGGCTGGCATCGGGTGGGCAAGGAAGGCACAAAGGACGAGTGCTCGGCCTACGTCGATGAGGTATGGACCGACATGCGACCGCGTAGTCTGCGGGAGCAGATGGACCGAGCCCAGTCCTGATCAGGAGCTCGATATGGCGCAGCCGCCGGTTCGTTCGTCTTGGGTCCAGGTCAGCCGCCCGCGGCCGGCCGCGCGGTTGCGGCTGATCTGCCTACCCCCTGCCGGTGGCGGTGCGAGCAGGTACCGGGGCTGGCCGGCGCATCTTCCCGACGAAGTGGAAGTCGTGCCGGTTCAGCTTCCTGGTAGGGAAAGCCGCTTTAACGAATCACCGATCGAATCGATGGAGCAGTTGGTCAGCCGGCTGGCCGACGGGCTGGCCGGCTACCTGAGCCGCCCGTTCGCGCTCTTCGGTCACAGCATGGGGGCACTGATCGCGTTCGAACTGATCCGCCGGCTGCGGTGCAGTGGTGTGGCGCCGGTGCACCTGTTCGCCTCCGGGTGCCGGGCGCCGCACCTGCCCAGCCGCTCGCCGGACTGGCATACCCTGCCCGATCCAGAGTTCATTGCCAAGCTCGAAGCAATGGGCGGTATACCTGCGGAATTGCTGGCAGACAGGCAGTTCCTGGACGTGATGCTGCCCACTTTGCGCAGCGACTGCACCTTGAGCGAGACCTATGTTTACCGCCCGCAACCCCCGTTGAACTGTCCGATCTCTGCTTTCGGTGGCCTACGGGATGATGAGGTGTATCCAGAGGACGTGCAGGGCTGGTCAAGTCACACGACCACGGCATTCCGGGCGCACATGCTCCCGGGGGACCATTTTTTCATCAATTCGGCGCTCCCGGACGTGCTCAGGCTGATGGTCGCCGATCTTGGCCTGGCTACCGTCTGCGGACCCTGACGGATTATCACTTACTGTGACGTCATCTCCGAAAACGGGTTCGGGCGTACATCGATTTCCGTCATCCGGCGGGCATAGCTTTCGTAATGCCGGCGGGCCTCACCGAGGCGACCCGCGTCAAACAGCACCCTGATGAGCGTGCGGTAGGCCTCTTCGTCGTACCGGTCCTGCTCAAGGAGGCGCAACGTGTACCGCACCGCGTCGTCGGTCGCGCCAGCGTCGCGCAGCCGTGCGGTCAAGGCCCGCAGGAGGGCCATGTGAGCGGCTCGGACTTCCTCGGCCAGGGTGGTAGCCCATTCCTGGTACGGGTCGTTTTCCAGGAAGTCGCCGGAATGCGCGGCAACCGCGGTGATGAGTTGGACGGTCGCGTCTGGCTCTCCCGCACGGTATGCATCGAACGCGGCATCGGCTTGCGCGAGGAAATCCTCGACGTCGATCCGGACTTGGGCGCGGTTCAGTGAGACCGCGCCGTCAGTAGCGGCCAGGGGAGCCTCCCGGTCAGGTTGCGGTTGCAACACATCACGAACTGTGGATAGCAGAACCGACAGCCGGTTACCGGCCACGGTGGGATCCACCCCCGGCCACAACAGCTCCATAAGCTGTTCCCGGGGAGTCGGCCGGCGCCGAGCTACCAGAATCTTCAGCAGATCTCGGGCTTTCTTCGACTGCCACGCCGTATTCGGGATCGGGACCCCATCCCGGGTCACCTGGAATACCCCGAGGGTCTGGATCGACACCGCGGGTGCGGTTCGGACCAGCACACTGAGCGGTCCGGCAACCCGCCGGGAGTCGACGTCGACGCCATGGCCACGAAGTAGTTGGTCGGCGTGGTAGGCGTCAAGCTGGGGAATGCTCGCGCCGACGCGAGCGGCCACTATCCGCGTCGCCGCCTCCTCCAGGCGGCAGCCTGTTTCCTGCCAGATATCGATCGCTTCCCGAAGCGGTGCGTTGTTCGCGGTCGGATCGCGGGACGCCAGGACGTTCAACGTGATGGCCTCGGCCAGACCTAGCTTGTCCCCCCGCTGGCGGGCGGCCACCGCGGCTCGATCGGCATCCGCTGCCGCGGCTTCCCGATCCCCGTCCATCAAGGTGATCCATCCGCGGGTCAGCAATGACGGAACCTTCCGGAGATCAGCGCCCAACTCCAGGGCCCGATCGGCACGTTGCCGCGCCTGTGCCAGATCCTCAACCGCGTCGATCCGGGCAAGACCGATCAGCGCTGAGTTGAGGGCCAACACATCATGATGTGGCTCGGCAAGGGTCAGCGCTTCCTCGTACGCTGCCCGGGCTCGCACCACCTGACCCCTGGTGCGGTGCAGATCACCGAGTCCGCACAGCGGCCAGGCCAGGAATCGGGATCCGAGCCGCTGAAACAGGTCACAAGCGGTGACGAAATCACCCGTTGCCGCCTCCAGCATGCCCAGGCGTGCCCGGGCGCGGCCCCGGGTGGTGAGCGCATGCCCGATAAGGAAGGGGTTCTCGCATCGCTCGCTGAGGCTCAACGCAATCTGGGCATCCGCCAGCGCTTGCGCGGGCACACCTACCTCCAACTGGCTCAGTGCCTGGCAAGCCCGCACCCATGTCAGCTGAAGGAGGCTTTCGCTGCGCTCGGCATCGCGCAGGGCATCGGCGTAGTGCGCGTCGGCCTGCCGCCAATCACCCTCGGCAGCTGACAGCAACGCAAGCACGCGGTGCGCGCTGGTCCACGCACGAGGGTTGCCGCATTGCCGCGCCGCGGCTCGGGCTTGCAACGCCATCTTGCGCAGATTTACCAGGTCACCGGCCATCCAGTGGGCGTTCGCGGCCAGCGCCAGCACTCGCGTCTCATCGACGGTATCCCGGCGATCCAGCTGGGTCCGCCGGACCAATGCGTGCACTTCGGTGAACTCGCCCCGGGCGAAAGCGGTCCAGGTCATCCGCCAGGCCAGGGTGGGCGCTAGTTCATGCCGGTCGTAGCCGGCGCGCTGGAAATGGGCCAGCGCTTGTGCCCACTGGCCCCGGGTCTGCTGAGCCAGCCCGAGAACGCGCTGGATACGTGGGTCGTCGAGGTACTTGGTGGGCAACTGAACGGCCTCAAGCACGGCGTCGGGCTCACCGCGCTCGACCATGGCATCACCATGATCGATCAGTATCGAGGCGCACGCAGCATGATCACCCGCGGCCAGCAGATGCCGCAGCGCGTTCGCTTGCGCTCCACGGTCGATGGCCTCGTTGGCCGCGGTCATATGCAATGCCACCCGCTCGGTAGAGGATGGCGCCGTCTCGTGTTCGAAATAGTCGCGCAACGGACGCACGAGCGACCACGTGCTGTGCGGACCGCCGCGTTGCACGAGGCCTTGACGGCTCAGTTCAGTAAGTCTGCTCGTCGTATCGGTCACCCCGGTAGTGACCTCATGACCGAGCTCAGTCATGGACCGGACCTCGCCGACGATCGCCAACCTGCGCAGCAGCTGCTGAACCCACCTGGGTGCGGTGCCGATCACCTCTTCGGCAAGGTACTCATGGAAGCGCTCGCCGGGATGTGACAGCCGCCCGACCGCTTCCAAACGCTGCTCCAAGGCAACCGTTCGGAGCATCTCGACGGCGGAGTGCACGGCCGTTGGCCAGCCACCGGTGCATTCCCACACCCGCCCGGCCAAGCCAGCAGGTTGCTTGCCCACAGTGCTGCGCAGCAGCGCCTCGACCTCGGTGATATCGAAAGCAAGATCGGACGCGTAAATTTCGGTCACCAGACCGCGGCCCCGTAGTCGCTGCAGGGAGAACGGCAGTTCCTGGCGGGATATCAACACCAGGCTCAGCTTGTCCGGCCCCCGCTGGCAGAGGATCTCGACGATTCGGGCAGCGTCGCTGTCTGGCCGCAACCCGTGCAGATCATCCAGGACCAGCACGAGATCTGTGCGCAGGAAGTGCTGCGCCCACAGGCACATCGCCGTGGCCGCGGTCTCCGCGTGGTCGGCATTCAGAGCCGCCACATCCTCCGTCGGTGGCGGCAGGTGGAGCTGCAACACCGCAGATAAGGCGTTCAGGAGACGATCAGGGACGCCGTCATAGTCCTCGTACCGCAGCCACGCGGTGGGACGCCGCTGCGACCAGCTCCTTACCGCGGTGGTCTTGCCCCAACCAGCTGCGCCGATCACTACGCTGATCCGGCCGCTCGCGGCACGGTCAAGCAGCTCGACAATCGAGGGACGCTCAAGGTGCTCGCCGCCGGTGCGGGGTTCCCCAACCGGCCACCCTCCCGGCGGGGCGTGAAGATCGCTAGGATCTCGCGGTGGGGGGATGTAGGCGGTCACCACTATTAAAACGTTACCCCGATGTCCGGATTTTGCGCCCCAGACAACTTGGCGTCATCACCACATAACAGCCCGTTCCAACTACGTGATCATACCTACCGTTAGATCCAGTCACGGTGTCGAAACAGCACGTACAGGCCGACCGACAACACCACGATCACAATGGTGGACGCCCAGAAACCGGATGCATGGCCGAATCCGGGATAGGGCACATTCTGCCCGTAGAACCCGGTGACGGCAGTGGGAACTGCGATGATCGCAGCCCAGCCGGTGACCTGCTTGGTGATCACGTTGAGCCGGTTGCCCTGGATTGTCAGGTTCGTCTCCAGGATCGTCGTGACGAGGTCTCGCAGACTTTCGGTCCACTCAGTGGCCCGCAGCACATGGTCATAGACATCCTGGTAGTACGGTGTCATCGCTTCGTCGACCACGTGCAGGTCACGGCGCATCAGTGAGTTCACGACTTCGCGCATCGGCAAGACCACCCGGCGCAGTTTGACGAGGCTCTTGCGCAGCTCAAACGATCGCCGTTGTACGGACATCTCGGGGCGCGTGTCCTCGAAAAGCAGATCTTCCAGTGCTTCGATTTCGTCATCGAGGGTCTGCACCGCGTGGAAGTGACTGTCCACCACGAAGTCGAGCAGACCATGCAACAAGAACGAAACCCCGTGTTTGGCCAGATCTGGTGAAGAATCCCAGCGAGCTACCACACCGGCGATATCGAAGCGCTCGGATTTGCGCACAGTGACCAAAGCATTACGGGTGACAAATACCGCCACTTCAAAGGCACTGAGCTCCCCGGTGGCCACGTCTAATGCCACCTCGTAGGCAGTGACGAACAGGTGACTGTCGTAGCGATCGAGTTTGGGGCGTTGATGTTCCTGGACAGCATCCTCGACGGCAAGTTGATGCAGGTTGAGCTCCTCGCTGATGGTGGCGAGGTCTTCGGCATCCGGGGCGCACATGTCCAGCCACACGGTGACGCCCGGCTGCATGAGGTACTCGGAGGTGTCCTGAACGGGGAAATTCTCGGCCTCAAGAACACCGCTGCGGTACAGCCGCGTACGTGTCATACCGGCAGGCTAAAAGCCACCCGCCCGCCGTGCGCGTCCCGGCACCGGCGCCGTCCGATCCCAATGGGATCCTTCCCAGGCCTGTCCCATGTCGGGGGAAGTTGGCGGACGGCGCCAACGCCGAGGTGAGGAGACCTGTGAGTGAACTGAGCTATCTCGAGGCGATCGTGGTGGGCGCCTTCCAGGGTGTCACCGAGTTGTTCCCGGTTTCCAGCCTTGGGCACTCCGTCCTGGTTCCGGCGCTGGTGGGCGGGCGCTGGGCGCGGGACCTGAACGTGTCTGCGCCGGAATCGCCCTACCTGGCGTTCATCGTCGGGTTGCACGTGGCCACCGCGGCCGCACTACTGATCTTTTTCTGGCGGGACTGGATCCGGATCCTCGGCGGTTTTGGCAGTTCGGTGCGTCACCGGCGGATCAGCAGCTCGGCCGAGCGGCTCGCCTGGCTGCTCATCGTCGGGACCATCCCGGTCGGCATCAGTGGCCTGCTGCTGGAGCACCTGTTCCGCACCACGCTGGGCCGGCCGATCCCGGCGGCAGCATTCCTCATCGCCAACGGGCTGGTGCTCTACCTCGGTGAGCAGCTGCGCAAGCGAGCCGACGTCGCCACGCTGTCGCCCGTCGCCGCTGCGGACGCACCGGGATCGGCTCGCGATGCCGGGGCTGCGGCCGATGCCCGGCTATCCCGGATGTCTCTGGGTCGTGGCACGCTCATCGGTTCTGCCCAGATCCTGGCCCTGCTGCCGGGGATCAGCCGTTCCGGTGTCACGATGGTCGCCGGCTTGCTGCGCGGGCTGTCCCATGAGGATGCTGCGCGCTTTTCCTTTTTGCTGGCCACCCCGGTCATCCTGGCCGCCGGCGGGCTGAAGATCCCCGATCTGATCGGCCCGCTCGGCGCCGGCATCCACGGCCCGATCATCGCCGGCAGCATCGCGTCGTTCGTCAGCGCCTACCTGGCGGTCCGGTTCCTGACCCGCTACTTCGAGACTCGCACCCTGACCCCGTTCGCTGTCTACTGCGCGGTCTTCGGCACCGCCAGCCTCATTTGGCTCCTGGCCCGCTAACCCTCTACCGCTCGCAGTCTGGATGCAGACTGCTGTTTTTGGGCCGGTTTTTCCCGCAGTCTGCATCCAGACTGCGGTTTTGGGAGGGGGTGAGTGCTACAGGTAGGTGGCGCGGAGGGCGGCCTGGTCAGGCAGCTCGAGGGGGGCCAGAGTCTGGCCGGTGATCTTGTGCAGGATGTGGTCAGCGAGAGCCGGATTGCGGGCCAGCACCGGACCGTGCAGGTAGGTGCCGATGATCCGTTCGGTGAGTACGCCCTCGGTGCGGTGCCGTGTCCCAGGCTCACTGGTGCCGTTGCCGGTGCCACTGATCACCCGTCCTAGCGCGGCCGTACCGGGGTTCAAGGTCGTGATGCCACGGTGATTTTCGAAGCCGGTCAACGAGCCGACGCCGGGGATCGCGCACGTGGAGATCACCTCGCCGACCGAGCGCTGGCGGCCGGGCGCGGTGGTGATATCCAGCAACTCCAGGCCGGGGTAGTGCTTGCCGCGGGTGTCAGTCATGGACTGGCCCAAGATCTGTAACCCCGCGCACACGGCCAGGGTGACCGCACTGGTCTCCATCGCCAGGCCTAGCTCGGGATGGCGCCGTAGCCAGTCGGCTGCGAACAGCTGGGCTGTGTCCTCCCCGCCACCCAGCAGGTACACCGAGCAGCTGGTCGGCGGAATGTCCCGCGCAGTGATCGTGAGGATCTCGGCGGGGATGCCACGCCAGCGCAACCGCTGCGCCAAGATCGTGGCATTGCCGGTGTCGGAATAGGTGCCCAGTACGTCGGGCAGCAGCAGGCCGATCGCGACCGTGGAATCTGGGCTCACCTGGTGACTTTCTGTTCCCGGCCTAGCCGGCGGCGGAACTGATGGAAGGCGGTGTAGTTCGCCACCACGTCGACCTGGCCGGCAGGCAGCGTGGCCAGCGCGGTCAGCGGATCTGGCACCGTCTGGTGTTCCAGGCCGGCATAGCTAAGCCGTACACCCAGATCTGCGGCGCGCTCGCCGCTGGCCACCACCTGGCGGCAGGTGAACTGCTCGAAGTTGACATCCCATAGCCACGAGGTGTCCCGTCCATCGGCTTCCCGGGCATTGATGATGATCAGCAGCGGCCGCGGCTCGCCAAGCATCGACGACATCCCGGCCCAGCCGGCCGGGTTCTTGGCCAGTAGCAACCGCAGATCCTGCGATCCGCGATGCACCACCGCGTACCGGCCGGCCACCACGTCGACTTCGCGCAGCGCCAACGCTGCTCGATCGACCGAAACGCCAACGGCCTGGGCAGCGGCCAACGCCATCGTGGCATTGCTCAGATTGACCTGGCCGGGCAATTGGATGTCCAGCGGTAACACCGCATCAGCGCTGCATGCCTTGCCGCCGTCGATCCACCAGTCCGGAGTGGGGCGGGCCAGCCCGCATTCGCACTCCCAGCGCGAGGCGGTGAAGGTAAGAGTGCAACCGCACCGGGGACACGTGGTCGCATCACCGAGCCAGCTAGCGCCGGCAGCGACCCAGACGGTGCGGGTTGCGCCCGGCGCAGCGGTGGCCGCCGAGACCACCATCGGATCGTCGGCATTGGCCACCACCACCGTGCCGGGGTGGTCGGCCAGCGCCCGTCCCAGGGCCGAGGCGATCGCGCCGACCTCGGTCGCGCGGTCCAGCTGATCACGGGTGAGGTTGAGCAGGACCACCACCGCGGGATCGACGGCTTGGGCAACGGCGGCCACGTGCAACTCGTCGACCTCAAGGACGGCGTACTCGGCGTCCGGTGCCTCGGCCAGCGCCGCTACCGCACCGTCGGCCATGTTCGAACCGCCGGCATTGTGCGCAACCGGACCCGCAGTGCGTACCGCGGCCGCCACCAGATGACTGGTCGTGGTCTTACCGTTGGTGCCGGACACGACAACGACCCGGCGTCCGGTCGCCAAACGCCGCAAGGCTTGCCGGTCCAAGACAAGCGTTACCCGGCCACCGATGATCGATCCAGCGCCGAGCCCCAGCCCGCGTGACAAGCCAGCTGTGACCAATCCAGCCCGCACGGCAACGCGGGTCCACCACCCCAACCGGCGCCGCCCGGGAGGCGACAGCGCCGCCGGGCTCACCCCGGATGTCCGCACCACCATCGCCCCCAGCCTACTCACCGCCCAGCCCGGCCATGGTGCCGACGCGCGGCACGCATCATGGTGTCCCGATACCCATGTCCCGTAGGCAAGCGACTGACGGAAGTATTCCCTACCCCCATAGCTTCGGATTCAGGTCCTCGGGTTGCGGCCGCCGGGTTGGAGCTCCTGGTCCGCCAGCGCGTTGCCGGAGGCACGGTCGGCGCCAGCACTTCGCCGCTCACCTGTGGCCAGCAACCACACCCCGCCCACCGTGATGACCAGCCCTGCTGCTTGGGCTATCGCGAGCACACCAGTGGCGAAGGATTCCCCGAAGACGATCGCGCCGACACTGACGCCGATCACCGGGTCGACCACCATCATCGCCGCGAGCGGGCCGCCGAGTGGACCGCACTGGAAAGCGGCCTGGCTCAACAGCGCACCCACCAGGCCCGCACTCAACGCCGTCCACAGCTCCCAACTGGTGGCCAGCGCAGGAAGTCCACCGGCACCGAGAATCTCCCCCCAGGTCTTGACCAGTGCCGCTGACAACGCGAAGACCGAGCCTGCGGTGGCGCCCAAGCCCAGTGCCCGGACCCGGTCGGAGTTGGTGAGCGCAACGCTGAGCGCCACACTTGCCACGAAGGCGACCAGGATCAGCCCGGGCAGCCACTCGCCGATGCTCTGCGGGTCCCGGGATTCGACTGTTGGTTGGACGACCAGGAAAATAGCGAGCCCACCCACGGTGAGGCCGGCTCCCAATAACCCCCGTTTTCGCACCGGGAGCCCGAGCGCTGCCTGTATCGGCAGCGCGACGACCAGGCCGATCGTCAGCAGCGGCTGTACCACCGATAGTGCCCCGAGATTGACCGCCACCATGTGCAGTGCCACTGCGGTCACCTCGGCGAGGATCCCCAGTAGCCACAACCGCTGGCGCGCGACGGCGACCAGCAGCCCAGGGTTCAGCGGGAACCGTCGGCGTACCCGATTCGCCCCCTGATGTTGCAGCACCGAGGCGGTCCCGAAGCACACCGCGGCCATCAGCGACAACACAACGGCGACGGTCACAGCCGCCCCAGCCTACAGTCTGTAGGTGAGCGGTATGGGGCCCCATGAGTGCGGTAGACCACCATGGTGACGTGCACATCGATGCGAAACGGTGCGCGGTTCTCGCCCTGCATTGGCAGGTCAATGTGATCAAGCCGGAGGGATTCTTTGGGGCGATGTTGAGTGAACCGGTGGCGCGCAGTGGTGTCGTGGCGCGTGCGGCGCGGTTTCACCGATCGGCCCGGGCAGGAGAAGTTCCGGTGATATTCACCCGGTTCACCGTGCCTGCTGGGGAGGACGGTCTGGTGCGCAACACGGCGTTGATGAGAGCGGTCGGCGATGCGCAGGAAGCGTTTCGTCCCGAGGCTCCCGGCACGCAGTTGATCGAGGAGATGTCTGAGCTGACCGAGCACGATCATGTCGTCGACAACCAGAAGCTGTCCGGACTGGCCGGTAACGAGCTGCCTGGTTGGCTGGTCCAGCGTGGCGTCGACACGGTGTTCATCACCGGCGTCGCCACGAACCTGGTAGTCGAGCAGACCGCCCGGCACGGCACCGACCTTGGACTCACGGTGCACCCCGTCAGCGATTGCGTCGCCGCCGCCAGCGACGCGGTGCACGAAGCATCCTTGGCCAACTTGAACCTGACCACCGCGGGTTGCCTGAGCGCGGCGCAGGTGCTTGCGCTGCTGCGATGACCCGGTGATGACCCAGTGACGACAGGGTAAGGTCCGCTCGGTGATCAGACCGCTGGCCGCGGTAAGCACAGCGGCGATCGCTGGATGGGCAGCTCCAGCGCTGCTGCGTGGCCGGGCGCTGCGCACCGCCATCTGTCCCCGCCTGGCCGGGATGGGCCGGCCCGACCACCTTGCACTGACGTTCGATGATGGACCCGATCCGGATGCCACTCCCGCGGTGCTCGAGGTGCTTGATCGCCTCGGCGTGACGGCGACGTTCTTCATGCTCGGTGCGCAGGTCGCCCGGCACCCTCAGGTTGCTGCGGCCGTGGTGGCCGCCGGGCATGAGGCCGCCGTGCACGGCTTCACCCACCGCAACCACCTGGCTCGCGGACCGATCGACGTCTGTCGCGACGTCACGCATGCCGCATCAGTGGTCGCCGCCGCGACCGGAACCCGACCGACCTGGTTCCGGCCACCGTACGGTGTGATGACGGCGGCCTCGCTGGTTGCCACCCGCCGCGCGGGCCTGCGCCCGGTGCTGTGGACTGCATGGGGCCGAGACTGGGAGGACCGCAGCCCGGTCCAGGTCGCCGCGACGGTTCGAGGTCAGCTCGCCCCGGGCGGCACGGTCTTGCTGCATGACTCAGACTGCACTACGCAAGTGGCCGGTAGCTGGCGCGCCACCGTGGTGGCGCTACCCCTGCTGGCCGAGCTGGCTGATCAGCTGGGCTGCCAGCTCGGCCCGTTGCGAGATCATGTTGACAGCTCAGGCCGGTAGCGCATCCTCACCAGGTACCACCTGCTGGCCGCGTTCGGCGAGCAATTCCAGCACCAGCGCTGCGGTATCCGGATTGAGCACCACACAGCTGGGGTCGCCCCGGTCGATGGCCTGCTTGCGGATCGCTTCGACCAACTCGGCATCGTCTTTCGGCCAGGGAGCCAGCCCGGCGTCGGCGAGGACCTGGGAGTTGGCGATGCCGTGCCCGGGGATCGGCCGGTAGGTCACCGGAGGCAATCCGGCGGTCAACGCCTCGGTGAGCGACAGGCCGCCAGCGTTGTGGACCAGCACATCGGCCGCGGCCATCAGTTCTGGGACGTCGTCGCGCCAGCCCAGCGCCACGACCCCAGGCTGGGCCGACAACTGCTTGCGCAGATGATCGTTGCGCCCGCACAGCACTATGACCTCCCCGATGCCCGACGAGGTGATCGACCGCACGACATTGGGCACGTCCCCCATTCCCAGGGATCCCGTCGCCAGCAGCACGACCAGGCCGTCGGCGGACAACCCGAGTTCGGCCCGCAATGCCTGGCGGCGGCCCGGGTCGACGGGCTGGGCAAACCGAGGTGAGACCAGCCCTCCAACGGCCCGCATGGGAGTCTGGTAGACCTGCTCTCCCATCCGGGCGGTGGCTTCGGTCACCGTGACGTGGTGGTCCACGGCGGGGTGCACCCACGTGCGGTGCACCGCTGGATCGGTCAAAAACGTCACCAGCGTCGCGTTGATTTTTCCGGCTTCCTTGAGTTGGCCCAAAGTCTGGCTGGACAACATGTAGGTGGACACCACCACTTCATGATCGCCAACCCAACGCAGCACGTTACGCTGCGCTACCTTGCACAGCCATAGCGTCACCCAGCGCACCCACCCGGTGCGCTCCAGGTTGGCGAACAACCAGTCGAAAAACGCCGGCCAGTAACCAACGCTGAGCCGGTAGCCATCCCGCAGCATGTACCGGCATACCCGGGGCAGTGCATCCAGGTAGTCCCGCCGGTCCGCGGCAACACCCAGCTTGGCCAGCCGGCTGACCAGCTCATCGGCCGCACCGTCGTGGCCGGCTCCCACGCTGCCCGAGATGACCAGCACGCGTGTTTCTGTGCTCGGTGCCCGTGTGCCCATTCCAGTCCCTGCCTATCCCAGGCCCTATCCCAGGCCTGTCTGGCCGTGTCAGGACGATCTCCTACAAGGTGTAAGAGACTAGCGGACACGCAGCGTGACCCATGGGCGGCCGGTCAGGTTGGCCACAACCAGTAAACAAGCTGATAGAAAGCAATTGTCGCCTGTACGGCGGCTATTGCGGTGGCCACGCCCAGTGCCAGGACACCGCTGGGAACCAGCGGCTCGGGCCGGGGAGGATCGCAGTGCAACGCAGCGACCCGCGCCGACACTCCGCGCCCGGTGAAGCGCAGCGCTGTCGGCCAAGGAGGCATGCCATTGGCCGCTCCACTGGCCAGCGCCGCCTTGGTCAGCGCCCGGGCGACCAGCTCCCGGCTACCGGTCACCGTCGCAGCGTATTCGTCGGCGCTGCGCTCGACCAGGTATGCCACCGCTTCCCGGACGGGGATCAACACCGGATTGACCGCGGCGCACACCTCGGTAATGGCCCGTAGCCGGTGATGCCTGCTCTGCAGGTGGGCCCGCTCATGGGCCAGCAACACCCGCCGCTCGTCGCCGTCCAGCACCGACAACATGCCCCGGGTGACGAGGATCCGTCCTGGCCGGCCTGGCACCGCAAAGGCGTGTGCGGCGTCCAGGGAGACCACGGCAAGCTCACCTGTCCCGCATGCGCGGCACACCGCCTGCAGTTCCCGGTAGGTGGCCCGGCGGGCTCGCAGCACCCGTGCCACCCGGACTATGCCAAAGATCAGCAAGATGGTGGCAGTGACGCCGATCAGCGTGGGTACCGGATCCTGCAGCTGCACCCCCCGCTCCAGTGCTTCATCGGTGACCAACGACAGGTCACCGAGCAAGGTCGCCGCCAGCAGCACTAACCCCCAGGTTGCGGCCGCTGTGCACAGGAGGGCGGCGACCACGAAAGCGACGACCCGGGTGGGCGCGGTGCGTGCGACAACGATCTGGCTGATCGCTGCCAGCAGCAGCGACAGCGCCGCCGGCACATACACGCTGATGGTCATGAGCGGCGCCCTAGCATCGCTCGCAGCACCCGAGCATCTTCCACCGACAAGGAGGTGGCGAAGCGCTGCAGCACCGCCTGACGATCCCGGCCGCGACTCAACAACGCCTGCATCTGCTCGGCGGCCAGCTCTTCGGCGCCTTTGACCGGGAAATATTCATGGCGACGACCGTCGGCCATCCGGTCGATGAGTCCCTTGTCGTAAAGCCGGACCAGGATGGTCTGCACGGTGTTGTAGGCCAGCTCACCACCGACTGCCTGGCGCACCTGCGAGGTAGTCAGTGGGCCGTCGGCGGCCCACAAGGCGGCCAGCACCTCGGCCTCGAGCTCGCCAGCCGCGCGCCGTTGCCGTCCCACACCGGCCGAGACTACGCGCCGGCTCGGGTTACCTATCGGCTTACTCCGCCGCTCACTCCTCCCCGGGGCGGCGTAACCGTTTGGTCACGGTCCGGTGACGCTTGTCAGCGAGGCGGCGTTCGCGAGCTGCCCGGGATGGACGCGTCGGCCGGCGCGGTGGAGGGTCCGGTGCCAGTGCCTCTCGCAGCGCCGCTACCAGCCGCATCCGGGCGGCTTGGCGGTTGCGAAGCTGGGAACGGTGTTCGGCGGCGGTGATGGTGAGTACACCGTCGATCAGCCGACCACCTAAGCGATCCAGCACTCGAGCCCGCTGCGCATCGGTGAACGCCGTGGACGCGGTCACGTCGAAGACCAGTTCGACCCGCGAATCAGTGGTGTTCACGCCCTGGCCGCCGGGGCCGCCGGCCCGAGAAAACCGCCACCCCAGTTCGGTCTCCGGTATCGAGACCGAACCACAGACGGGTAGCTCATCGCGCATCTGCCCAGCATGCCCGCGGCGGCGGGTTGGCCGCTGTGGAGGCGCCTTTACACCGGGGTTGGTAGCCCTTGACGGGGCTACCAACCCCGAGCAACTCAGTCTTCTTGGGAGCCGGACTTGATTCCCTCGGAGATGAGGTCCATGACGGAGGAATCCGCCAGGGTGGTGACATCTCCGATTTCGCGGTGCTCTGCGACATCGCGCAGCAGCCGTCGCATGATCTTGCCCGAGCGGGTTTTCGGCAGATCCGCAACCACCATGATCTGCCGTGGTTTGGCGATCGGTCCGATCTCCTGGGCCACGTGGTTGCGCAGCTCCTTGATCGCTTCCTCACCCTTGGCCTCGTCCTCGGCAACGTGGCCCCGCAGGATCACGAAGGCGACGATGCCCTGCCCGGTGACCGGGTCAGTGGCGCCGACGACGGCGGCCTCGGCCACTGTCGGATGCGACACCAGGGCGGACTCCACCTCGGTGGTGGAAATGCGGTGACCGGAGACGTTCATCACATCGTCGACCCGGCCTAGCAGCCAGATGGCGCCGTCCTCGTCGTATTTGGCGCCGTCCCCGGCGAAGTAGTAGCCCTGCTCGGCGAAGCGCGACCAGTATGTCTCCACGTACCGCTCATCGTCACCCCAGACGGTGCGCAACATTCCGGGCCACGGTTGGTCCAGCGCCAGGTAGCCGCCGTGACCGCGCTCGACCGGCTTACCCGACTCGTCGACGACGAGAGCGCTGATGCCCGGCAGTGGGCACATCGCCGAGCCCGGTTTGGTCGCTGTGACGCCGGGCAGCGGCGAGATCATGATCGCCCCGGTCTCGGTCTGCCACCAGGTGTCCACGATGGGGCAACGGTTGCCGCCGATGTGCTCCCGGTACCACATCCAGGCCTCGGGGTTGATCGGTTCGCCGACGCTGCCCAGCACCCGCAGTGACGACAGGTCGTACTTCTCCGGGATCTCAGTGCCCCACTTCATGAAGGTGCGAATCAATGTCGGCGCGGTGTAATAAAGGCTGACGCCATACTTCTGCACGATCTCCCAGTGCCGACCTTCATGGGGAGTGTTCGGAGTGCCCTCGTACATCACCGAAGTGGCCCGGTTGGCCAGTGGCCCGTAGACGATGTAGCTGTGTCCGGTGACCCACCCGATGTCCGCGGTGCACCAGTAGACGTCCTGGCCGGCTTTGTGGTCGAACGCGACGTCATGGGTGTAGGCGCACTGGGTGAGGTAGCCGCCGCTGGTGTGCAAGATGCCCTTGGGTTTCCCGGTCGTACCGGAGGTGTAGAGAATGAACAGCGGGTGCTCGCTGTCGAACGACTCGCAGGTGTGTTCGTCGGGCTGGGAGTCCACCAGCTCGTGCCACCACAGGTCGCGGCCCTCGGTCCAGTCGACGTCGGTCTCGGTGCGCTTGACCACGACAACGTGCTGCACCGAGGAGACCTCCTTGAGCGCGGTGTCGGAGTTGGCCTTCAGCGGGGCCGCTTTTCCGCGGCGGAACTGGCCGTCGGCGGTGATGACCAGCTTCGCGTCCGCATCGATGATCCGGTTACGAAGCGCTTCAGCGGAGAAGCCGCCGAATACCACGCTGTGTGGCATCCCCAGCCGGGCGCAGGCGAGCATGGCGAATACCGCCTCGGGGATCATCGGCAGCTGGATGGCCACCCGGTCCCCGGGTTGCAGGCCCAGCGACAGGAAAGCGTTGGCCGCTTTGCACACCTCCCGCTGCAAGTCGGCGTAGGTGATGGTGCGGGTGTCGCCCGATTCCCCCTCCCAGTGGAAGGCGACCTGGTCACCGTGGCCGTCGGCGACGTGCCGGTCGACGCAGTTGTAGGCGACGTTGAGCTTGCCGCCGACGAACCACTTCGCATATGGCGGATTCGACCAATCGAGTACTTGTTCGAAGTCAGTATCCCAATGCAATCGGTGGGCTTGGCCCGCCCAGAAGGCTTCCCGGTCGGCGTTTGCTTCGTCGTACATCGCCGCAGTGGCGTTTGCCTGCGCGGCGAACTCTTCGCTCGGCGGAAACACTCGGTTCTCGGTGAGCAGGTTGCTCAGTCGCTGGCTCTCGTCACCCATCGCGGGAAGACCTCCTGTGTAGCGTTCGTCACGTTGCGCCGACGACGGTAGTAGCGTGTCCCACCCATGGCCAGCGGGCGCAGTGCCGGGCCGAGAATCGGCCTGTGAAACCTTGACGAGCCGCTTCAGAGCCGACGGTAGGAGTTGGCACACCGAGATCGGCCCGGCTTTTAAACTGACCGTGATGATTTGATCACCGTAAGTAATTCCTTGCGCTCACCGTTTCCCTGACGTCTTGCTCTTCGCTGCTAGGGTTTGTTTACATCTCCTCAAGCTGCCCACGCTGCTGCGCTAGGAAGATCGAGAATGGCAAGCCAACCAATAACTCTCCTGCAATCAAAACGTCAGCGTTCGCCAGGGACCGTCGACGGCGTGCAGCCTGCCGGCACCGCCTCGTTTACCCGTTTTATGTGGATCTTCACGACGCTCGGGCTCGTCGTCGTGATCGTGGTGATTGGCTTTCTGATCGGCATTGTCCGGGCGCTTGAATCAATTGATGACGGTCTGGCTACGGCGTCTAACTCGGTGACGGGCGCCACGGCTAATGTTCAGTCTTTGCCGGACTACATCCGGGAAATCAACTCTGCGCTGGGCGACATCGACACCGCTTTGAAGCCGATCCCGGGGCAGGTGGCCGGCATCAATGATTCATTGCAGTCGATCCGAGATTCTGCGCGGCGGGTCGACGCCTCGTTGAAGGACACCTCGCGGTCATTGCTTGATACGTCGGGTTCATTGGTTGATACCTCCGGCGTACTAGGTAACGCCGCCAGAACCGTAGGAAACGGTCTGCTGACAGGACCCTAGATCAGCTCAACGCCCCGTTCTGACATGGAGACCGGTCGGGGAGCGTTGTGCAGATCATGACCGCCATATCAGCGGATCGCCCTACAGGTTACCGTTGTGCTTGCGGACCAGCGTCGAGATCCGCTGGCGGGTAACGCCGAATAGGGCAGCGATACGGTTGATACTCACCCCTTCGGCCAGCAAGGCACACGCTTGCTCTCGGCGCCAACGACTGCCCGTGGTGGTCAGGGATTCCAGGGCGTGGGTGATCCGTTCGACGATTAACGGGCGGGTCTCCTTGGACACGATATCCAGCCAAGGTTGGCCTGACCGGCGTTGTTGACGTAACTGTTCGGCCCGGCGCAGCGCCTGTTCAAGGCCATCGATGCATACCTTGAGCTCGGCGATGAGATCCTCCAGCGCATCCGTGGCAGCGTCGGGTGGCGTTGCAGCCTGGCGATCGGTCAAGACCTGCCCACTTGTCGGAACTGGCATGCGCATCCGGTGCACACCCTAGGCAGCAAGGGTTGCATGCAGTATGTGTTGCATGCAACAGGCACTGCGCCGCAATGCCCGTTGCGTAATCGGCCGCCAGCTGGAACGGTGTCCGAAGATGGCCCCTAGGGCGTCGGGTGATAGCCCGATGCTTCCGGAGTGGAACGGAGGGCGTTATGGCTAGCTTGACCGCGAGGGTCGACCTACCGACCGTCGTGCGCAGCATCCCAGCTGCCCGGCACGTGGCCCTTGAGTTACTCAGTGCATGGGGGATCGACGGCTGCCGCGACGATGTTGCTCTCGTGGTCACCGAGCTGGTCACCAATGTCGTTGATCATGTCGGCGGTAAGACGAGTATTGTGCTCGAGATCACTTCGGCTGATGTATGGCTAAGAGTCTCGATCGCCGATGGTTCGGCAGTACGCCCAGTCGTCCGCGAACTATGCGGCAACCAACCGCGGGGCCGTGGCATGCACCTGGTGGCGGCCGTAGCGGATCGCTGGGGTTGCGAGGACCACCAAGGCGGCAAACGGGTCTGGGCGGATCTACTCATGGAGCCCCGTCCCTGACCCGTACCTGGCGCTGCCCAGTTCTTACGCAGCCCATCGGCAGCACGACCGGCGCGTTCACGCCTTCCCGTCGGCGGCGGACAACGGTTTGAAGGCGGTCGCCGCGCCAAGCTTGTAGACGAGGTGGGCGCTGAGGTTCTTGGCCAAAGTTCGCGGGATCGTACTCCCGAATTTCAATTGGTCCGTTCACTTTGCTCATATACCTGGTGTGGCGGGCCGACGATGAGGGGGTCGGGAGTGCCCACCACATCTAGGTCTTTAGTTGGATAGTCTAGAGTGGACAGTACCCACCGCAGAGCTGCAATCCGAGCACGTCTCTTATCGTTGCTTCTCACCACTGTCCAAGGAGCGGCCGGGATGTCGGTACGTTGGAACATGGCTTCCTTTGCTCGGGTATAGTCATCCCATCGATTGAGCGAAGCCAGGTCGACGGGACTGAGTTTCCACTGCCGGAGTGGATCGATGACCCGGATAATGAACCGCGTCCGTTGCTCGGCCCGAGAGACCGAAAACCAGAACTTCACCACATGGATACCATCATCCACCAATGCTCGCTCCAGTCCAGGAGTCTGATTCATGAACTCACCGTACTCGCTCGGAGTGCAAAATCCCATGACTCGCTCCACAACGGCGCGGTTGTACCACGATCGATCGAATAATACGATCTCTCCGGCCGCTGGTAGTTGATTAAAATAACGCTGGAAATACCACTGCGTGCGCTCTCTTTCGGTGGGTTTTCCCAACGCCACCACCCTCGTGCCGCGCGGATTCAAATGCTCGGTGAAGCGTTTGATGGTGCCGCCTTTACCTGCCGCGTCGCGGCCTTCAAAGAGCACCACGACCCGCTGGCCGCTGTCTTTGACCCAGGACTGCATTTTCAACAGCTCAATCTGGAGGGCCCGTTTGGTGCGCTCGTAGTCCTGGCGGTCCATCCGCTCGGTGTACGGGTAATCCTCTTTCCAGGTGGTGACCTCATGCTCGTCGCGACCAACAAGTATCGCGTTGTCGTCGTCAAGCTCGATTACCGACACGCCTGCTACGCTGTCCAGCAGATCGACCTTCTGCAACGCTTCCCGCAGCGCATGCCTGGTCTGCTCGGAATGACCCGCTGCCCGCGGGGTACGGCGAAAGTCATGGATTACTTGCTCGGCTGAGGTCATCATCCGTCCCCTCTCGGTGGCAGCTGATCGGAGACTGCAATTTCGCCGACCGCTTGTCAATCGATTGTCGCCGCGGCGCGGACCTTCCGGGAGCGTGGCCAGACGACTTCTTCCAGTGAGGCCGAGCTGGTGTCCATGCAGCCGCGGGGCTTGCAGCCGCCGTGCATGCGGCCGCCGTCCATGCGGGCTCGGACAGGCTGCGGTCGCGACACCGTAGGTTGAACAGTCCGATCTTTGTAGTCATTTCTGGTAACCGTACTGATCCGTACTGATCGTCGCACCTTTGACTGCCTCTGATCGACGGACGCCGGCGATCATCTGCCGGGCACTGCCTCGGTGCCGTGAACAGTTTTCAGAATGATGAACAGGGGACATACGGTCTTGGCAGAAAGAACCACATTATCGTTACCCGCTAACGTCTTGGTGCGGCGAACGATTACTACGTAGTGCTCCCGTAGCACACCATCTTGCGGCGGTGGCGAGATGTTCCTCGAAACCGTTCAGGTCAAGGAGTGCCACCGTTGAGCCGCACACTCATCAGCCGGCGATCGTCACTCATCCTTGTGCTCGGCTTGTTGATTGTGGCTACTGGGTGCACACGTGCTCCGGCGCTAAATTTTGTGTTAGTGCAGCGGCCGCAAGTCATGATGCAACCTAGCGACGGTGCTACTGATGTCAACCCGGTGGACCGAATCTGGATAGCCGTTCGTGGTGGAGCGTTCAACGCCGTCGGGCTGACTAGCCCGGCGGGCAAGGCGATCATCGGACAGCTGTCGGCGGATCGGACGACCTGGACTGTCGGGGAGCCGCTCGGTTATGACAAGACCTATACCTGGTCGGGCACGGCTGTGGACTCTGACGGTGTTCAGAGCCCCGTTAGCGGCTCATTCCACACCCTCAAGCCCGGCGAGCAGATCAGCGCAAAGCTCAACGTGACTGACAATGCAACCTATGGGATAGCCATGCCCGTCGCGCTGACCTTCAGTTCCCCCATCAGGGACAAGGTCGCGGTAGAGCGGTCATTATCAATCCATACCTCGGTGCCGACCGAGGGATCGTGGGCATGGCTCGACGACACGACAGTGCACTGGCGTCCCAAGAACTACTTCACGCCCAATACTGATGTGACGGTCGCCGCAAGGCTGTATGGGCTATCCATGGGCAACGGCGCCTACGGTCGTGAGGACCTTACTGCAAAGTTTACGATCGGCCGGTCGTACGTGCTCAAGGGCGATACCCAAACCCACCGCTTGAAAGGCTATGCCGACGGCGTCCAGGTCGCCGACTATGCAGCTAGCTATGGCCTTGATTCCGACCCACGCCGTGCTACCCACAGTGGCACCCACGTAGTTATGGCAAAGTTCCCCACTTTTTTCATGACCAACCCGAAATTCGATTACTATAATGTTGAAACCCGTTGGGCGGTGCAGGTATCTAATAATGGAGAATTTGTCCATTCGGCTCCATGGTCGGTGGGCCAGCAGGGCCGCCGGAACGTTTCGCATGGCTGCGTCAATCTTTCCCCCTCCGCGGCAAAGGCAGTTTTCAACGCGGTGCTACCAGGAGATCCCGTGGAGATCACCGGATCGGCCCAGCAACTAGGGTCTCAAGACGGTGACTACTTCGACTGGACTGTGCCCTGGGACGTCTGGGTCACTAAGTCCGCCATGCATAACTAACTGCTTGCTGGTGAAGATGCGGTACTTGCCGCCGCGTCCTGTGGTGTCGATATGACGACAGATTCTGTTGCGATACCCATAAAAAATGATCAGTGCGCATCGGCGAGATCCGCGGTCGAGTAATTTGCCGGTGCAATAGCAACTGCCCCGCCAGCCCCACGCCGTTCAGGCCAGAGTTGGTGATCGCGTTTCGTGAGCATGAACAAGGGATGTACAAACGAAGCGGCAGTGCCAACGTGACGGTGGTCTGCTAACGTCCGCGCGCGGCAGACGATTATCAAGTCGTCGTGACTTTCGCTGCTGTAATTGTGTCTCTAAGGCTAGGGACTGGAGTGCCTTTCAGCGCGTCCCCCACAGCGCGGGCCTGGTCCCCTCTTGCGGCCCGGCCGTTGTCCCCCCTCAACGGTCGGGCCGCACCCTGGATCGGGAGTTGAGCACAAATTCGATCATTGCTGACGAATCTCGTCCCGTAGATGATAAATGGCATGTTGACAGTTGTCAGTTTTCTGATGTTCCTTGCGTCCCGGAGGTCGGGCGCCTACTTCGAAGCGTCGATAGGCGCGTGCTCAATCCCGGATAGCAGCTATGCAAAAGGCATTGCGCTAGTGAATGCGACTAGCGCCTTACCTGACGGCGGGTCGCGAGGGCGATGGCGGCTGCGGCTCCCAGTTCGCGGGCAAAGGGCTCCGGCGCCCGATTGTGTATAGACGTCAGGTAGGCGCGCCAGGCGGCACCGGTTCCGCGCAGTGCCTGCTCTAGCGGCTGCGACCAGCTGCGGGGTGTCGGCACGGCAACACTGGGATGACCGAGCCGTTGGGCGGTGGCACGCAAATTTTGCGCGCGGGCCAGCAGGTCGTCGTGCCGTTGCCGGGTTGTCCAGACTAGCTCGTGTAGTTCTTGGGCGATGTTGGCCAAGGTATCGATGGCGGCTTGGTGAGCACCGTCAAGCCGCGCCCGGTCTGCATCATAGGTTTGAAGATCGGCCAACAGCTTGCCAATGTCCCGCTCAAGGGCTTTGACCGGATCGCGTCGGCGAATCTCGGCGTCGGTGTCTGCGAGTCGCTCACGGAGCTGCTCGATTGCCCAAGAGGTCTGTTGAAGACCGATCTCTCGCTGCTTGCGCCGCTCCGTGAGTAGCGCACCATCTTGACCTTTGGCGCGTGCGGAGCGCTGGTCCGCCTCTACCTGCCGTACGTCGTTAGCTATCTGCACCCGTTGTGCTTGGAGTGCGGTGAGCTGCATGTTGAGCTCGTCGCGGCGTGCGTGGAGTTGTTCTAGAGATAGGGTCGGCATGTTCGTGTTGTCTCCAGTGCGGGCACATGCCGCCAGGGGCAGCGACATGCGGGTTTCGTGGGCGTTCGGTTGATGAAACCGAGAGGCATCGAACATTGCCGAAGACCCGGCCAGCGGCCATCATCGACACGATCTTCGGGCCAAGAAGCACGGTAACCGCCTTCCGGTTCGCCTCGTCGGTAATCGATTAACGCCACTGGTGCGGCTCATCGGTCCGTTCGATCTGTTCCTGGTGCCGCGCCAGGAGGGGCTTCGGTTTTGATGTCGAGTTCGCTACGTCATTGCGCAAGCGCACTAGGTAACGACCTGTATCTGCACTGTCTTGGTGCGCGGAGCTGTCGATTGCTCACCCGCTATCATCCGATCAGCCGCGGTGTGCGTCGAATGGCTCCTGCGTGCTTTGTCTTGATGATAATTACCGGTTTTTCTTGCCGTATCGAGACAGGAAGTTGTCAGCCAAATGAACACTATTGCGAGGGGCTGTTGCCACAACAGTGCTCGTCCCAGCGGTCAGATGGACTGTCACTGGAAGGGTCCGGTGCCGTGCTGGCGGTTCTTGATCGGAGCTTCTTAATGGAAGTACCAGTATGGCTGCTCAACGTAGCGGTATTGCTGTAGCAGTGTTACGAGCGGGGGTCGAGGATATCGCCTGCCAGGGACACGGTGTCGGGGACGACGCGGCAGACCCAGCGCACCCGGCTTTCGAGAGGCCAGAGTTGCTCGCCTGGCAAGGGGCAGAGGGCGGGTGTCTAGGGCGCAATGAGCTGCAGCGTAAGGGGGAAGTCGGACACGCCGCCGGTATCGGTGTGGCGGCCCGGGCAGCCCGCAAGCGGCGCTGCGGCAACATCGGTGCGGTGGCCGATTTCGGCTGCCGTGGCCGCGCGACCACGGACAAGCGTGGTCGTTGAAGGTAGCTTCTACCGGCGCCTACCCGAGGGCACCGGTACGGCCCCTAGAAGGTGGCCGCCGGTGCTTGGCTGCGGTCCAGATACCCAACAGATACAGCCGCACTTGAATGTGGGCTGGGATGGTTGAATCAGATGAGGGACTGTTCCGGGTAACTGTGTTGTTGTTGCTGAAGTTGATCAGCATTTTGGGCGGAGATTGCCGCATGCCTGGCACGATCCATCCGTCGCCTGTCGTACCCAGTCTTCCAGACGAGGCCAACAAGCCCGAGAGTCACGCAGATGATCCCTATGATAAGCAAGATAGTAGCCAATGTCAGTGTCTGAATTATGGGGTCCATTGCTATCCTCTCGTGTCCCGCCAGGCGGCGGCTGAGCCTGCCTATAGGCGGCCGATACTCGCTGCGCCGCCTTTCGCGAGGGAGACGACAAGCTTTCATGCCGGGAAACATTACGACTTTCGGGCGCGCTTTAAGGTGCATGTCTGGGCGGCGCTCACCGGTGGTGCCTAAAACGGCACTTACCGTTGCTGCGGGGGTCCGGAAGGTTACCTGTGCTGGGGCGTCTGAAGGGTGAGTAAACAAAGGGCCATAAATTAGATGGGCTGCTATCGGTAACAGCGATCCGGTCGGCTGATCGGCATTTGATGTGGTGATCTCCTTATGGTGCAGGGAAGCGCCACTTACCGATATTTATCCGCCGTTGGGCGCGGATGGCTGCCCGCTGTGCCGCTTTTTGGCGTGGTGTGTGAGGTGATACGCCGCGGCAGCAGTTGATTCCCAGCGCACCGGTTCCGTCTTCGGACGTGGCCAGAAACGGCAGGCCCTGCAATGCCCGGCAAGCACCGTCGTGCCGTCCCGCGTCGTCGGCCCAATGCTGTGACCGTTACCAGCGCTGCGCTGGCGGCAGGGGGGCTGCTCGCGGGCAGTGGCTCGGTTGCGCTGCATGCCACCGGACAAGCGATCGCCGGGTGTGAGTCTGGCGGGAATATGGCCTCGGACACCGTGACCACTGTGCAGAGCGCGGGTGACATACCGTCCAGCGCCAGGCAGACCCGCCAGCAGATCACCGTGCTGCGGGCTGCTTTGACGGCTTCAGACCGCGGCACCGGCCCAAGCTGCGGGCGTCACGCCAGCAACAGTGCTCCCGGGCGGCACGCTGCCTCTTCATCGCCGAGGCACGCAGCAGCGGACCCGGTCACGGGTGACGCCGCACCTGGTGGGCAGCACGTGGACAACGGCAACGGAAGCACGGTCACTGGTCCCCAAGTTATCGCCGCGGGCGAGCGGCTGGAGGTGCCCCACGGCGGGGTGGCAGTACCCGCGGGCGTTGCACCAGCCAGCACTCCGGCGACGAAGGTCGTTGACAAGAAGGTTCGGGCAAAAGCCCCGGCACCTGTCGCGGCGGCGAAACCTGTCCCGGCCAAGACACCTACCTCGGCCATGGCAACAGCCCCAGCATCCCCCCAGGCCGCCGCAGTAAAGCTGAGCACAGCGGCGCGCGCTGTTGCAGCCGCACTCGCTCAGCAGGGCACGCCATATGTCTACGGTGGTGAGGCACCCGGTGGATTTGACTGCAGCGGACTGGTGCAGTGGGCCTACCACAAGGTCGGTATCGCACTGCCTCGCACCGCCGCCGCGCAAGCCACCGCCGGACATCAAGTAAGCCTGAACCAACTACAGCCGGGCGACTTGCTCTTTTTCTATCAACCAGTGGATCATGTCGTCATTTACGTCGGGAACGGCAAGATCGTGGAAGCTTCCCAGCCTGGCCAGCCAGTCCATGTCCGGCCGCTGTATCTCAACGGCTTTGTCGAGGCACGGCGGATCGTTTGAGCAGACGTCACATAGCCTAACCATGCCAACGTGGTTGGTGTGTTCAGCTTGCCGTGACGGATCCGGCGAGATCCGTTCGGTGCTGTTCCGGAAAGACGCATGACCGTGTATTGAGCGTTTATGGCCCGGCCTCCACGAGGTGTGCGGGTTTTCCGTGACGTGACCGATCGGCCTCTCGGGTACTCGGGCAGGGAGGGGTCTACCCTCTGCCCGTGCCGGCGTTCCGGATCGCTGAGGCAGCCCAGCTGCTCGGAGTGAGCGATGACACCGTGCGGCGATGGGTCGAGAGTGGACAGCTGCCCGTGGAACGCGACCGGTCGCGCCGGATGGTAATCGACGGGGTGGCATTGGCCGCGTTCATCCGTGACCATGCTCATGCTCCGCCTGACCCCACGTCCCAGGTGGGCCGCTCCGCCCGCAATCGATTTGTCGGGCTGGTCACCAGCGTCATCACAGACGTCGTGATGACCCAGATCGAGCTGCAATGCGGGCCGCACCGTGTGGTTTCGCTGATCAGTACGGAAGCTGCCCGTGAGCTTGAGTTGGCACCAGGATCCCTGGCGGTGGCCGTCGTGAAATCCACCCAGGTCATCGTGGAAACCTCAAGGTTCTCCGCAACGTTATGATGTCCGACGGCAGTGGCATGGCCGAGCGGATTGGCAAGGACACCTGGCGGATTCAGGGCCGCACGGTGACCCTGCCGGTAGCGATCCGGGAATCACTTCTCGCCATTTCGGTCTTTGCCTGCTCCGCGGGCGCGGCCCGGTCCGCCGTCGCGGACCACCGGCTTACCCCACTGACGATCGCGGGGCGTGGTTTTGCCAGCCTGATGTTCGTCAAGTACCGGGATAGCGACCTCGGCACTTACGACGAGGTGGGCCTGTCAGTGGCGGTGCGCGGTCCCGCTCGCGGTGCGATCGGGGCCTACATCGTCGAGTTGCCCGTTACCCAGAGCTTCACCCTCGAGGCCGGCCGGGCGATCTGGGGACTGCCGAAATGGCTAGCTCAAGGCACCATCTCGGATTGCCGCAGCGGGGTGCAGGCGCGCTTGTGCGACGGCACGCAGTCCGTACTGACGGCAGCGCTTGACGTGCGTGGTCTTCGGATCCCAGTTCCGATCACGATTCCGGTGGTCTGCTGGGTAGTTCGCCCAGATGGGCCGGACGTGGGCGAGCTACTTCACGGCACCGCCCGGATCCGGCTGAAGGATTTGCGTATCGGGCTGGGCGGCGCGCGGGTCGTACTCGGTGAACATCGGATGGCTCGGACTGCCCGCGCCCTGGGAGTGTCCGATCCGCCGCTGTGCACCGCGGTGGCGAGAATGACCACCGAGCTGGGTGCATTCCCGCCACTCGGTGGTCATCCCCACTAACCGCTACCGGTCCGGCCGCCGCTCATTCAGGTGGCTTGGCCGGTACCCGGCGGCGACGTCGTGCCCCCACCACTGCCCGTTCCCGGCGGCGACGTCGTGCCCCCACCACTGCCCGTTCCCGGCGGCG